>Ga0335076_10001164_pt1 | contig 25316 bp, 27 predicted proteins | sample Lox_Sample_25_FD_206717 | JGI IMG/M metagenome (GOLD analysis project Ga0335076, IMG submission 206717) | Soil microbial communities from Loxahatchee National Wildlife Refuge, Florida, United States - Lox_Sample_2.5 | ecosystem: Environmental > Terrestrial > Soil > Wetlands | place: USA... | reverse complement strand
AGAACCCAGAGCGTCCGCCACTTCGCCGCCGCCCCGCTCATCGGTCGAACACCATGAGTCCGAGCACGAGCGGCAGATAGAGCACCGAGGCGAAGAAGAGCAGCCGCGCCGCCGCGGCCGTGCGGCGCCACGCGAAGGCGGCCGCGCATCCGAGGAACGCGGCGCCGAGGATCAGCGCGCCCCAGAGGTAGCCGTTGCCGGCCGACGCGAGCAGGCCCGCGGCCAGGGTCACCGGCAGGAGCGCCGTCGCGTACAGGACCGACTGGCGTCCGGTCGAGGAGCCGTCGGGATCGGTCACGGCCAGCATCGGAAAGCCGCCCCGGGCGTAGTCGTCGCGGTAGAGCCAGCCGATCGCCAGGAAGTGCGGCAGCTGCCAGAGGAAGAGGATCGCGAAGAGGCCGAGGCCCGCGGAGCCGATGCTCCCCCGCGCCGCGGCCCACCCCATCAGCGGCGGCAGCGCGCCCGGCACCGCGCCGATGACCGTCGAGAGCGACGTGACGCGCTTCAGCGGCGTGTAGACCAGGACGTACGTGGAGAGGGACGCCGCGCCGAGTGCGAGCGTCAGCGGATTGACGAACACGAGAAACGCGAGGCCGGCCGCCGAGAGCGCGAGGCCGAAGACCATCGCCTCCTCGGGGCGCAGCCGTCCCGCCGGCAGCGGCCGGCGCTGCGTCCGCAGCATGCGCGCGTCGGCGTCCCGCTCGGCGAACTGGTTCAGCGCGGACGCTCCTCCGCAGAGGAGCGCGGTGCCCGTGATGAAGACGAGGAAGCGCAGGAACGAGAACGGTCCGACCGCGCCCACGGCGTAGCCGACCGCCGCCGTGACGAGCACGAGGGAGGTGATCCGGGGCTTCGTCAGCTCCGCGTAGTCGGCCGCCCGCGACGGGGCCGCCGCGAGCCCGGCGGCGCGCACTACCTCCATCCGGCGGCCCTCCCGGACAGCGACGGACGCATCGGGATCACGTTGCCCCGCCGCCGCTCCGCCGACATCGCGCCGATGCCGAACGAGAGCGCGGTGCCGAGGACGAGCGCGCCGCAGGCGACATGCGCCGTCGTCACGAGAACGTCCTTGCGCGAGAGCACCGTCGCGGCGCCGAGGCCGATCTGCACGAGGACGAGCGCTCCGAGGACGAGCGAGAGCCGGACGAGGCCGGGACGGCGGGAGCGGATCGCCCGTGCGACGAGAACGCCGACGACCGCCGCGATCGCGACCGCGTTCACGCGGTGGAGGAAGTGGATCGCCACCGGGAACTCCTCGAGCGGCGGCACGAGCCGGCCGAGCGCGAGCGGGAAGTCCGGGATCGCGAGGCCGGCCTTCGTGTGCCGCATGATCGCCCCGACGAGGAGCTGCAGGTAGACGAGCCCCGTCGCCCACGCCGCGAGCCGGGCGAGCGGGTTCGCGCCGAACGTCGCGGAGAAGCTGCGGGGCGCCCGCTCGCGGAAGCGCGGCGACGTCACGACGGCCAGGGTCACGACGACGCAGAAGAACGTCTGCGCCAGGCAGGCGTGGGCGACCGACACCGCCGGCGGCAGGAACAGCAGAACCGTCAGCCCCCCCAGCAGGCCCTGTGCGACCACGATGGCCAGCGCGGCCCAGCCGAGGCGCCGCACCCACCGCCGGTCCTCGCGGCGCTGGAGCCAGACCGCCAGGACGATCGTCAGGAGGCCCACCACGGACGCGATCAGGCGGTGGGAGTGCTCGAACCGGATGCCGCCGACCCATTTCGACAGCGGGAACGTGAACATGTTGTAGCCGTACGTCGTCGGCCAGTCGGGCACCGAGAGCCCCGACTCGGTCGACGTGACGAGCCCGCCGGCGAAGACGAGCAGGAGGGTCGCCGCCGCCAGCAGGACGGCGAAACGGTGCAGGCCGGCGTTCGTCGGGCCCGTCCCGGCGGCGAAGCCCCGATCAGGCATGCGCCCTCGCGGGCACCGGTCCGCCCGGTTCGTTCTGGGGCAGGAAGTCCGCTCCGTGGCCCGGCACGCTGTACTCGTAGGGCCCGCGGTAGACGGTCGGGATGCGGCCGGTGAAGTTCTCGTGGGGCGGCGGCGATGCGGTCTGCCACTCGAGCGTGTTGGCGTGCCACGGATTCGGTCCCGCCACGGCTCCCCGCCGCATCGAGAGGAAGAAGTTCAGGACCAGGATGAGCTGCGAGGCGCCCAGCACGAAGAGCGAGATCGTCATCATCTGGTTCATGCCCTGCAGCCCGTGCAGGTGCTTGTACTGGGTGTAGTCGTAGATGCGCCGCGGCATTCCGCGCATCCCGAGGAAGTGCATCGGGAAGAACACGAGGTTGAACGTGACGAACGTCAGGAACCAGTGGATCTTGCCCCAGCGCTCGTTCATCAGGCGGCCGAACATCTTCGGGTACCAGAAGTAGAGGCCGGCGAACGCGCCGAACAGGGAGCCGCCGAAGAGGACGTAGTGAATGTGGCCGACGATGAAGTAGGTGTCGTGGATGAAGATGTCGACGGGCGTCGACGCCATGAACACGCCCGACAGGCCGCCGATGACGAACATCGCGACGAACGTCAGCGCATTGAGCATCGGCGTCGTGAAGTGGATGTCCCCGCCCCACAGCGTGCCGAGCCAGTTGAACGTCTTGATCGCCGACGGCACCGCGATGACCATCGTCGAGATCATGAACGTCGTGCCGAGGATCGGGTTCATGCCGCTCTGGAACATGTGGTGGCCCCAGACGATGAACCCGAGACCGGCGATGCCGCACATGGAGTAGGCCATCGCGCGGTACCCGAAGATCGGCTTGCGGGCGAAGACGGGCAGGATCTCCGAGGTGATGCCCATCGCGGGCAGGATCATGATGTAGACCTCGGGGTGCCCGAAGAACCAGAACAGGTGCTGCCAGAGGAGCACCTGCCCGCCGCCCGCGTTCGTCCACGGCTGGCCCGAGACGATGAGACCCGCCGGCAGGAAGAACGTCGTGCCGAGCGTCCGGTCGAAGAGCAGCATGATCAGCGCCGCGGAGAGGACGGGCAGCGCGAGCAGGAGCAGCAGCGCGGTGATGAAGAGCGCCCAGGTCGTCAGCGGCAGCCGGAAGAAGCTCATGCCCGGCGCGCGCATGTTGATGATGGTCGTGAGGAAGTTGACCGCCGTCAGGAGCGACGAGAGCCCGAGGATCAGGAGCGAGATCAGCCAGAGCGTCTGGCCGCGCGGCTGGATGGCGGAGAGCGGCGCGTAGGAGGTCCAGCCTCCGGCCGCGGCCCCGCCGGTGACGAAGAACGACCAGATGATCACGACCGCCGCCGGCACGGCCACCCAGAACGACATCATGTTGAGCTTCGGGAACGCCATGTCGCGGGCGCCGATCTGGATGGGAACGACGAAGTTGCCGAACGCGCCGATCAGGATCGGCATGATCGCGAAGAAGATCATGATCGTCGCGTGCATCGTGAACAGCGAGTTGTAGTACTCGGGCAGCATCACGCCGCCCGGCATCCCGTCCGGCGCGATCTTGCCCATGAAGGGCAGCGGCCGCCCCGGCCAGGCGAGCTGGTAGCGGACCAGGGTCGCGAGCAGGCCGCCGATCACCAGCATGAAGAGCGCGTAGAAGAGGTACTGCTTGCCGATCACCTTGTGGTCGAGCGAGAAGACGTACTTGCGGATGAAGGACGTCGGCGCGGCGTGGACGCCGGGTTGGTGGGGCGCCTCCCGGGGAACGGCGACCGTGCTCAAGAGCTGCCTCCCTTTTCCTTCTCGGTTCCTGGAGCCGCCGCGGGCGCCGCCGGAGCCGCGGGCTGAGCCTCGGCGGCCTTCGGCTGCTCCGCCGCCTGCTGCGCGGCCTGATCGGCGAGCCACTTCTCGTAGTCGGCCGGCGTGTCGACGGTGACGAAGCCCTTCATCCGGAAGTGACCGAGTCCGCAGAGCTCGGCGCACGCGATCTCCCACGATCCGACCTTGTTGCCCTGGAACCAGATCCGCGTGTGCATGCCGGGCACCGCGTCCTGCTTGACGCGGAACTCCGGCAGGAAGAAGGAGTGGATGACGTCCTTCGACGTCAGCGTCACGATCACGGGCTTGCCGACCGGAAAGTGGAGCTGGTTGAGCGTCAGGATGTCGTCGGCGGTGTCGAACTTGCCGTCGGGCCCCGGGTACCGGAAGTTCCACGCGAACTGCTCGCCGGTGACGTGGACCTCGACGGCGTCGTGCGGCATCTTCTCCTTGATCTGCTCCCAGATCCGCCGCGAGAGGAGCGCCAGCATCACGCAGATCAGCGCCGGCACAATGGTCCAGATGACCTCGAGCCGGTTGTTCCCGTGCGTGTACGTCGCGACGCGCCCCTCGCGGTGCCGGTACTTCCAGAGGAAGAAGACGAGCAGCAGCTCGACGATGACGAAGATGACGCCCGTGATCCACATGATGAGGTGGAACATGTTGTCGATCTCGGGCGCGTACGTCGACGCCTGCTCGGGCAGCCGCATCCACTCCGGCCACGCGAACGCCGCCGCCGGCGCGAGGGCGGCCGCCGAAAAGAGGAGCGCCGCTCGGAGGACCCGGGCGGCGCGGGGCAAACGCATCTTGTTCTTCACGGCCGGATAGATTAACCGAAACTATCCCTTGAAGCTGAAGTCCACCGTCTTCGCCTCGCTGCCGGTGATCGTGACGTTCTGGGTCTGCGTGCCGTACTTCTCGTGCCACGCCTCGATCACGTAATTGCCCGGCGGGAGGTTCTTGATCTCGAAGGCGCCCTGATCGTTGGTGACGGCGAAGAAGGGATGGTTGAACACGCCGCAGTAGGCGCCCATCCACTTGTGCACGTCGCACTTGAACCGCAGGCCGGTCTCCGGATTGTCGAACTTCTTGACCGTCTCCATGCCCTTGAAGGGCTGGCCGATGTTGAACTCGGCGTTCTTCTTCGGCAGGGCGTGGATGTTGTGGAGGGTGCCGTCGCTGTTGACGACCTTCAGCGGCTGGCCCGTCTGGATGCCGAACACGTGCGGGTGATACTGGCAGCCCTGCTGGTTGAGCTCGACCGCCGCGGTCGGCGCCGGGTAGCTGCCGTTGACGCCCTCCTTGACGTAGACGAGGACCCACTCGAGGGTCTTGTTCGGATTGACGACGACTTCCTGCTCGTAGACCGGCGTCGGGTGCTGGGACTTGCAGTAGGCATCGGCGTCCATCTTGATGGCGGGCTCGGTCGGGGCCGTTCCGTCGAAGGCCACCTTGCCGGTGATGGTCGCGCCGCCGGTCGCGGGAGCGGCGGCCGGGGCGGCGGCGGAGGCGGCAGCCGGAGCGCCCGGAGCCGCGGCGGAGGTCGAGGTCTTGGCCGTCTCCTCCTCCATCAACGCGTCCTCGTCCTTCTTGCCGCCGCAGGCGACGAGGCCGAGAGACGTCACGAGGCCGAGGAGCAGAAAAATGACGCGCTGGCGCATGAGAACTCCTTACGAGAGACTTAAGGCCGCCGCCGTTCCGCGGCAGGAGCGCACGCGGACCGCCGGAGGCCGCGGCATCATACGCGGGCGGAATCCGCGTTTTCAAGCGCGCCGGCGGCGTCGCGGGCCGATGGTATGGTGCGCCCGACCGTGCCCACGACCATCTCCGCCGAGAGCCTGAGCAAGGCATTCTCCGGCGCTCCGCTCTTCCGGGACCTCTCCTTCTCCGCCTCCTCGGGCCTCGTCGCGATCGCCGGGAGAAACGGCAGCGGCAAGACGACCCTCCTCAAGATCCTCGCGGGCCTCGCCCGGCCGACGTCCGGCCGGGTCCGGCTGGAGACGGACGGCGCCCGGCCCCTCTCGAGCTCCGAGCAGCGGCTCGCGGTCGGCTGGGCGGGTCCCGACCTCGCGCTGTACGGCGAGTTCACGGCGATCGAGAACCTCGCCTTCTTCCGCCGGGCCGCGGGGCGACCGGCCTCGGAGGCGGAGCTCGTCCGGCGCCTCACCGACGTGGGCCTCGCCGAGGAGGCGATGCGACGCCGGGTCGAGGAGTACTCGACCGGCATGAAGCAGCGCCTCCGCATCGCCTTCGCGACGCTCTTCGACCCGCCGGTCCTCATCCTCGACGAGCCCATGGTGGCGCTCGACCTCGACGGCCGGGAGACCGTGTACCGCGTCATCGAGACGGCCCGGAAGCGCGGCACCGTCCTGCTCGCGTCGAACGACGAGCGGGACTTCGCCGAGCCCGAGCAGCGGGTCGAGCTCGCCGGCGCGCGGAGGCGCGAGGCGTGAGCTCACTCGCGCGCGCCTGGGCCGTCTGCGCGAAGGACGCGACCCAGGAGCTCCGCAAGAAGGTCGCGATCGTCGCCGTCTTCTTCTTCGCGGCGACGGCACTCGCGCTCGTCTCCTTCGGCGTGGGGCCGTTCGGGCTGCGCGCCGAGGACCGGCCGCCGCTCCTCGCGGCGCTCCTGTGGATCATCCTCTTCTTCGCGGCGGCGACCGGGCTGCCGCGCGCCTTCGTCGCCGAGGAGGAGACGGGGACCGGCCTCGCGCTCCGCAAGACGATCCCCGCGGTGTACGTCCTCGCCGGCAAGACCCTCTTCAACTACATCCTCTTCCTCGCGATGACGGCGGTCACGATCCCGGGCTTCATGATCCTGCTCGAGTGGAAGGTGGGCTCCTTCGGGGCGCTCGCCGCGATCATGGTCGCGGGCGGGTTCGGCCTCGCGGTCGTCTCGACGTTCCTCTCGGCGCTCGTCGCGCGCGCCGGCCAGCGCAACGTGCTCTTCGTGCTGATCGCGTTTCCCCTGGTCATGCCGCTGCTGGTGTCCGCGATCCAGGCCACCAACCAGGCGACCAACGGCCAGTTCCCGCTCGACGGAATCCGGATCCTGATCGCCTACGACGGCGCGGCGTCCTGCGCCGCGTATATGCTGGCGGCAGTCGCCTGGGAGGACTGAGTCCGGGTCCCGGGCGCCGGAGACAGGCAAGATGACCAAAGCGCTCAAACTGCTCCTTCTCCCTTATATGGGAGCGGTCATCGCCGCCGCGTTCCTGTGGCCGGAACCCGCGAAGGGATTCATCGGCGAGTCCTCGCGCATCGTGTTCTTCCACGTCCCGTGCGCGTGGGCGGCGACGCTCGCGTTCATCGTCGGCGCCGTCTACTCGGCCCTGTTCCTGTGGAAGAAGAACCCCTGGTACGACGACCTCGCCGTCGCCTCGATCCGCATCGGGCTCCTCTTCGGCGTCCTGACGCTCGTCACCGGGTCGCTCTTCGCGAACATCATGTGGGGCACCTGGTGGAACTGGGACCCGCGCGAGTCCTCCTACCTGCTCCTCGTCTTCCTCTACGGCGCCTACCTCTTCCTGCGGGCGGCCGTGGAGGATCCGGAGCGGCGGCCCCGCATCGCGGCCGCGTACGCGCTCTTCGCGGGCGTCCTCATGCCGTTCCTGACGATCGTCGCGCCGCGCGTGACGGCGTCGCTGCACCCCCAGACCGTCATCAATCCGCAGGGCAAGATCCTCATGGACACGCCGACCCGCGTGGTTTTCTTCAACGGGCTCGCGGCCTTTTCCGGCCTCTTTTTCTGGATGCTTTCGATCGCGGCGCGGGCGCAGCGGCTCGAGCGGCGAGGGTAACCTGAATCCTGCGAGGCATTTCGCACTCTCTTCCTGAGTGATGCATTTGCGTCACTCCGGAACCCGTCCCCTGGGCCAGAGTTGCATGGGACACGCAGGAAGGAGAGACTGACCTCCATGACGAGCCTCGGGTATCTCGCTGCCGTCAACGTCGTGATCTGGATCGGGCTCTTCGTCTACCTCTGGCGGCTCGACCGCCGTGTCTCGGAAAAGGAGCGTTCCCGGTGAAGAAGGGTTACTGGATCGCCGCCGCGATGACTCTGGCGTTCGTGGGCTTCGGCCTGTCCGCCTTTCAGAAGACGCTGACGCCCTACCTGTCGTTCGACGACGCGAAGAAGACGAAGGGCGTCGTCCAGGTCATGGGGGCCCTCGACAAGCAGAGCGACCGCTACGACGACAAGACCGAGCAGCTCTCGTTCGAGCTCATCGACCCGAACGGCCACCGCATGCCGGTCGTCTACCGCGGCCTGCGGCCCGGCAACTTCAAGGACGCGATCTCGATCGTCGCGATCGGCCGCTACCAGGACGGCCGGATCGAAGCGGAGAAGCTCCTCGTGAAGTGTCCCTCGAAGTATCAGGGCGCGGAGGTCGAAAAGAGCTACGCCTCGAAGCCCGCCCAGGCGTCCTAGCCATGTACGTCTGGCCCGGCGTCGCCGCGATCTGGAGCGCTCTGATCGCCGGCACGGCCGGCGCGGTCGTGTACCTCTTCGTCGACCGCGGCAGGAAGGAGCTCCTCCCCCTCGCCCGCACGCTCTACACCGCTTTCACCGTCTCGGTGGTCGCCGCCGCGGCGATCCTGATGACGCTGCTGCTGCAGCACCGGTTCGACGTCTCGTACGTCAACTCCTACTCGGCCTCCGACCTGCCGTTCCACTTCCTGATCTCGACCTTCTGGGCCGGGCAGGAGGGCTCGTTCCTGCTCTGGTGCTTCTGGGGCTCGATCATCGGGCTCTTCGTCTGGCGGACCGCGAAGGAGCAGGAGGCGCCGGTGATGGTCGTGTACATCTCGACCTTCCTCGGCATCATCGCGATCCTCTGCAAGCAGAGCCCCTTCAAGCTCCTGCCGCCGCCGGCCCCGGCCGACGGGGTCGGCCTGAACCCGCTCCTGCAGGATCCGTGGATGGTCATTCATCCTCCGGTGATGTTCCTCGGCTTCGCGTCCCTGTCGGTGCCGTTCTCCTTCGCGATCGCGGCGCTCTGGAAGAAGCGCTGGGACGGCTGGATCACGCGCGCGCTGCCGTGGGCGCTGCTGACGTTCCTGACGCTCGGGACCGCGATCCTGATGGGCGGCTACTGGGCCTACAAGACGCTCGGCTGGGGCGGCTACTGGGGGTGGGACCCCGTCGAGAACACGAGCCTCGTGCCCTGGCTCTTCACGACGGCGCTCGTGCACGGCATGTTCCTGCAGCGCTCGAAGAAGCAGCACCGCAAGATCAACCTCCTGCTCGCGTGCACCGCGTACGCGGCGATCCTCTACGGCACGTTCCTGACGCGCTCGGGCGTGCTGGCCGACTTCTCGGTGCACTCGTTCATCGATCTCGGGATCACGGGCTGGCTGATCGGCATCCTCGTCATCTTCATCGGCACGTCGGCGGCGCTGATCGCCTGGCGCTGGCGCGAGATCCCGAAGCCGACCCAGGAGGAGCCGCCGCTGCTCTCGCGCAGCGTCTTCTTCATCCTCGGCATCGCGGTCTTCTGCGCGCTCGCCACCGTGATCCTGCTCGGCACCTCGGCGCCGATCCTGACGCGGCTCGGACGGACTCCGTCGCAGGTGCAGACGGGCTTCTACGGCAAGACGACGACGCCCGCCGGGTTCCTGCTCGTGCTCCTCGCGGGCCTGGTGCCGTTCGTCGGCTGGAAGGGCGAGAAAGGCCGGGACCTCTTCCAGAGCTCGCGCCGCTCGCTCGCCGTCGCCGCGATCCTCGCCGCCGCGGCCTTCGCCCTCGGCGCGCGCAAGCCCGAGACCCTCGTGCTGATCTTCACGGCCCTCTTCGCGGCCGACATGAACCTGCGCGCGGTGCTCCGGAAGGCGTCGAACGGCAAGTTCGGCGGCGCGGGCGGCTATCTCGCGCACGTGGGCGTCGGGATCATGCTCGCCGGCATCGTCGTCTCGGGCGCCTACGCCGTCTCCCAGCGGCTCAACCTGCCGCTGAACGTTCCGAAGAAGGTCGGCGACACGACGCTGACGTTCCTGCGGGTCGTGCCGGGCACCACCGAGCGCAAGCAGGCGATGGAGATCCGGGTCGAGCCGAAGGACGGCAAGACGTTCTACGCGTATCCGAAGATGTACGAGAACTCGCGGACGGGGCAGCTGATGATCAACCCGTCGATCAAGAACTCGGCGACGATGGACCTCTACATCGCGCCCCAGCAGTACGACCCGGGTCAGCCCGAGATGGTCGGACGCGACGTGCGGCTGAACAAGGGGACGACGACGCAGATCGACGGCGTCGGTTACACGCTGAAGGACCTGAACGCCGACCGGACCGCGATGATGCAGGGCGGCAAGGATCTCCTCGTCCTCGCGGACCTGACGCTGACGGCCGACGGCAAGAACCAGGACGTCGAGATCCGGTATCTCTACCACCTCGACTCCCAGACGGCGGATGCCCCCGAGGCCGCGCTGCCGGGGTATCCGAACGGAAAGGCCAGGATGCTCGCGGTCTCTCCGAACGACGGCGCCGTCATGCTCCGCCTGACCGGCGTGTCGAAGAACCCGAAGGACGAGTTCCAGGCCGCGACGACCGAGTCGCTGTCGGTCGACGTGACGCACAAGCCGCTGATCGCGCTCGTGTGGGGCGGCTTCTACGTGATGATGGGGGGCGGCCTGCTCGCGTTCTGGAAGCGCGCCGGAGAGGCGCGCCGCGCGGTCCTCGAGGCCTCGCCGCGGGAAGACGTCGCGATCGGCTCGCCCGTGGCCGCGACGGGACCGGCGATCCCGGCGCACACGCGGTCGGCGCTCGAATAGCGCGGCGAAAGAACGCCGCGCCGGACGCGCGTCAAGGGCCGATCTCGATCTCCAGGCCGTCTTCCGCGACGGTGACGGCGCAGCCCGGCGGATTCGCGGCCGCGAGCTTCGCCACGGTGGCTCGCAGCGCCTCGTCGCCCATCTCGATCGGCCCGCGTCCGAAGTGCGAGAACGCCGCCCGGACGATGCCGTGGCGCGCCAGCCAGCCGAGCTGCGCCCGCACGGTCGTGTGCCCGATCAGGACACCGCTCTGGTGCCGGCGCACGAGCGAATCGGTCAGCGTCGAGCCGTCGCCGAGGTAGAAGTCGGCGCCGGCGAGCGCGGCGTCCGGGTCCTCGAACGCGACGATGTCGGCCGAGTAGACGAACGTGAAGCCGTCGAGGGCGAGCCGCGCGCCCACCGCGGGGCAGCGCACCGAATGGATCGTCGGGTGCGCGGCGAGGCGGAAAGGCCCGATCGCGACCTCCTCCCGCGGCGCGACGACGACGCGGTTCAAGAGCGGCAGCTCCTTCAGGATCTCGTGCGTGACCGCGGAGGCGTAGACGGGCAGGTCCGTGCCCTCCCAGAGCCCCCAGCCGTGGTCCGGATGCGCGTGGGAGACGAAGATCGCGTCCGGACGGATCTTCGCGAGGAGACCCTTGCGGTTCTCGCCGAAATCGCAGAGGAGTCGGAACCGGTTCGCTTCGACGAGGATCGCCGAGTGCCCGGAGTGGGTGCGGGAGGATTCCTCGACGTAGCCGCGCGTGCCGAAGAAGGTCAGGCGCACCGTGGCAGTGTAGAGAAACGGAGACGGTTTTTGGGGCGCCGGGAAACCCCTCACCCCTACGCCCCTCTCCCGGAGGGAGAGGGGGGCGTTTCTTGTTAGGGGCCCACGGCCGCTGCGGCGACGAACACGCCCCAGCGCCGCGCCGGGGCCGCGTCCTTCTCGGACGGGCGCCGGTAGACGAGCTCGAGGAACGCGCCTCCCCCGCCGATGACCCGGAACTCGAACGTCTGCGTGCCCGCCGCGCCGGGGGCGCCCTTGGCCGGCGGGTCGTACTTCGGCTCGCCCGCCGGGCGCAGCACCGAGGACGAGTTCGAAGTGACCGACCACGAGAAGCCGGTCGAAGGCGTCGACGGCAGCTTCACCTGGAGGATTTCGCCCTGCGCGAGGAAGATGTCCGAGCCGCTGTCGGGCGCCTCGAGGAGGATGCCGCGCGGCAGCAGGGAGTCCTTGACGACGATCTGCACCCGGAACAGACCGCCCGCGGGCGCCTGCGCGTCGGCCGGCGAGAGGCACGCGAGCCCGAGGCTGGTCGATCCCGGGGTGACGGCCTTGTAGCGAAAGGGCGGACCGGCCGGGGGCTCGCTCTCCGGCTTGAGTACCGCCGCGTCCCCGAACGCCGGGCGCCACGCGCACCCGCCGGGACCCGGTGAAAGCCGCACCTCGAGCGTGTCGCCCGGCGAGAGGTTGACGGTGCCGCCGTCGTAGAGATCGCCGATCGTGACCGTCTGGATCGCGCCGCCGGCTGCCGCGACGCCCGCCGCGAGCAGAGCAACCGCCAGGATGCTGCGCCGCGCGGCCGCCGGGCGCTGGCCCGAAGCTGCCATCAGACCTCCCTCAGCGCCGTCGTGATCTTCAGCCGCGCCGCCCGGAACGCGGGGAAGAAGCCGCCGATGACGCCCATCGCGAAGGCGAACGCGAGCCCCCCCGCGATCAGCGGTGGCGTCATCCGGAAGTTGAAGAGCACCTCCGAGAAGGTGCGGAAGTTCATCGTTCCCGTGGGTTTGGTCAGGAACAGGTTGAAGACGAGGAACGCGAAGACGATGCCGATGAGGCCGCCCGCGAGGCAGAGCATCAGGGCCTCGATGACGAACGAGACCAGGATCGAGCGCCGCGAGAAGCCGATCGCCCGCAGCGTGCCGATCTCGCGCGTGCGCGACGACACCTGCGCGTACATCGTGTTCATCGCGCCGAACGAGGCCCCGATCGCGGTGAAAATCCCGACGAGGAACGCCAGCGCCTTGATCGGCGCTCCCGTGATCATCTGCTCGTCGTAGTACTTCCGCTCGGTCTTGCCCTCGAGCTTCAGCCGCTGGTCCCCCTTGATCGTCTCGATGTACCGGTTCGCCGCCTCCGAGTCGGGCAGGCGCACGAACACCGACGAGTACATGTCGCGCTTGTACTGCTGCTGCAGGTCCCTCACGTCGGTCCAGATCTCCGACTCGTAGGCGCTGCCCTGGGCGTCGAAGAGGCCGACGACCACCCAGCGGAAGCTCCCGGTCTTGAGCGTGTCGCCGACCTTGAGGTTCGCGAAGCGTCGGGAGAGATTCTTCGAGACGATCGCCTCGTTGGTGCCGGGATTGAACATGCGCCCGTCGACGATCTTCACGTTCGGCCGGGCCTCGAAGCCGACCGGGGACATTCCCCGGACCTGCACGTTCGAGTACGTCTTGCCGTCCTCGCGCGGCACGTTGATGAGCGTGATCAGCTCGGGCGAGACGAGCGCGGTCCCGGCCGCGGTCCGCTCCGGGCCCGGCATCGACCGCATCTGATCGGCCTGGTCGCGCGTGATGACGCTCTGCATCTCCGCCTGCGAGCCCACCCGCATCGCGAGCACGTTGCGGGTCGAGGCCGTGACCGAGAGCGTCCGCGTGACGCCCTGCACGAGGGCGAGCACGCAGAGGAAGACGGCGACGACGAGGCCGATGACGAACGCCGTCATGCCCGTCGACGCCTTGCGGGCGACGAGGTTCCGGAGGTTGTACTTCAGCGGAATCGCCACGTCACACCACCTTGCGCAGGCCGTCGACGATCCGGAGCCGCGACGACTGGATCGCCGGCAGGAAGCCCGCCAGGATGCCCACGCCGACGGAAACGGCGAACGCGAGGGCCAGCGTGGCCAGGCTCACCTTGAAGTTGACGAGCCAGATCGAGATGGACGTCTTGCTGGCCCCGGCCACGAGCCCCGGGATGAAGACGTACTTCGCGAGCAGGACGCCCAGGAACCCGCCGAGCAGCGACATCAGGACCGCCTCCGAGAGGATGAACCCCAGGATGTGCCCGCGCCCGAAGCCGAGGGTCCGCATCACGGCGATCTCGGTCACGCGCTCGCGCGCCGACATGGCCACCGTGTTCGCGACGATCAGCGTCACGGCGAAGAGGATGATCAGCGAGATGCCGTTGATGAGCAGCTTGACGTTGCCCATCATCTCCATGAACTGGAGCTGAAACTGCTTCTCGGTGAGCGTCTTCGTCGGCGCGTCGCTGTTCTCGAACATCTTGTCGATCGCCGCCGCGACGCGCGGGACGTCTTCCCCGCTGTCGACCTTCAGGTAATAGAGCCCGGTCACCTTGTTGGCCAGCACCCAGTCGGACTGGTTGAGGTACTCGTTGTGGAAGAAAATGTTGGACTCGTCGCCCGCGCTGTAGGGCCCGATGTAGACGAGATCGGCGTTGAGCGGAATGTACGTGCCCTTCAGGACGATGTGGTCGCCCTTCTTCCAGCCGTGCTTCTTCGCGATGCTCTCGCCCGCCACGAATCCGTTGCGCGTCGCCTTCCACTCGGCGTTGACGGCCGGATCGATCTTCGCGTCGTCGAAGATCCTGTCGAAGTAGACGTCGGGGTTGGTCGACAGCTGGCCGATCCAGTTCTCCGGCTTGTCGTCCTTGTAGACGCCGCCGAACCAGAGCTCCGGCGTCACCGCGACGACTCCGGGGATCTGCTGGATCCGCTGGAGCTGGGACAGCGGCAGGAAGTTCCCGAGGCCGGTGGCGTGCTGGACGACGAGGCGGTTCGCCCCCCGGCCGCCCGAGGGGTCGGCCTGCATCGCCTCGAGGAGCGACGTCAGGATGACGATCAGCGTCAGCACGATGACGATCGAGCTCGCCGTCAGGCCCGTGCGCAGCTTCTTGCGGAAGACGTTCTTCCAGACGAGGTGGAAATACTTCACGAGCGCCTCCCCGCCCCGGCCTCCGTGCGCTCGTCCGCGTGCAGGACGCCCTTGTCGAGGTGGATCATCCGGTGCGCCCGCGACGCGGCCTTCGGATCGTGCGTCACCATGACGATCGTCTTGCCGAACTCCTCGTTCAGCCGGCGGAGCAGCTCGAGGATCTCGTCGCCGGACTTCGCGTCGAGGTCGCCCGTGGGCTCGTCGGCGACGAGGATCTTCGGGTCGGAAACGACCGCGCGGGCGATCGCGACCCGCTGCTCCTGGCCGCCCGAGAGCTGCCGCGGGTAGTGGTCCATGCGGTCGCCGAGGCCGACGATCGAGAGGGCGGTCTCGACGTGCTGGCGCCGCTCCGCCTTCTTCAGGTGGGTCAGGAGGAGCGGCAGCTCGACGTTCTCGTACGCCGTCAGGACGGGCAGCAGATTGTAGAGCTGGAAGATGAACCCGACCGTGTGCGAGCGCCAGCGCGAGAGGTCGGACTGTCCGAGACTCGCGATGTCGCGCCCGTCGACCACGATGCGGCCGCGCGTGGGCGAGTCGATGCCCGCGATCAGGTTCAGGAGCGTCGTCTTCCCGGATCCCGACGGCCCCATGAGCGCCACGTACTCGCCCTCGGGAATGTCGAGGTCGATGCCGAGGAGGACCGGCACCTCGATCTGGTCGCGGCGGTAGATCTTCTCGACGTGTTCGATGCGGATCAGCGGCTCGGCCATCTCAGCTCTCCTGTCCTTCGGCGCGAACTTTGTCGCCGTTCTGGATCCGGACCCCTCCGGAGAGCGAGATCAGCCGCTCGCCCCCCGAGAGACCCTGCTTGATCTCCACCTGCCCCTGCACGTCGCCTCCGGCGGTCACGGGCGTGAACACCGCGCGGCCGTCCACGACGCGGTAGACGCCGGTCTTGCCGTCGACGGTCGCGAGGGCCGCCTTTGGCACGACGACGCGCGAGCGCGCCTCCTTGCCCTGGGTCGGCTCCGACGTGAAGCTGACGCGCGCCGAAAGGTCCGGCAGCACGTGGTCGTCGGGGTCGAGAAACGCGACCTTCACGCGCACGGTCGCCTTCTGGCGGTCGGCCGCGGGCACGATCTGGCGCAGCCGGCCGTGGTAGACCTTGTCGGGCACCGCGTCCAGGAGGATCTCGGCGGGCTGGTCCTGCTTCAGCCGGCCGAGGTTCGACTCGTTGACGTCTGCCCCGACGTAGAGCGACGAGAACTCGACGATGGTGGCGATGGCGCCGCCGGAGCCTCCGCCCGACGGCGAGGCACCGAACGGCGACACGGCCTCGCCGACGAACGCGCGCTTGGCGGTGATGACCCCCGTAAACGGCGCGCGGATGATCGTGTAGTCGAGCAGCGCTTCCGTATACTGGACGCGGGCGCGGGTCGCGGCCTCGGAGGCGACGGCCGCGTCGTAGGTCGACTTGGGCGACAGGCCCTGGTCGTAGAGGTTCTTCTGGCGCACGCGCTCGGCCTCGGCGTTGACCCAGTTGGCCTTGGCCTCGGCGAGCTGCGCGTCGAGGTCGGTCGAGTCGAGCTTCGCGATGATCTCGTCCTTGCGGACGTGGGTCCCCTCGGTCACGTTCAGCTGCGTGATGCGCGACGTGATCTTCGGGGAGAGGTCGGCCTTGCGCTCGGCCTCGACGTAGCCGGTCGCGGTGAGGACCGTCGTCGCCTGGCCCTCGGTCACGACGGCGGCGCTGACGACCTCGACTTTCGTCGGCCGGAGCCCCCGGCCCGCCACGACGTACGCGGCGGCGCCCACGGCCACCACGAGGATCGCGGCGAGCAGCAGCCATCCGCGCGTTCCCCCCGAGCGGCGCTCGGGCTCGCGGCGGATGCGCAGGGCCGACAGGTCGGCCGGACGGGGCGATTCCTGCGACGTCATGGGGCTCGAGTTCCGAGGCGCCATTTTAATCTCGGCTCCAGAAAGGCCGGCCGAGGCTATCTCCTTCATCCCGCGTGGACTTCGGGCCCGGACCCGGCCCTCCCGCTCCGGAGCGGAGGCATCGCGTGGTACCCTTTTTTTCGAGGAGGTCGGTCATGAGGTACCGCTTTCTGGCCGCCGCCATCCTGCTCGGCAGCGCCCTGGTTCTCCGCGCGGAACAGAAGTTCTATCAGATCACATTGATTCCATCGGGCACCGTCGTCGCGACGGACCTGCCCGTGACGAAGGGGCAGATGGTCGTCTTCCACGGGTACCCGAGCGGCAACCTGATGAGCATGCCGCGCTCGACCGTCAAGTCCGTCTCGCCGATCCCGGCGGTGGACGCCAAGACGACGAACATCGCCGACCGGGTCGTGCCGATCGGCAACCTCGCGATGCAGGGCGGCTCGGCGCAGGCGGGCCCGCAGAACCTGCGCACGGTCGGTCAGGCCAAGGGCGCCGCGGCGAAGGAGAACCAGATCGGCGGCCCCGGGTTCTACAGCAACGTCATTCCGGGCCAGACCGAGGCCTATGGCAACTCGGCCAATGACTACCAGGTCGGCCGGACGTACGCCTACGCGCCCTCGAACGCCACGCAGTCCTCTCCGGGCGCGCCGCCGACCAACCCGGCGATGACGGACGGGCAGAATCCGCCGCAGTAGGAGAAGCGCCGCGCCTCCGGCAGGAACTCCCTCTCCCCTGCAGGGAGTGAGTGAGGGGGGTCACGCCGAGTCGCGGTGCGGGTCGTCGACAATAGATCGACGTCGATCGGAGACTGCGATGCGGCACCTGGCGGTCGTCCTTCTTCCTGCCTCGCCTCAGCCCGCCGAGCCGGCGTACTTCCGGCCGGAAGCAGGCTGAACGAGCTCGATCGAACTCCAGGGAGGGCCCGATGTGGAACCTGCTCGTCGTGCTGTTGCTCGCTTCGCCGGCGCCGGAGCCCGAATACTTCCGGATCGATCTCTCGCCCTCCGGCACCCAGGTTTCGATCGGGCAGCCGGTCGTCAAGGGCGGAATCGTCCTCTTCCATGTCTACCCCGACGGGAAGCTGATGAGCCTCCGTAAGACCGACATCAAGACCACGACGCGGATCACGGCGAAGGAGGCCGCCGCCCCCCTGGCGACGAATCCGAAGCCGATCGCCAACCTCGCGATGCAGGGCGGCACCGCCACCGTGGTCGGCGCCTCGGGACAGCCCGCGGGCGGCGGGGCCGCCGGCTCGGGCGGACCCGCCCTGACGCGGCCGATCCAGCAGGGCATGGCGGCGGCCCAGGCGGCCTCCACCGCCACAGCCCCTCACCTCCCCGACTGAGAAACCGAGCTGCGGCGTACCGGGAGAGGTCCCGGCCGAGACTTCCCCTCCCATGTCGGTCGCGCCGCGCCGCGGCGCGCTTCAGATGTGAATCGCGTGGCCCCGGACCGCCTCCGCGGCCTCGTGGATCGCCTCGGAGAGGGTCGGGTGCGCGTGAATCGTGCGGACGAGCTCCTCGGAGGTCGTCTCGAGCTTCAGGGCCGCGCCGGCCTCCGCGATCAGCTCCGTGGCCGCGGGGCCGATGATATGGACGCCGAGGACCTCGTCGTATTTCTTTTCGGCCACGATCTTCACGAACCCCGCCGCCTCGTTCAGGATGCGCGCCTTCCCGACCGCCGAGAAGGGGAACTTCCCGATGGCGACGTCGTAGCCGCGCTCGCGCGCCTTCGCCTCGGTCAGGCCGATCGAGCCGATCTCGGGGGAGCAGTACGTGCAGCCCGGGATCTGGTCGTAGTTGATCGGCGGCGGATTCTTGCCCGCCATGTGCTCGACCGCGACGACGCCCTCCGCCGAGGCGAGGTGGGCGAGCGCCGGCGTCGCGAGCACGTCCCCGATCGCGTAGACACCGGGCACGTTCGTACGCATCATCGCGTCGACCTTCACGTAGCCCTTCTCGGTCGCGACGCCGAGCGCCTCGAGGCCGATGTTCTCGGTGAGCGGCCGGCGGCCGACGGCCATCAGCACCTTCTCGGCGCGGAACGTCTCGGTCTTGTCGCCCGGCGAGCGGGCGATCAGCTCGACGCCGGCGTCGCCCTTCGTCAGCCGCTCGACGCGGGTCTCGGGATACACCGAGATGCCCTGCCGCTTGAACGAGGCGGCGAGCTCGCGCGAGATCTCCTCGTCCTCGACGGGCACGATGCGGGGCAGCACCTCGACGATCGTGACCTTCGAGCCGAAGCGGGCGTACATCGACGCGAACTCGACGCCGACGGCGCCGGACCCGATGACCACGAGCGACTTCGGGATCTCGGCGAGCTCCAGCATCGAGGTGGACGAGAGAATCCACTTGTCGTCGATGTTCATCCCCGGCAGCGAGCGCGGCGTCGATCCGGTCGCGACGATGACGTTCTTCGCCGCATAGGCCGTCTCGGCGCCGTCGGCCCCCGCGACCACCACCCGCCCGGGCGCCGCGAGGCGGCCGAACCCCGCCGCGACGTCGACCCGGTTCTTCTTCATCAGGTAGGAGATGCCGTTGGTCGACTGCCGGACGATCTTCTCCTTGTGCTTCATCGCCGCCGGCATGTCGAGGCGCACCTCGCGGGCGGTCACGCCGACGTCGCCGCCGTGCCTCGCCTCCTCGAGGAGATCGGCCGTGTGGAGCAGGGCCTTGGTGGGGATGCAGCCCCACAGCGTGCAGACGCCGCCGAGACGCGGCTCCTTCTCGACCATCAGGACGCTCATGCCGAGCTGGGATGCCCGGATGGCGGCGACGTAACCCCCCGGGCCGGATCCGATGATGCAGACGTCGTAGGTCTTCGTCGAACTCATGTGTTTTCCTGCAGTTGCCTCTTTCGAGCGGGCAAGACTATCACCCGCGGCGAGAGCGCGGCGCGCCGGAGACGGCGCTCCGACTCCAACTACGAGTCGACGCCCTCGCCGGGTTCCGTGGGCTCGAGCGCGAACGCGTTGTTGAACCGGTTGAAGTAGGCGAAGAGGCCGACGACCGCGGCGATCTCGACGATTTCGGCCTCCGTGTAGTGGCGGCGCAGCTCCTCGAGCGTCGCCTCGGGGACGCGGTTCGCGTCGCGGGTCATCTGGAGGCCGAAGCGGAGCGCCGCCTTCTCCTTGTCGGTGAACGGTCCGGCCTCGACGTCCCGCAGCGCGGAGAGCTGGGCCGCCGTGGCGCCGCAGCGCTCGGCCAGGATCGTGTGCGACGCCATGCAGTAGCGGGTCGCGTTTTCCTGCGATGTCTGGAGCGCCAGCATCTCCTTCGTCTTCAGCGGGACCGTGCCGGAGCCCATGACGGCCGCGAAGTGCGCGTCCATCGTGGTCAGCAGCCAGGGCCGGTGCGCGAAGACCCGGTACATTTTCGGGATGTTGCCGCGCTCGGCGATCTTGCGTTCGAACGCCTCCCGGGCGGCGCCGGCTGCCGTCGACCGGCCCACGAGCGAGATTCTTGCCATCGGTCCTCCGCGCGCGAATCCTATCGCGCGGCTTCAACACGAGGCGGGGAGCACCGCGGCGAGAAGTAGAATCGGCCGCGCTCATGAGACGAGTCGGCGCCCTGGTGCTCCTGACCGTGATCCTCGCCGGCGGTTGCGGGGGTGAAAAGCACGCCGACTCCGGGGGTATCCGGGTCGGCTTCTTCGGCGCGCTCACGGGCCAGCAGGCGACCTTCGCGATTTCCGGGCGCAACGGCGCCCTGATGGCGATCGAGGAGATCAACGCCGCCGGGGGCGTGCTCGGGAAACCGGTGTCGCTCGTCGCGGAGGACGACCGCGGCGAGGCGTCGGAGGCGGCCTCCGCCGTGTCGAAGCTGATCACCCGCGATCACGTCGTGGCGCTCATCGGCGAGAACGCGTCCTCGCGCTCCCTCGCCGCGGCGCCGATCGCGCAGAGCTACGGCGTGCCGATGATCTCGCCGTCCTCGACGAACGTCGAGGTCACGAAGAAGGGCGACTACATCTTCCGGGTCTGCTACATCGACGCGTACCAGGGGAAGGTCCTCGCCGCGTTCGCACGCCGGAACCTCGAGGCGCGCACGGCCGCGATTCTCACCGACTCCCGGAGCGACTACAGCGTCGGCCTCGCCGACGCGTTCCGCGCCGCGTTCACCGCCGCGGGCGGCCGGATCGTCGCCGACGCCCGGTACAGCGAGGGCGACAGCGACTTCTCGGCCCAGCTGACGGCGATCCGGCCCCTCTCCCCCGACGTGCTCTTCCTGCCGGGGTACTACACCGACGCGGGGCTGATCGCGCGGCAGGCGCGGGGGCTCGGGTTGAAGGCGACGCTCCTCGGCGCGGACGGATGGGACTCGCCGAAGCTCGTCGAGATCGGCGGCGACGCGATGGAAGGCGCGTACCTGTCGAACCACTACTCGGTGGACGATCCCGCGGCCGCCGTGCGGCGGTTCGTCGACGCCTACAAGAAGAAATACGGCGCCGAGCCCGACTCGATCGCCGCGACGTCCTACGACGCGATGCGCCTCCTCGCGGACGCGATCGGGCGCGCCGGCTCGACCGAGGGCCGGCGGGTCCGCGACGCGCTCGCGAGCACGAAGGACTTTCCGGGCGTGACCGGAAAGATCACGATGGACGCCGACCGCAACCCGATCAAGCCGGCGGTGGTGCTGAAGGTCGAGGGCGGGCGGTTCCGCTTCGCGGACTCGGTGGGACCGGGGGGCTCGTAGCCGTCGAGGTCTACGACCCGGGCTGAAACTCCAGCACGAACTCGTCGAACGAGGCCTCGCCCGGGCCCGCGGCAACGAGGCCGGTGCGGCCGCTCACGGGATGCGGATCGGTCGCCTCGAAGAGCTTCCGGTCGTCGAACGTGACCGTGAGCGACGCGCCACGGGCGGCGACTCCGAACTTCTCCCAGTTCTTCCCGAACGCGGCTCGGCCGCGGCCGAGCTCCGACGGCTTGCCGTCGCGCCACGAGGAGAGGACCGCCTCTCCCGTCGAGGTATCGACGAGCAGCACGAGGAAGTTCTTCTCGTCGGCCATCCGGAGGAGGAGACCGGCGAGGCTGCCGCCCTGCCGGACGAAGGTCGTCACGCTGCCGTCCTCGAAGGCGTACGTGCGGCGCACGGCCGCGGCGATCGAGTCGGCCGGCCGCTTCGCCTCGACCTGGGCGAGTCGGTTCGGCGCGGAGACGGGGTTCGGATCGGCGAGCACGAACCAACGCGCCGGGGCGGGGTTCGGGCCGAGCACCACCAGGTCGAAGAAGCCCGGCGCCCGCATCATCGAGTCGGTGTCGAAATGGTTGCGGATCGTCTCGGCCGTGCCGGGCGCGGGGCCGAGGAGAAGCACGAGGGGAGCCGCGAGGGCGGACCGCAGGAGGACCCGTCGAGCGAGATTCATCGTGGCCGCAAAACGCGCAGAATGCCCTAAAATTCCCTCTTATGGATCCGAACTCCCAGAGGACTTATCGGGCGAGCCGGGACGGGTATGCGTTCGTCCTCGACCGCCCCAACGTCGAAAAACTGAAGAAGCTGCCGGAATTCGAAGGACGCGAAGAGCCGGCGGTGGCGGAGGATTTCCTGCGCTCGCGCGCGGAGGCCTGGGCGGACGTGCTGACGTCCGCGGGGGCCGCGCCGGGCGAGATCGCCGTCGAGATCGATCCGCACCAGAAGAAGGCGCGCCTCGCGAAGGAGACGCGCATCGTGATCACGGCCGACATCTAACGCGGGCCGCCGCGCGGCCCGACCGACGTGAGAGGGAACGGGGCCTTCCGTTCCCTCTCCCAAGAGCGCAAACGCGTCGCTGATGCAGCCGCGCGTCTAGAAGCTCAGGATGCCGCGGATCTGGTTCTCGAGCGCGAGGAAGGCCTGCCTCGAGTACGGGTCGACCACCACCCGAACCTCGTTGGGCGACGGCACGTCGTCCACGATCGAGGCGGCGAGCCGCTCGGCCTGGCCGTCGAAGAAGGCCTCGCCGATCTCGGTGTCGGAGCGGCCGCGGGATCCGGGCAGCTCGCGGAGCCGAGCGAGGTCGGGAGGGTCGAGCCGCAGCCGGTACCCGCGGCACTCGCGGTAGAGCGGCTCGCGCCGGTCGGCCAGGTCCGGCCGGCCCCGGGGCGCGGAGGGGGGCGACTCGGGCAGGGGCCCGGTCGTCGCCTCGGCGGCGGAAAACGAGTCGTCCGCGTCGTCGAGCTCGGCCTCGGACCCGTCCTCGGACGCGGCGGGCGCGCCCGCGGCGATCGAATCGCGCGGCGGCTCCGGGGCCTCCGGGACCACGGGCGCCGGCTCCGGGGCGATCTCCGGAGCCTCGGGCGCCTCTTGCGCGGTCCACTCCGGAGGGAGGCCGTTCTCGTCGTTCACGTCAGTTCCCCGACAGGACGTTCTTCGAGATCACGATGCGCTGGATCTCGCTCGTGCCCTCGTAAATCGTCGTCACCCGCGCGTCGCGATAGAAGCGCTCGACGGGATATTCCTTGGAGTAGCCGTAGCCGCCGAAGATCTGCACCGCGCGGGCGGCGATGGCGTTGGCGGCCTCGGTCGCGTAGACCTTCGCCATCGACGACTCCTTCGAGAACCGCACGCCGGGTTTCTCGGAGCGCAGCGCGGCGCGATAGGTGAGCGCCCGCGCGGCGTCGAGCTGGACGCGCATGTCCGCGATCTGGAACGCGATCGCCTCGTGCTCCGCCAGCTTCCGGCCGAAGGACTCGCGCGTCTGCGCGTATTGCACCGCCTCGTCGTAGGCCGCCTGCGCGATCCCGATGCCCTGCGCCGCGATCCCGATCCGGGAATGGTCGAGGGTCGTCATCGCGATCCGGAAGCCCTGGCCCTCGTCGCCGAGGCGCCGCTCCCCGGGGACGCGCACGTCCTCGAGGAAGATGGCGGCGGTCTTCGAGGAGCGCAGGCCCATCTTCTGCTCGGGAGCGCCGACGCGCAGCCCCGCGTCCGCCGCGGAGACGAGAAAGGCCGTGATGCCGTGTGTGCCCGCGGCGGCGTCCGTCATCGCCATCACCACGTACCAGTCCGCCTCGCCGGCGTTCGTGATCCAGGCCTTGGCGCCGTTCAAGACGTAGCCGCGGCCGTCCCGGACCGCCGTCGTCTTCTGATTGGCGGCGTCGGACCCCGACTGCGGCTCCGTCAGCGCGTACGCGCCCAGCGCGCGCCCCGACGCGAGCGGCGCCAGGATCTCCTTCTTCTGCTCCTCGGTCCCGAACTTCCAGATCGGATAGCAGACGACCGAGTTGTTGACCGACACGATCACCGCCGTCGAGGCCGAGACGCGGGCGAGCTCCTCGATCGCGAGGACGTACGCGATCGCGTCCGCTCCGGCACCGCCGTACTCCTCGGGGACCATCATCCCCATGATGCCGAGCTCGCCGAGGCGCGCGATCGCCTCGCGGGGGAAGCGCTCCTCCTTCTCCCACTCCGCGACGCGGGGCGCGATCTCCGCGAGGGCGAACTCCCGGACGGCGTCGCGGACGCGCTTCTGGTCCTCGGTCGGCTCGAAGTTCACGGGCGGGACCCCGGCGCGGGCGACGGGCCGCCGGGCCCTCCGGGCGCGGCCCCGCTCCCGGGTCCGCGGCCGCGACGGCGGCGCCGGCGGCGGCGCTTCCCGCCCATGCCGCCCGGAGCGGCCTCAGCCCCGGCCGGGGCGGGAGCCGGACTGCCGGGACGGCGCTCGGGACCGGCGGGCCGCGGCGGGACGGGACCCCGCGGGAGGGCGGGGCCCCTCGGCGGCGGCCCTCCGCCGGGACGCCGATCGCGCGGCGGCGGCGAGCCCTGGGCCGTTCCCGCGGCCGGCCGCCCGCCCCGTTCGCCTCCGCGCCCTCCGCGCCCGCGGCGCCGGCGCCGGCCCTCGCGGCGCGGCTCGGGCGTGTCCACCCAGCCCTCCTCGAGGTGCCGGAACGTCACGAGGATCTCGGGCCGGGACGCCTGCGCGCGCACGAGCTCCACGATCTTCGCGCGCAGCGCCGCCGCGGGATCGCTCGCGAGCGTCGGAATGCGCTCCGCGTCGAACAGCACCATCCGCGTCCAGCAGATCCGGCGCCGGCCGCCGTCGGCGTTCTCGAGGTCCATGACGAAGAGATCCCGCTCGTGCTCGAGCGAGTGCCCGCGCAGCTCGAAGCCGGGAAGCGCCTCCGCGCAGATGTCTTTCAGAAGCGGGAGGTACTTCTCGCCGCCCTCGAACGTCTGTTCCATCGAGACCACGCGGTCCCGGAACATGCGGGTCTGACCCATGACTAGACCGTCTCCTCGACCAGGACACGCCCCTCACCCCGGCCCTCTCCCGCCGGGAGAGGGAGAAGGTGGAGGCGGCGCTGCGCGCCGCGTCTATCCAATTTGAAGACCCGCATCCTTGAAGATCTCGCGGGCGATGATCAGGCGGTGGATCTCGCTCGTTCCCTCGTAGATCTCGGTGATCCTCGCGTCACGGAAGTTGCGCTCGACCGGATACTCCTTCGTGTACCCGTATCCGCCGTGGATCTGGAGCGCCTTCGTCGTGACGCGCTGCGCCATCTCGGCGGCGTAGAGCTTCGCCGTCGCGGCCTCCATCGAGTAGCGGCCGCCGTTCTTCCGAGTCGAGTCCTTCGCCGCCGCGGCCTTGCGCGTCAGGAGCCTCGCCGCGTCGACCTCGGTCGCCATGTCGGCCAGATAGAACCGCAGCGCCTGGAAGTCCGAGATCGGGTGGCCGAACGCCCTCCGCGCCTTGGCGTACGCGACGGCGGCCTCGAGCGCCTCCTGCGCGATGCCCACGGCCTGCGCGGCGATGCCGATGCGGCCGCCGTCGAGCGTCGACATCGCGATCTTGAAGCCGTCGCCCTCGCCGCCGAGGCGGTCGGCGACGGGAACCTTCACGTCGGTCAGGAAGATCTCGACCGTGCCGGACGCGTTGACGCCGAGCTTGACCTGGTGGTGCGAGCGGTCGAATCCGGGCGAGGACGCGTCGACGACGAAGGCCGAGATCCCCTTGATCTTCTTCTCGGGATTCGTCATCGCGAAGAGCAGGCAGAGGTCGGCGTTCGAGCCGCAGGTGATGAAGA
>Ga0335076_10001162_pt1 | contig 25321 bp, 18 predicted proteins | sample Lox_Sample_25_FD_206717 | JGI IMG/M metagenome (GOLD analysis project Ga0335076, IMG submission 206717) | Soil microbial communities from Loxahatchee National Wildlife Refuge, Florida, United States - Lox_Sample_2.5 | ecosystem: Environmental > Terrestrial > Soil > Wetlands | place: USA... | reverse complement strand
AAAGATGCGGGAAGCATCGCCGGCACCGTGCGTGATCCCAGTGGGGCGGTGATCGCGAATGCGAAGGTGACGGTGACCGACTTGGAACATGGCCAGACGTTTCAGACAGCCACCGATTCGACGGGCGAGTATGTTGCCAGTCCCCTGCGAATAGGCCGTTATACGGTCACGGTTGAAATGACGGGATTCAAGAAAGCGGTTTCTGATCCAGTCGCTCTCGATGTTCAGCAACGGGCGGTCGTGAACATCGCGCTGCAAGTCGGAAAGATCAGCGAGACCATGGAAGTCTCAACCTCGGCGCCATTGTTAGAAACCGAGACTTCTGAGTTGGGGCAAGTGGTCGACAGCCGGCGTGTATCGAATCTTCCTCTGAATGGGCGGAACTTTGCGCAGCTTGCTTTGCTCACGGCGGGAACGGAACCCTCCGAGCCTGGGGCTCGCGATGAGAACAGTTATGGCTTCAGTTCGAATGGCGCACGCTCGCTGCAGAACAACTTCCTGCTGGATGGCGTCGACAACAACTCGAATCTTCCCGACCTGCTGAACGAAACGAACTTTGTGGTTCAGCCGCCGGTCGACGCGCTGGACGAATTCAAGGTTGAAACGAACTCCTACAGTTCCGAGTTCGGCCGGGGCAACGGCGCGATCGTCAACGCGGTGATCAAGTCCGGCACAAACCAACTGCACGGTGGGTTGTGGGAATTCTTCCGCAACGACAAACTCGATTCGCGCAATTATTTCGATAGCCGTCAGAGTCCGACCCCGCCGTACAAGCAGAACCAGTTTGGAGGAGACTTCGGAGGCCCGGTTGTTATTCCGGGACTGTATGACGGCAAGAATAAGACCTTCTTCTTCGTGGACTATGAAGGGCTACGCATTCGACAGGCGCAGACGCAGAGCGGGTTTATTCCTCCCGCCGATTGGCGAAATGGAGATTTCTCCAGCCTTATTGACTACACCACCGTGACGGGCACGGATTGTAATGGCGTGTCGACGTATGCGGGCGAAATTTTCGATACCCGGCAAACTCAGGTCTTGGCATCTTCGCCGACTGGCTTGTGCGGCGTGCCTTTCGGTTACAACGGTTCGGCCTTGCCCACCAACGTTATTCCGATGACTGCATCGGTTCCGGGTGGAGGCGCGCTCGATCCGCTGGCGCAGAAACTCGCCGCCTTGTATCCGGCAACGAATGTCACCGGCAACGCCAGCATCAACTTTCTTGCGAACCCGGTCCTGTCAGAGACTCGAAACAACTTCGACGTGCGCGTAGACCAGAAGTTCTCCGACGCCGACAGCACCTTTTTCCGGTTCAGCTACGAAAACCAGCCGAGTTCGATTCCCGGCACGTTCGGTGGACTCGCCGACGGTGGCGGCTTCTTCAGCGGAATTGAAGACAATTCGTACCGCAGCTTCGCGACCAGTTGGATCCACATTTTCAAGCCGCAGCTGATCAACGAATTCCGGCTTGGCTACAACCGCATCAACTCCCACCGCAACGAACTGAATTACAACACCGATGTGTCGGGAGAAATCGGATTCCCCGGTGTTCCATTCCAGCCCGGAATCGGAGGCTTGCCGCAACTTACCTTCAACGATGTCGCTACTCTCGGAAGCCCTACGTTCCTGCCTTCCAAAGAGCTGCAGAATTCGTACGTGCTCTCCGAGAATCTCACCTGGGTCAGGGGACGGCACACCATCAAGTTCGGAACGGAGATCCGGCGCGAGGAGTTCACGATTTTCCAACCGGCTTCGCCTCGGGGAAACCTGGACTTCAGCAGCACGCTGACCGACAACCCGGCAGATCCCGGAACCGGAGGCACCGGCTTTGCCTCATTCATGGCGGGGCTCACCGATGGCGGAAGCATCAACAATCTTCACAATGTGGATTATTTCCGCTGGACCCATGCCTTTTACACGCAGGACGATTGGAAGCTTACCGACAAGCTCACGCTCAATCTGGGCTTGAGGTACGAATTATTTATGCCGGTAACTGAGCGCCACAATCAGATTGCGACTTTTGATCTGACAGATCCCACCAATCCCACACTGATCGTGCCCAGGGGATTGAATGTGCAACTGACTCCAACCATTGCTTCGCAAGTGCAAGTGAGTGCGACTGGCAGCCCCAGCCTGATCGCTGTCGACAAGAACAACTTCGCGCCAAGAATTGGCTTGGCATACCAGTTAACTCCGAATACGGTATTGCGCAGCGGTTACGGGATTTTCTACGGCGGCCAGGAAAACGGGCCTTACTCCAACCCAAGCCCGGGATTCAATCCGCCGTTTTTCATCACGCAATCGTTCACGGCCCCTTGCAGCGCGGCTTCTGCGAACCCTGCTGTCGAAGACTGCTCGACGACGGGTATTCCGAATCTTTCGGGTGGTTTCCCAGCCACCTCGCTGGTCGACCCGAACACTCCGATTTTCTTTTCGGTCGATCAACATCTTCTGACACCGTACATGCAGCAGTGGCATCTCGATGTGGAACGACAACTGCCGCACGACGCTGTCTTTGAGATTTCCTACGCCGGTTCGAAAGGGAACAAGCTCTATACCTTCTTCAATGGAAATCAGGCAGCGCCCAGCCCTGATCCAAATGCTCCTCTGGCGCCGCGACGCCCGGTCCCCGCGCTAGATACCGGCATTGATTGGTTTACCTCGCGTGGCGCATCGAGCTACAACTCGCTGCAGGCGCGGCTAGAGAAAAAGTTTTCCCACGGCCTACAATTCCTGGCGTCGTACACCTGGGCCCACTCCATTGACAACGCCTCGAATGCGAATCTCGGTCCCACGCAGAACAACAGCGATTTCCGCAACTTCCGCGATCCCCGCGCGGAATTCGGCAATTCCGATTTCGATCTGCGGCAACGCTTCAGCGGCAGCTTTCTCTATGAGCTTCCCTTCGGCCACGGCAAGCGCTTCTTCGGAGATGCGGCTGGCGCGCTCAACCAGGTGATTGGCGATTGGCAAATCGCGAGCATCGTCAGTATTGCCACGGGCAACTACTACACGGTGCTCGACTCGAATGGGGACTTCGCGAATGCTGACGGCGGGGCGGGAGGAGTTTCGCAGCGTCCGGATCAGGTTGGCGATCCCAATGCGCGTCCGTGCGTGCCCGGCACGTGGTTCAACACGTGCGCGTTTGCCGATCCTCCGCTCGGCTCGTTTGGGGACGTCCGCCGCAATACGATTGAAGCGCCCGGATACCGCACATGGGATTTCTCGGCCTTCAAGAGCTTCAAACCGACCGAGAAAACGAATCTGCAGTTCCGGGCGGAGTTTTTCAACATCCTGAACCACACCAACTTCCTGTTTGCCCAGACGGGTCCACAGAATCCAAATAACTCGACGATTCTCGGCACAGCGCAGTTTGGTTTCCTGACGGCGGCGCGCGCCCCGCGGCAGATTCAGCTGGCCTTGAAGTTCAGCTTTTGAGCAAGCCGCATAGGCGTTGTGGGACGGCTGAGGCCAGCCGGCGCTTGGTGCGTCTGTCGATTCTCTGCGAACATCAGACTGCGGCATGAGATGCTTCGGAACGCGAGCTGTAGAGGTATGCCCATGAATGCGCGAGGATCAGAGCTATACTGCCTGCGCGGCGGGCTGAAAGGTCGAGTGTATGAGGCAGTGTTGGCGGATGGGTTGGATGGTTTCATTCGTCGTTCCGCTCCTATTTTCATTCTGTGTTCATGAATTCTCTCTGGCGCAAGAGAGGTCACCCGAATCTCTTCAGTCGAAACCGATTGGGATTAAAGCCGATGCGGTCGATGGAGGCTACACGATTTTCGATCCCGTTTCGACACGGCCGATTCTGCATGCCGGCATCGCTGCTCAAGTCGATCATCGCTGGCTGAAATCGAGCGACTATCCCCAGCATTCCATTCAGCACGAGACCGGGCCAGACGATCTTGGCGCGCAGAACGGAGTCACGATTTCGAACAAGGGACTGGCAGGCCAGCCCGATCTTATCTGTTTAATTCGCCTGCATTCCGATCCCGACTTCATCACGATCACCGTAAGAGTCAAGAACAGCGGCGCGAGTGCGATGACGGTGCAGGCAATTCGAAGCGTCGATGCCATTGGCGAGAGGATCGTCGATCTTGGCGGAAAAGATGCTTCGGACCGCGTGCTTTCCGACAGCTTCAGCGAAGACCGTCCCGGAATGGTCATTCACGACTTGCCGGATGCCGCCAGCGGGATGCACCGCGCGGTGGGAAGCCAGCTTATTTACAACCTCGAAGCCAGGCGGAATCTTTTTCTCGGGACTCTGAGCTCCGAGAAGTTTCTTACCGTCCTTCGGCTTCACGTTGAAAAAGATCACATCGCGAAATACGAAGTGGATTCCACTGGAACCACAGAGTTGGAGCTGGAGAATTCGCTGCAGTATTCAGCGCCCGAAGATCGAATTGAGTTGAGCCTTCCGCTCGCGCCCGGCGCTGAGATTTCGTCGGAACGCCTGTTGATCAGCACCGGAACAGATTACCTCGACCAGCTCGAAACCTACGGAGGTCTGATCCGGCAACTGCACCATCCGCGAGTCATGAAAAGCAGCCCTGCAGGATGGTGGAGTTGGACGGCGTATTACTTTGGCCTCGAAGAGGGCACAGCGTTAACGAATGCGACCTGGCTGGCGCAAAATCTGAAAGATCTCGGCTACGATTTCTTCCACATTGACGAGGGATATCAGTACGCCCGCGGCGAATATACGACTCCCGACGCGAATCTCTTTCCCAACGGCATGCGCGCGCTTGAACGAAAGATAACCAGGCTCGGTCTTACGCCCGGCATCTGGACTGCTCCCTTTGAGGTTTCCGAGCGATCATGGGTCTACGAGAATCATAAAGACTGGCTGGTGCACAACGCCGCGGGGCAGCCGATCCATGCGGGGTCAGTCATCCATAGGCAAAATCAGGCGCCACTCGATCCTCTTTATGTTCTCGACAGCACGAACCCGGGCGCACAGGGCTATCTACGGGAGACGTACTCGACGCTGACGAAAGATTGGGGTATCCGCTACATCAAGCTCGATTTCATGGATGACAGCGCAATCGAAGGCTTTTATTACAAGGCCAACACGACGGCGCTCGAGGCGCAGCGCATTGGCCTGCAAGTAATCCGCGAAGCTGTCGGAGAAAATGTGTTGCTCGATAAAGACGGAAGCCCGATGCTCAATCCCGTCGGTCTCGTCGACACGGGGCGCACGTCAGTTGATACCGGACACAAGTTCGCCGCCAGCAAAGAAGCGGCTCCGGGAATCGCAGGCCGATTCTTCATGAACGGGAATTACTATCTCGCCGACCCCGACGCATTCACGGTTTCCAGGCAGACCGTGGCCGACCAGGATTGGCATGGAGGAATTCGGCCGCTCACGCTGGATGAAGCCAAGGTTTCAATCGCTCTCGCGGCGATTGCTGGCGGAATGTACGAAATCGGAGACGACCTGCCAACGCTCGGTAGCGAGGCGGATCGTCTGGCGCTGGTGAAGAATCGAGACCTTTTGAATATGGCTCGTCTCGGGCGTCCCTCGCGGCCGCTCGACCTGATGAGTTACGCGGCGACCGACGGCATGCCGAGCATCTTTCTTCTGCGGGAAAGCAAACGTCAGAGCATGCTCACCGTCTTTAACTGGACGGAGAAGGAGAGCCACCATCGATTCGATCTCTCGGAAAGCCTTGGTCTAGCGGTGGATGGGCACGATCAGATCGTCGATGTGTTTGATTCTAAATTGCTGGGAACCAATATGAACTCGGTCGAGGTCACGATTCCGCCGCATTCTGCGAGCGTGCTGAAGATTATCGATACATCCGTTCCAGTGGCGCCACCGGTGGTGAAAGCCGAAATTCCAAGAGAAGTTCAAACCGGCGAACCCGGCCGTTTTTCTGCCGACGCAATTCCTGACGGCGTTCCCGTAGTCTCGTATCGCTGGGACTTCGGGGACGGCACCACATCCAACGAACGAATCGCCGAGCACAGCTATACCCAACCCGGGCAGTTCACCGTCACGTTGCACGCAGATGGACTCGACGGAGCACCATTGGAAGAATCGACGCAGATCAAAGTCAGCGGCAACATCGACACCCGCTTTCATCCGGAAGACAAAAGGCGACTGACGCAGCGCCCTTGAGGGCGTTAATGCGGCTTGACGGGTTCGGCGGGTTTGCTGGACACCACGCCTTCGCCTTCGCGCACAACATAGAATCGATCGGCTGCAAGATTCGTCAGAATTTCTTTTTTTCCGTTCGGCCACAAGATCTCAACCCGGTCGAGACGGGTGTGTTCGCCCAAGCCGAAGTGGATGCGGAGATCGTGCTGCGAAAGATAGCTGCCGCCGCTCACCACTTCTCCAAGTTGTGTCAGATCTCCAGCCGTGGCGCGCACGCGCGCATTGAGTGCGAGGCGGTTAGACTTCACACCTTCAAGTTGGAAGCTGATCCAGTGGTTCGGTGGCCCACTTTCCGGGCGCAGAATCATTGGCTTGCCAACCAGGTTCTCCACGACAACTTCAATTTGGCCATCATTGAATAGATCGCCAATGGCCATTCCGCGGCTCACTTGCTCCACTTGCACGGCGGGGCCAACCAGCCCGCTGACGTTGCGAAAGGTGCCATTCCGCTGATTCAAAAACAGGAGCTTCGGCTCGAGATAGCGAGTGGCTCGCGGAACGCTGTCCACCTGCGGATACACGTGTCCGTTGACGAGGAAAAAATCGAGCCAGCCATTATTGGCGAAATCGACGAAAGCCGCGCCCCATCCCACGAAACCCTGCGTCCCGCGGGCAATTCCGGAGGCGATCGAATCGTCAACGAAATTCATGCTTCCCTGATTGCGATACAGTGCGGCGTATTCGATGTCGAAATGCGAGAGCAGCAGAGACATGAAGCCGGTGTGCAGATAATCGCCCAACGCGACGCCCATGTTGGCTTGCTCCATGCCGTCTTCGTTTTCCGCTACTCCGGAAATTAACGCGATGTCTTCGAATTTCCCCTTGCCGTCGCTTTGGTAAAGATAGTTCGGCTGGCCGTCGTTGGTGACGAAGAGATCGAGTTTTCCGTCATTATCAAAGTCGGTCCAGATCGCCGTCAGCCCGTAGCGCCGTTCGGGATCGTCTACGCCGGCTTTCTTCGAAACGTCAGTGAAGGTTCCATCTCCGTTGTTGTGGTAGAGATTGTCGGGATATCCCTTCAATCCTCGCGGACCGCACTGAACATCGAGCCCGAGATACTTGCACGATTTGCTGGAACCAAAGACAGGAAGATTGTCGAGGTGGAAGTCGACGTAATGTGAAACAAATAGGTCGGCCCAGCCATCGCCATCGTAGTCGCCGAAAGCCGCGCCCGTGGCCCAACCCGAGTCGCTGCCGAGGCCGCTCGCCTTGGTGACATCGGTAAAAGTGCCGTCGCCATTGTTGCGGTACAGGACAACTCCGTTCAGGCAGGTCACCAGAAGATCGGGCCAGCCGTCATTGTTGTAGTCGCCAACCGACGCTCCCATGGCCCAGCACGGATAGCTCACCCCCGCCTTATCGGAGACGTCGGTGAAGGTTCCATCGTGGTTGTTGTGGTACAGCGCGCTTCGGGCTTTGACTCCGTGCAGCGCCATGTCGACGCTTTGCGCACCCGTGAAATAAATGTCGGGCCAGCCATCGCGGTCGTAGTCGATCAGGGCAACTCCGCCGCTCATCGACTCGGCGATGAATTTCGCCTCGGGGCTGGAGAGATGATCGAATCGAATGCCGGTCGAGGCGGTAATGTCGACCAGCTTAGGATAATCGTTCAGAACTCCCCCCGCCTTTTTCTCAGCCTCGGCCTTCTCGCGCTCTTTTGGCGGAAGAGGACTGGCATTTCCCATTTGGGCCACAGAGGCGATTGGGAGGCATAGGACGGCCAGCATCAGGAGAAGGATTTGCGAGAAGGAAACAAGAGCGCTGCGTGGCCTTCCGGTACGATACCTGAACATGGTGGGACGAATGCATCCATCATAAATGGTGAAACTGGATTCGGCATCTTGCCGGTGAGTAGTCGTCAGCTTGGGTGTCGCGAGTGCTCAGTCCGGATCGACCAATCGGCAGATGAAACCCCATCCGCCGCCGAGCTCGCTAATGGCCAGCATCAGCTCATTGCGGCCTTTTTTCAAAGGAAGGTAAACGGCGTCATTCTCCGGATTGACGATGCCCAGAAATCCCGGATCGCGGAAACTCTGCGCACTTCTGCCTCGGTAGAGGATCTGGCCGTTCAGGAACACGCTGACCTCGTCGCTGTAACCGATATGAAGCTTCTTCACCTGATCGCGGTCAGAATCGATCGTCGTGCGCGCATACAAAACCTTCGTGCCGGGCTGCGGCTGCAAGCGAGTCGAAAAGTCTGTCTGAAATGTGACGTGTGGATGAGGAGCTTCACGATAGTGATAGAGCACCACCATGCCCGGAGGTTCGGCTTCCACATCCTGCCACTGCATGGCGCTGCTCTCGGAGGTCGAGAGCGGATGCTCCAGATTCCGCGTCAGCGCGTCATAAGCAGGAGAGATGCTCCACTTCGTCAGCGTGCCTGGCGGTATCGGAGGAAGGTGTCGCTCCCATGGAGCGTCCGGGGTGGCGCGCACTTCAAAATTCGAGAAGTAAGTTTCTCCGGTCAGGGCATAGAGAGCGATCTGGCCTTTCTGCACGCCGCTTTTCAAGTCGCTCATGACGAGTGCGGCCTTGTCCATGTCGTTGACGAAAAGCTTGGCCTGCGCCCCAACGACCTCAAGGCGCAAATGAAACCAGACATCTCTCGGGATGTCGACTGCGCCCGTGAATCCCGGTCCGTTGTAGAGCTGCCAGTTCAATCCGGTGTTGAGAATTGGTGTGTACTGCATGGCATCAGGAAGGCCGGATTTATGTTGCCGCAGGTACACCCATTCTGCGTTTGCGCCATCAGCGGTGATGCGAAACTGAATTCCGAAGAAACCGCGTTTCGCCGGCGTTGCCACATCGACATCGATGACTGCGTCCCGCATCTCGAAATCCTTTAGCGCCGCACCGCCGCCATCGAGCAGAAGGCTCTGGCGCCCTTGATAGTCGGTTACTTTGGCTTGTCCTTCGAGATCCCAGCGCAGTGAATCGGGCGGTACGGAGAGCATTTGCTGGGCAGCGCCACGTCCAGCGAGCCCAAGCACAAGCGAGACGGTCACAGTGATGGCACGAGCGGTAGCGTTTCTCATTGCTTCGGTGCTCTCTGCATTCTTTGTCAGCCTGCCCGGCGCTGTGAGAATACCCACTTCACCAGTTCCGGCTCGGTATAGGCCCATTCCCACACGTTATGGTCGACGCCCTGGTATTCGGTAGCGAGAGGGTGGCCCCCAGCTTTGCGACGCGCGGCAATGCGCTCGCGCGAGAGGTTCACCGGCACCGTCTGGTCTGAGTCGCCGTGGAAATTCCACAGCGGCGTTTCAATCGATTCGGCGCCGTTCTCAGTTGAAACGCTGCCGCAGCAGATCACTGCCGCGGCAAAGAAGTTCGGCCTGCCGGCAATGATGTTCCACGTGCCGGCACCGCCCATCGACTGTCCGGTTACATAAATACGGCGATCATCGATGGGAAACTCATGGCGTAAAGCGTCGACGATCTCTGCAGCCAATCGAGCGCCATCGCCAAAGCCGGGTAGAGGCTTGACTACGTTTTTCTGCAGCTCGGCTTCGTCGTAGCGGATCCATCCGCGATCCGTCTGCGGCACGACGACGTAGCACGGAAAGTTCTTCTGATTTTCGGGAAGCAGCCAGACTCGCGTGCCAAAAATGTTTCCAAGGCTGAGTTGCTTCAGATTGTCGTCGCCGAGGCCGCCACTTCCGTGCAAGTACAGCACCAGGGGCAGCTTTCCAAGGGCCTCCGGGCGAAACAGCCTGTAAGGCATTTCCCAATCACTCTTGTGCGTGCGAGCCTCGTACTTTTTCTCCAAACCGTCGGATTGCTTTTTGAAAGCTTCAATTAGCGCGGTTCGCTCTGGTGAGTTTGGTGCTCCTGCGGCTAGTGGTGGAGTCTCAGAATGCTTGGACTTTCCCGCACGTGGAAACGCGAGAGAGTAACTTCGGCTTCCAAGGGTGCTACCGTACCACGTGCCCAGTGAAGCCGTGGTCAACAGGGAGAGAGCATCTCTGCGAGTAATCTGTTGCGGAGGATCGGCTGCGCTTTTACGTCCACACCCTGGGACTTTCATGGAGTCTTAGACTGTGTTGCCAAAAGGACGTTAACAGTACTACTACGGCTGTTCTAAGCGAGGCTTCGGTTTGGGATGAAGACCGTCGAAATCGCCATCAATTGAGGAGTGGATGATCCGGGTCGCCTACGGAGTTAACGCGAATTTTGTTTTTAGCCGGATATCATCGGAAGCGGCTCCAACCAGAATCGTGAATTCTCCGGGCTCCGCACTCCAGTTGCTTTTCTTGACGTCATAAAAGGAAAACGCCCGGCGCTCCAGTTGGACCGTCACGCGTTTGCTCTCGCCCGGTTTTAAATTGACTTTGGCGAATCCTTTCAACTCCTTTATGGGCCGCGGAATACTCGAGTGAGAGTCGCCAACATATACCTCCGCCACTTCGGCTCCTTCGCGATGGCCTGTGTTCCTTACCTCGAACGAGACCGATATCGGGCTACTCAAATTCCCACTGGCGGGCGTAACTGAGAGATGTCCGTATTCAAACGTGGTGTAAGACAAACCGTGGCCGAAGGCAAACATCGGCTTGGTTTCGGAGCGATCGTAGTAGCGATATCCGAGGAAGACGCCCTCAGAATAATCCACGCTGGATTCGCCCGGTTTGGGATAGTAGCTGTCGTGAGTTGGATTATCTTCCCAGCGTCGCTCGAACGAAGCCGGAAGCTTACCCGATGGGCTGTAATCGCCAAATAAAATTTGAGCGAGAGCCGTACCGCCTTCCTGACCGGGATACCAGGCGTGCATGATCGCGGGAACCTGGTCTGCCCAACGACTCATGTCAACGTTCCCTCCGGCCGTCACGACAACAATGGTGTTCTTGTTGATCGCACTGATTTGGCGGATGAGTTCATCCTGTCCACCGGGCAGTTGGAAGGTCCGATCGCCCCCTTCACTTTCGGTCTTCGGATCAAATCCGACGCAGATGATAACGGCATCGGCTTTTGCCGCGATGGGCTTGGTCTGGCGGCCGACGAATGATTCAGCCGAGGTCACTCCGAAACCGACGATGGCGCTACCCACATCCTCGAAATATTCCAGCCGGATCTTGTACGCCTTGCCGGCCTCGAGGTGTGTTCCATAACTCTCGATGGTCTGCGATTGCGGTTGCCAGTCGTCGATTGCGAGCTGATCTTCAACAAAAAGCCGGACGCCGTCGTCAGCCGAAGTGAAAAACGTGTAGTCTCCAGATTTTTGCGGGACGAAATATCCCGTCCACCGGACGGAAAAGTGATCAATTGGCTGATCCGGTGCGAAGCTGCCTTCGCCCCAATCGAAGTGAATTCGCTTGTCGGTTCGCACCAGCGCAGGCGTGCCGTTCAGTTGCTGATTGCTGAAGTACTCTCCCTTTAGACCGCTCTCACCTCCGGGTGTCGTCACAAATTCGGAACTCTCGAAGACTTCGTCAAGCTCAGGACTGTCGACCGCGTAGAGAACTTTTCCTTTTAATCCGAGACGGTCGCTGATTCCTTCGAGGTAACTAACGGCGTGGAAGGGCTTGGTTTCGGCGCTGCCTCCACCGCTTGGCACAGCCGGATAGGCGTCGGCTCCGATCACCGCGATTGTCTTCAGTTTGTTTTCATCAAGCGGCAACAGGTTCCCATTATTTTTCAGCATAACTATGCCGCCACGGGCCACTTCGAGGGCGACCTGGCGGCCTTCCTGGCTGTACGCGGGAATTGTCGGATCGGTCTGCGACTGATCGAAGAACCCGAACTCAATCGCCTTGCGCAGGATTCTCCGAACCTTGTCATCGAGGGTGGTCATCGGGAGCCGGCCATCTTTCAGCGCGGGCAACAATGCGCCGCTGTTCATGAAGGTGGGCGATGGCATTTCCAGATCCATGCCGCCAAGTGCTGCACCGAGTCCATCGTGCGTGGCGCCCCAGTCCGACATCACGATGCCGTCGAATCCCCAGTCTTTTTTCAGGATTTCATTGTTCAGGTGATTGTTCTGCGTCATGTAAACGCCATTCACTCGGTTGTAGGCGTCCATGACTGCCCCTGCCTTCGCTTCCTTGACCGAAGCCTCGAATGCCGGCAGATAGATCTCACGCAGCGTTCTTTCGTCGATGTTGGAACTGATCGTCATGCGGGCGAACTCGGAATTGTTTCCGGCAAAGTGTTTTGCGGTCGCGATGACGCGTTGGCTTTGAATTCCCTTGACTACCCATACCGCAATGCGCGAAGCAAGGTATGGATCTTCCCCGAAGTACTCGAAGTTGCGCCCGCACATGGGCGCCCGGTAGATGTTCATTCCCGGGCCCAAAATGAAGTGGACGCCACGAGCGCGGGCGTCTGCTCCCATCGATCGGCCGAAACGTTCCGCTAGTTCGCGGTCCCAGGAAGCCGCCAGTGCAATGCCGGCTGGATAAGCTGTGGTTAGGCCGTAGTCATGAACGCCCATTGGCCCATCCGACATCCGCAGAGATGGAATGCCGAGTCGTGGAATCGGGCGGATGTAGAAGTCGCTGATACCGCCGATGATTTCAATCTTCTCTTCTACGGTCATTTGCTGGAGAAGAGATTCGACTCGCTTCTCGACATCGGTGCTTGATGGCGCAGTCTGCCCAATTCCATACAGCACTGAAAAGAAAAAAATGAGGGCTACGGTGGGAACGCGGCAGAACGGTGTCATGGCAGGGTCACTCCCTCGCAAAGTCTCGCGCATATGGCAGGAAGCAAGAAGGATACATCCTGGGCAGCCCGACTGGGGAAGTTGCAATTTTCGAACACTATCCAAAAGTCGTAGGCCTGTAAGTTAGGCCATCATGGCAGTTGTTCCGTACTACCGACCACTGTAGAGTACATGGGCCTTTGTTTAGACATCTCAAAACAAGGGCCGGGCAGGGGAATTGAAGACTAGCGCTTAAGCTCTGCAATCCTTGCTTCGAACTTTAGGGGGAGACCGAAAAATGAAGCCATTTCGCTTGCTTGCGGTACTCGCTGTATTTGTGATTCTGTCGGTTGGGATCCAGAGCGCCAGCGCACAGTCCAGAAAGTGGGCTGTAAAAGGTGCGACGGCGAACACGACAGCTCTGCCACCAGATCTTCTCAAGGTCAACTATTTTTCAAACGCCAACACTGCTGGAGCACCGGACGGAACGGTCCGTATGACCGATCCCGGCACGAGCCCCGGCAACATCTGCGCTCAGATCTACGTTTTCGATCCGTACCAGGAGATGGCCGAGTGCTGCGCCTGTCTGTTGACACCAGACGGACTGAAGACACTGTCGGTCAACGTTGACCTGACCTCGAATCCTCTGACCGGCGTGACGTTGAACAACGGCACCGTGTCGGTCGTTTCCGGCGTTCCTCTTCCGGGCAACCAGTGCAGTCCGCTGAACCCCTACGTTGAGCCGGCAATTCGCGCGTGGGGCACCCACATCCAGAACGGCGCGTTCGCGATCACTGAAACCGCCTATTCTGATGTGCAACTGTCTCAAGCCAATGACAGCCTTCTGATCGAATGCTATGCCATTCAGCTCGATGGCAGCGGCCACGGCACTTGCTCCTGCGGTAGCGGAGACTAACCCGGTTCCTGGATTCCGGCAGCATCACCATCCCCGGCGAGGCGCTAGCTTCGCCGGGTTTTCTTTTCTCGCCTGTCGAGATTCCCACAAGCACGAAGCCTTCCTCGGGTGGATTCATACACTGTTCACAATGCTTTGATCTTGCATTAACAATGCGCGGGAGATACTTCTAACGCATTTTCAGCGCCCATCCTTGCAGGGAGTTGTGTGCCCTGTGCAAGGCAGTTGATCGACCCGGAATACCCCGGAGTTTCTCGGCATTTTATTGAGGAGTAATGGCGATGCGGAAGTTCGTAGTTCTTATGGTGCTCGCAATCTTATCGGCAGCGCTGCTTTCCTGCTCAGGACGCAGTTCTATACCGGCTGGCCAGTTGCCGAACATTTCCGGACCATGGGAATTTCAGGCCACATCCAATTCGAACACGGCAACCTTCACGAGCGTCGACGTGGCTTTGCAGGAAGGGCAAACAATCGTGAACGGAATGCAGCAACCCAATGGTCAGGTTTCGGCCTCGGGTTCGAATCAAATTGCGATTGTCAGCGTGGATCCTGGAAACGAGACGGTTGACTTCGCAGGCGCTTGCGTGCCCACTGGCAGTAGCGGGAATAGTCTGACTGGATCGGTCCAGTCACTCGGGGGCGCGTTTAATTTCAGCTATACCGAAAACGGCAATGTCTTCAACGTGACTGCGAATATCAGCGCAGATGGGAAGTCTGTGTTGGGCACCTATACCTCGGCATCCAGTTGTGTCGACAGCGGGACGATCGTGGGCACCGCCCTTTCCAAGATCAGCGGCGTGTATGGAGGGACGTTGATTCTTCCCGACAACACCTACACGATCACCGCGACCTTGAGCGAAAGTTCCAACACGCTTACTGCGAACGTGATTGCCAGCAATCCGAGCAGCATCAACCTTACTCTCACCGGACCGGTCACCGGCAACGCTTTCGTACTGCAAGGGACCTATCAGGGCCAGCAAGTAACTTACGAAGGATATTTCGGACTGCAGGTTTCGAACGGCCCCGCCATCTACTTCGTGAATGCTACGAACGCGGCCCAGCCAACGTATGCCGGAACCCTGGTTCCGACCCACTAGGCAGGCAGCCGCGATTGGCGCCGTAAAGGCTTGGACGGTACACCCCACGGCAAATGCTGTCGACATCAGCATTTGCGTGTCCGTTGTATACTCTGTTTTCTTGAAAAGTTCCGGCGCCCAGCCGGAACCACGGCACGATCAGGAGATCCAGCATGCAAAACCGAATCACTGGCACCACCATGCCCGTACTCGAATTCATCCTTGAACCGAACGAGTCCGTCATCTCCGAGGCCGGAGAACTTTCCTGGATGGGCAGTTCGATTCAGATGAACACGCACACTCAGTTTGGCGGCGGCGGTGGACTTTTCGGCGTGCTGAAGCGTGTGGCCGGTGGCGGATCGATCTTCATGACCGAATACCGCGCAATGGGTGCGCCCGGCGAGGTTGCATTTGCCACGAAACTGCCAGGGCACATCGTGCCCGTCGAAGTCGGAGCGGGACACGAATTCATGATTCACCGCCATGGTTTCCTGTGCGCGACCCCACAGATTCAGATTGGCGTGGGTTTCCAGCAGTCGCTCGGAGCCGGAATATTCGGCGGCGATGGCTTCCTTTTGCAGAAAGTCAGCGGCCAAGGAATTGCATGGCTCGAGCTTTCCGGCGAACTCGTTGTCCGCGATCTTCAGCCCGGCGAGACGCTGCGGGTTCACCCCGGCCACGTAGGAGCATTCCAGGCGAGCGTTTCGTTTCAGATCACAACTGTTCCCGGCATCAAGAATATGATCTTCGGCGGCGACGGCATTTTCCTCGCTTCCCTTACAGGACCAGGTAGAGTGTGGCTGCAGACTTTGCCGATCGCAAAGCTGGCCCACGCCATTGAACAATATTTGCCGCGTGAAACCAGGCAGACCGTTGAGGGTGGCGTGGTCGGCGGGATTGTAGGATCCATTCTCGAGGGCATCAAGTAGGAGGGAATGCCCATGCGCGCCATTGCGCGGTTTCTAGCGGTTGTGTGTCTCACATTACCGCTACTTCTGCTTGCTCAAGATGCGCAGAAATATGGCGCGACTGACGGCGACTTCGTCGCGCACAATTTCAAGTTCCGATCCGGCGAACAGCTTCCCGAACTCCGCCTTCACTACCGAACTCTCGGCCAACCCAAGCGTGATGCAAATGGGCACACAACCAACGCGGTGCTGATTCTGCACGGCACAACAGGATGGAGCGCGCAGTTTCTTGTTCCACCGTTTGCCGGAGAGCTGTTCGGTCAGGTACAGTTGCTCGACACAAGCCGCTATTTCATCGTCATTCCCGACAACATCGGCCACGGCAAATCTTCCAGGCCGAGCGATGGCATGCACGCCCATTTCCCACACTATGACTACGATGACATGGTGCTGGCTCAACACCAGCTTTTAACCGAGGGACTCGGGGTTGACCATCTGCGGCTGATTCTCGGCACGTCGATGGGGTGCATGCACTCGTTCGTGTGGGGCGAAACCTATCCTGCATTCATGGATGCGCTCATGCCGCTCGCTTGCCTTCCCGTGGAGATTTCGGGACGAAATCGTATGTGGCGCAAGATGGTGATCGATGCGGTCCGCAACGATCCCGAATGGAAAAATGGCGAGTACACCGAGCCACCGAAGCAAGCCCTGCGAGCCGCTCGGGATCTGTTTGTACTCGTGGGAGGCACGCCACTGCGGCTGCAGGGAGCACTGCCGAATCGCGATGCCGCCGACAAATACGTTGCCGACGCGGTGGAAGCGCATCTACTGGACCTCGACGCGAATGATCTTCTTTATGCCGTCGCGGCGTCACGCAACTATGATCCTTCGCCTCACCTGGAGGAGATTGTCGCTCCGGTGATGTGGATCAACTCCGCCGACGACTTCATCAACCCGCCGGAACTAGGCATAGCCGAACAGCAAAGCAAGCATCTCAAGAAAGGGACTTTCGTCCTTTTGCCGGTCGGTGAAAATACTCATGGACACGGCACCCATACCTGGGCTGTGGCATGGAAGCAGTATTTAGCGCAGCTCCTGGCTGAGTCCGGCGCGCCGACTCGGTGACTAGGCTCGAGAACCTGTGGAGCAAACTTGCAGGTTGTTTCTTAGCAGGAGCAGCGGGTTGTGGACCGGTCTCAGGTAAACTGATAACTCATTCTGGACATGATCAACGGGAAAAAAATCGCGGTCGTGATGCCGGCTTACAACGCGGAAAAGACTCTGCCGGTCACCGTTGGAGAACTGCCCGGCTTGGTCGACATCCGCATTCTGGTCGATGACCAAAGCCGCGACAACACCGTTTCTGTCGCGCGCGAACTCGGCCTGCATGTCTTTGAGCACGACCGCAATTACGGGTATGGCCGCAATCAGATGACGTGCTACCGCGAGGCGTTGGCGGCGGGCGCCGACGTTGTGATCATGCTTCATCCTGACTATCAGTACACTCCGTTGCTGGTTACGGCCATGGCGAGTATGGTGGCCTATGACGTCTATGACGTGGTGCTAGGATCGCGCATTATTGGAGGCCGCGCGCTGCTTGGCGGCATGCCGATCTACAAATACATCTCGAACCGCCTGCTTACGGCTTTCGAGAATCTTTTTTTGCGGGTGAAGCTCTCCGAATACCACACCGGCTATCGTGCCTTCAGCCGCAAAGTGTTGACCGATCTGCCGCTGCTCGAGAATTCCGACGATTTTGTTTTCGACAATCAGATGCTCGCGCAATGCGTACACTTTGGCTTTCGCATCGGGGAAGTTTCGTGTCCGACCAAATACTTCGAAGAAGCTTCGTCCATCAACTTCCGGCGCAGCGTTAAATACGGTTTCGGCGTGCTGGCTACAACCCTGCAATTCGCCCTGCAGCGGTGGGGTGTGATCCATCTGCCACGCTTTAGCGAAAAAGGCCGGAAACTCGAGAGCGGAGGCGAAGCCTACTATGCCCGCCGCACCCAATCGCTTCATTCAGCCTGATGTCGTGCGGGCCTGTCCTTGATTCGAATCATTTTGCTCCCGGCGGAAGGTCGTAATTGAGGAATAGGGAAGCTGAAGTTACTCAGAACTGATGCCAGCGTCTTCGACAGCGGCTGCCCCAAACGGTGACTCCCTCAAGAATCTGATCCTGCTTCTGGGCCTTACGATAATCGGTTTTCTGATCGTGGGTTATCACCCTGGTCTCGAGGACGATGCCTTTTACCTGGCGGCGATCAAGAAGCACCTCAACCCTGCTCTCTTTCCCCACGATGCGGATTTCTTCCGGGTGCATTTTCAGGCCACGATTTTCGACAAGCTCATCGCGCTTTCGGTCCACATAATCCCGCTGCCCCTCGTATGGACGATTTTGCTGTGGCAATTTGCTGCGATCTTCTTTGTGTTGCATGGTTGCTGGCGCATCGCCCGGCGCTCGTTTGCGCAATCATCGGCGCGATGGGCGGCAGTAACCTTGGTCGCAGTTTTGCTGACTCTTCCGGTATCGGGTACTGCGATCAATCTGGCTGATCAGTACCTGCACCCGCGAACTCTCGCCACCGCCGCTATTCTCGCCGCGATCGTAGAGGTGCTCGATCGACGACCCTGGCGTGCAGGCCTCCTTTTGCTCATTGCATTCTCGATTCACGCCATCATGGCGAGCTTCGGAATTTCCTTCTGCGTGTTTCTGTTCCTGATTTTGCGGGAATCCGGAAGCGAGCATCTGACGATTCCGATTGGCGCTGGTGCGCTTGTCCCTCTCGGCTGGCTCTTCGCACTGGTATGAATGGCTCGGAGTATTCGGCCCGCTCGCCCTGCTTTATGCATTTCAGTGGTTCTCACAGCGGCGGCATTTCGATAAGGAGTTCGGGCCCGCGCTTCGTCCCTTGATTCTTGCTCTTCTCTACTTTGGGGTTTTTCAAACCGTAGTGGGACTGGCGATCGTACTGCCTCCCAGCCTGGAGCGATTGCGCCCATTCGAGCCCATGCGTTACCTGCACCTTCTGTATTTGCTTTTCTTCCTGATCGCCGGTGGGTTGCTGGGACGTTATGTCCTCAACCGTCATGCCTATCGCTGGCTGTTGCTCTTTGTGCCGATTGCGGCCGGAATGTTCTACGCGCAGCGTCAAATGTTTCCCGCCACCGAACACCTGGAATGGCCGGGCGCTTCTTCCAGAAATTCATGGTTGCAGGCCTTTGACTGGATCCGGCAGAACACTCCTGTTGAGAGCTTGTTCGCGCTTGATCCTCATTACATGGAACTGCCCGGCGAGGACTATCACGGCTTTCGCTCTCTCGCGGAGCGCAGCGCTCTTGCTGACTGGGATAAAGATGCCGGGATGGTCGCGCGTGTGCCATCACTGGCCCCGCGCTGGCTGAAGCAAGTGACGGCGGAGGACAATTGGCGTAACTTCCGCGCCTCCGATTTTGAGCGTCTGAAACGTGAGTTCGGTGTGAACTGGGTTGTGTTGTCACGTGCAGACGCGGGCGCAACGACAGTTGAGTCTGGAATGACTTGTCCCTATAAGAATGAGGCGGTTGAAGTGTGCCGTTTATACTAAAGCGTGTTCCAGAATACGGTTCTTGAGAGAATCCCTCCCCTCAGGGGCTGAAGCCCCAGAGTTTTTTGGGTCAGGGCGGCGCGGCGTGAAGCTGAGCCCTTTCAAAACCCGTTCGTGAAACACGTTCTGGTTGTTCCTCTGCGACTCTCGAACTCACGAATGCAGACCACGGCGAGCTTCTCCTGGCGCAGGCAGCCTTATCTCTTGATGGCCGCGGTTGCGCTTCTGGTCCGCATGGCTGTGATTCCCTTCGTGTACACCGACTGGACCAACCCGTTTGTCCTGCAGCACTGGGCCTTCGGGTTGGTTGCTCGGTCGATTGTCTCGGGGCATGGCTTCGGCAGCGTCTTTGCCGAGACTGGCCCTACTGCGGTGGTTCCACCCGTTTATTCGTATTTGCTCGCCGTCATTTTCAAGGTCTTCGGGATCGAGACCAAAGCGTCAGTCATTGCAGCGCTTTCTTTGAATGGCCTCTTCTCGGCGCTTACATGCATTCCGGTTTTCTTGCTGGCGCGGCGGGCCCTTGGGGATCGAGTCGCGAAGTGGGCGGGCTGGGGATGGGCATTCTCTCCTTACGGCGTCTACTACGGCGCTGACTGGGCATGGTCGACTCCGCTCGTGACATTTGAACTGGCTTGCCTCTTTCTTCTTGCATGGCGTCTTGAAGATTCTTCGCGCACCCGCGATTGGCTCATCTACGGCGCGCTTTGCGGATTCGCGGCCCTGACCGAACCTGTGGTGATGACGGTATTACCTCTACTGGGGCTCTGGAGCTTCTATCAGCTCTACCGGAAGTCCAAATCTTGGAAAGCTCCCATGCTCGCGGCCGCACTTGCGGGCACCGCCGTTCTTTCCGTATGGATCGCGCGTAACTACGACGTCTTCCATCGCTTCATTCCCGTCCGCAGCGGCTTCGGTCTCGAACTGTACATGGGCAACAACGGATACTCCACCCGCTGGGTTAATAGCGCATTGCACCCGAATCACAGCGACGCCGAACTCCAGGAATATGAACGCGTGGGCGAAATGGCTTACATGGATCACAAGCTTCAGCAGGGGAAAGCCTACATTCGTGCTCATCCTGGCTGGTTTGCATGGATGACCATGCGCCGAGTCCTTTATATGTGGACGGGGTACTGGTCGTTTAGCAGGGAATATCTCAAAGACGAGCCTCTCGACCCGCCGAACATTCTTGTGGACACAACCATGTCGGTGCTCGGGCTCCTGGGTTTGGGTCGCGTCTTTGGAAAAGACCGCTCTCTCGGCATCCGGTTTGCGATCGTGCTGCTGTTATTTCCGCTGCCGTACTATTTCACTCACCCCGAGACGTATTATTTCCGGCCAGTGGATCCGCTGATCGTGGTGCTGGCGGCGGTTACCATCGCCGGAGGGAAACAAGCCGACGCAGCCGGAACGTAAATCGGGCGGTCGTCCCGGACAGAAAGAGCCAGTCATTGCTGTGTCTCGGGCTACAGGACTAACATCTAAACCACTAATGGCCACAGCTATCGCCACCCCTACCGCCACCGCGACCCGTCACCGCGTCACGATTGGCGCCAATGAAATTCTGAGTTTCGCCTATGACGCCTTCTGCAGCAACAAACTGCAGTTCATCCTGACCGCCTTGGCCATGGCGGTGGGTACAGCCTCCGTTATTCTTGTCGTGACCATCGGCCTTACGGGCAAGCAATACATCCTTCGCCAGCTTCAGTCCATCGGCACCAACATGATTTACGCCGATTATCAAGGCGGGTCGCAACGCATCGATTCGACGCCAGATCCCATGACGGTGGAAGATGTGCAGGCGGTGCGGGAACAGGTTCCGAGCGTGGTTGCCGCCTCTCCTACCGTGGCGCTCAACGATCGCATCAGCGTTGGAGCGGGCAAGCAAAGCGACATTCTAGTGCTGGGGGCTGCGCCCGATTACATGCGCGTGCGCAATCTCAAGGTGCTGGCCGGACGCTTCTTCGATTTGCAGGACACCTCCGGCCGCAACAAAGTCGGAATCATCACCGAGAAGCTGGCCGAGAAGCTTTACGGCAGGCCTCTTTCAGCGATCGGCCAGATCATCAAGCTGAGCGGTGGCCTTCCCTTTACCATCATCGGAGTCTTTAAAGAGAGCGTGGACACGTTTGGGCAGTCCGAAATTCAGGACGACACGATGCTGATTCCTTACACCGTCAGCCGTTTCTTCACACCCACGTCCGCGGTGTACCAGATCTATTTCTCTGTCGCGAGCGCTCAAGACGTGGAACCGGCAACGGCAGCGATCAAGCGAGTTCTGCAGACACGCCATCGCGCGGAGTCGGTCTACAGCGTGCAGAATCTCACGCAACTGCTTACCGTGGCGGGGAAGATTGCCGATGCCCTCACGCTGGTGCTGATGCTGGTGGCGTTCGTGACCTTGCTGGTCAGTGGTATCGGAATCATGAACATCATGCTGGCGACCGTCACTTCGCGTATTCGAGAAATCGGGATTCGCAAAGCCATCGGCGCTACGAACCGGGCGATTCGCTTTCAGTTCATGACAGAGGCAATTCTGATCTCAATCAGCGGAGGCCTGGTTGGCATTGTGGCTGGGCTGGCCCTGCCATTCTCTGTACGCCTGTTCACCGACTACCACTTCCCGATCTCGGGGCTCTCGGCGATCATCGCCATCATCGTGGCGTCGATCGTGGGCATCATTTTCGGAACCGTACCCGCGACCCGTGCTTCCCAACTCGATCCGGTCGAAAGCCTGCGCTACGAATGAACCGACAAAAGCTGAATGGCTAGCCGCTGGTGGCAAAAGCCACAAAAGCCGGGCTGGTTTGCCCGGCTTCCCATTGTGGAACTGGCTTGATCGGTCTTCGTTGTTCTTCCGAGCGAAAGCCTGAAACCAGCTTAGACGCCCAAGTTCAGCATCCAATTTCTGTTCCTTGGCCTCGAGTGTTGCGTTTTCTTACGCTGTCTCCGCGAATTCTCACCCAGACCAACCAGTCGCGGGTTCACCGGCCCGCAACCAGGTGTTACATCACCATCGCCAGGTTTTCCAGTTCATGCTGGAGAACCGGCAGCGCGCACCCTGCCATTTCGACGCGGCCAGCCGCGTCTAACGCTGCCTTGGCCGATACCCCATAACCACGTCCCATCAAGAACACCTGCAATAACTCGGCTGCCTCGAAGGAATCGATCATGCCCCCCTGGAGCAGATCGTTTCTCAGGGCAGACAGTTCCGTCATAGTGAATCTGTCTGTATCCTTCAACTTCTCTCTCATCATCAGCTCGTTGAACATGGCCGTCATCACCTCCGACTCCGACCTTTTACCGCTTTTGCCTATTAGACTCATCGGCAGCCACGGAAGTTGCATGCAACTCAACTGCCGTATCTGCCCCCCCACTTTCGTGGTGGGTAACCAAAACTGCCTTGAATTCATTAACCCTCGAATTTTTTAGAAGTTGCAGGCAACCAAGGCGAGACGGGCTGTTCCCGGGAGTGCCATTTGTACCTAGGCGGTAATCTCAAGACTGACACAATGTGTCGATCATGAAGCAGGTGGCGGCAAAAGACGGCAGAGTGCCAAATTTTCTTCAGGGCTCGATGGTGGCTTCGTCAACCAGCATGTCGGGGATCCCATCCTTGACGGCGTAGACTCGCCGGCACTTGTGACACTTCAGACTTTCAGGATTCGGCCGATACTCCAATGGCTCTTTACAGGCGGGACATACCAGGATGGCAAGCAGTTCTTTGGCGAGCATGGAGGAATTGTAACGCGGATGGGGCATTTCGCCTTCAGCCCTGATCCGTCGATCCTCGGCGCAGTGTAAGATTTTAATTAGACATGCCTGCACAGATTCTGGATGGAAGCAAGATCGCGCAAGAGATTCGCGGCGAGGTAGCTGCCGAGGTCAAAACCATGGCTACGGCCGGGGTGCGTCCGGGACTGGCGGTGGTTCTAGTGGGGCACAATCCGGCCTCGGAGATCTACGTTCGCGGCAAAACTAAGGCCTGTGAAGAAGTTGCAATCTACAGCGAGAAGCTGACCCCACCTGAATCGGCCTCCACCGCCGAGCTGCTGGATTTGATCGGCAACCTTAATCGCCGGGAGGATATCGACGGCGTCCTGGTGCAGTTGCCTCTTCCCGGGCACGTCGATGCCAAGAAGGTCCTGCTGGCAGTCGATCCGGCGAAAGACGTCGACGGCTTTCACCCTATGAACGTTGGTTTCCTTTCCACCCAGCGTCCTGGACTTGTGCCCTGCACTCCGGCCGGCGTGATGGAGATTCTGAAGCGCAGCCGCATTCCCGTGGCAGGGCGCGAAGCGGTCGTCGTTGGCCGCAGCGATATCGTCGGAAAGCCGGCGGCAATGCTGCTGCTGAATGCCAACGCCACCGTGACCGTATGTCATTCGAAGACCCACGACTTGCCAGGGGTGTGTCGCCGGGCTGACATTCTTGTCGCCGCCATTGGTCGCGCCGGAATGATCACGCGCGAGTTCGTGAAGCCGGGCGCCACCGTCATTGATGTCGGCATGAACACCATTACCGGAGAAGCGGAATTCCAACGCTTCTTTGCCGGCAATGCCAGGCGGGAAGAGACTTTTCGCAAAAAAGGTTCGACTCTGATCGGGGACGTGCATCCGGAGGTGGCTGAAGTTGCTGGAGCACTGACGCCGGTGCCGGGCGGGGTCGGCCCACTGACCATCGCCATGTTGATGTTTAATACCGTCAAGGCCGCCAGGATGCGGCGCGGAAGCGGAGTGGCAGAGCTGGCGCGGGCGTAGCGACAACGAAAATGTCGATTGTTGAATTTCGATTGTTGAATGCAACACAGCCAGGGAAGGGATTTAGCTTTTCATTCAAAATTCAAAAATTCCTTCCCCATGCCCGTGCTGCTGAACATCTCTTGAGGAACGTCGATCCATGCTGAAAGTTGGTCTTACCGGGGGCATTGCCTCGGGCAAATCCGTTGTCGGAGAGATGTTGGTTTCGCTGGGCGCTCACCTGGTGCAGGCCGACCGGATCGCGCATTCCCTCATGCAACCGGGTGAAGCCGTTTACAACGAAGTGGTTCGTCATTTTGGCCGCGAAATTCTGAATTCCGACGGTAGCGTGAACCGCGCCAAGCTCGCCGAAGCAGCCTTTGGTCCAGCCGACGGCGGACAACGCAATTCGCGGATTGATGAACTGAACCGCATCGTTCACCCTACCGTGATCCGCAGCCAGGATGAGTGGATGCACGCCGTCAGCCTGCACGATCCCGCTGGAGTGGCAATCGTCGAAGCCGCCCTGATCCTGGAAGCCCGTGTGGCCGACCGCTTCGACCGGCTGATCGTAGTGACCTGCGCGGCCGAGCAGCGTGCCGTGCGCTTTGCAGCAAGGCAGAAGATCGATCTCGAAGCCGCGCGCAAAGAAGTAACGAGGAGAATGGCGGCGCAGCTCCCCGACGAGGAGAAAGTGAAGGCTGCCGATTTCGTCATCGACAATTCCAGTTCGCTTCAGAACACTCGCGAACAGGTAAATCGCGTATGGGAGCAGTTGACGGCCGAGGCAAAAGCGGGTGAATCCGTTTCGTCCTCGCCAGACAGGGCATAGGTGGAAAAGCGGTCCTGCTTTGGGCCGAAGACGCGCCGATGACAATCTAATACGCCAGGAAAACGGTCATGTTCAATTCGCCCTTTGATTAGAATTCTCCTTGGACCTTTTACCTGGCCGACAACGTACCTATTTTCGGGATGGTTCGCATATGAAATTCCTACGCCCGTTCCTCCTTGCGCTGGTCATAGCCTTCGCATTCTTCTATTTCACGACCTGGCGGTCGAATTCGCGTCCACCGGGGCTGCGCTCCTCGAACTGGTTTGCCCGCCCGGACCAGGTGGAGATTACCGAGGCTGCTCCCGGCGAATCGCTCGACGGCGAGGAACAAAACAACATCTCGGTGTATCGCCGGAATATCCCGTCAGTGGTAAACGTCACTTCGCGGGCCATGACCTTTGACTTCTTCTATGGACTCGTGCCGCAGGAAGGGCAGGGATCGGGATTCGTCATCGACAAAGAC
>Ga0335076_10001161_pt1 | contig 25327 bp, 14 predicted proteins | sample Lox_Sample_25_FD_206717 | JGI IMG/M metagenome (GOLD analysis project Ga0335076, IMG submission 206717) | Soil microbial communities from Loxahatchee National Wildlife Refuge, Florida, United States - Lox_Sample_2.5 | ecosystem: Environmental > Terrestrial > Soil > Wetlands | place: USA... | reverse complement strand
CGAATTCGCTTCGGTCGAGCAGCAGCGCCACCTGCTCGAGACCTCGCCGTCCGACTACGACACGGACAGCGTCTGCCGGATCATGGTCGAGGAGATGCGCCACGGCTGGCAGATGTGCCACCTCCTCGTCAGCCACTTCGGCGAGACCGGCAAGATCGAGGCGCGCAAGCTCCTCGAGCGTCGCTCCTGGCAGAACAACCGCCTGCTCGGGTCCTTCAACGTCGACGTCGACAACTGGGTCGACTTCTTCACGTACACGGAGTTCGTCGACCGCGACGGCAAGTTCCAGCTCAACATGCTCTCGACGTCCGGATTCGCGCCGCTCGCGCGCTCCATGGGACCGATGCTGCGGGAGGAGGGATTTCACCTCGGCACCGGCCACATGGGCCTCCAGCGGATCGTGAAGGGCGGCCGGGTCCCGCCGGCGCTCCTCCAGAAATACGTCAACAAGTGGCTGTCGACCGCCTACGACCTCTTCGGCAAGGACTCGTCTTCGTCGGCCGAGTGGTTCTACGTCTGGGGCCTCAAGGGACGCTACGACGAGGCCAAGCACACGCAGGAGCCCGACAAGGCGCACTTGAACGAGCTGTCGCGGGAGATGTATCGGGAGGAGGCCGTGAAGCTCCTCGCGTCGATCTCGAAGCTCCTGCCCGAGGGCGAGGCGCCGCTGACGGCACCCGACATGAAGTTCCACCGCTCGATCGGCGAGTTCGCGGGCGGCACCTACTCCGTGACGGGCGAGAGGCTCTCGTCGGAGGAGTACGAGAGGCACATCGAGAGCGTCCTGCCGAACGAGTCCGAGAAGGCGTTCGTCCGCGACCTGATGAAGGAAACGGGCTGGATCGCGCCGCGCACGGACGTGACCGTCTCCTGACGGCGTCCGCTCCCAGAGAATCCGTCGGTCCGCGGCTCCTCGCGTGGTTCCGCCGCGAGCGGCGGAGCCTTCCCTGGCGCGGCACCCGGAACCCGTATCGCATCTGGGTCTCCGAGGTCATGCTGCAGCAGACGACGGTCGCGACCGTGCGGGCCCGCTACGCGCGGTTCCTCGAGCGCTTCCCGGACCTTCCGGCGCTCGCCCGCGCGACGGAGGAGCAGGTGCTCGCCGCGTGGTCGGGCCTCGGCTACTACGCCCGCGCGCGGAACCTCCGGCTCGCCGCCCGCGAGGTGATGCGCCGCCACGGCGGCCGGCTGCCCCGTGACCCCGAGACGCTGCGGACCCTCCCGGGCTTCGGCGAATACATGGCATCCGCCGTCGCGGCGCTCGCCCACGGCGTGCCCGCGCCCGCCGCCGACGCCAACGTCACGCGCGTGGCGTCACGGCTCTGGGCGATCCCCGGCGTCGCCGGAACGCGGCCGCACGCGGCCGCCGTGCGCGGGCGGGTCGAAGCGCTGCTCTCGGCCGGCCGTCCCGGCGACGTCCTCGCGGCGGTGATGGACCTCGGTCAGCTCGTGTGTCTCCCGCGCCGACCGTCGTGCGCGGCCTGCCCGCTCGCCGATCCCTGCGCCGCGCGCGCCACCGGCGATCCCGAGCGCTTCCCCGCGAAACGAGCGAGGCCGGCCCTGCGCCGCCGGCACGTGGCGGCCGCGTGGGCGACCCGGCGCGGCGCCGCCCTGCTCGTGCGCGGCACGGACGCGCTCCTCGGGGGCCTCTGGCAATGTCCGGCCGCGGAGGGGCGCTCGGCCGCCGAAGCGGCGTCGCGGCTTTCCCGGACCGTCGGAGAACTCGGGCTCGCGCTCTCCGCCGGGCCGCCGCTCGCCGCGACCCGCCACACGATGGTGCACCGCCGGCTCGAGATCCTCATCTACCCCGCCGAGATCGCGGCGGCCGCCGACGCCGTCCGGCGCCCGGGGTCCGTGCGCTGGTTCACGCCCGAGAGGCTCGCGGCCGCCGCGATTCCGACGCTGACGCGCCGGATTGCGAGCGCCGCCGGATTCCTTCCGCGGGCCTGACGTCCGGCGGTCTGCTATCATTTCGTCCAAAACCTCCGAAAAAACGAGTGCTTTTCGCCGAACCGCAGTCCGCCCGCATTCTCGTCATCGACGACGAGGACTACATCCGGCGGCTCCTGCGCCGGCTCCTCGCGCCGGTCGGCTACGCCGTGGAGGAGGCCTCGACCGCGGAGGACGGCCTCGCGCGCGTCCGGGCCGATCCGCCCGATCTCGTCCTGCTCGATCTTCACCTTCCGGACCGCAGCGGCCACGAGGTGCTGGAGGCCATCCGCGCCGACCCCGCCACGCGCCTGCTTCCCGTCGTGATGCTCACCGGCATGGCGACCGCGGCCGAGAAGATGCGAGCGCAGGCGGAGGGCGTCACCGACTTCATCGCGAAACCGTTTTCCCAGGAAGAGCTGCTGCCCCGGGTGCGGGCGCTCGTGATGCTCAAGCTCTTCTCCGACGAGCACGAGCACGCGGAGCACGTGATTCTCACGCTGGCGAAGACGATCGACGCGCGCGACCCCTACACCGCGGGTCACAGCGGCCGCGTCGCCGAGTACGCGGACCGCATTGCGGTGCGGATGGGGCTCGACGCCTCGGCGCGCAACGACATGCGGCGCGGCGCGCTCTTCCACGACCTCGGCAAGATCGTCATTCCCGACGCGATCCTCCGCAAGCCCGGGCCGCTGACGGCCGAGGAGCGCGCGATCATCGAGGAGCACCCGGTCGTCGGACACGACCTGCTCTCTCCGATGAAGACGATGCGGAGGACGCTGCCCGTCGTGTACCACCACCACGAGCGTCTCGATGGATCGGGGTACCCGGAGAAGATCTCGGGACCCGAGATCCCGATGACCGTGCGCATCGTGACGATCGCCGACATCTTCGACGCGCTCACGACCGACCGCGCCTACCGCGGCGCCCTGCGGATCGAGACCGCCTTCGAGATCCTGGACGAGGGCGTGCGCCAGGGCTGGTGGGACGGCGATGCGACCCGGCTCCTCCGTGAGGTCGTCGACGATGCCGGCCTCTCCGGCTCGACGAGCCTGGGCGGCCTGGCCGCGGGATAGCGGGAGAGGGCGGCGCCAATGGAATTCGACTGGAAGGGACAGCCGGCCCGCGTCCGCGAGATGGGCGCGGGGCCTCCGGTCGTGCTCGTCCACGGCTACCCGCTCGACGGGGCCATGTGGTCCGGGGTCGCGCGCGCGCTCGCATCGCGTTTCCGGGTCTGCAAGCCCGACCTGCCGGGCCGCGGCGACACGGCGGCCCCGTCGGAGGGCCGCCTCGAGGACTATGCCGACTTCGTCGCGGCCGTCCTCGACCGCGTCGGCGCAAGCGCGGGTCTCGCGGGCTTCTCGATGGGCGGCTACGTGGCGCTCGCGGTCGCGCGCCGCCGTCACCCGGCTCTCGGCGCGCTCGCCCTCGTCGACACGCGAGCCTCGGCGGATGACCCGGCGGGCAAGGCGAAGCGGGACGAGGCGATCGCGACGGTGCGGGCGCACGGCGCCTCCGCCATCGCCGACGCGATGCTGCCGCGCCTCGCGGCCCCGGCCTCGCTCGCTCACGGCGACCTCGCCGAGCGCATCCGCCGCATCATGCTGCGCCAGAGGCCCGAGACGATCGAGGGGGACCTCGCGGCGATGCGCGATCGCGCGGATGCGCGCGACGTCCTGGCGGGAATCGCGGTCCCGGCGCTCGTCGTGGTCGGCGAGGCGGACGCGCTCACGCCGCCGGCCGATGCGGAGGCCATGGCCGCGGCCATCCCGAACGCGCGCCTCGTGCGGATCCCCGAAGCCGGGCACCTGACGCCGATGGAGCGGCCGGGCGCGGTGTCGGCCGCGCTCGGCGACTTCTTCGCCGGCGCGCTCGGCGCCACGACCCCGTAAGCGCGGGCGGCCGCGAGGGCCGCCCCGACATCAGAACCCCAGCTTCAGACCGAACCGCACCGACGTCGGCAGCGTGCGCGCGATCGGCTGCCCGTACGTCGGGTTGCACTTCGACTCGTAGACGCTGTTGGTATTGCTGCCGCAGACGTAGTTCGGATTGGTCGTATTGGTCGCGGGATCGTAGAACTCGGCCAGGTTGTAGCGCTGGTCGATCGCGATGATCCGCTGCGTGTTGAGGATGTTGAAGACGTCGACCAGGAACGTCATCGTCGCCGGTCCGAGCTGCAGCGGATAGCCGAGATGAAGGTCCGCGTCGTAGGTGGGCTGAACCCGGCCGTCCGAGCCGCGCTGGTTGAGGAAGAACTCGGGCCGCGTGTAGGCGTCCGAAAAGCCGATGCGGGAGATCGGCGTGCCGGTCTGGTAATACGTCACGAGGCCGACGGACAGGTTGAACGGCGTCAGGTACACGCCGGAGAGCTTCGCGACCGAACGCCGGTCGTTGGAGAGATAGCCGCTCGACGTGACGGGCTGCGCCACGCCGTTGATGACGCGGCCGGCGGTGAAGAAGTCGTAGTAGTCGTAGAGCGCCGAGATGTTCGGGTCCGCGCTGCCTCGCGGCTGGGTGTACGGCGCGAAGAGGCCGTCGTAGTTGCCCTTCAGCGTCGAGTAGACGTAGGAGGCGAGCACCGTCCAGTTGTCCGAGAAGCGCTTGGTTGCATCGAGCTGGAAACCGCGGTAGATGCGCTGCGCCTTCGGCGCCGCGAACTGCGATCCGTAGTCGAGGGAGATCAGGTTCGCCATGGTGCCGACGGTCGGATTGCCCACGCAGTAGTCGCCCTCGGTGTCGCAGAGGAAGTCCTCGACGACCCGGGGCAGGTCGCGGTAGACGTACCGGGCGCCCACCCCGAACGTCGGGATGATCTCCCGCTCGAAGCCGATGACGCCCTCGCGCAGGTACTGGCCCTTCAAATTGGCGTCGGTGATGTCGTTGAAGCCGCCGAGGATCTTGCCGCCGCCCTGCGCGATGGCGGCCGTGTCGCCGATGATCGTCGCCGCGTTGACGTCGGGGACGGTCGACGTGGGGTCGAAGTTGTAGATGACCGGCTGGCGCTCCGAGCTGTACGAGCGGATGACCAGATCCATCGGGATCTGCTCGTAGAAGTAGCCGAACGAGCCGAAAACCTTCGTCTTGCTGTCCTTCGTCGGGTCCCAGCTGAATCCGAAGCGCGGCGCCCAGCTGCCGGTCAGATTGATCTGCCGCGTCCCGTCGCTCGAGAAGACCTGCTGGTTGTCGTAGCGGATGCCGACGTTGAAGGTCAGGTTCGGCAGGGCGGTGATGGTGTCCTGCAGGTAGAACGAGTAGGTGCGGTGATAAGGCGTCGCGTCCAGCTGAGAGGTCGGCACGTTGTCCGGGAGGCTCGCCGTCGGCGTCGTCCAGTAGAAGTGGGAGTAAATGGGTTGGCTCGGATCCAGCTGGTTGGCGTAGATCGTGACCTGCTGCCCTCCCGACATCCGCTTGATCACGTCCGCCTGGTCGCTCGTGTAGCCGAAGCCCCCCTTGATCTCGTTCGGCCCGAGGTACTTCGTCACCGAAATGTCGCCGAGCCAGCGCTTGAAGGTCTTGTCCTGAATCAGCCCGAACCCCCCCTCCTGCAGGTTGGTCGTCGTGTCGACGTACTGGATGTCGTTGCCGCCCGGCAGACCCGGGTCGACCGAGTTCTGCTCCTGGTGGAGCGCCCCCTGCGCGGACACGACCCAGCTCGAGCTGAAGATCCCGTTGTAACGGAGCGAGTAGTCGCTGCCGCCGAGCGTCTGCAGGCCGATGAAGCTCGTGTAGGGACCGTTGACGGGGTGCGCGCCGTCGTTGACCGCGCCCGTGTCGCCGCGCGGGTCCTGGAAGTAGCTCGCGACGATCGAGTTCGAGGCGTTGGCCATCCAGGTCAGCTTCGCGGAGCCGAGCGTCGTGTGGCTGTCGGTGTTCGCGGGCTGGCCGACGTTGGGACCGCTCGTGAGCGTCTGCTTCGTCGTGTTCTGCACGCGATCGTAGGCGCCGAAGAACCACAGCGTGTCCTTCAGCGCGAAGCCGCCGAGGTCGAAGCCGTAGTCGAGCCGGTCGTAGCCGGAGATGAAGGAGAAGAGCTCGGAGTCCTCGGGGTGCTTGTTTGCGGCCTGCACGGAGTTGTTGCTGTAGTAGACGAAGCCCTCGCCGTGGTACTCGTTGCCGCCGGACTTCGTGATCACGTTGACGATGCCGCCCGTCGAGCCGCCGAACTCCGCCTCGTAGCCGCCGGTCTTGACCTCGACCTCCTGGATGAACTCGTAGTTCAGGTCCTTGCCCTGCGCGCCGTACTCGACGCCGGTCGTGTTGACGCCGTCGATGACGAACCCGTTCTCGAGACCGGTCGAGCCGTTGATGACGATCGTGTTCGCGAACGCCGCCGTGTTGGAGGTCTGCTGGGAGACGCCCGGCGAGATCTGAACGACCGACGAGTAGTCGCGGCCGGTGGGCAGGGACTTGATCTGGCGGCTGTCGATGTTGTTGCCGATCGTGGCCGACTCCTGGTCGATCAGCGGGGCGTTGCCCGAGACGACCACCTCGGCCGTCGCGGTCGGCCGCAGCTTGAAGTCTCCGGAAGCGGTCTTTCCGAGGCCCACGACGATCGTGGACTCGATCTTCGCGAACCCCTGCAGCGACGCGGTGACCTTGTAGGTGCCGGGCGGCAGCAGCACGAGCCGATAGGCGCCGGAGGCGTCGGTCACGCTCGTGCGAACGCCCTGGAACGCCGGACCGCGCGCCTCGACCGCGACGCCGGGCAGCGCACCGCCCTGCTCGTCCGTCACACGGCCGCTGATGTCGCCAGTGGTCTGCGCGAGGGAGACGGGGGCGAGGGAAGACACACCGATGGCGAGGGCGAGAAATGCGAAGCGTCGCATGGGAGCCCCTCCACGAAAATTGGAGCGATCGTAGCACAGCGGTCACGGCGCACCGGGCGCGTTGTGGTGTGGTAAACACGACGCCGTCGTGTTTGGAATCTTTCGCCGGGCTCCCGCCGCCGCGCACGTCGAAACCGGCGCCACCCGCCTCCACGTCGGCTGCGGACAGGAGGCGATCGACGGCTGGATCAACATCGACAGCCAACCGCTTCGAGGCGTCGATCGGGTGCTCGACGTGCGCGGAGGCCTTCCCTTCACCGGCGTCTCGGCGATTTACGCCGAGCACTTCATCGAGCACCTGGGGCTCGAGGACGCGCTCGCGTTCCTCGCCGAGTGCCGCCGGGTCCTTGCGCCGGAGGGCGTGCTGCGCCTCTCGACGCCCAATCTCGATTGGGTCCTGACGACGCAGTACCGCTGGGAAGGCGTGACCCCGGCCGACCGCGTCCTCTACTGCATGAAGCTGAACCGCGCGTTCCGCGCGTGGGGGCACCAGTTCCTCTACAACCAGGAGACGCTCGCCGCGGCGCTCAAGAATGCCGGTTTCGCGCGCGTGAGCTTCCACCGCTATGGCGAGAGCGAGCGTCCCGAGCTGCGCGGTCTCGAGCGTCACGAGCGCTGGGAGGAGCAGGACGGACTGCTCCACGTGCTCGTGGCCGAGGCGTGGGGCGCGGGATCCCGGGAGCCCATCGCGGCCGGCTTTCTGAAGGAGTTCCGGGTGACGATGGACGACCGCTGATCTCCGTCGCCTTCTCGAGTCGCGTAGTACTCTCGGGACAGTGGTCGCCGCGCTCGCCGTCCTGATCCTGCTCGGGAGCGCCGTCCTCGGGGTCGCGGCGGCCGCCCGCGCGCTCGATCGGCCGATCCCGGCCGCGGTCATCGTCGGCTTCGCGCTCCTCTCGGTGTCCCCCTACCCTCTCGCCTACGTCGCGGACCGCACGCCGCTCCCGCTCGACCACGTGGCGTTCACCCCGCCCTGGCACCTCTCCGGCGAAGCGCCGCGGAATCCCTACCTCAACGACATCGTCCTCCAGAGCCTTCCCTGGACCGAGGCCGTGCGGCTCGCCTGGAGGGACGGCGCGCTGCCGCTGCGCGACCGCTGGAACGGCTGCGGGACACCGCTCGCCGCCAACAGCATCTCGGCCGCGTTCTTTCCGCTGACGTTCTTCGAGGTGGGACTCCCGATCTGGCGGGGCTTCTCGCTCGCCATCGCCGTCAAGCTGCTGCTCGCGGCCGCCGGCATGTTCCTGTGGACCCGCGAGCTGCGAGTGAGCGCGAAGGCGTCGATCTACGCCGCCGTCGCGTACGCGCTCTCCTTCTCGTTCGTGCCGCCCTGGATTCTGTATCCGGCGAACACGGGCGTCTTCGCCCTGTGGCCCTGGATGCTCTTCCTCCTGGAGCGGTGCCGGGACGCGGCTCGGCGCGGCCGCGCGGTCGGGGCGCTCGCGGCCGTGTTCGTCTTGATCGCGCTCGCGGGTCACCCCGAGTCGGCGGCGCTCGGCGCCCTCTTCGCCGCGCTGTGGCTGGTCGGACGGCGCGCGGCCGGCGACCTGCCGGACCTCGCCGTCGTGATCCGGTCGGCTCTGGCGGCCGCGATCGTCGCCGCCGGACTGTCGGCCTTCCTGCTGCTGCCCTCGCTCCTCGCGATCGAGGCGTCCAGCCGCCTCGCGGCGGCGCGCGTTCCCTACTGGCAGCCCCTTCTCTCCCTCTCCCCGCACGCGCCGCTCTGGAGGGGCATCCTGCCCGCGTTCTTTCCGACCGCGCTCGGCAATGGGATCCTGGCTCCGACCGTGCCGGGCGGCACGGGAACGTTCCCCGAGATGACGATGGGCTGCGCCGGGATCGTCACGTGGATGGCGGCCCTCCTCGTTTTCCGGAGAGGAGGCCCCCGCCCGGCGTCCGAGAAGGTCCTCTGGGCGATCGCGCTCGTCGGGTTCGGCGAAGCCGTCTGCCTCTGGCCGCTCGCGGAGGCCTTCGCGAAGCTGCCCGCATTCCGCTACGTCTTCCCGCTCCGGTTCAACGGCTGGATGGCGCTCGCGCTCCCCGTCCTCGCGGCCATGGAGATCGACCGCCTGGAAGAGGACCGGCGGGAGGGACGGTCGGGCGCCGGTGCGGTCCTCGTCGTTGCCGCGGTCCTCGCCGCCGCGGGCGTCGCGCTCTACGCCTACATGTTTCGGTACCGGCGCGCGACCGGAGGCCTGCGTTTCCAGACGGTCGAGCTCGCGATCGTCCTCGCGGCGCTCGCCATCGCCGCGGGCGTCGCCGCTTCTTCTCGTGCTCGTCGCGGAATGTTCGCCGGCGCGCTGACGGCGCTCGCCGCGGCGGAGCTCCTCTATCAGTGGCACGCCGCGAACCGCCTGTACCGGCCGGATGGGCTCTTCCCCGACACGCCGATGCTCCGCTTCCTGCGGGGCCGGCCGGGGACCTTTCGCGTCGCCGGCGCCGGGTCGATGCTCTTCCCGAACTCGAACGTGTTCGCGCGGCTGGAGGACGTCCGCACCCACGACCCGGTCGAGCGCCACGACTACCTGAGGTTCCTCGACGCGACGTGCGGATACCCCCACGAGGACTATTTCAAGACGCTCCGCAACCTGGACGCGGCCGCGCTGAACTTCCTCAACGTGCGCTACGTGCTCGCGATCCCCGGCACGCCGCCTCCGGGAACGCGCTGGCGCACGGCCTATGCCGGCGCCGACGGGATCGCGTTCGAGAACCCGGACGCGCTGCCGCGCGCCTTCGCGCCACGCCGCGTGCGGCGCGTGCCGCCCGCGAAAACCGGAGGCCGGGTCGTCGACGCCGCCGATGCCTTCGGCCCGGAGTTCGACCGCATCGCCGCGACCACCGACTGGAGCGCCTCGGCGTCGATCCTCGCCGATGGGCCGCCCGAGGCCGACAATCCGGCCGCGCGGATCGATCGATACGAGGAGCGCACGAACGCCGCGGCCTTCGACGCGGCGGTGCCGCCGGGACCGCCTTCGGTCGTCGTCCTCTCCCTCGTGCAGGACGGCGGCTGGACCGCGCGCGACGACGAAGGGCCTCTCGCCGTTCACCTCGCGAACGGCCCCTTTCTCGCCGTCGAGGTGCCCCCCGGCGCGCACCGCGTGCGCCTGTCCTATGCGCCGCCGGGTTGGCGGACCGGGACGGCCCTCTCCGGTGCGACCCTCGTTCTCATCGCGGCGCTCGGGCTCCGGCGCCGCGCGGCCGCGAGCGTATGAGCGATCTCCGGCAGCCCGTCTGGCTGCCGTCGGCGGCGCTGCGCCGGCATGCCAACCGCGCCGCCTCCGGGGACCCCGACGTGGACTGGCTCACGCACGTGCGCCGGCGTCACTTCGCCGTGGCGCCGCGCCGCCTGCTCGTCGTCGGCGCCGGCGAGGGCCATCTCGAGATCGCGCTGGCCCCTCACTTCCCGGAGGCGGAGATCTCGGGCGTGGACTCCGACGCGGCCGCGATCGAACGCGCGCGGAGCCGGGCGGCGCGGCGCGGACTCTCCCGCGTCGTCCACGAGATCAGGGACCTCGGCCGCGACCCGCTGCCCGAGGGACCGTGGGACGCCGTGTTCGCCCGGAACGTCCTCCATCGCGTCGCCGAGCCGGAGCGCCTCCTCCGAGCCCTGCACGACGCGCTCGCGCCGGGAGGGCGCGCGGTCCTCTCGGACTACGTCGGACCGTCGCATCCGGACGCCGCCCCCGCCTCGCGCGACGCGATCCGCCGATACGCCCGCGTCCTGCCGATCGGCCTGCGCTTCGATCCGGAGAGCGGGCTCCCCTTCGCGCGCGACCTTCCGGACGCGCCCCCGGTGCTCGCGATGGCCCGAGCCGTCTTCGTCGAGGAAGGCGTCTATCGCGGGGGCGGCGGGCTGATCCAGCCCCTCCTCGCCCCGGGCGTGACGCGAAATGCCCGGCTCGACGGTCTCGACGAACGGCTCGTCGGGTTCCTCGGAGACGCCGAGGACGACCTGCGCGCGCGCGGCCTGGTCGACGACGTCTTCGCGATCTTCGTCGGACGCCGCCGGGTGGACACCCGGGTGACATAATTTCGGGGTGCCGAGGCCGCTGAACGTCATTCTGGATCTGACGGCGCGCTGCAATCTGAAGTGCGTCATGTGCCACTTCTCCCGTGCCGACCGGCTCGTGTTTCCTCCGTTCGACCGCTCGATCTCCGACGACGGGAACCTTCCGGTGGAGGTCTTCGAGCGGATCGCCGCCGACCTCTTCCCCAGGGCGTGGCGGGTGGCGCTCGCCTGCGCCGCCGAGCCGATGATCCACCCGCGCTTCCGCGAGATCCTGGCGATCGCGGCCCGCTACGGCGTGCCCGACCTCTGGTTTCCGACGAACCTGCTCGCGCTGACGCCGGCGACCGCGGCGTCGATCGTCGAGAACCGGGTCACGACGGTCGCCGCCTCGATCGACGGCTTCACGAAGGACACGTACGAGAGGATCCGCGTGCCCGCGAAGTGGGAGCGCCTCCTCGCGTGTCTCGACGTGCTCGCCGCCGCGCGTCGGGGGAGCCCATCGAGGAAGTCCCGCGCGAAGACGCCGCGACTCCGGATCATCTTCACCTGGATGAAGGCCAACCGCGGGGATCTCGCCCTCCTGCCCGGGTTCGCGGCGGCGCACGGCGCCTCGGAGATCGACGTGCGATTCGTCTCTCCGACCGAGGGCGTGGACGTCGGACCGCAGCTCCTGTCCGACGAGGATCCCGAGGCGCTCAACGCGGAGCTCGCCGCGGCGGCGCACGAGGCGGTCCGCCGAGGCCTGCGGCTCGCCTCGTATCCCCAGTTCGAGTCGAGAGCGACGCGTCCGCGCGGCCTCGCCGCCCGGGCGGCGCGCCGCCTGTGGCGCCTGCGCGCGGGCCTCGACCGGTTCGAGTACCTCCGCCACGCGTGGTACCGGAAGGTCAACGGGTGCGCCTACCCGGGACGCAACTACGTGATCCGTCCGAACGGCGCCGTTCACCCGTGCAACTACTGGAACGCCGACCCGATCGGCTTCTACCCCCAGGACGGCATCGGCGCGATCGCGGCCGGCGCCCCGCTCGCGCGGATCCTCGAGGGGCTCCGGACCGGCCGGCCGGTCGGGACGTGCGACGGCTGCCAGGAGCGCGGATTCGCCACGATGTACCGCCTGCGCGGCGCCGCGAGGACCGGGACCGCCCCGGCGCGCCTGCCCACGCACCCCGGCTAATCGCTCCCGGCGAGCGGCTCCAGTCTCCAGAGGGTCGAGTCTCCGACCTCGCCCACGAAGATCCAGGACCCCGGGACGTGCGGAGCGGCCATGGCGACCTCGTAGCGGCGCAGGAGCGCGAACCAGCGGGCGCCTCGCGCCTCGACGACGGGCCGCGTGCGGGCGAAATCGTCGTTCTGGAAGGCGTCCCAGCGGACGGGGGTCAGGTCCGTGTAGTAACGCAGCGCGCCGCTCAGGTCCATCGACAGGACGAGAGCGCCGGCGGGCAGGCGCTCCGCCGCGTCGCGGCAGGCCTGCGGGAACGTCGCCTGGCTCCGCCAGTCGTCGAGCGCTCCCCACTGCCGCGCGTGCCGGATTCCGAGGAACGCCGTCGCGGCGATCGCCGCGGCCGCCCCAGCCGCGATCCATCGCCGTGTTCGCGGCCGGCCCGCCACGGCCAGATCGTGGACGACGAGCATGGCGCCGAGGGGAATCGCCGGCATCCCGGGCAGCAGGAATCGCGACCACCACCACTCCCGGGCGGGCTCGTAGTCGTAGAAGCCGTACGCCGCGAGAAAGAAACCGAACCAGGCGACGGCGAGGAGGCGATCGCGCCAGGGGATGCGCCGCCGAAAGAGAACCGCGACCCAGCCGATGCACGGAAGGTAGGCGAAGCCCTCGCCGGTCCACCGCAGGTAACGCGCGAAATGAAGCGGGGAGTTCGCGAGCCGGAAGAGCTTCGCGTGCCCGGTCAGGCCGTACCCGGTCGTCAGCGGACCGCCGAAGCAGACGGTGTCGTACGCGAAGAGGATCGCCGCCGCCGGGACGCCGCCGAGCACGAACCGGACGAGCGTGCGGCGATCGAGCGGGAGCGCGAGGAGGAGCGCGGGAAGGATCAGCACGTCCATCGGCCGCACGAGAACCGCGACACCGAAGGCGAGCCCCGCCGCGACCGCCCACGACCCGTTCCAGCGCGACCGCAGGGCCGCGCCGACGGCGGCGAGGCACCAGAGCGTCGCGACGACGTCGCTCATCGGCTGGATGGCCTGGAACAGAAAGGAAGGAACGCACGAGAGGAGCACGGCGGCGCCCGCCGCGGCCCACGCGGTGAGGCCGAGCTCGCGGCCGACGAAGAACACGAGGACGAGCGACAGGAGGGCGGCGAGCGGACCGACGAGGAACGGCCCGCGGTCCCAGCCGAGCAGGAGCGCCGCTGCGGCTTCGTGGAGGGGAAAGCCGATCGGATAGAGAGAGCCGATCGCCCGCCGGCCGGGCACATAGACGAATCCGAGAGGCACGAAGGCGTGGCTGGCGGACTCCGGCAGGCCCACCCCCTCGAGGACCGGCCGCAGCGGTGAGAGCACGCGACCCTCCACGAGCCCGCGCGCGGCATTGAGGTAGCCCGAGCTGTCGGCCCCTCCCACCGCGAAGCTCGTGTGCCGCACCAGAAAGGCGCCATAGAGCGCGAGCGCGGCCACCGCCGCGACGGCGAACAAGAGGCCGCCCCATCGCCGGAAAAAAGAAAAGCTCAGGAACGAGTCCTGAGCTTCGAAATAATTCCCCGGCAACGTCCTACTCTCCCACGCGGTCTACCGCGAAGTACCATCGGGGCTGAAGGGCTTAACGGCCGTGTTCGGAATGGGAACGGGTGTGGCCCCTTCGCTAAGGTCACCGGGAAAACCTTATACAGTTTTCCGGCCCGGGCAAGTCTTCTCGCCCGGGATGTTTCAAGAGAGTCGGTAAGTACTTTCGATTCGCGCCTTAAATATTTTATGGTCAAGCCGCTCGGCCGATTAGTAAGGGTCAGCTTCACGCCTCACAGCGCTTCCACACCCCTCCTATCAACGTGGTCGTCTCCCACGGGCCTTCAGGGGATTGCTCCCGGGAAATCTCATCTCGAGGAAGGCTTCCCGCTTATATGCTTTCAGCGGTTATCCTTTCGAACATCGCTACCCGGCCGTGCCGCTGGCGCGACAACCGGTGCACAAGAGGTTCGCCCGTCCCGGTCCTCTCGTACTAAGGACGGATCCTCACAAATTTCCTGCGCCCACACGAGATAGGGACCGAACTGTCTCACGACGTTCTAAACCCAGCTCACGTACCGCTTTAACCGGCGAACAGCCGGACCCTTGGGACCTGCTTCAGCCCCAGGATGCGATGAGCCGACATCGAGGTGCCAAACCTTGCCGTCGATGTGAACTCTTGGGCAAGATCAGCCTGTTATCCCCGGCGTACCTTTTATCCGTTGAGCGATGGCCCTTCCATGCAGAACCACCGGATCACTAAGCCCGACTTTCGTCCCTGCTCGACTTGTAGGTCTCGCAGTCAAGCTCTCTTCTGCCTTTGCACTCTACGGCTGGTTTCCAATCAGCCTGAGAGAACCTTTGGGCGCCTCCGTTACAGTTTAGGAGGCGACCGCCCCAGTCAAACTACCCGCCAGGCATGGTCCTGGACCCGGATTACGGGCCTCAGTTAGAACTCCGGCGCCATCAGGGTGGTATCTCACCGTCCACTCCCCCGAGGCCGAAACCCCAGGTTCAAAGTGTCCCACCTATCCTGCGCAGACAACGCCAAAATTCAATGCCTGGGTATAGTAAAGGTGCACAGGGTCTTTCCGTCTACGTGCGGGTAACCGGCATCTTCACCGGTACTACAGATTCGCCGAGCGCGTTGCGGAGACAGTGACCAAATCGTTACGCCATTCGTGCAGGTCGGAACTTACCCGACAAGGAATTTCGCTACCTTAGGACCGTTATAGTTACGGCCGCCGTTTACTGGGGCTTCGGTTCAAAGCTTTGCCTTGCGGCTAACCTCTCCCCTTAACCTTCCAGCACCGGGCAGGCGTCAGACCCTATACGTCGTTTTACGACTTTGCAGAGTCCTGTGTTTTTAGTAAACAGTCGCTTGGCCCATTTCTCTGCGACCCCAGGGCGCTTCAGGGGTAAACCCTTACACGCTCCGGGGCACACCTTCTCCCGAAGTTACGGTGTTAATTTGCCGAGTTCCTTCGCAACGCTTCACTCGAGCGCCTTAGGATTTTCTCCTCATCTACCTGTGTCGGTTTGCGGTACGGTCACCCGTCTGTCTCCTTAGGGGATTTTCTCGGCAGCGTGGCATCGGCGAGTTTGCGGCCTGACGGCCTCCCCATCGCTTCTCGGCGTTGAATGAAGGAGCGGATTTGCCTACCCCTTCCGCCTACGAGCTTGGCCCGGGACATCCAACACCCGGTACACCTAGCCTCCTGCGTCCCCCCTTCGTGATAACGACAAACGAGCGGTTCCGGAATATTAACCGGATTTCCATCGGCTACGCCTTTCGGCCTCGCCTTAGGGACCGACTTACCCTGAGCGGATTAACCTTGCTCAGGAATCCTTAGATTTACGGCGAGCAGAGCTCTCATCTGCTTTCTCGCTACTTGTGCCGGCAGGGTCTCTTCCTAGCGCTCCAACAGTCCTCGCGGTCCGTCTTCACAGCTGCTAAGAATGCTCTCCTACCACGTCTCTCGGCCGAAGCCTCGAGACATCCGCCGCTTCGGTACATCGCTTTAGCCCCGTTGAATTGTCGGCACGGAGCCGCTTGACCAGTGAGCTGTTACGCTTTCTTTAAAGGATGGCTGCTTCTAAGCCAACCTCCTGGCTGTCTGGGCGTCTCCACATCCTTTTCCACTTAGCGATGATTTGGGGACCTTAGCGGGCGGTCTGGGTTCTTTCCCTCTCGACAATGAAGCTTATCCCCCACTGTCTGACTCCCGCACTGAGATCGACGGCATTCGGAGTTTGGTTGGATTTGGTAACGTGGAAACGCCCCTAGTCCATCCAGAGCTCTACCACCGTCGTCAATCATGCGAGGCTAGCCCTAAAGCTATTTCGGAGAGAACGAGCTATAACGGAATTTGATTAGCCTTTCACCCCTAACCACAGCTCATCCGAGTTGTTTTCAACCAACACCAGTTCGGGCCTTCACTGCGTGTTACCGCAGCTTCACCCTGGCCATGGTTAGATCATCCCGCTTCGCGTGTAATCCCAGCGACTCAATCGCCCTATTCAGACTCGCTTTCGCTACGGCTCAGCACGTTGCTTCGCCTTGCCGCTGAAATTAACTAGCCGGCTCATTATGCAAAAGGCACGCGGTTCCACCGTCTTGCGACATGGTGGTTCCACTGCTTGTAGATGGACGGGTTCAGGTACTATTTCACTCCCCTCACAGGGGTTCTTTTCACCTTTCCCTCACGGTACTGGTTCACTATCGGTCGCAGAGTAATGTTTAGCCTTGGGTGATGGTCCACCCGGATTCCCACAAGGTTTCTCGTGCCCCGTGGTACTCGGGAACGGAGCGGGAAGGAACCTCGTCTTTCGCCTACGGGGCTGTCACCCTCTTTGGCGGCACTTTCCAGTGACCTTCGACTAGACGGGTTCTTGTTGACTTCCTGGCTTGCGCCCTGCTCCGCCCCACAACCCCCCGAGAACCGAAGCCCTCGAGGTTTGGGCTGTTCCGCTTTCGCTCGCCGCTACTGACGGAATCGCGTTTGCTTTCTTTTCCTCCGGGTACTGAGATGGTTCACTTCCCCGGGTTTGCTTCTCCCTGCCTATGCATTCAGCAGGGGATCTCCGGACTTGCCTCCGGAGGGGTTGCCCCATTCGGAAATCCCCGGATCAAAGCCTGTTTGCGGCTCCCCGAGGCTTATCGCAGCTTGCCACGTCCTTCATCGCTTCTCTGCGCCAAGGCATCCACCGTCCACCCTTAGTAGCTTGACCATAAAATACCTAAGACGCGAATCGTTTTCTTTTACCCGACTCTCTTGTCAAAGATCGTGATCACCGCGGATCAAAAAGCCCCTCGCGCCCTGGCAAGGAGCTTTCTCATCCGCGCCGTCCCGACGAGTCATCCAAGCACTGCCTGGTCGTTCGATTCCACGAGTATTGGTGGAGCTGACCGGAAACGAACCGGCGGCACTTCGCGCCGCTCCGGCGTGCTCCTTTTGAGCCGGGGGCTTTGCCCCCGGACCCCCAGATCGGTCGCCGGTTCTACCGGGTACCGAAGTGGTGGAGCTGACCGGAATCGAACCGGCGACCTACGGCTTGCAAAGCCGCCGCTCTCCCAGCTGAGCTACAGCCCCACGTGAGGTGGTTCGCATCTGAAGTGGTGGGCCTAGGTAGATTCGAACTACCGACCTCACGCTTATCAGGCGTGTGCTCTAAACCAACTGAGCTATAGGCCCAGTGGGGTGGCTTGATGACTTCAAAGAACACGGCTCCGGCCCCTTCATAGGGTCCCGAGGACCGATGCCTTCAAAACTGAGTAGCGCGTTTGCCGATCGAATCGGCGCCAGACGTATCGACCTTCGAGTGTCTCGAGCTCTCCTAGTGAGACCAGGGAGCTGAGAGAGGCTCTAGAAAGGAGGTGATCCAGCCACAGGTTCTCCTACAGCTACCTTGTTACGACTTCACCCCAATTACCGACCATACCTTAGGCGGCTTCCTCCCTTGCGGGTTGGAACACCGACTTCTGGTACAGCCGACTTTCGTGATGTGACGGGCGGTGTGTACAAGGCCCGGGAACGTATTCACCGCGGCGTGCTGATCCGCGATTACTAGCGATTCCAGCTTCATGGGGTCGAGTTGCAGACCCCAATCCGAACTGAGACCGGTTTTTTGCGATTTGCTCGAACTTGCGTTTTCGCGTCGCTTTGTACCGGCCATTGTAGCACGTGTGTAGCCCTGGACATAAAGGCCATGAGGACTTGACGTCATCCCCACCTTCCTCCGGTTTATCACCGGCAGTCCCACTAGAGTGCCCGGCCGAACCGTTGGCAACTAGCAGCAGGGGTTGCGCTCGTTGCGGGACTTAACCCAACATCTCACGACACGAGCTGACGACAGCCATGCAGCACCTAACCAGCGGCCCCTTGCGGGGAAGGGGGATTTCGCCCCCGATCCACTGATCTTCAAACCCAGGTAAGGTTCTTCGCGTTGCTTCGAATTGAACCACATGCTCCACCGCTTGTGCGGGCCCCCGTCAATTCCTTTGAGTTTCAGCCTTGCGACCGTACTCCCCAGGCGGGGCACTTAATGCGTTAGCTTCGGCACCGCAGGGGTCGATACCCGCGACACCAAGTGCCCATCGTTTACGGCGTGGACTACCGGGGTATCTAATCCCGTTTGCTACCCACGCTTTCGCGCCTCAGCGTCAGTACCGGTCCAGGGGGCCGCCTTCGCCACCGGTGTTCCTCCCAATATCTACGCATTTCACCGCTACACTGGGAATTCCACCCCCCTCTCCCGGACTCGAGCCTTGCAGTTTCTTCCGCACGTCCTCAGTTAAGCCGAGGGATTTCACGGAAGACACGCATGGCCGCCTACGCGCCCTTTACGCCCAATAATTCCGAATAACGCTGGCCCCCTCTGTATTACCGCGGCTGCTGGCACAGAGTTAGCCGGGGCTTCCTTTGCTGGTACAGTCAACGCACGATGGTATGAGCACCGTACGATTTCTTCCCAGCCGACAGGAGTTTACAACCCAAGGGCCTTCATCCTCCACGCGGCGTTGCTGCGTCAGGCTTTCGCCCATTGCGCAAGATTCCCCACTGCTGCCTCCCGTAGGAGTCCGGACCGTGTCTCAGTTCCGGTGTGACCGATCGCCCTCTCAGGCCGGTTACCGATCGAAGCCTTGGTGAGCCGTTACCTCACCAACTAGCTAATCGGGCGCGGGCCCATCCGGTAGCGCGAGATCTTGCGACCCCGCTTTGATCGCCAGGACTTTCGTCCCGGAGATGTCATGCGGTATTAGCTCGAGTTTCCCCGAGGTATTCCCCACTTCCGGGCAGGTTACCCACGTGTTACTCACCCGTCCGCCGCTCGACTCTGGGAGTTGCCCCCCAGGCCTCGCTCGACTTGCATGTGTTAAGCACGCCGCCAGCGTTCATTCTGAGCCAGGATCAAACTCTCCACTTAAAAGTGTTCCTCCGCGCAATCTTGCGATCACGCGTCAGATTCGAGTGAAATCCTGAAGTATTCAGGTCTGCTTTTGAGAAAAGCAGCAAAACGAATTGACGTCTGGCACGCTCTACTCAGTTTTCAAGGAACCCGATCCCCGGACCCTTCCGCCCGGAAGACCGCGCCGTGCCGCCGGCGCGAACCGAAAGAACATCCATCTTGCGACGGACCTTTCAGTATATCGAGTCAAGGCGGGCTCGGTCAACGCGTTTCGAAAGCCCCCCCTCCCCTTACGAGACGGACGGCTCTCGCCGAGAACGAACCCTTGGAAAGAACCACCCTTGCGGGGAACGGGAATATAGGTCCCCGGGATTGCCCTGTCAAGAGAAATCGAAGAAATCGGAAAAGGTCAATGAACACGGGCCTTTTCACGCTGTCCGGCTGCACAGGAAAGTGTGCGGGATTCGCCGTCACGGAGAGCGTCGGGAGAGACCTCGCATGGCGCTCGGGACCCACGTTCTCAGGAAGAAATACGGCGGGTCTCCGGAGGCAGGTTCAGGAATCCCGACCCTTTTCCGGGCGGTGCGGGAGGGTCTGGAGGACCCGTGCGATCGCCTCCGGGTAGGCCCGGTGCTCCTCGGCCAGGATCCGGGCTGACAGCGTCTCCTCGGTGTCGCCGGGATGGACCGGGACCCGCCTCTGGAGGACGGCCGGACCCGTGTCCGTTCCCTCGTCGACGAAGTGGACCGTGCAGCCCGACTCCCTCTCCCCCGCCGCCAGGGCCCGCCGCTGGACGTGGAGCCCCGGGAACTTCGGGAGGAGGGCCGGGTGGATGTTCAGGATCCGGCCCCGCCAGCGCGAGACGAAATCCGCCGACAGGATCCGCATGTAGCCCGCGAGGCAGACGAGCTCGACCCCGGCCGAGTCGAGGATCTTCTCGATGCGCGCCTCGTGCTCGCTCCGGGTCAGCCCGCCGCGGGGAATCGGGAAGGCGGGCAGCCCGCGCTCGACCGCGCGGTTCAAGCCCGGCGCGTCGGCGACGTCCGAGATGACGGCGACGATCGTGGCGTCGGGGATGCGGCCGTTCGCGATCGCGTCGCAGATCGCGAGGAAGTTCGATCCGCGGCCGGAGAGGAGAATGCCGAGGCGGTACCGGGAGTCCCGGCGGTCGGATTCGGCGCCGCCGCCGGCGCTCATCGCCCTTCCGGCTCGGGCTCGACCACGACGCGGCGCGATCCGCCGCTCTTCACGTTCCCGATCGCGAACCAGCGCTGCCCGGCGTCCTTCCAGATCTGGCCGACGCGGGCGACATCCGCCGGCGCGACGAAGACGACCATCCCGATTCCCATGTTGAAGACGCGGTGCATCTCCTCGAAGGAGACCGCGCCCTCGCGGGCGATCACCTCGAAGACGGGAGGCACGGTCCACGCGCCCGACTTGATCGTCACGTCCAGATTCTCCGGAAGCACGCGCGGGATGTTGTCGTAGAAGCCGCCGCCCGTCAGGTGGGCCATGCCATGCACGAGGTCCGCGTCGAGGACCGGCTCCATCGCGCGCAGGTAGGAGAGATGGGGATCGAGCAGCACGTCGCCGACGCTGCGGCCGTGGAGTTCCTTCAGGCGATCCGCCGGCTTCTTCCCCATCGTGTCGAAGAAGACCTTGCGGGCGAGCGTGTAGCCGTTCGTCTGCAGCCCGACCGACGGGAGACCGAGCGCGACGTCGCCGGCGGCGATGCGCGACCCGTCGAGGATCTTCGCGCGGTCCACGACGCCCACGATCGTCCCGGCCACGTCGTACTCGCCGGAGGCGTAGAAGCCCGGCATCTCCGCCGTTTCGCCGCCGAGGAGCGCCGTGCCGTTCTCGCGACAGGCGCGGGCGATTCCCGCGATCACGCCCTCGACCACGCCGGGCTCGACCTTGCCCGTCGCGATGTAGTCGAGGAAGAAGAGCGGCCGCGCGCCCTGGACGAGGATGTCGTTGACGCAGTGGTTGACGAGGTCCGCGCCGCACGTGTCGTGGCGGCCCATCGTGATCGCGATCTTCAGCTTCGTCCCCACGCCGTCGGTCGAGCCGACGAGGACGGGCTCACGATACGCGGAGAAGTCCGGCCGGAAGAGGCCGCCGAAGCCGCCGACGTCGCCGAGGACGCCGGGGGTGAAGGTCGAGCGGATCGCGGCCTTCGCGCGCGCGAGCGCCGCGGCTTTGGCGTCGATGTCGACGCCGGCGTCGGCGTAGCGAGAGGTCATCGAGGCAGCGGATTATAGGCGACCGCGGCCGGCCCGCGCTCATCGCCGCCGCAGCTCGATCACGCGGACCGACTCGACCCGGCCCGGGTAGCGTCCGAGAGGCCGCTCCTCGAATCGCGCCGCCAGCGCGGCGTCCAGGCGTCGCACCGGCGCGTCGAAGAGCGGCAGGAGCTCGGTCGGAGGGTCGTCCTGCACGAGGACGAACCGGCGAGCCTCGCCCGCGGCGAGCGTCCTTTCGATCTCGGCCGCCGCGGCTGCCGCAGCCCGCGGATCTCGCCACAGGTCGCGATATCGCGCCGGGTCGAACAGGAACGGGCGATCCCAGTGGGTGAACCCGCGCAAGCGGTCCTCGTGGCCGCAGTAGTACCAGGCCGTCGGCGCGAGATAGTCCGGGACGACGAGAACCATCCCGTCCGAGGGAAAGCTGGGGCCGCCGCAGAAACCACGGAGCCCCGACTTCGCCCGAAGGGCCGTCGCGAACCGGCCCTCGTAGAAGTCGGCGCGCGCGACGAAGGCCGAAACGACGAGGCACGCGGCGCCGGAGGCGGCGAGTGCACGGGCCCGGGGGGCCGCGCCGGGACCGGAGCACGCGCGCACGAACCGGACGAGAAGGACGGCGGCAACCGCCCCGAGGAGCATCGCCGGCACGATCAGGTAGCGCGAGGACTGCCCGGTGTAGAGCCCGAGCACGAGCCAGATCACGCCGCCGGCGAGCGCGGTCACCCCGAGCGGCCGGCCGTCCCGCCCGAGCTCACCGGCGACGCGGCGTCCCCCGAGAGCCGCCGCGAGGACGATCAGGCCGAGGCCGAGGAAGAACACGACGTGGTCGAAGGCCTGCGGCACCGGCAGCATCTCCCGGGTCCGCGCCAGGAAGGCGCGCAGGAACTCCGCCGGCGGAAGCCTCTTCTCCCAGGGCAGGCCGATTGTCTCCTGTCGCCACGTCGTCGGGAGCCAGACGAGAAACGAGCTCCCCGCGAGGAGAGACGCGATGGCGAGACGCCGTCCGAAGGGGCGCTCCCGAGACCGCCGCCACTCGTCCAGCCCCCACAGGAAGAGCATCGCGACCAGGATGCCTCCGGCGACGTGCGACCACACGAGGAGTGCGAGCAGCACCGTCGCGAACACCCACGCGGCCCTGCCGGAGGCGAAGGACCGCCGCAGCCGGAACACGGCGACGAGGCTCGCTCCCGCCAGGAACGCCGACAGCGAGTACGCGCGCGCCTCCGCCGACATCTCGATGAGGATCGGGTTGTTGACGAGGAACGCCCCCGCGATCGCGGCGGCGAGGAGGCCGCCGAGCTCGGCCGCGAGCGCCGTGCCCGCGGCCGCGGCGAGCAGTCCCCACGCGAAGGCGAATCCCTTGACCGCCGTCTCGTCGAACCCCGCGGCGCGCCCGTAGGCGGCGAGGAGGACGTTGAAGAGCGGCGGCGTGTAATCCGAGGTGCGGTTCCGGAGGAGGAACTCGGAGGCGGACGGCGCGCGCGCGACGTAGACCGAGATCGCCTCGTCGGTCCAGAGACCCTCCCGCACGAGCGGCCGCCGGGTCCACCACGCGAAGGCGGCGAGCCCGGCGAACCACGCGACGGCCGCGGCAATGCGGAGCCCGCGACTCACGACGTCGTCGCAGGCGGTCCGACCCAGCGGGCGCGGATCGCCCAGAAGTACCAGCGGAGATAGTGCGGCAGCCACGCGGCGAGGCGGAACCGGCTCTCGCCCGCCGTACGCCCCATCCACGTCGCCGGAATCTCCTCGACGCGTCCTCCCGAGAAATGCGCCTTGACCGTCAGCTCGAGGCCGAGCGAGAAACCCGCCGTGCTCTCGATCGGCGTCCGGCGGAGGAACTCGCGCGCGTAGGCCTTGAAGCTGTTCGTGGGATCGCGAGTCGGCAGTCCCGTGAGCCAGTGCAGGCTCACGCCCGCTCCCCGCGACAGGAACGATTTGAGCGGCGGGCCGCCGATCTGACGCCCTCCGCGCATGTAGCGGCTCGCGCAGACGACGTCGGCGCCACCTTCCACGCGGCGGACCATCTCGTCGATTCGAGAGAGGTCGTCCGAGACGTCGGCCATCGCGACCACCACGACGGGCGCCGCGGCCGCGCGCATGCCGGCCTCGATCGCGAAGCGAACGCCTCGGCCGAGCGTGTTCAGCACCGGGCGCATGGACGCGGGCCGGTCGGCCTCGGGCACGCGGGCGAGCGCCGGCAGCGTGTCGTCCTCGGGCATGTCGTGGCAGACGAGGAGCTCGTAGCCAGGCGGGGCCTTGCGGAGCTCGCGGCAGAAGGCCGCGATGTTGGCGCCCTCGTTGTAGACCGGAACGACGATCGAATAGCGGTGGGCGGCCCCGTGGGCGTCCGCCGCGCGCCCGCTGCTCAGAAGCGTCCCTCCCCGATCTCGCGCCGCACCCACGGAACGACCTCGTCGAGCATCTCGGAGAGCGTCGTCTTCGCCTCGAAGCCGAGCACGCGCCTCGCCTTCGTCGTGTCGGGGACGCGGCGCGCCACGTCGTGCGGGTATGGCGGATCGCTCTCGAAACGGAACGGCCTTGCCGAGGGCCCCGCGCCGTGCACTTTCTCCCAGATCGCGCGGGCGAGCTCGAGGACGGTCGTCGGAGTCGCGGTCGAGAGATTGAAGTCCTCGTCGAGCGCGTCCGGATGGAACATCGCCGCGGCGATGCCCCGCGCGAGGTCGCCGCCGTACGTGTAGCACCGGACCTGCGCCCCCGATCCGAGGATCCGGAGCGGGTCCTGGCCCTTCAGCGCCTTCTGGACGAGGTCGGGCACGACGTGGCTCATCGCGAGGCGCACGTTGCCGCTCGGGATCTCCCTGCCGCCGAGCGCGCGCCGCTCCCCCGTGCCGACGCAATTGAAGGGACGGCAGATCGTGTAGGGCAGGCCGTGCTGCTCCCGCGCTCCCCGGGCGAAGTACTCGCACGCGAGCTTCTGGAAACCGTAGGTGCTCGTCGGAGCGGGGCACTCCCGCACGTGGCTCTCGGGCGTCGGAAACACGGTCGCGTTCTCGAACACCATGCTGCTCGAGAGCACCGTGATCTTGGAGAGCCGTCCCGCGCGGTGCGCCGCGATCGCCGCGTCGAAGCTCGCGGCCGTGATCCGCTCGTTCTCCGCGAGGAGGTCGTAGGCGTACTCGTGGAAATAGGAGATTCCCCCGATGCGCGCCGCGCCGGCGACGAAGTGGTCGCAGTCGCACAGCAGCTCGCCGAGGAGCCGCGCGTCGCGGGCGTCGCCCTCGACGAACGCGTACGCCGGATGGCGCTGGTAGCTCTTCTCGACGGGACCGTACTTCGAGTGGTTGTCGAGGCCGACGACCGAGTGGCCCTGCGCGAGGAGCTCGTCGACGAGATATCCGGCGATGAAGCCGGCCGAGCCGGTGACGAGGACCCTCAAGCGGCTCCGCTTCCGATCCAGTTCCACACGTCGTACAGGACCTTGCCCTTCGGAACCTCCAGCATCCGGTACGCGCGGTGCGGCGTGGCGAGGAAGAGCACGTCCGATTCCGCGACGACGCGCTCGAGCGGCAGGAGCGTCGGGTCCGCCACATACGGATCCGTACAGAGGACGCGCGCCGTCTCGAGCGCCAGCAGGTTCCTCAGCTTGTACGACAGCGAGTCGCGCGCGTCGTCGGACTCCGCCTTGAACGCCATGCCCAGAACGCCGACCGTCTTGAGCGAGAGGTCGCCGTCTCGCCGCGCGAGCTCGACCAGCCGCGCCGGCAGGCCCTCGTTGACGAGCATCGCGGAATGGCCGAGCGGGAAGGAATTGCTCGAGAACGCCGCCAGCTGCATCGTGTCCTTCAGCAGGCAGGGCCCCGCGGCCAGTCCGGGACCGGGCAGGAAGGCCATCCGAGGGTAGTTGTGCCGGCAGCCGTGCAGGATCCGATCGAAGTCGAGGCCGTGCTCCCGCGCGATCGTGTAGAACTGGTTGGCGATCGCGAACTGGATGTACCGGGTCGCGTTCGTCATCAGCTTGCAGAGCTCGGCCTCCATCGGCGTCATCTCGATGAACTCGTGCACGAAGCGCCCGAAGAGGGCGCGGACCTCGGCGAGCGTCTGCGGGCGGAAGGCGCTGATGATCTGCGGAAGCTGACGGATCTCGCGCAGGCTATGGCCCTGGGCGACGCGCTCGGGGCAGAACGCGACGTGCATGTCGAGGCCGCGCGCGGCGAGGTCCTTCTGGACGAACTCGCTGATCCCCGGGAAGATCGTGCTGCGAAGGACGAGGA
>Ga0335076_10001160_pt1 | contig 25333 bp, 21 predicted proteins | sample Lox_Sample_25_FD_206717 | JGI IMG/M metagenome (GOLD analysis project Ga0335076, IMG submission 206717) | Soil microbial communities from Loxahatchee National Wildlife Refuge, Florida, United States - Lox_Sample_2.5 | ecosystem: Environmental > Terrestrial > Soil > Wetlands | place: USA... | reverse complement strand
CGGCACCGCCGAACCGCCAGCAGCCCGCCTGCACACACTCGCCGACATCGCCGACTACGCCGCAAGCCAGGGCATCATGCCCGGTGCCGGAATCGAAATCGGCGTGTTAATGATCTGCGAGCCCTTAGCCCAAGATCCGCGCTGGCGCCGGGTCGGTTCATGCCCGCGGTAAGTGCGGCCATCGCGGTCACCACCCTTCCTGCGTAGCGAGTGGGTGGGGTTCCCCGGTCAGCGCGGCCAGGGCGGTGGCGACCTCGTGGGTGGTGGCGCGGACGTAGGTCGCGGTCGTGCCCGTGTCGCTGCCGTTGTCGGTGTGGCCCGCGTAGGCTTTGGCGACGGCGTAGCCGAAGTTCCGCTCGACCCAGGTCAGGGTCGTGTGCCGGATCCAGTGCATGCTGATCTGCTGCGCCCGTACCCAGGGCAGGTAGCGGCCGAGGCGTTCCCACAAGTGGTCGTAGCGGCGGTAGGTGATGCGGCGGCCGTTGCGGTAACGCAGCAGTTGCCCGTCCAGGGGCGCGTGGCGTTCCCCGGCGTGCCCGAGCAGGGCGGCCATGAGAGTGGGCGAGACTGGCTGCCACCGGACGGTCTCGCCCTTTTCCCGGAGCAGGACCAGGCACTGCTCCGGGTCGAGGTCCTGCGGGCGCAGCGTCAGCGCGCCGCCGCGGCGGCAGGCGGTCTCGGTGTGCAGGCGCAGCAGCAGCGTGTCCAGCTCCGGGTCATCACCTGTGGTCGCCGCCGCGTGGTTGATCTCGGCCAGGCGCTTGTCGGCGACCGCCCTGCGGGTGGAGGGCAGGCGCCGCGGCTTGTCCACCTTCCGGGCCGGGTTGCCGGCCGGGTCGATCAGGCCGTCTTCCTCGGCGTGCTTGTACATGCAGCGCAGCGCGGCGATGAGGTGCTCGGCAGCGCTTCGCCCGCCGCGTGAGTTCCGCCGGGGCACGACGTTGGCCCGGACATGCTGGACGAGCTGGCGGATCTCCGATGGGGTGGGCTCGTCGATGCGGCGGTCACCCCACTGGCCGGTGACCCGGTTCCAGTACGAGCCGTATGCCTTCCGGCAGCCGTCGCTGACCAGGGCCGACACGACCGGGATGTACTCGGCGAAGGTCGGGGCGGTCGGCCTGGCCGCCGGGGTGGCCAGCAGGTCTGCGGGGGTCAGGCCCATGCGCTCCAGCACGAGCATGGCCGCGCCGGCCACGGCCTGCCCGGGTGCGGCTGTGCGTGCGTTAGGTCCGGTGATCGTCATCGGCCTCCTCCTTCACGTGCCGGGAACGGGATGAGCGCGGCGAGGGCCTTATCGACCACCGCGAGCGAGTAAGCGGTCAGGGTGTCCTCGGCGGGGACAGCGGTGAGCAGGACCGGGTCGCCGGGGAGCAGCCCGCAGCGGTGCCGCAGGGCCGCGGGGATCGGGACGCAGGACCGGGGCGGCAGGGTGACCAGGCCGGACGGGTCGCGGCGGATGACCACCACGCCTGCCTCGGCGGTGAGGGTCAGCCGGTCCCCGCCGCGCCAGCCCAGGGCGCCGGTGACCGTCCGGTCGGCCACGCGGCCGGAGCGGTCGACGCGGGCGAGCCCGTACACCACGTCCCGGCCAAGCGCCGGCGGGCGCACGGGCGGGACCGTGAGCGGCAGGGTCCGGGCTGCGGCAGGCGCGCGGGCGGGACGGGCCGCGGCAGAAGATGGGATGACAGGGGCGATCAGCGTGCCGGTCACGGCTGCCTCCCGTTGCGGGAGGCGGGACCGGTCAGCGCCGTGGGGAGGCCGCAGGCGTCAGCCGGGCCGTCCGCGTGTTCAAGCGGTGCTCTGAAAAGGGTGATGTACCACCACTCTGGGTGTCCGAGGGGGGACTTGAACCCCCATGCCCTTAACGGGCACTAGCACCTCAAGCTAGCGCGTCTGCCTATTCCGCCACCCGGACATGCGATGCGGGGTACGCATCGGCTGGCTTACCTTAGCAAACCGAACGCCCTCAGGCGAGTGCCCAGGCTAGCGAATCTTCACCCGCCGCCGCAGAGCAGCCACGCCCGCCGCGTGCCCGGCAGGCCCGGTGCGACGATAGAACTGTGACAGTTAACCAGCCGAAGCAGGCAACCGCTCAGGACGAGGTCGTCGGTATCTGCCGCGACCTGATCAGGATCGACACCTCTAATCCGGGGGACCACTCGGGTCCCGGGGAACGCCGGGCGGCCGAGCATGTGGCGGCCTTGCTGGCGGAGGTGGGGCTCGAGCCGGCGGTCCTGGAGTCCCACCCCCGGCGTACCAGCGTGGTGGCCAGGATCGCGGGCCGGGATCCGGGAAGGCCCGCCCTGCTGGTCCACGGCCACCTCGATGTGGTCCCGGCCGGTGCGCCGGACTGGCGGCGCGACCCGTTCTCCGGGGAGATCGCCGGCGGCTGCGTATGGGGCCGCGGCGCGATCGACATGAAGGACATGGACGCGATGATGCTCGCGGTGGTGCGCCAGCGCCTGCGCGAGGGTCGCCCGCCGGCCCGCGACGTCGTGCTCGCCTTCACCGCCGACGAGGAGGCCGGCGGCACCTGGGGCGCCCGCTGGCTGGTGGACCACCACCCGGAGCTGTTCGAGGGCGTCACCGAGGCGGTAAGCGAGGTCGGCGGCTTCAGCCTGACCCTCGGCGGCCAGCGACTCTACCTCCTGCAGACCGCGGAGAAGGGGATAGCCTGGATGCGGCTGACCGCGCGGGGCAGGGCCGGCCACGGCTCGATGATCCAGCCGGACAACGCGGTGACCGAACTGGCCGAGGCGATCGGCCGGCTGGGTCGGCACGAGTGGCCGACCCGGATCATCCCGTCCGTCCGGGCTTTCCTGGAAGGCGCCTGCCAGGCACTCGGCGTCGAATTTTTCCCGAACGATCCTACTCAGCCCCTCGGTAAATTCGGCGCCATTTCCCGTATTATCGGCGCAACGCTGCGGAACACGGTGAATCCGACCGTTCTCCGCGCTGGCTACAAGGTCAATGTGGTGCCGCAGACCGCGACCGCCGAAATCGACGGCCGTTTCCTTCCGGGGTATGAGCAGGAGTTCTTCACCGAGCTGGACCGGGTGCTCGGGCCGGGCGTCAGCCGCGAGTTCATCCACACCGACATCGCGCTCGAGACCACTCCGGACGGCGACCTGTACGACGCGATGACCAGCGCGCTTGTCGCCGAGGATCCGAACGCGAAGGTGATACCCTACTGCTTGTCGGCGGGCACGGACGCCAAGTCGTTCAGCCGCCTCGGCGTACGCTGCTTCGGCTTCACGCCGCTGCGGCTGCCATCGGATCTGGACTTTTCCGGAATGTTTCACGGGGTCGACGAGCGGGTGCCCGTGGACGGCCTTCGTTTCGGCGTCCGTGTTCTGGACGGATTTCTCGACCGCTGTTAGCGCCTCGGCTCTCGCCGCTCTGCGCGCCGAGATCTTCGCGGGCCAAGCGAATGACGCCGATTCCTTCGCTGGCTGGCCGACCGGGTGTCCCCGGGGTGATACTGGGCAACACGCATGGTGGCGGTGGCATGTGGCATCGCCCTAGGGAGGGGGTTGCGGGCATGTTGGATTGCGGGATCATCCCCGGAATTCCCCGCGTGAGCCTGATCCGTTCCGCGGCCGGATGCCGCTAGTGCTGTTACTGGGGTGTCTGCAGGTGTCGGTGGCTGGGGTTGATGACCCGCTGGCCCGTGAGGAGGCCGATCTGGTGGCCCAGGTCGCTGCCGGGGACACCGATGCCCCGATGGCCGAGTTGTACCGGCGGTATGCCGGGCGGCTGTACCGATATGGGCTTCAGGCGCTTGGCGGTGACGTCGGCCTGGCCGAGGAAATGGTGCAAGAGTGCTTCGTGCGGTTGTGGCGGACCGCGGGACGGTTCGACCCGGCCCGCGGCAGCGTCGCCGCCTACATGATCGTGATCGGCCGCAGCGTCGCGGCGGATGTGCGTAAGCGGCCGTCGTCGCAGCCGCTGGAGCAGCTGGAAGAGGCACAGCTACCGCCGCAGCTGGACAGGGTTGACGAGATCCTGTCGGGCCTGATCGTCCGGGAAGCGGTGGATTCGCTCAGCCCCGCGCATCAGCAGGTGCTGATGCTGGCCGAGGCCGGGCTGCCCCAGTCTCAGATCGCCACCCAGCTCGGGCTGCCGCTGGGAACGGTGAAGACGCGCATCTTCCATGCGCTGCGGGCGCTGCGCACTACGCTGGGCGAACGGGGCCTTCACACCGCCGCGTAACCCGCTGCGGAGCAGGCCCCGAGGCGAGCAGGCCACGGGCCGCGGCCCCTAGTCGCTGGCCGCGCCGGTCATGACAACCTGCCCAGGCTGACCGGCGCCTGCCGTGGTCTGGGCGCTTATCTCCATGGCCTTGAAATCATCGGGATCGGCGGCGGTCCACATCTGGGCGGTAGCACCTCCGGAGGAGCCGACGACGAACGTGCCAGCGCTGATCAGGACGGGATGGCCGGGCCGGTTACCCGGGCCGGCCCACCAGCATTCATAGAACTTGCCAGGCCCCAGGTCGGCGAGGTGGGCGACGGTCAGCTGGATCGACCAGCCGCTGTCGGCGTGCCGCACGACCGCCTGACCCGAGGCGGCCTGGCCCGACCGGGAATGCAGCGCAACGGTATAGGCCTGGGCGGGTGGCGGGCGGGACAATGCCAGCCCCGCACCGACGGCGGCGGCGATCACCACCGCCGCGGCCAGCGCCAGCATCCGAACGTTCCAGCCCCGCCGCCAGCTTCGCCTTTCGCCCCGGCGGGCGGCTGCGGCGGCCGCCGCGACGCTGGCCAGGGTACGGGCCTGCAGACCGGGCGGCGGCACCGCGGCGGGCGCGGCGGAATGCAGCATCCGCGCCGCCGGGCCGAGCTCGGCGACCGCCGCTTGACAATCAGGGCAGGACCGCAGGTGGCCGTCGAACCGGTCGGCATCGAAGCCGTCAAGGATCCCGAGCACCCAGCCCGCCGCCTCCGGGTGGGCCAGCTCCGGGTCCGGGTCACGCGGCAGCATGACGGCCTCGCCTGCTCAGCGCGCCACGCGGCGTCCGCAGCGCACGGGAGGACGGGGTCTTCGCCGTTCCCGCACCTACGTAGAGCACTCCCGGATCCTCTCCTCCGCCGCCGGAGCCTGCACGCAACCCCGGCACAAGGTAGTACGACTCCAGGCCGCCGAACGGTTCACACTCAGCCGAGAATAATTTTCTTAATTATCCGCGCAATCGGCGTGAACCATTCGGTCCTTGCCCGTCGTATCTTATACATCCGGCCCCGCAACGGCCGGGAAGATAACAAAATACTTTCTTCTCGCCGCTGAGCAGACCTGTGAGCGTATGCGGAACCGGCTGCGAGTGCGGGCCTTTGGGGCCTGCGCGAGCGGTCGGTGCAGGTCGCGCGGGCAGCAACCGCAGCGGGTCTTCGCGTGACGCGAACTTTTGGCGTCAGACACTGTGCCTGCCACACCGGGCCCCGAACAATGTGGCGTTGTCATGCCAGCCGCCGGACGCATGTGAGGCGTTTGGTCACAGTGGTTGCCGCATGCTGAGAAACGCATTAGTTGCCGTATCTATGGGAATGGAGAAACGTCGTGACGAGGATGCCGCTAGCTGATATCCCGCCGGGTTTCGTGCGGCGATCACCGCAGGAGGTCAAGACGGTGCGCGACGACCCGCCGGTCACCGACCTGGTGGCCCGGGCCGGGAACGGCGACAAGCAGGCGTGGGACGCGCTGGTCGAGCGGTACTCGCCGCTGATCTGGTCCATCTGCCACCGGCATTGGCTCGGCGCCGCTGACGCCGACGACGTCAGCCAGAGTGTCTGGCTGCGGCTGGTGGACCAGCTGGATAAGATCCGCGACCCGGCCGCGCTGCCTGGCTGGCTGGCTACCACGACTCGGCGGGAATGCCGCCAGGTCCTGCGTACAGCGCGCGGATCGCGGCCGGCCGGCTATGTGCCGGACGTCGAGAACATCCCGGATGAGCTGGCCGGGACGACCGAACAGGAGCTGCTGGCGGCCGAGCGCCACGCGGCACTGTGCCAGGCGTTCGGCGCTCTGGATCCCTTCAGCCAGCAGCTGATTGCCCTGCTTATCCAGGACCCTCCCGTTCCCTATGCCGAGATCAGCGCCAGGTTGGGCATCGCGGTCGGCAGCATCGGGCCATACCGCGGCCGCTGCCTGGAAAAACTGCGCCGCCATCCGGCCATTGCCGCGCTGATAAACGCTGGAAGCCGGGACCCCCGCGATGTCCGGCGCTGCGCTTAGGAGCGTGCCTAAAAAGGTCCCATCTCATCTAGCGACTCGATAAAGCCGCAGGTCAGAAGCTTGCCTCTTGCTCGATAACCGGGTTTTTCAGCAGCCTCCCAGCTTGGCTGGCCGGCGCGGCCTTCGGCCGAAGCTATGCGGCCGCCCGGCCGGCTGGCGACAGCTCCTCCTGGCTTGGCTGGCCGGCGCGGCCTTCGACCGGCCCCGTCTGGCGCGCCAGGCCCCGGCACGGCCAGTGCGCGCTGACCCTGCCCGTTCACCGGCGCCCGTTCACCGGCGCCCGTTCACCGGCGCCCGTTCACCGGCGCCCGTTCACCGGCGCGCGGGCGGGCAGCCGGACCGGCCAGGTAGCGGGCAGAGCTCAGAATGTGCGGACTGGGCGTATGATTCGCCTTCGGAGTGTAGCCTTCCTGCTGCCGTCGGCGCTGAGCGAGAGCCTGGACAGTTCCCAGTCCCCGTACTCGGCGTGGTCGGTCAGGATCCGCCGCGCGGCGTCACGAGCGTCCCGGGACGTTCCGCGTGGCAGGTACACGACGAGGTAGGCATACTCAGCCATCGGTCCTATTGTGCTTGAGTTCACCGGCGATTCAACCTGCGGTAGCAAAATCTGCCGCGTAATCGGGCGAGCGCGAGGGAACACACCCAACCGGGTCGATGGTTGCAGCTGCAGGGCGGCGCGTGACGGCGGGTACCGTGAGGCGGTCACGACGCGGATGCGAGGACGGGAAGAGCGTGCCAGCAAGGACAAAGGCGGGAAGCACCGCCAAGGCTAGTAAGGCCAGCAGTAACGGGGGCAGTAAGGCCGGCACCGCCAGGGCGGGGGCCACGGCGGCGGGCGGCCCTGGCACCAAGCTGGTCATCGTCGAGTCCCCGTCCAAGGCCAGGACCATCGCCGGGTACCTGGGCCAGGGCTACGTGGTCGAGTCCAGCGTCGGCCACATCCGCGACATGCCGGACAGCGCGGCCGAGATCCCGGCCAAGTACCGGGGCGAGCCGTGGGCCCGGCTCGGCGTCGACGTGGACCACAACTTCGAGCCGCTGTTCGTCGTGCACAGCGACAAGAAGCAGCAGGTCTCCAAGCTCAAGAGCCTGCTCAAGGACGCCGACGAGCTGCTGCTCGCCACCGATGAAGACCGCGAGGGCGAGGCCATCGCCTGGCACCTGCTCGAGGAGCTCAAGCCCAAGGTGCCGACCAGCCGGATGGTCTTCCACGAGATCACCCCGGAGGCGATCGCCCGCGCCATCGCCAACCCGCGGCAGGTCGACGACGGCCTGGTGGACGCCTACCAGGCCCGCCGCGTGCTCGACCGGCTGTACGGGTACGAGGTCTCGCCGGTGCTGTGGAAGAAGGTCATGCCCAAGCTGTCGGCCGGGCGGGTCCAGTCGGTCGCCACCCGCCTGGTCGTCGACCGGGAGCGGGAGCGGATCGCGTTCCGCGCGGCCGCCTACTCCGACCTCGAGGCCGAGTTCGCGACCAAGCAGCACGGCCAGCCAGATGCCGAGGAGCCGACGAGCTTCACCGCGAACCTGGTCGCCGTCGACGGCCGCCGGGTGGCCCAGGGCCGCGACTTCACCTCGGCCGGCGAGCTGCGCGGTGCTGGCTCGACCGGGCAGGGCTCAACTGCCACCGGCGTCCTGCACCTCGACGCCCAGGCCGCCGCCGCCCTGGCGCAGCGCCTCCAGAGCGCGGCCTTCGCCGTGTCCAGCGTGGAGCGCAAGCCCTACCGGCGCTCGCCGTACGCGCCGTTCCGCACCACCACGCTGCAGCAGGAGGCGTCCCGCAAGCTCGGCTTCTCGGCCAAGCACACGATGTCGATCGCGCAGCGGCTGTACGAGAACGGCTACATCACCTATATGCGCACCGACTCGGTGACGCTGTCGCAGACCGCGATCGGCGCGGCCCGCAAGCAGGCGGCCGAGCTCTACGGCGCGAACTACGTGCCCGACGCCCCGCGCACCTACGCCAGCAAGGTGAAGAACGCGCAGGAGGCGCACGAGGCCATCCGGCCGGCCGGGGACAGCTTCCGCACCCCCGCCCAGGTGGCCAGGGACGGCCTGTCCGCCGACGAGCGCCGGCTGTACGAGCTGATCTGGCAACGCACCGTCGCCTCTCAGATGAAGGACGCCACCGGCGAGTCGGTCTCGGTCCGGGTGGCCGGCACCTCGAGCGCGGGTGAGCGCGCCGAGTTCGGCGCGACCGGCAAGGTCATCGGCTTCTACGGGTTCCTCAAGGCCTACGTCGAGGACGCCGACGACCCCACCGCCGACCGCGACGACCGGGAGCGCAGGCTGCCGCCGCTGGCCCAGAGCGACCCGCTCGACGTGCTGCGGCTGGCCGCCGCCGAGCATTCCACCAGGCCGCCGGCCCGCTACACCGAGGCGTCGCTGGTCAAGGAGCTGGAAGACCGGGAGATCGGGCGGCCGTCCACTTACGCGACCATCATCGGCACCATCCTGGACCGCGGTTACGTGTTCAAGAAGGGCACCGCGCTGGTCCCCTCGTTCCTTGCCTTCGCCGTAGTCACGCTGCTGGAACGGCACTTCGGCCAGCTGGTCGACTACGAGTTCACCGCGCGGATGGAGGACGTCCTCGACGAGATCGCCCGCGGCGAGGCCGAGCGGGTGCCGTGGCTGCGCCGGTTCTACTTCGGCGCCCCCGATGGTGAGGGCGCCGACCCGGGCCTGAAGTCGCTGGTCGGCGACATCGGCGACATCGACGCGCGCGAGGTCAGCTCGTTCCCGCTGGCCGGCTCCGACATCGTGGTCCGGGTCGGCCGGTACGGGCCGTACCTGGAGCGGGACGGCCAGCGGGTGAACGTCCCCGACAACATCGCGCCGGACGAGCTGACCGTCGAGAAGGCGGAGGAGCTGTTCAATCAGCCGAACGGGGATGTGCACCTGGGTACCGACCGGGCCACCGGCCGCGAGGTCGTCGCCAAGGCGGGCCGGTTCGGCCCGTACGTGACCGAGCTGCTGCCCGAGGACGCTCCCGCCTCGGCCAAGCCGAGGACCGCGTCGCTGCTGAAGTCCATGGCGCTGGACACGGTGACGCTGGACGACGCGCTGAGGCTGCTGAGCCTGCCCCGGACGCTGGGTGAGCTCGACGGCGAGCCGGTCACGGTGCAGAACGGCCGGTACGGGCCGTACGCGAAGAAGGGCACCGACAGCCGGTCGCTGGAGTCGGAGGACCAGCTGTTCACGCTGACCCTGGCCGAGGCCAAGGAGCTGTTCGCCCAGCCCAAGACCCGCGGCCGCCGCGTCGGCGCCGCGGCCCCGCCGCTGCGCGAGCTTGGCGAGGACCCGGCCACCGGCAAGCCGATGGTGATCAAGGACGGCCGGTTCGGCCCCTACGTGACCGACGGCGAGACCAACGCCTCGCTGCGCAAGGGCGACGAGGTCGACTCGATCACCGTCCAGCGGGCCGCCGAACTGCTGGCGGACCGGCGGGCCGCGGCGCCCGCGACCCGCCGCCGGAGCACGACAGCCAGCAAGAAGGCAGCCACCCCGGCCCGTTCGGGAGGAAAAAAGACCTGACCTTCCGTCCTACAATGAGGATGGGGACTACGCCGTTATGCGGCCTGCACTGCCGATACGCTTACGCCGTGAACTTCCGCGCCGCACCGCATGAGGGCGGCGCCGGCCGGGGGACGCTCGGACGCGGCGCCGCGCGGCGCCACCATGCCCGCGAGCCGGGCGTGCTCTCGATCAAGCCGTTCCGCCGGCTGTGGATCGCGCTGTCCCTGTCCAGCCTCGGCGACTGGCTGAGCATCTTCGCGCTGCTCGCGCTCGCGGCGTACCTGACCCAGAAGCACACCGCGGGCCAGTCGGTCACCGCGGCGGCGGCGGCCCAGACGGCGGCCATCGGCGGCGTGTGGGTGGCCACCCTGCTGCCGGCGTTGCTGCTCGGCCCGGTGGCCGGGGCGATCGCCGACCGGCTTGACCGGCGGCACACGATGATCGTCGGCGACGTCCTGCGCGGGCTGCTCTACCTGTCGATCCCGCTGTTCCCCAACCTGATCTGGCTGTATACCGCGAAGTTCCTGGCCGGCGTGGTGTCGCTGTTCTGGAATCCGGCGACCGCGGCGTCGATACCGAACCTGGTGCCCCCGGACAAGCTGGAGCGGGCCAATCAGTACAGCCTGATCGGCACATACGGCACCGCGCCGCTCGCGGCGGGCCTGTTCAGCGTGCTCGCCCTGATCAGCGAGGCGCTCGGCCGGGTGCTGCCGTTCTTCAAGACCAATCCGGTCTCGCTGGCCCTGTACATCAACGCCGCGTCGTATGCGGTCTCCGCGCTGACCGTCTATTTCCTGACCGAGATCCCCAAGCGCCAGGCGGCGAAGATCTCCGTGCCGTCGACCGCCAAGTCCATCTGGGACGGCTGGCGGTTCATCAGCAAGACCCCGGTGGTGCGCGGCCTGGTCGTCGGCATGGTCGGGGCCTTCGTCGCGGCCGGCGTGGTGATCGGCCTGTCCGTCCCCTACATCAAGTTCACCCTGAAAGGCGGCAACGCCGGGTTCGGGCTGGTGTTCGCCGCGATCTTCGCGGGCATCGCGCTCGGCATGGTGGTCGGGCCGCGCCTGCTGACCGGCTTCAGCCTGCGCAGGCTGTTCGGCCTCACGATCGCCGCCGCGTCGGTCCCGCTCGCGCTCATCGGCCTGGTGCCGAACCTGATCATGGTCACGGTGTTCGTCATCGTGCTCGGCGCGCTGGCCGGGATCGCCTACGCGACCGGTTTCACCATCGTCGGGCTCGAGGTCGACGACGACACCCGCGGCCGGGTCTTCGCCTTCTTCTTCTCGTCCATCCAGGTCATCTTGCTGACCGTCATCGCCGCGGTGCCGTTCCTCTCGGCCGCCTTCACCAAGCTGATCGCCGGCCTCACCGGATCAGGCGACGTGAAGTTCGCGCACGTGGTCTACGCCTCGGCCGGGCAGAACCTGGTGATCCTGCTGGCCGCCCTGATGGCGTTCCTGCTGGGGGTGCGGGCCTACCGGCGGATGGACGACCGCAAGGGCGTGCCGCTGCGCGAGGACCTGCTGGCCGCGATCCGCGGCGAGCCGCCCCCGCCGGCGGCTTCGGCGGCCGATCCCGCGCATCTCAACGGGAGCGCCCCGCCCGCGCCTCCGCCCGGCCTGCTGATCGCGTTCGAGGGCGGCGAAGGCTCAGGCAAGACCACCCAGGCCCGGCTGATCGCCATCTGGCTGCGCGAACTGGGCTACGACGTGGTGACCACGTACGAGCCGGGCGCCACCAAGATCGGCATGCGGCTGCGCGCGCTGCTCCTGGACACCGCGCACACCGGCATGTCGCCGCACGCCGAGGCGCTGATGTACGCGGCCGACCGGGCCGAGCACGTCGCCTCGGTCATCACGCCGGCCCTGGACCGGGGCGCGATCGTGATCACCGACCGGTACGTCGACTCCTCCCTTGCCTACCAGGGGGCCGGGCGCAGCCTCCCGCTGGACGAGATCGCCAGGTTCAACTGGTGGGCGACCGGCGGCCGCACCCCGGACCTCACCATCCTGCTCGACATGGACCCGATGGCCGGGCTGGCCCGCCGCACCCGGTCGGCCGACCGGCTCGAGGCCGAGCCCGCCGACTTCCACCTCCGGGTCCGGGACGGCTTCCTCGCGCTGGCCCGCGCCGAGTCCGGCCGCTACCTGGTGCTCGACGCCGACCGCCCGGCCGGCGAGATCACCAGGGACATCCAGGAGCGGATCCGCGAGCTGCTCCCCGATCCGGTGCCGTCGGTCGCTGAGGCGAACACCGGTGACTTCCCGGCCATCCGCAAAGAGATCCTGACCCCCAACCCCGGCGACCGGCGCGGCGGCTCGTGACCGGCGTCTTCCACGACCTGCCTGGCCAGGACGCCGTGGTCGGTCAGCTGGAAAAGGCTGCCGCCGCCGCTTCGGCGCTGCTGGCCGGCGAGCGGCCTACCGGGGGGGATGGCCAGGGGGGTCCGGGGGGGTGGAACCCCCCCGGTCGTGGTCAGCAGGGGCGTCCCCCCGGGCTGGCACAGCCTGGCGCGATGACGCACGCCTGGCTGTTCACCGGGCCGCCCGGGTCGGGCCGGTCGGTGGCCGCCCGGGCGTTCGCCGCCGCGCTGCTGTGCCCGTCCGGTGGCTGCGGCGAGTGCGCCTCGTGCCATCAGGTTCTCGCGGGTACCCATGCCGATCTGCTGCTGGTCCGGCCGGAGGGGCTGTCCTACGGGGTGAAGCAGACCAGGGGTCTGGTGCTGCGTGCCGCGGGCAAGCCCACCGGGGGGCGCTGGCAGGTCGTCCTGTTCGAGGACGCCGACCGGTGCACCGAGCAGGCCGCCAACGCGCTGCTGAAGGCGATCGAGGAGCCGGCTCCCCGGACGGTCTGGCTGCTGTGCGCGCCGTCGGCCGGGGACCTGGTGCCCACGATCAGATCCCGGTGCCGGGTTGTCACGCTTGTCGTGCCGGCGTCGTCCGCAGTCGCTAAGGTACTGATCGAGCGGGACGGAATCGAGCCCGCGAGAGCGCTGGCCGCGGCCCGTGCGGCGCAGGGACACGTGGGCCGCGCCCGGCGTCTCGCCGTCGATCCGGCCGCCGCCAACCGCCGGGTCGGCGTGCTGCGGGTGCCGTCGTCGGTGACGTCGCTCGGCCCGGCCCTGGCCGCGGCGGCCGCGCTGGTGCGCACCGCCGAGGAGGAAGCCAAGGCGGTCACCGAGGAACTGGACGAGCCGGAGCGGGAGTCGCTGCGCCGGGCGTTCGGCGCGGGATCCTCGGGCAAGGGCGTGGCCAAGGCGATGCGCGGCATGGCGGGCGCGATGAAGGACCTGGAGGACCGGCAGAAGTCGCGGGCTACCCGGGTCAAGCGGGACACGCTCGACCAGGCCCTGCTCGAGCTGGCCCAGTTCTACCGGGATGTGCTGATGGTGCAGGTCGGCGCCGAGGTGGAACTGGCCAGCCCCGAGGACGACCTGCGCCCGGTCGCCACCTCCTCGACGCCCGAGGCGACGTTGCGGCGGATCCAGGCCGTCATGCGCTGCCGCGAGCGCCTCACCCTCAACGCGGCCCCGCTGCTGGCCGTGGAAGACATGACCCTGGCCCTGGCCGGAGGCTGACCGGGGACCGCCTCCGGCGGACCACGTAGTCTGGGCCCGTGGGCATGATGATGGCGGTGAGTTTCGAGCGGTACGGGCGCCTCTACTACCTCGATCCCGGTGACTGCTCGCCGTCCATCGGCGACAAGGTGCTGGTGCCCACCGACTCAGGACCCGAGGTGGCCGAGTGCGTGTGGGCTCCGCAGTGGGTGCCGGAGGACATCGACGGGCTGCCGGTGTGCGCCGGGCTGGCCAGCGAGGACGACCTGGCCCGGGACGAGGACAGCCGGCGGCGGCGCGCCGAGGGACGGCTGGCCTCGCGCCGGCTGATCCGGGAACACCAGCTGCCGATGAAGGTCACCGCGGTGGACTTCATCGGCTCGGACAACGTGTTCGTGGTGTACTTCAGCGCGCCGCACCGGGTGGACTTCCGCGCGCTGGTCCGCGACCTCGGCGGCCGCCTCAAGGCCCGGGTGGAGCTGCGGCAGATCGGGCCCAGGGACGAGGCGCGGCTGCAGGGCGGCATCGGCCCGTGCGGGCGCGACCTGTGCTGCGCCACCTTCCTGAAGGACTTCGAGCCGGTGTCGGTGCGGATGGCCAAGGACCAGGAACTGCCGGTGAACCCGCTGCGCATCGCCGGCGCGTGCGGGCGGCTGATGTGCTGCCTGAAGTACGAGCACCCGCTGTACCAGGACTTCCGCAAGGACGCCCCGCCGGTGGGCACGGCGGTCAGCACGCCGGCCGGAGACGGCACGGTGGTCGGCCACAACGTCCCCTCGGATACCGTGGTGGTCAAGCTGGCCGCCGACGGGCGGGCGTGCGCCTGCCCGAAGGCCAGCGTCTGCGGGTCCCGGCAGGCCTACGAGTCCATGCACGGCAAGTCGAAGGGGAAGGCGGCCCGGGAGGACGGGTGAGGCGCCGCAAACGCCGCCGCCGGCACCTCCGCCGGCGCCTCACGGCCGCCGTGTCCGCGCTGGCCGTACTCGGCGCCACCGCGCTCGCGGCCGGGTGCTCGGCCAGCGCGTCGGCGGGCCCGGCGGCCGCGTCCCAGCCGGTCACGCTGGCCGGGTATTACGCGCAGCGGCTTGCCTGGCGGCCGTGTGACAACGGCTTCGAGTGCGCCCGGCTGCTCGTGCCCTTCGACTACGCCCGCCCCGGGGGCCGGCGGTTTTCCCTGCCGGTGATCAAGCTGCCCGCCGCCGAACCCTCCCGGCGCGTCGGCGCCCTGGTGATCAACCCGGGCGGCCCCGGCGGCTCCGGTGTCCAGTACGCGCTCGGGGCGCGCGGCGAATTCCCGGCCGCGGTGCTGGCCCGGTTCGACGTCGTCGGCTTCGACCCGCGAGGCGTGGCCGGCAGCGAGCCCGCGCTGACCTGCCTGACCGGGCCGCAGCTCGACGAGTACCTGGCCACCGACGACATGCCGTCCGACGCCGCGCAACTGGCCGGGATCGTGGCGCAGGGCAAGCTCTACGCCCAGCGGTGCGCGCGGAACTCGGCCGCCCTGCTGCCCTACGTGGGCACCCAGAACGCCGCCCGCGACCTGGACGTGCTGCGCGCCGCGCTCGGCCAGCCGCAGCTCAGCTACCTCGGCAAGTCCTACGGAACGTACCTGGGCGCGTGGTACGCGCAGCTATTCCCGCGCCGGGTGCGGGCACTGGTGCTCGACGGCGCGGTGGATCCGGACTCGCCGTCGCTGCCGGAGGCCATCGCGCAGGCGACGGGGTTCCAGGTCGCGCTGCGGTCGTTCGCCGCGTGGTGCCTGGCCCGGGCGGGCTGCCCGCTGCGAGGCGGCCCGGGCCGGTCGGTGGATGCTGCGGTGGCGGGGCTGCAAGCCCTCATCGTTCGGGCCAATTCCGTCCCGCTGGTGAACAAGCTCGGCGACGGACAGGTGGCGGACGGGGCCATGCTGCTGAACGGCGTGGCCGCCGGGCTGTACAGCACGTCGCTGTGGCCCGATCTGAAGACCGGGCTGGACGGCGCGTTCGCCGGGGACGGCACGGTGCTCGTCCAGCTGTCCAACCTGCTGTACGAGCGCAACCCCGACGGCAGCTACGCCAACCTGGCCGACGCCGACATCTCGATCAGCTGCCTGGACCGGCCCTGGCCGCACTCGCTGGTCACCTGGCAGGCGGCGGCCGCGGCGGCCGCGCGGGCGGCGCCGCTGTTCGGCGCGCCGACCGTGTGGGGCAGCCTGCTGTGCGCGTACTGGCCCGTGCCGTCCTACCCGCTGCCCCGGATCCGCGCGGTCGGCGCGCGGCCGATCCTGGTCGTGGGGACGCTGCGGGATCCGGCCACGCCGTACCGGTGGGCGCAGGCACTGGCCGGCGACCTGTCCTCCGGGGTGCTGCTCGGCTGGAACGGCGACGGCCACACCGCCTACGGCGAGGGCAGCGCCTGCGTGGACACGATCGTGAACGACTACCTGATCAGCCTGGCCGTGCCGCGCAGCGGGACGGTCTGTTCGTAGCATGAGCGCTATGCGAAACCGGCGGCGAGTGCAGGCCTTCGGGGCCTGCGCGAGCTGCCCGCACTGCACCGAGTACCTGGCGCAGATGCGCGAGACCATCCGGCTCACCGGGCGGCTGGCGCCCGAAGACCTGACGCCGCAGATGCGGGACGAGTTCGTCGACCTGTACCGCCGATGGCGCTCGGAGCAGCAGTAGCCGGCGTGGTCACGGCGGTGATCCCGAGGGCGCCGGCCAGCGGCAGCAGGACCACGGCGGGCAGCTGGTACCGCCAGGAGAACTCGTATGCGTCCGAGCTGACCAGGAGGATCACGGCGGCCAGCGTCACCAGCAGGCAGCCGCCGGCCAGCTGCCTGGCCGCGGGCAGTGGCCTGGCCGTGCGGGACCTGGCCGTGCGGGACCTGGCCGCGGGCAGTGGCCTGGCCGCACGGAACCTGGCCGTGCGGGCCCTGGCCGCGCCGCGGCCGCCCAGCCCGGCCAGCGCCCCGGCCACCCCGGCGGCCAGCGCCGCCGCGTACAGCGGCCCGGGCGTGTAGCCGCCGTCCAGCTGGTAGGCGCGCAGGATGCGGGCGGCCGGCTCGACGGCTCTCAGCAGGCCGGCGCTGCCGTGCTCGCGGGCCAGCCGGGTGAAGACGGCCATCGTGTCCCGCCGCGGGTAGGCCGGGTAGAAGGTCTGGAACTGCCAGCGCGCGATGCTGGTGACCTGCGGGTCGCCGTCCCTGGTCAGCGCGAACAGCCGGATGGAGTCCCGCGCCACCGACGCGGCCACCCGCAGCGGCTGCTGACGGAACACGGCCAGCGAGAACCGGCCGAGCAGCTGGCCGCGGGTGACGCCGGGCGGCGGCGGCACGGTGTGCCCGGGCGAGCCCGGGTTGTGCAGCAGGCCGTCGATGCCGCCCAGCGCGCGGGTTTCGGCCGGTGCCGGGCACAGCGCCCGCTCGCCGGCCGGGACCGCGAGGGTGGCGCAGTCCGCGGCGGCCGCCGCCCGCCCGTACTCCGGCGCGAGCCCGTTGCTGGCCAGCCCGAAATGCCCGGTCACGACGTACGACGCGGTCATGTAGCCGAGGACCGGCAGCGCGAAGCAGCCCGCGGCCAGCGCCGCCCGGCGCCACCGCGGGGCGGTCAGCGCGGCGAAGACCACGGCGGGCACGGCCAGGACCCCGCCGATCTCGCGGACGGTGGCGGTGGCGCCGAGCACGAGCGCGGCCGCCGCGACCCGGCCCGCTGCGACGCCGGCCCGGGAACCCGGCCCGGGCCACAGCAGCAACGCCAGCCCGGCCGCGATCATCGTCTCGAACAGCACGTCCGGCATGATCGTCTGCTCCAGCTGGAGCTGATACGCGTCGAGCAGCACCGGCGCCGCGGCCGGCGCCGCGGCCCAGCGGGGCCCGCCGCACCGGATCATCAGCGCGTACAGCACGACCGCCGTGGCCAGCCCGAAGGCGTGCTGAACCGCCGCGACCAGCGCGAGCCCGCCGATCGGGTCGAGCAGCCGGAGCAGGACCTGATAGCCCTCCGGCGCCGTGCCTCCCGAGCCCACCAGGTACTTGCCCGAGTCGATGTAGAGCAGGGCCGGCCGGTAGGCGGCCTGGGCCAGCACCCGCAAGGCCAGGCCGGCGATGAGGACCAGGCCGAAAAACCAATGATCCCGAACGGGCCTGCTGACAGCCCCGGCCACCCCGCGAGCCCGGTGCGGCGGCGCGATCGTGATCACGAGCTGAGCCGTACGACACCGAGTACCGCGGCGACCGGGATCAGGCTGAGCTGCGGAAGCTGATAGCGCCAGTCGAAGGTGGCGAACGCGGCCGGGGGGAGGAGCACCGCGACGGCGCTGACCGTGAACAGCAGCGTCGCCCGGTCCCTGAACCGGCCGCGGATGAGGCCGCCCAGGGCGAGCAGCAGCCCGGCCGCGAACACCGGCCCGGGCACGTAGAACCAGCGGCCGTAGCCGGCCAGGAAGGCGGCCAGGCCTGGGCTGACGGCGGGCGCCGGGTAGCCGAGCGCCCTGATCGAGGCGTACGCCTGCCGGTCGGGCCGGACGTATGTCTGGAACCGCAGGTACGCCGGTGAGTACCGCTCCGGCCCGGCGCCCCGGACCGGCGAGAAGCCGTACCCGAAGTCGCGGGCGACCGCCTCGGCGTAGGCGAGTGGCTGGTGGCGCAGGATCCGCAGGCTGAAGTCGCGCACCACCGCGTCCCTGGACATCCCGGCCGGAGGCTGGAACGTCCACTGCGGCGACTGCGGGTTCCAGGTGTAGAAGTCCGCGTTACGCTGCGCGGGCGGCTGGGCCGGGCACAGCGGCTTCTCGTAGGCGGGCAGGGCCAGCCCCTGGCAGGAGGCGAAGTCCGCGACCCGGCCGTACAGGAACGCGCCGCTGAAGGTGGTGAAGTTCCACTGCCCGTGGGAGGCGTCGAACCAGCCGAGATAGCCGGCCACCGGGACGAGGAAGCACCCGGTCAGCGCGGCCAGCCGGGTGAGCAGCCGACCCCCCGGGCGGACCGCGACCAGCAGGTACAGCGCGGCCGGGACGATCATGATCAGGTCCTGGTCCCGGAACGTCACCGCCACCCCGAGCAGCAGCCCGCAGCCGGCGGCCGCGCGTTTCGTCGGGCCTTCCCGTCGCCAGACCAGGATGACCAGGGCGGCCAGGATCAGGAGGGCGGTCCAGACGTCGGTCAGGACGTACTGCTCCAGGACAAGCTGCAGCGGGTCGAACAGCACCGGGATGGCGGCCACCGCCGCGAGCCAGGGGCGGGCGCCGAACCGGATGACCACCGCGTACACCAGCACCGCCGCGGCCAGTCCCGCCAGGTGCTGGGCCAGCGGGATGAGCCACAATTCGCGCAGCAGCACCACCGGGATGATCAGGACGGAGTAGCCGCTTTGCCGCAGCCCGTCGGCGCTCCAGTGCCCGGCAGTGAAGTCGTGCGCGTACTGCAGGTACCGCACGCTGTCCGGGAAGATCAGCGCCGGGTGGTAGGCCACGAGCACCACGGCCCGGAGCCCCGCCCCGAGCACCAGCAGCGCCGCGAACAGCCAGTGCCTGCGCAGAGATCCGGCTGCTCGTTCGCGGACGCTCGGCTGATCGGCTTTGCCGAGGCTCAGCTGTCGAGCGTTGCCGAAGCTCAACCGGCCTGCGCTCCGGTCCAGCCCGACCACCGCTCGACCGTCACCGCCAGCACCGGCCCCGTCGGCGGTGCCTCCCGGTACTGCCAGTAGCGGTTCGCCAGCAACCTCAACGGCTCCGCCATCTGCCGCTGATCCGCCAGGATCGTCGCCCGGCCGTCGGCGCGAACCCACCACAGCGTTTCCCAATCCTCTGAGTAATGGTCGGCGAGCATGCTGACCATCGGATTCTCGCCGACGTTGCGCAGCCGCTTCAGCCTGGCGCCTGCCTTCGGCTTCTGGTCCACGGCCGTGTAGACCATGTCACCGTCGACCACGAAGGTGACCACCACCACGTGCGGCCGCCCCTGACCATCAGCGGTTCCCAGGCGCGCCACGGGCACGGTGGCGAACCGGGCCCGTGCCTCGCCTTCGGGAAGCCTCACGGTGAGGATATTACGAGCACCGCGCTGCTGGCCGGCCCGGCCGTCAGCTCAGCTTCCGGTAGACTCATCGCGTCGTCCCCCGGACGGCGTGCCGCCTTAGCTCAGTCGGTCAGAGCGACGCACTCGTAATGCGTAGGTCATCGGTTCGATTCCGATAGGCGGCTCCCAGCTCAGAGGTTATTTTCGTTCTTCCGTTCGACAAGCAAGTGGCCTTTTGCTAACGCATCTGCTAACAGGCGGTCTTGACGGCCTGGGCGAAGATGTCCGCAGCAGCCGCCTCGGCGCTGCGGATGACGTGGGCGTACACGCGCAAGGTGATAGCCGGGTCGGCGTGGCCCAGGCGGGCGGCGACGACGTGCACTGGCACGCCGGAGAGCAGCAGGGTCGTGGCATGCAGGTGTCTGAGGTCGTGCAGGCGTGCGTGGGGTAGCTGCTTACTGGCGCGGATGAGCTTGGTCATGAGGGACGTGACGGTATCGGGGTAGATTGGCTCGCCCCATCCCGTCGTGAACACGTATCCGTCCTTTGTGCCGCGCCACGAGTCGCCCGCCTTGAGCTGCTCGGCGGCCTCGTCGGCCTTACGCTGGCGCAGGACAGTCACGGTCTCGTCGTCGATGGACACGACCCGAGTCCGGCCGCTCTTGGTTGTCCCGTCGACCCGTTCGCCCGCGATCACGGCAGTTGAGCCGGTGATGGTGATCTTCTTGCCGTCGAGGTCGATGTCGGTCCACCGCAGATTGAGCAGTTCGCCGCGACGTGCCCCTGTGTACGCGGCGACGTGGAAGAAGGCGCACAGTCGGTGTTGCTGCGCAATGATCAGGAACGCCCGGAGTTGGGCGACCGTCCATACGGTGCCGGGCTCTTGGACCTGCGCTCGTGGCCGCTTGGCCCGCTCCACCGGATTGCTGCCGATGAGTTCGTCCACGATGACGGCATCGCGGAACGCCTTCCTGAGCACAGCGTGCAGGTGGGTCACGGTCGCGATGGCGAGCGGTTGACCGTCGCGGCCTCCGCTGGTCAGCAGATCGCGGTACAGTTTGGTGATGATAGACGGCCGGACGGCCTGGATCGGCAAGTGGCCGATGCGCGGCGTGACATACAGCCGGATGCAGGCCCGGTAGTCGGCCAAGGTGCGTGGCTTGATCTCCATCGCGTGACTGTCGATCCAGTCATCGAGGTAGGCGGTGACGGTGATCCGGTTGCGATCGATGAACTCGCCGCGCCTGGCCTTCACCCGGCTCTCGTCGCGGGCGGCCTTGGCTTCTTCCTCGGTGGCAAAGCCGCCGACCCACTTCGGCTTGCTGATGCCCGTGTCTGAGTCCTTGACGCGGATCACGTATGACCAGGTATTTCCACGCTTCATTACGCCATCGCGGAGTTTCGGGGCACTCCTGCGCGGCTTCTTGCGGCGGGGCGGCCTCGTCGTCGGGTGCGGCAGTCATTACGCGGCGGTCCTTTCGGTGAGCAGCCTGGAGACGTACTCCTCCAGGGCGGTGAGTGGGATGCGCCGTGACCCGTCGATGCGGATGGAGGCGATGGCACCGCTGGCCAGCAGCTCGTAGAGCTTGCTGCGCGATATGGCCAGTGCCTCGGCGGCCTCAGGCACGGTCAGGAGGAGCCGGGTCATGCCGGGCCTCCCGTCGGTGGGGAGGACGGATAGGACGTGCCATTAATCGCCTGCGGGTCGATCGGCGCCGGGTGTCCGCGTCCGGCGAAGTGCCAGTCATTGACGACGAGCGTGGTGTCGCTGTCCAGGTCCGGCAGCAGTCCGGCGGCGATGGCGTATTCGCGCTGGTAGGCGGCACGGTCGGCACGGAGGGCGCCCATGGTGGTGGAGTAGGCACGGCTCTTGGTCGAGAAGTGGCCGCGGAAGCCGAGCATGTGCGCCCAGGCGGCCAGTCGTAGCTGGCTCAGCTGCGGGAGCTTGCCGAGACGTAGGCATTCGGCGATGTGACGGCGGGCGTGGTCGCTGATAGGAAGATCGGCGAGCCGGTCGGCGGGGGTGATGCGGCGGTCGAGGGTGCCGGTGCATTCAGCGGCCTTGGTGGCGTACTTCGCGACGTAACCGGCTACGTGGTTATCTGTCAGATCTCCGGTAGCTGTGATCGGACGGGTGTCGTGTTCGCGGCCCCAGGCCAGGATCCGGGCGGCGACTCCCGGAGCAGAGGGCGTGATGACGGTGACGGCGCGGACGGCCTGATCGATGGCGGCGGTGAGCAGGCCAAAGGTGGCCCATGCGGGCGGGGTCGTGGTTGGTCCGGCGGGGCCGTCGAGGCGGATGACGGCGTGGAAGTGGACGACGCCGCGACGCTGGTATTCGGCCACCTTGGCGTAGGAGACCCGGAGTTGCGCGGCGAGCGCCTTGTTGGTCAACCCGGCCTGCCAGGCCAGCATCCGGCGCAGGGTGATGGTGAAGCGGCGCCACAGTTCGGGGGCGTAGGCGTTGAACAGGACTGAACCGGTGTAGTCATAGCATCCGGGGCACAGCGGCTCGCCGAGCCGGTCGTCATCAGGTGCGTGCTTCTCGGTACAGGACATGGGGATGCCGTGCGGGCAGGTCCGGCCGCCGCGGCGAGGTCGGCATCTCAGGAGTCGGCCATCTTTCTCGCGGCGGGCATGGACCGGGCCGAACGACGGCGCGGTGAGGGTGAGAAAGGCGCACGGGTGGTCGGCTACCGTGGCCGGGATTCCCTTGCCGCCGCTCAGTCCGGCGCGGATGAGCTGGTAGGTGTCGGCGCGGTAGACCTCGGCGCAGGGCGGGCAGCGGGAGGCGCGGCGGGTCTTGCAGGCGATCGGCAGGACGCCGCCGGGCTCGTGGACGGTGGTGTAGCGGTGGATCAGTTCGCCCGTGCCGCCGTCGATGTAGTCGGCGCGGCCACGCAGCAGAACCGGTTGCAGGCAGCCTCCGGGGTACCGGGTGGTGCCTGCGAGAACAGTGGGCAAAGGTCGTACTCCCCTCGTCAGGCCCTTGCGGGCGATGGACGAGCGGAGGCAACGCCGCAGCCAGGCGGGTAGGTATCGGGTTGCTGATCAGCGGTGCTATGCCGCATGTGGCCTGGCCAGGTTGCCTGCCGCTCAGGCGTTTCATGTATGGCTTGTGCGCCGTGACCCGGACACCCGGTTGACTCACCGGCCCGGTATCTGCACGGTCATCCCTCGATGGGGCGAGGTCTTATGGCCTCACCAATACAGTACCCAATATACGTGCCTAATACACAAAGTATCAGTCGCGCTTGGCGGTGAGGCGCTTCGCCAGGTCGCGTAGCTCAGCAGCTGGCGGGTCTTGCATGGTGAGCAGGTCCGAGACGAGCTGGCGCACTAGGGCGTGGCCGCGGACTTGCTCGGGCGTAATGGCCTCGGCTTGGAGCAGCGCGGAGATCGCCTCCCGGACCTGGCGGCGCTGGGCATGGGCACGGGCCACGTCGATAAGCATCCGGGCTTGCCGCTCGGCAGACAGGCCGGTGGTGTCCACGTTAGTGGCGGCGCGCAGGGCACGGCCCGCGTCGCCAAGTTCGACCGCAACGGCGATCTCATAGAGCCGCACGTTGGCGGGGCCGAACTCGGTGTTGTACTCGCCCCGTCCCTCGCCGAGCCGCCCGGCGATCTGGTTGCCCCGTTCGAGCTGGCCATAGGCGGTATCGGGATCGTTGACGTGAGCGGCGATGACGGCGCGCTGCAATGTCAGGCCGCCCCACAAGGACATAGCCTGCGGGTCGCCCTGATCGGCCATCGGCCACAAGGCCTCGGCCGCAGTCCGGGCGGTTTCCTCGGCCTGGTCGTAGTGGCGGGCGTTGATGAACACGAACACGAGCCGGAACGCCCCGGCGGCGACGAGCATCGGGTTTCCTGCCCGTTCGGCGGCGGCCATGGCACGGTCGGCAGCGATCCATGCCGCTTCCGGCTCGCCAAGTTTGGCCAACGCCGCCGAACATGCCTGGTAGGTCGTGGCTAGCAGTGCGGAGACCTCAGCCCGTTGCTCCTTGGGCACCGACCGAATAGCCGCTTCGAGATCGGGGACCAGGCTCCGCAGCAAATCGGTTAGTTCGGTGTAGCGCCCAGCGTGAGTCAGTTCCCATGCCTGGCCGGTCTTGGTGCGGAGCGTGCTGATGGCGGGAGCGCGGCGACCATCCAGCATGGCGCGTAGCGCGTAGGCGCCAGACAGGACCAAGCGCAGGCCACTTGCGCCAGGCGGCTCCTCGGTGACCGCGGCGACGACGGGTGCTTCGGCGGCCAGCTCAACGAGCGGAACCTCCAGCGCGGCTGCGAGAGCTTCTAGCACCGACATGCGGTCGACCTTGCGCACGCCGCGCTCGACCTGCGACACCCAGGCGACCGACCGGTCAACCATCCTGGCCAGCTCGGGCTGGGACAAGCCCCGGCGGCGTCGCTCGGCAGCGATCTTCCGCCCCAGGGTCTTCTGGTAATCCGGGGTGGTCACCCGTCCGTGCCCTTGCCCGTCTGGAGGGTCAGCCAGTCCACCTCGGTACTAGCCAGATACCGGTCCCGCTCGTCCAGGTAGCGGCGGGTGTGCGGGGCCGCTTCGTGCGCTTCGAATGCCGCCTTGTCTCGGTACAGCTCGTAGAAGATCCGCTGCAAGGGCTGGCCCTCTACCAGGTGAGAGGCGTATACGAGTGTTCCTGGCTCGTTGGCCTTGATGGCTTCGACGGTCTCGGCTACCAGCTGGTCGTAAGCCTCGGCGCAGGCCTCGTCTTTGCACATGAAGCGCACGCACAGACCGAACATCTGTCTCCTCCAAGTCGTGTGACGCCATGCTCGCACCTAATGTGCTGGGCTAGTACCCGAAGTAACAAGTATTTATAGTACGTTGCTATGACTCATAGTACGCTCTAGGTGGCAGAAGATGTGAACCAGGCGCCGCAGCGAGGATCAATGCACACGCCAGCACCCAGGACAGTCGGACTACAGACCACTGACGTCACCTACCCTGGCGGCACCGAGCGCATCCGTGCTGTCCGAGCCGACCTGCGCGCAGTACTGCGAGACTGCCCGAGAGCAGACGACGTGATCCTGTGCGCTTCCGAGCTGACGGCCAACGCTGCCCTGCACAGCCGCTCGCGCCTGCCCGGTGGCACCTTCACCGTCCGGGTCACAGTCAGCCCGGGTCTTTACGCCCGAGTCGAAGTCGAAGACAACGGCGGCCGGTGGAACCAGGGAATGATCGATCCCGCCCGGCACCATGGACTGGACATCGTTCGCGCCGTCGCCGACGAGTGGGGCATCGATGGAGACCACACCACTCGGACCATCTGGGCCAGGTTCAACTGGCCTGAGTAGCCGTGGGTAAGGGGACTTGCGCGGTGCCGCCTGTCGCTTAACGCCCAAAAACAGTCACCTACCGTCACAAGCACGACGTGCGACCTCGATGCCGACCTCGGGTGTCTAGCCTCGGTGTCTAGCCTCGGGGCTGTGAGGACTTTCTTCACGATCATTTTTTTTCCAGGGCGCACCTCCGGCACGCCAGGCCGACCAGCCTCGGGCCGAGACTCGCGAAGGCTGCACAGGACGAGCACGGAGAGCGTGAACGAGCCAGGGGCGACGCGGCGAACGGCCAGGGGTGCCGGGGGCACTCGCCGGAGGTGGCGGGCAGCCTGGCCCGCTCCCTCTAGCGCGGGAGCGCACCGGTCGCGGGCCGCTGCCCGCCGCGCCGATGCCCCGCACCCCGCCGCAGCCGCACCCCGCCGTAACGTGCCGTGGGTCACGTGCTCCGCGAGCTGGCCGGGCCAGTCGCCAGGTGCGCCAGTCGCCGAGCGAAAGGTCACAATCACCGGGCCGGAACGCCGCATATTATCCGGGCTGGCCCCTCCAGCGTCAAGGGCACCCGAAGATCGTTTCTAACCGCTCCGCAGAAACGATCTTCAGGACCCACCCTAATGGGCACATGAGCAGGTCACCGCCAGACCCACCCCGGGCTGATGAGCCCTTGCTCAAGATCGCGGGCCTGCTCGTCTGGGGATCACGCCTTGCCCGCTCCGCCGTCTGGAGCGCTTGATGAA
>Ga0335076_10001159_pt1 | contig 25346 bp, 21 predicted proteins | sample Lox_Sample_25_FD_206717 | JGI IMG/M metagenome (GOLD analysis project Ga0335076, IMG submission 206717) | Soil microbial communities from Loxahatchee National Wildlife Refuge, Florida, United States - Lox_Sample_2.5 | ecosystem: Environmental > Terrestrial > Soil > Wetlands | place: USA... | reverse complement strand
TGGCGGGACGCCGCCGCCTACGACGCGGCGGTCCGCCGCCTCATCGCCCGGGGCGCGGCGCTGGACGAGCGGAGCGTCTACTTCCTGGCCCGGCTGTCCCCGCGCTACCCCACCGTCGAGGTCCGGGTGGCCGACGTCTGTCTCGACGCCGGTACCGCGGTGCTCGCGGCGGGGCTGACCCGCGCCCTGGTCGCCACCGCGCTGGCCGAGGCCCGCCGGGGCGCGCCGGTGCCGGCCGCGCCGGCCTGCCACGTCGCCGCGGCGCTGGCCGCCGCGGCCCGGCACGGGCACGCCGGGCCGGGAGCCGACCCGGTCACCGGGCAGCCCGTCGCTGCGGCGGCGCTGCGCGCCCGCCTGCTCGAGCATGTCCGCCCCGCTCTGCGGGACCTCGGCGACGCCGAGACGATCACCGGGCTGCTGCGCCGGCTGGAGGACCGGGGGACCGGAGCCGACCGCCAGCGGGCCCTGTTCACCCAGGGTGTGTCCAAGGCCGTGTTCATCACCGCCCTCGCCCGCGCGACCGTGGCCGGCTACGAGCCGACCGTCGGCGGCCTGGTGCCGGGGTCCGGGCAGCGGCCAGGCGCGCCGCCTGCGGCGGCACTGCGGGAATCAGTCCCGGCCGCGGTACCGCCGGGCGTCCCGCCCCGCTCTCCCGCCGTCGCCCTGGCCGGCGTCCTGGCCGGCTTCGCCGCAGGTGCGGCGGCGTCCTGGTCGGCCTGCGCCGACGCCGCCTTGCTCATCGCCGCCGACGCCGTCTTCGCGGCCGGCCGGATCGCCTTGGCCGGCGCGGCCAGGCCCGGGACCGAGTCGTCTCCGCCGGAGTCGGTATCGGCGCAGGCGCCGCAGGCCCGGTCGTTGTCCCGCCGCGGGCCGTCCGGCAGGTACCGGGACGGGTAGGCCTGCCCGGTACCGTCAGCCCGGCCCGGGCCGACGTCACCCTCATGGGTCTCGCGGTGGAACGCTGGATGGCGTGACTGCGGGCCCGCCGGTCCCTATCGCCGCTGGCCATTCGGTTACCGGTATCAAGGGCCGCGACGTGCAGCTGGGAGAGGTGCGGACAGGCCAGCCGCAGGATGCGGCCATCCAGGGAGTAAAGCGACCGGTGCGGCTGACCTGCTGCCCGAAGGGCAGCCGCGACGGCATGCCCTGGCCAGGACGTGTTCCCTCCCCCGCTGGCAGCTCCCGCGGAAGCGGCCCCGCCGACGGCCGCGAAGCGTGCCGGCTGGCGTACCGGCCGGAGACGGGGAGCTCACCCGCGGCGCGAAGCATCGGGACTCACGTCCCGGGGCGGCGGGACTTCCGGCCCTGACGGCCCCGCTGCAGGGAATGTCGGCTGGGCATCTCCAGCGTAAGGCGAACCCGACGGAAAATGAAAATCTCCTGCCAGCAGGAAATCCGGCGGCGAGCATGGCCAGGGAAATGGCGGACATGGCGGATCTGACTCGTGACCTCGTTCTGGACAAACCCTTTAACGTGAACATTGAAAGGGCGATTTACCGCGGGCCAGCACACTGGATCGTGGAAGCCTCCTGGCTCAGCTCGCCCGGAGAGTACCCGGCGACCAGGGTCGTGTTCTCCGGCGTCGACACCGTGACTTCCCGGTACGACGACATGAAGACCAGCACGCAGGCAGGTCCGGCGGGCCCGCGGCAATGCCCGGGCGTCGAGCCGGACCTGGTGAGCCTGCGCGCCACTCACGAGGCCATCGAGAGGCGCCTGCGCCGCATAGCCGACGCCGACCACCGGCAGCTGATCGCCGAGGCTGCGTGTCAGAACTACTACGAAATAGCGGGCCTTGGTGAATTCCTTCCCGTTGACCGGATGTGGATAAAAAACATCCGGCACGAACAGTGGAGGGTAAGCATGGGCAGGGTGGAGGAGTTCCCTGGCATATTCCGCCAGGAAACTTTCACCTTCACATTTACCGGCGCCGGCCTGGTGGCGGAGGAGGAACACTACACAGAGACAAGCTCGCACACAGGACCGGACGTGTATCCCCGCTTTGGCGGAGGAGGAATTTCTGACACAATCCCCCGTTCCCCCGGCCCTTGATCCCCCCTGCGGTTCGCCTTCGCGGACGCCCCCCGGGGACTGCGGCGGCCTCGGACGTTGATCTTCTGTTCGCGCCCGCGGCTTGGCTGGCAGCCGTCGGGGGCGGTCGCGGCAACGGAGCCCTATCCGGTGAATTACTGGCCTTCCTGCGACCGGCGGCTCATGGGGCCCCGCGGGCCCGCTTCCGCCGCTTGCCTTCGTGCATGGCCTGCACCCGAGCGACCGGGATCGCCCGTCCCTCCTCGACCAGCGCGGCCGGCAGCGGCTGCGGCGCGGGCAGTGTCCCGGCCCACGCGAGATGACCGTCGACCAGGCCGGGCACGGTGTGCACGGTGAAGTCGCCGGGCGTCACGGAGTTCAGGTCGTCCCACCGGACCGGGAACGACACCGGCACCCCGGGACGCACCCGCGGGCTGTAGGCCGCCGCCACGGTGGCGCCGAAGGCCCGGGTCGAGTCGAGGAACACCCTGCCTTCCCGGTCTTCCTTGATAAAGGCCGTGGTAGCCAGCGCGGGATCCAGCCGCGCCGCCCGCGTCGCGATGGCCCGGGTCGCCGCGGCCGCCTCCTCGGCGCCCGCGTCGACCGGCACGTAGACGTGCAGTCCCTTGGATCCGCTGGTCTTGACGGCCCCCAGCAGACCCGCCCCGGACAGCGCCTGCCTGATCAGCTGAGCCGCCGCGACCGCCTGCCCGAACGGCCCGCCGGGCGGCGGGTCGATGTCCAGGACCAGGTAAGTCGGCTGGCCCGGGTACTGGGCCAGGACCAGCGTCGGATGGTACTCCACCGCCCGCTGGTTGGCCAGCCACCGCAGCGTGCGCCAGTCGTCGCACAGCGGATAGCGCACCTCGCGCCGGGACGACTCCGCCCACCAGGTGACCGAACGGATCCACTCCGGCGCGTAGCCCGGCAGGTTCTTCTGCATGAACGGCTGCTGCCCGACCCGGACCCTGATCACCGACAGCGGCCGTCCGCGCAGTTCCGGCAGGATCAGCGGCGCCACCGCGTCGAGGTAGTCGATCAAGTCCCGTTTGCTGGCGCCCGCCCCGCCGAACAGCGGCTCATCCAGATGCGTCAGCGGGACGCCATCTCGTTCGGCCGTCGTCATGGGCTCACGTATACCCGGTACCGGCCGGGAGCGCCAGCGCGGCCGCGAGCTCGGGCCGCGAGCTGATCCCCAGCTTGCCGTAGGTGCTGGTCAGGTGGTTTTCCACGGTCCGCTGGGTAACGAAGAGGGCCTGAGCGATCTGCCGGTTGGTCTGCCCGCCCGCCGCCAGCTGCGCCACGCGCAGCTCGCTGGGCGTCAGCGCGTCGCGGCCGCGCATGGCGTCGCACCGGGCCTGCTGCCGGCCGTGACGAGCTCGCGGCGCGCCCGGTCGGCGAGGGCCAGGCCGCCCAGGGCGCGGGCCAGGTCCAGGCTCTCCCGCAGCAGCTCGCGCGTCCGGCAGCTCCTCGGCCAGATGGCCGGCCGCCGCGGCGGGCGCCTGGAAGGTCAGGGCGCTGCCCAGCTCGAGCAAGACCTCGGGCCGGACGTCGGCCGCGGGCGGTTCGGCCAGCGCACGCTGCAGCCACCGGGTGGCGACGTCGGGAGCGCCGCGGGCGCGCGCCAGCAACCTGGTCTTGCCGATCCCGGCCGCGCCCTCCACCAGCAGCGACGACCCCAAACCCCGCCGTCTGCTCGGCCATCGCGGCGCGCGCCCGCGCCTGGCCGCCGGTGATCACCGGCGGCGCGCCCGGCTGGCTCGGGGTGCCGGCGTCCCAGATCGGCAGCCTGGGCATCCGGGGGAACCTGACCCAGGTGTCCTGGGCCGGACGGCCGCTGTACCTGTTCAGCCACGAGCAGCTCACGCTGGGGCCGAACGGCATGCCCGTGGCCTGGGCAACGGCAACGGCGTCAAGGCGTTCGGCGGCACGTTCAGCCTCGCCGTCAACCCGTGACCCGAAGGGCGGCCGGCCGCGTGGTTCATCCGCGCGGCCGGCCGCCCCGCTGTCCCGGCCCGATCCGCGTTAGGGTGGTGATCCGACCGGAAGGGAGCCGGGACGATGGCGTTCGGCGGATGGCCGGAAGAGGCCCTGGATTTCTACGACGGCCTCGCGGCCGACAACACCAAGACCTACTGGACCGCGCACAAGGCCGTCTACGACGAGCAGGTCCTGCGGCCGATGACGGACCTGACCGAGGAACTGGCCGCGGAGTTCGGCGAGCCGAAGATCTTCCGGCCGTACCGTGACGTCAGGTTCAGCAAGGACAAGACCCCGTACAAGACGCACATCGGGGCGGTCATCGGCGGCACCGGCTACGTCCAGTTCTCCGCCGAGGGCCTGGGCGCGGGCGCCGGGATGTGGCAGCTGGAGCCGGATCAGCTCGCCCGCTACCGCGCGGCGGTGGCCAGCGACCGCCTGGGCGCCGAGCTCGAGCAGGTCATCGCCGAGATCGAGAAGGCGGACATCGCCATCCACGGGCACGGCGCGCTCAAGTCCGCGCCGCGCGGCTACCCCGCCGGCCACCCCCGCGTCACGCTGCTCCGCTACAAGGGACTGACCGCGTGGAGGCAGTGGCCGGTGGCCCCCTGGCTGGAAAGTGCCCAGGCCAAGGACCGCGTGGCCGATTTCCTCCGAACGACCCGGCCGCTTTGCTCCTGGCTCCACCGCAACGTCCGGCGGTGAGGTCGCCCCCCAGGCGGCCGGCCACCCCGGGCTGGACCTGCGCCCCCGGGCGCCGCTTGGCCCGGGTTCCGCCCCGGGCGTAGCCTGGCTGGGTGACCGACCCTGACCAGTCCCTCCGGGTCTCGGATGCCGAGCGGGACGAGACGCTTCGCGTGCTCGGTGACCACGCCGCCGTGGGCCGGCTCACCCTGGACGAGCTCGAGGAGCGGTCCAGCCGGGCCCTGGCCGCCAAGACCCGCGGCGAGCTGGCCACGCTGATCAGCGACCTCCCGCAGGAGGCGGGCCAGGGGCGGCCGGCGCCCACCCTGGCCACGAAGCCGGTCCGGTGGATGGTGGCCATCATGTCCGGCTCGCACCGCCGCGGCCGGTTCCGCGCGGTCGGCCGCATCAAGGCCGTCGCGATCATGGGCGGCGACGAGATCGACCTGCGCGAGGCCGAGATCGAGGGCGGCGAGCTCACCGTGACCCTGGTCGCGATCATGGGCGGGGCGAACATCTACATCCCGGACTCGGTGGAGCTCGACGTGGGCGGCTTCTCGCTGATGGGCGGGAACACCGAGATCGGCTCCGAGCGCCCGCCGCGCCCGGGGGCGCCGCTGATCCGGCTCCGCACCTGGAACCTGATGGGCGGCGCCACCATCTACCGGGTTCCGCCGCAGGCCCGCGGCCTGGGCCTGAGGGAAGCCAGGCGACTGGCCAAGGCGGCCGGCCGCGGCGAGCTGCCCGCCCCGCTTTAGCCCGGGGCGGTCAGTCCGCGATCCCGGCTGCAAACTGGCCGCAAGGCGGCGCGGGCACGATGATCCGGTCAAGGGAGGCAACCATGGCTGACATGTCCGTGATCGAGAAGTTCCTGCAGGCGGTCGAGACCGGTACCATCCCGGGCTGCGACGCGTGGAGCGCGGACGCGACGCTCGACGCGACCGTGCCCGACTGGCGGCTGCACGCCGTCGGCGCCGACGCGATCCGCGCCGAGTACGCGAAGTGGTTCGCTGACACCGGCCACTTCGACGAGCTGCACCGTTATCCCGTCGAGGGCGGCGGGGCCGAAGTGGTCGAGTACACCCTCAGCTGGTCCGAGGACGGCGTGCCGCACGCCGCGCACCACCTGCACGTGCTCACGGTGCGCGATGACCGCATCGTCGCCGACATGGTCTTCTGCGGCGGCCGCTGGCCGGCCGCGCTGCTCGCCGAGATGGAGGCGGCCAGTGCCTGACCGCCGGCCCGCCGTGGACGCGCTGGCCGGCCTGCTCACGGGCGTGACCGAACGAAGCGGGCTGGCCGGGGTTCCAGGAAAGTCGGGAGCGTCGCTGGAGCGCGTGGTGATCGACGGCCAGGATTACGTGCTCAAGCACCTGGACCTGGCCGAAGACTGGACCATGCGGGCCTCGGGCTGCCTGCCGGGCGCGCCGCTTGTGCTGTGGGAACGGGGCATCCTGGCCCGCCTGCCGGAGTGCCTCAATCAGCCCATCGTGGCCGCGGTCCGCGAGCGGCGCGGCTGTGCCCTGCTGATGCGCGACGTCACGCCGTGGCTGGTGCCCGCCACCGACGCGCCGATCCCGCTGGACCAGCACACCCGGTTCCTGCGGCACATGGCGGCCATGCACGCGGAGTTCTGGGCCTGCGGCGAGGAGTTCGACGTCGTTCCGGCCATGCACCGCTACCTGGAGCTTTCGCCGTGGATGGCCGACGCGGAGGCGGTCGTGGGCTCGCCGCACCTGGTCCCGCGGCTGGTCGCCACGGGCTGGCCGCTGCTGGCCGAGGTCGCCCCCGCCGCGGCCGCGGTGGTCACCCCGCTGGCGCACGACCCGGGGCCGCTGGTGGCGGCGCTGGCCGCGACGCCGCAGACGTTCGTGCACAGCAACTGGAAGCTCGACAACCTCGGCACCGACGACGCCGGGCGCACGGTGCTGCTGGACTGGGAGCAGCCCGGGCGCGGCGCGCCGCTGGCCGACCTGGCCTGGTACCTCGCGATCAACTGCCGCCGCCTGCCCCAGTCGAAGGAGGCGTCGATCGGCGCCTACCGGGAGGCGCTGGAGGCCTGCGGCGTCGGCACCGGCCCCTGGTGGGACCGTCAGCTCGCGCTGTGCCTGCTCGGTGCCCTGGTCCAGTTCGGCTGGGAGAAGGCGCTCGGCGGCTACGACGAGGAACTCGCATGGTGGGAGACGCACGCCGTAGCGGCAGCAGCCCTGCTGAGCTAGCCGCAACGGAACCGCGTGAACTATCCGAAACCGAAATACCCGTGGCTGAACTACCCGCCGCTGAACTGACCGCCCGGCTCCGCGCGGGCTACGACGCCGCGGCGGACGGCTGGGCCGCCGGCCCAGGGCGGGTGTACACCCGGCTGGCCGCCGCCCTAGTGGCGGCCGCCCCGGTGCCGCTGGCCGGCCGCCTGGTGCTCGACCTGGGGGCGGGGGCGGGCGTGGCTGGACGGGCCGCGCTGGCCGCGGGCGCATGCCAGGTGGTGGGGGCCGACTTGTCGGAGGGCATGCTGCGGCGCGGCCACGGCGGGTTCCCGGTGGTGGCCGACGCGGTCGCGCTGCCGTTCCGCGACGGCGGTTTCGACCTGGTGCTGGCCGCGTTCTGCCTCAACCACCTGGACCGCCTGGGCGTCGGTCTGGCCGAGGCGCGGCGGGTCGGCGCCGCCATCGCGGCCAGTATGTTCGCGCCGGGCTGGACTCACCCGGCCAAGGACGCGGTCGACGACGTCGCCCGCTCGTTCGGCTACCGGCCGCCCGCCTGGCACACGGTGCTCTCGCCCGGAACGCGGGCCAGCGACCCGCAGGCGCTCGCCGCGAGCGCGGCCGCGGCGGGCTTCACGGACGTACGGGCGCGCATCACGGCCGTCCCGACCGGGCTCGCCACCCCGGCCGAACTGGCGGCGTGGCGGCTGGGCATGGCCCACTTCGCCCCGTTCCTTGGCTCGCTGGACGCGCCGGACCTGGCCGCGCTCAGGCACGCGGCCGAGCAGGCCGTGGCGGGCACCGGCCCGCTGACCGTCTCGATGCTGGTGCTCACCGCCCGCTTAGGGCGGTCGTCCGGTATAAGCGTACGAACATGGATACGTATCCTCCATGATCATGAAGCGTTCTTAGTCTGTGCAAACTACAAACCTTTCGTGGTCGTGAAGATGTGCGGCTGTAGGGTCATCACCGTTCGCGAGGAGAAGGGGTCAGCCGGCGGCCGCCCGGCGGCTAAGGCGCCGGTCCGCCTCCCGCAGCAGTCCGTCCGCGTGGCCGCCCGCGGCCCGTGCCAGCCGGGCGGCCCGGTCTGCGGCCCGGTCCAGCCAGGCCGGCTGGCCGAAGTCGGTGGCCACGTCGCAGGTCCACCGCCAGGCCTCGATGGCCGCGCAGCGATCGAGCAGGTCCAGGTCCGCGGTCACCACGTCGGGGTCCGCCGGCACGCCGAGCGCGTGATTCGCCCGGTGCGCGAGCAGCCGGGCGACGCTGGTGTACCGGGGCACGCCCAGCGCCGCCGCGGCCGCCGCCAGTTCCCCGGCCTCGGCGAGCGCACGCTCCGCGTCCCCGCTCAGCAGGGTCAGCCGCGCGGCGATGAACCGGTTCTTGAGCCGCAGCCGCCAGCCGAAGACCAGGTCGCCGTGGAGCAGCGCCCCGGCCTGGGCCAGCCGGGCCGCCGCGCCGTCGGCGTCGCCGCCCTCCAGGCAGTGCTCGGCCAGGTCCTCGAGCGCGGCGATGGTGACGTCGGCGGTGCCCTGGCCCTGGCCGGCTTCCAGCGCCTCGTGGTGATGGTCCAGCGCCTCGGCCCGGGCGCCCAGGTTGCGCAGCACCCAGCCGGCGAAGTTCACCGCCCGGCCGGCGAACCGCGGGACCTGGCGTCGCTCCACCTCGGTGGTGTACCGGGCGAACGCGGCCAGCGCCCGGGCCGGCCGGCCGGCCAGCGCGTGCGCGTGCCCGGTGAACAGCAGCGCGTGCAGCGTGGCGCGCGTGTGCTCCACCCCGATCTGCCCGCGGGCCGCCGGGCGCAGCAGCGCCAGCGCCTCCTCCGCTCGGCTCTGGTGCGCCCGCAGCACCCCGAGCCATCCGGCGGCGGCGACCCGGTCCGCGCCCTCGGCCAGCGAGAACGCCTCACCGAGCAGCAGTTCGGCCTGGGCCAGGTGGCCGGCCGCGTGGTGGGTGCGGCCGCCGATCGCCAGGCACCGGGCCCGCGTGGCCGCGTCCTCCGCGGCGAGCGCGCCGTCCTCGGCGAACTGCGCGGCCTGGGCGAAATCGCGGCCGAAGTACGACGCCCACGCGCCGGCCTCCAGCGCCGCCGGGCCGGCCGGCGCGGCCCGCTCCACGTCCTGCAGCGCCTCGGCGTAACGCCCGCGCAGCGTGCGGACCCGGGCCCGCGCCAGCCAGCCTTCGGGGCCGGGGGACAGCCGCAGCGCGTCATCGAGCAGCGTTTCCGCCGCGGCGTGGTCGAAGCGCTCCGCGGCCTGCGCCGACGCCGCGCGCAGGGCGCGGGAGGCCAGGTCGAGGTCGCCGCCCAGGCGCGCGTGGCCGGCCACGGTCAGCGGGTCGGCGCCCGGCCGCCGGTCCAGCACCCGGCCCGCCTGCCGGTGCAGCAGCGCGGCCCGGCCCGCGGTCGCGCTCGCCGCCAGCGCCTCCCGGAGGAGCTCGTGCCGGAACCTGAAGATCCCGTCGGCCTCGATCAGGAACTGCTTGGCCACCGCCTGCTCGGCGTCGTCGAGCAGCGCGACCACGGGACGGCCGAGCACCGCCGCGAGCAGGTCGGCGTCCAGTTCCGGGCCGATCACGGCCGCGGTGCGCAGCAGCAGCCCGGCCGGGCCGAGCTCATCGCACCGCGCGGACACCGACTCCACCAGCGACGCGGGCAGCTCCGTGCCCGCGGCCCGCTGGGCCAGTTCGGTCAGGAACAGCGGATGCCCCTTGGACCGGGCGTACAGCTCGTCGACCCGGGTCGGCCCGACCAGCTCGGCGGCCGCGTCGCGGCCGAGCGCGCCGAGGTGGATGGCGGCCGTCGCGGGCAGCGGCTCGCCCTCGCCGGACCGGGCCGCGGCCACGATCGTCACCGGCACGTTCTCCCGCCGGACGAAACGCAGCCAGTCCGGCAGCGCCCGGCCGGCCAGGTGCGCGTCGTCGACGACGAGCACCAGCGGCGCGCGCTCGGCCAGGCGGCCGAGCGCCCGGACCAGGGCCGAGTACAGCACCGCCGGGCCGAGCATGCTGTCGGCCAGCAGCGGCGTCCCCTTGCCCCCGGTGAGCCGCGGACCGGGCGCGATGTTCAGCAGCGGCGTCAGGATCGCCGCGTCCGCGCCGAGGACGTCGGCGGTCACGTCGGGCCCGAGCCCGCGCAGCAGGCCGGCCAGCGCGGTCAGCAGCGCGTCGAGCGGCAGCGAGCGGTCGAGCGGCCCGCACGACGCGACCAGCACGGTGTCCCCGTCCGCGGCGCGCCGGTCGGCCCAGGCCCGCAGCAGCGTCGTCTTCCCGATGCCTGCCTCCCCGTCGACGACGACGACCTCGGCGCGGCCGCCCCGGGCCCGTGCCGCCATCGCCTCCAGGCAGGCCAGCTCGTCGTCCCGGCCCACCAGGCCCGCCGCGGCCGGGGCGGGCCGTGCGGGTACCGCCCCGACGATCGCCTCGCCGCGCAGGATCGCGGTGTACAGCGCGGCCGTCTGCGGCGAGGGATCGGTGCCGAGCTCGTCCGCCAACCGCTCCCGGGCGCTGGCGTAGGCGGCCAGCGCCGCCGCCACCTGGCCGCCCATCACGTAGGCGCGGAGCCGCACGCGCAGTGCCGCCTCGTCGTACGGGTCGCGTTCGGCGGCTGCCGACCCGGCATCCAGCGCGTCCATCCAGTCGCCGGCCTCGAGCAGCGCGGTGGCCGCCACCAGGCGGGCCCGGCTGATCAGCCGCTCGAGCTCGGCCAGCCTGAGCTGGGCCCACTCACCCGGCAGCGGCTGCGGGCCGTCGCCGCGGATCAGCGAGAGCGCGACCCGGGCGGCCGCGACGGCGCCCGTCACGTGGCCGTCTGCCCGCCGCGATTGCACCTCGCGGGTGAGCCCGGCCAGCTCGGTCGCGTCCAGCCAGTCACAGCGCAGCAGGTAGCCGCGGTCGTGGTGGTCGATCCGGTCGCGCCCCAGGACCGAACGCAGCCGGCTCACCAGGACGGCCAGCTGATCCTCGGGCCGGGCGGGCGGGCTGGTATCCCAGAGCGCGTCGATCAGCACGCCGGCCGGCACCGCCTGGCCGCCGCCCACCGCGAGCAGCCGCAGCACCAGCCGGGCCTTGCGGCTGCCGAACGCCTGCGGCTCGATCCCGTCCACGCCGAAATCGCCGAGCACCCGCACGGCCAGCGACTTCATACCCGTATTAAATCTCGGCCGCTGGCCCGCGGTCAGGTCACTGCAAGCCCGCGGCAGGTCAGTGCAAGGCGGCTGCAACCGCCGTCGGCCAGGCTGACCGGCCACGGTGGAGCCGTTTCCACGGCTTCTCATGCATCCAGCCAAACAGCGGCGCGGGCACCTGTCCGGCAGCCCCTGCTCGATCGCCCGGGGCGGCACCGTTGCATCTGGAACCCGGTCACCTCGTCAACGCGACGGCGGCGTCCGCGGCCGAGGCGAACAACTGCCGGCGCGCCGATTTGGCCGTCATCCACCCACGGTGCTGCCATTCCCGGTCTGCCAGCGAGTCTCCGGCCATCACCACCTCGCCGAACGGGATGGAGCGATAGCGGGCGATCGCCATCAGCGCGGACGCTTCCATCTCGACAACTAGACACCCTTCCTCCACCCGGCGCGAGGTTCGGGCCCGGGTCTCGCGGTAGATGGCGTCCATCGACCAACTCAGGCCGTGCGTCGTCTCCACGCCCGCGGCGCTGAGCGCGTCGGCCAGGCTCTCAGCCGGACCCGGGTCAGCCGAGACGACCCGGCCGGCCGGCAGGTAGTGGAAGGACGTGCCCTCGTCGCGCACAGCGCCGGTCAAGATCACCGCGTGCCCCATCACCAGTTCCGGTACCAGCGCCCCTGCCGCACCGCAGGCGATGACCCCGCGAACTCCGCGGGCAATGACCTGCTCGAGCATGGCACCGGCCAGCGGCGCCCCGACTCCGGGATGGAACACGCCCAGCCGTACACCCCGGTGCTCGATCTCCCACAACGATGCCGGACCCATCTCGCTGTGCAGGCGACACACGGGCCTCGCGTCTTGACGGCCGGAGAGTTCCTCGACGACGTCACGGAAGAAGCACGCCACGGCGACCGTCGGCGCGTCGACCGGACGGATCAGCCGGCTCGGCTCGATGACCGCCTCACCGGTCAGATCCTCATCTTCCAGTAGCGGCAGTCGTCGGCGATCAGCCGGCCCAGGCAACCTCTGCACCTCCCGTGCCTCCATCCTATCGGCGCGCCCGTTGTGCGAGGATTCCCTGGGCAGGGGCGACCGCTTTCCGGCGGGCGGCGCACGGCACCCGATTGAGAAGGGGCGACATGAGCACGACCGGACAAGAGCGGGTCGTGAGCGATGAGGGCGCAGGTGGGACAGGAGGCCCGTCCGGATTCAACGCTGGCAGCTTCTACGGCGAGCCAGCGCCGGCCGTCTTGGCCCGGCCCTTCCTGGGATGGCTGGCCCTCGCCGACGCGGTCACGGACAGCGCGCCCGAAACCGCCGAGTTGATGACCGCCGCAGCCTACCTGGCCCAGTCGGCGCCAGAGGAACACCTCCCAGATCTGATCGGCCCGCTGAGCGACGTGCTGACCGACAGCGGGTTTTCCTCCGGCACGGTCGAGGGTGTCCGCTCGGCGCTGCTCGCCAACCGCCTCGCCTTCACACCGCAGGCAGTCACCGACGAGATGGCCAGACTTTACACAGGTCTCAGCGAAGAGCATCAGCTCCGAACGAGCGATGACCCCCTCCAACTGGTCGAAACGGCCATCGAAAGGTTCCTCGACTCCGACCTGGCCGGACCGAACGCCCAGGCCGTCTATGACAACATGGCCGACCGGGCGGTCCAGTACCGCCAACCGCACTGGTGGGCCTAGCCGCTGGCATGGCGCGAGCCGAATAAAACCAACAGCGGGTTCCGGATCCTGGTTCCGCATCGGGCCCCCGGAACGAAGGCTTCCTACGTATCCGCGCTACGGGTCGACGTCCAGGTCGAAGAGCGGCCCGAACAGTTCCGCCCATAACTTGCCGGTCCGGCCTGCCAGGGCGTCAAGGCGGTCGCCAAGATCGCGAAGGACCTGGGGCGGAACCCATGGCCCCGATGCTCGCCACCCAGATCCCGGCCGGCGCAGCCGAGCGGGCCGGGCAGCGCGAGGCCCAGGCGCCAGAAGCTGGCCTTGACCGAGACCGCCCAGCGCGCCGTTCCCGATGGCGAATTGGCCGCCCGGCGGCGCGGCCCCTGGCATGCCGCCAGGGTACGCCCGGCCGCCGTTGTGGTAAGCCTGTCGGGACACGGGAGAGGAGAGCCGCCCATGGATCTGGGGCTGCGCCGCCAGCGCGCGCTGATCACCGGAGGCAGCCGGGGCATCGGCTTCGCGGTGGCCGAGGCGCTCGCCGCCGAGGGCGCGGCCGTCGGCCTGGTCGCCAGGGACGCCGCGGGCCTGGCCGCCGCGGCCGGGCGCCTCGAGCCCCGGGGCGTCCCGGTGGCCGCCGCGGCGGCCGAGGTCACCGACACCCGCGCGCTCAGGCGCGCGGTGGACGACATCGCGGCCGCCCTCGGCGGCCTGGATCACCTGGTGGCCAACGCGGGCGGCACGGTCGGCCGCGGCAACCTGACCAGCGCCGGCGACGACGAGTTCACCGCGACGTTCGCGCTCAACGCGGGCCACGCCGCGGAGCTCATCCGGGCCGGGCTGCCGCACCTGCGGGCCGCGGGCGGCGGCTCGGTGGTGATCATCTCCTCGATCACCGGAATGCGCCCGGCGCCGCGGACCGCCTACGCCGCCGCCAAGGCGGCGCAGATCCATCTCGCCGCGACCGCCGCCCAGGAACTCGCCCCCGCCGGCATCCGGGTGAACGCCGTCAGCCCCGGCTCGATCATGTTCCCCGGCGGCGGCTGGGACGCCTTCCGGCAGCAGAACCCGGAGGACTTCGCGGCCTTCCTGGCCAATCAGTTCCCGTCCGGCCGCCTCGGCACCCTGCCGGAGGTCGCCGACGTGGTCACCTTCCTGCTGTCGAAGCGGGCCTCGTGGGTCACCGGCGCGAACATCGCGGTGGACGGCGGCCAGATCTACCCCAGCGCCCGCCGCTTCGACTGAACCGGGATGTTCCGCCCGCGATAAGACGCTGGCCGAAGCTCAAGCCGTAGGTGAGGGTCGGTGGCGTTCCCGTCACCGCTCATTCGAGCGGAAGCTCGGCTAGCCGATCCCGCTTCGCGATGGCCAGGCCAGTCTCGAGATCCGCATCCCGGCCACCCGGGTCAGGCCCCGAACTCCGCGCGCACCCCCAGCAGCCGCACCGGTCGCCGCCCGGTGAACCGCCCGAGCGCCGCCGCGGCGGCCGCCGCGATCACCGCCGCCTCCGAAGAAGGCGACCCCAGCGTCACCCCGTGCGTCTCGGTGACGAACGGCGCGTAGCGCACCTTCACCACCACCCGGACCGCGGGCCGCGGCTCCGAAACCAGATCAGCCGCGAGCAGCCCGGCGATCCGGGCCACCTCGGCCTGGACCCGGGACCAGTCGGCGATGTTCCGCTGGAACGTCTCCTCCCGGCCGTGCGCCTTGGCCAGGTACGGCGAGTCGTCCACCTCGGCGTCGCCCCGGCCGCGGGCCAGCAGCACCAGCCACGGTCCGGTCATCGGCCCGAACTGTCCGGCCAGCGCGTCCGGGTCCGCGGCGGCCAGGTCGCTGACGGTGCGGATGCCCAGGCCGGCGAGCTTCTTGGCGGTCCTGGCGCCGATGCCCCACAGCGCGTCGGTAGGCCGCCCGCCCAGCACCTCGAACCAGTTGGCCGACGTCAGCCGGAACACCCCGGCCGGCTTGCCGAACCCGGTGGCGATCTTGGCCTGCAGCTTGTTCTCGCCGATCCCTACCGTGCAGTCGAGCCCGGTGGCCGACCGCACGCGCTCGGCCAGCGACCGCGCGAACGCCTCAGGGTCCGCCACATCCACCCCGAGGAACGCCTCGTCCCAGCCGAGCACCTCCACCACCGCGCCGCTCGACCGCAGCACGGCCATCACCGTCTCGGAAACCGCCTCGTAGGCCTGCCGGTCCACCGGCAGGAACACCGCGTCCGGCAGCCGCTTGGCGGCCGTGCGCAGCGGCAGGCCGGAATGCACGCCGTACTCCCTGGCCTCGTAGGACGCGGTGCTCACCACACCGCGCTTGGTCGGGTCGCCGTCGCCGCCCACCACCACGGGACGCCCGCGCAGTTCGGGATGCCGCAGCACCTCGACCGCCGCGATGAACTGGTCGAGGTCCACGTGCAGCACCCAGCGCCCCACGCTCCACGTTGTACCCCGTCCCGCCCTCCTGGTTTCCATGGTCATGAGGGTTCTCAGGACTTGGCACACCGGCGCCGAGGGAACACCGCGCCGCTGGGTATTACCGGATCATGGACGCGAGCATCGCCGATTACTCCGAGCACCTCACCGACGCTGACCTGCGGCTGCTTTCTGACGTCGCGCCGGTCCCCGGCGGCGTGGCCGCCGCGCTGGCCCGTGACCGGTCGGCCGTCGAGGGGCTGCTGGCCGATCCGCGGGTGTTCGAGGCCGTTTTCGGCCCGGCCGCCGTGGCCGCCGGCCGGGCCGTCCTGGTATCGCCGTTCCTGGCGTTCGGCGTGGCGGTGCACCGTGCGGTGGCCGACCTGTCGGCCCTGGACCACCTGCCGGAAAGGTCCGGACTGCGGCAGCGCGTGCCGGTGTTCGACACGCCCGAACTGCGTGACTTCCTCGGTTCCGCGGCCCGCCGGCTTTTCCTGGCCGAACTGCTCGCCTCCTTCACCCGGGTAACCAGCGGGCGCTACCGGGTCCGGTCCGGCGGGCGGGCGCGGACCCGGCGGTTCAGCGAGCTCGACCCGGTCCGGCTCGCCGGGTTGCTCGAGGCGGCCCCGGAGGAATCCCGGCCCGGCCTCTACCGCAGGCTCGGCGACGTCTCGCTGTTCCTGGCCGGGGTGTTTCCCGATTACGCGGCCGCCCACGCCCTCGGCCCGCTGGACGCCGGCCGGCTGCTGCGCTCGGCGCGGGTTCCCTCTGCCGACCGGGACGGGCTGGCCGCCGTGCCAGCCCTCGACCTGCTGGAGTACCTCGGCGCCCGGTGGTACCGCGCCGCGCTGGCGGCCGCCCCGGTACGAACCGCGAACCTGGCCGTGGTCGGCGAGGTCGCGGCCCGGTTCCGCCAGGCCAGGCGGATCCTCAACCACCTGGCCGACCGCTACCTCCTCGGTCCCGACAGCCCCTGGTATGGCTTGCCGGGCTATGGGTGATCCTTACTGGGTTTCCAGCAGGTCACGGTCACGTTCGGGCCATCAGGACATCCCGGTTTGCGGTAGACCGCGCTCTAACTCCTCGGCTCATTCTCGTGACTACCTGGAGCATCGGCGGAGCCGCGAAGAAGTGCGGGCTCTGCCTGTCAGAAACCGAACTCAACAGGAGCAGTTAAACACATGCGCACCGGCAAACTCGGCCAGCTCACCGTGCCCGTGCAGGGCCGAGGAGACCGTCGGCGCCATGGCCGAACTCGTCGCCGACGGCAAGGTCCGCTACCTGGGCCTGTCCGAGGTCAGCGGCGACCTGCTGCGCCGCGCGCACGCGGTGCACCCGATCACAGCGGTGCAGAGCGAGTACTCGCTGTGGACCCGCGACCCGCAGACCGACGTGATCGGGGCCATGCGCGAGCTCGGCGTCGGGTTCGTGCCCTATTCGCCGCTCGGTACTAGGCTCCCGCGCACGGCCAGGCTACGCTCGGCGGCAGGCGACAGGCGACCGCACACCCGGGAGGGAACGCAGCCATGGCAACGGACACGGAGTTCACGATCGGGGCCAGGGCAAGCTGTTCGGATGGCCCGTGCGGCGAGGTGCGCCGCATCATCATCGATCCGGCCACCGGCACGGTAACGCACCTGGTCATCGAGCACAAGCACGGCCACGAGCCCGGCCGCCTGGTCCCGCTGGACCTGGTTGACGCCACGGCGGGCGAAGTCAGGCTGCGCTGCTCCATCGCCGAGTTCAGCGGACTCGACCCGGCCGAGGAGAGGGACGTGGTAGAAGGCCGCGGCGCGGGGATCGAAACCGCGCCCGGCGGTGCGCCCATGGGCATACCGCACCCGGCGCGGGTCACCGTCGAGGACGTCGTTCCCATGGGTGAGGCCGAGGTGAGTCCCGGTGACCACGTCCATGCCCTGGACGGCGAGATCGGGGAGGTCCAGGGCTTCCTCGTCGACCCGGACGACCATCACGTGACCCACGTACTGCTCAAGGAGGGGCATCTGTGGGAGCGCAAGGAGGTCGCCATCCCGGTCAGCGCGGTGACCGGGACCACCGAAGGAGTCCAGCTCAACATCACCAGGAAACAGGTGGAGGACTTGCCTCCGGTCGGCTGAGACCGCCGGATTGGTGCGCGGTCGCGGCCGCCTCGCCGCTGTGTGCCCTCACTCCGGGGGCACGCCACTCTGGGGAGGCGAACTAGGGAGTTTCTCTAGGGCCTTTGCTCTCAGTGTCGCCGAGAGTGGACTTGTCCACCCGGAACACTGAGTCCAGGCGAGGGGGCATCCACAGTGAGCACACAATCCGACAGCACGAACCCGCCAGCCAGCAACCCGCAGAGCCCGTACCCGCAGAGCCCGCACTCACAGGGCCCGTACTCACAAGGTCCGTACTCACAGGGTCCGTACCAGCAGGGTCCGTACCAGCAGGGCCCGTACCAGCAGCCTGGCCGGCGGTCCGGGCCCCGGGTCTGGGTCCTGGCCGTTGGCGCAGCCGTGGTCGTGGCCTTGGTCGCCCTGGCCCTGGTCCTGTTGACGCACTCCAGCACCGCGCCTGCCACCACCGGCACGCCGACGTCCACGTCCGCCCCGACTCACCCGCCCGTCACCCCGACTCACCCGCCGATCACCCCCATCCCGGTGCACCCGACCAATCCCGCAACGGGTGGCTAGCCCTGTGCCTCGCCGAAGCCGACTCGCGCTCTTGGCCGCCAGCCGCCGCGGCCGCCGTCACCGCAACCCCCGGCACCACCGCCCGGCCTTGCCGCCCGCGGGGCTGGCCCAGCCCGGCTATACCGCTGCTGGCTGGCGCCACTCCCCGACGAAGCGCCGCAGTTGCTGCCGTCCCTGCAGGCCGGACTTGGCGTAGATGTTGCCCAGGTGGTATTCGACGGCCTTGCGGCTGATGAACAGCTCGGCGGCGATCTCGGGGTTGGACAGCCCCTTCCCGACCAGGTGGGCCACCTCGGTCTCCCGGCTGGTCAGCGCCAGGACGGACTGCTGCTTCGCCGGGGCGCCCGGAAGGCGGCAGGCCGCCAGTTCCTCCTCGGTCCGGGCGACGAACGGCGCGGCGCGCAGCGCCCGGTACGCGTCGTGCGCCCGGCGCAGCCGCTCGACCGCCGGGCGCCGCTGGCCGGTGCGCCGCAGCAGCCGGCCGTGGGCCAGCAGCAGCCGGGCGCCGTACACCGGGCTGGGCGAACCAGCCGCCTGCTCGCCGCGCTGGTAGATCTGCTCAGCCTGCTCGGGGTGGCCCTGCTGCTCGGCCAGCCATCCCTCCAGCCAGGCCAGCGCCGGCTGCAGGTAACTGGCCGGACTGCTGCCTGCGCGCAGCTGGTCCAGCACGGCGGCGGCCTGCTCCAGCTGGCCGGAGCCGATCAGGCCCTCGGCCAGCAGCGGGCGCCACAGCGCCGCGTAGACCCGGCTGCGGCCGTCCAGCGCCGCGTCGTCCCGCCAGGGGCCCAGCGCGTCGGCGATGCCCAGGTAGTCCCCGGCCGCCTGGCAGACCAGGGCCCGGGCCATCGCCGCGTACAGCCGTTCCTGGCCGTAGTCCAGGCTGCCCGCCGCCTCCTCGGCCAGCCGGGCGTGCCGTTCGGCTTCCCCGGGCTGGCCCCGCCCGGCCGGCACGCAGCCCGCGGCCAGGTGCAGCAAGGGCAGCTCGAACCGGCGGGCATGGATGGCCGCGGGCGAGAACGCCTGGTCGGCGGTGAGCAGCGCATCGTCCCACGCGCCTGCCAGGTACTGGGCCAGTGCCAGGTAGAAGTAGGCGCGCAGCCCGAGGGTGAGGGTGGCGCCGCGGCGTGCCAGCCGCAGGCTGGCGGCCAGGTCGGCGATGGCCGGGTCCAGGTCGCCGGCCACCAGCAGGAACACCCCGCGGAAGGACAAGGCGTCGACGTCGACCGGGCCGATCCGCGCCGGGTCGGCGTCCAGGTGCGCCAGCTCGGCCAGGGCCTCGCCCGGGCCGGTCAGCTGGGCGGCGCCGATGGCGATCAGGGCGCGGGTCTGGCTGGCCGCCGCCGCGTCCAGGCACCCGGTTCCCAGCGCCCACCGGGCGAACCTCATCACCTTCTGCCCGTCCCCCAGCAGCGTGTAGGTGCCGGCCAGCCGGTTGGCGATCCGGGCCGCCAGCGGCTCGCTGTCCGGGTCGTCCCGTGCCTCGGCTAGCGCCTGGCTGAACAGCTGCTCCGCTTCGCGGAGCTGGCCCGAGGAGAACGCCATCGTGCCCAGCACGCAGCTGCGCAGCGGGGACGGTGCCGACTCCTCCACCGCCTCGCGCAGGGCCAGCCCGCGGGACTCCTCGGCCAGCATCAGGTGCAGCGCCGCGGTCAGCAGCCGCCGTTCCCGGTCGGCCCGGGCCGGGGAGATGTCGGACGCCCACTGCAGGTGCGTGGCGGCCAGGGCCAGGCGGCCGCCCGCCGCTTCCTCACCCGCCCGCTGCTCGAGTTCGGTGGCCAGTCCTTCGTCCGGGTGGTCTAGCGCGGCCACCCGGTGCTCCCAGGACGCCGACTCATTGACTTCGGAGGCGGCGCGCGCGTGCAGGAGCCGGCGCCTGGTCGGCATGACGCCGGCGTGGATGGCGTCCCGGACCAGCGGGTGCCGGATCACCACGGGGCAGCTCGGCTCTTCCGGCCACCAGTCCACCAGGCCGGCGGCCACCGCCGGCTCGATCGCCGCGCTTGGCGACTCGACCTCCGCCGCCTGGCCCAGCTGGGCGATGGGGATGCGGAGGTTGAGGACCGCGAGCATTTCCAGGATGGTCCGGGTCTGCGCCGGCAGCACCCGCAGGTGATCGCCGATGGCGGCGGCCAGCGTCCGGGGCAGCGCGGACCGGCCCGGCGCCCGGGGATCGAAGCCGGACCCGTCGCTGAGCAGCGTGCGCAGGTACAACGGGTGCCCGCCGGTGTGCTGGCAGAGCCACCGGCCGGCGTCCTCGTCCAGCGATCCCGCCCTGAGCGCGGCCGCCAGCGATGCGACCTCTGACGCGCTCAGCCCGCTCAGCGCTATCAGCAGCCGGTTCTCCACGCTCAGCAGCAGCCGCTGCACCGTCTCGTCCAGGTGGCTGCTGTTCCCGCGGTAGATCACGATGGCCAGCACCGGGTCCACCGACAGCCGCCGCAGCATGAACGTCAGGGCCTCCACCGACCGCCGGTCGGCCCACTGCACGTCATCGAGCACGAGGGCCACCGGCCCGGTGGCCAGCTGGTCGCTCACGGCTTCGAGCAACCCGGCGCCCACCGCGAACGACGAGGCGGGTGAGCCGCTCTGGTCCGTCAGGGCGGCCGCCGGGGAGACGCTCGGGGCCGCCCGCAGCAGCTGGTCCACGAGCCCGAAGTCCAGGTCGGCTTCGGCCTGATCGGCGCGAGCCGAGAGCACCGTCAGGCCGGCCAACCCGGCCAGGCAGCGCCGCGCCAGGGTCGTCTTCCCCATCCCCGGATCGCCCTCGATGGCCACCAGCCAGGGCTCGCCCGCCTCGACCCGGGTGACGACCTCCGCGACCCGGGCGAGCTCCGCCGCCCGGCCGACGAAAACGTCGGGCGGTATCCGCCGGTCCTGCACGCGCCCACCTCACTCCCGCCCGCGCTGCCGGCAACCGCGGACGAATACGAGCCTAACCGGGCAGCGTGCTCGCCTGCGGAGGCGGACCAGGGAGTTTCTCGATGGACAGGTCAGGGCCAGAGGATGGCGGAGTTCGTCAACGGGCGAAGAGCTTTACGACGATGCCCGCGGCGAACGCCCCGAGCAGGACGTCGAGGCCGAGTTCGTAGGTCATCAGCACCAGGGTGATGATGAGGAGCATGGCCACCCGGATCGGCAGCTGGGCGCTCGAGTGGACGTGCCGGTGCAGGAACCCGGTCATCTTGGGCGGCTGGGGCCTGGCTGCGACCAGCGCCGCCGCGACGGCGACGACGGCGAACACGACCAGCAGGGCAGACGTGATCTCGGGGTTGCGGCGGTCGAGAAGCACCCCCACGGCCAGGATCGGCGCGAACTCGCCGACGCTGCCGATCGCCATGACCCGTGCTCCGAAGCGTCCCTCGAACAACCCGGCGTCCCGCAGTATCGGCAGCAGCGTCCCGAGGGCCGTGGTGGTCAGCGCCAGGCCGATCACGACGGCGTCGATCACCGTCCCGATCAGCGTCAGCGCCACGGCGATCAGCAGGGCCAGCGCCAGCGAGATCACCCATCCGGTGGCCGCCAGCTGCAGGGAACGCCCGCGGATGCGCGCGAGATCGAGCTCGAGCCCGGCCAGGAACATGAGGTACGCCAGCCCCATCTCCTCCAGGGCGACGACGACGCTGCCGGGGTGGGCGATGCCGAGGACAGCGGGTCCGATCACGATGCCCAGGGCGATCTCGAACACCACGCCCGGAATCGCCAGGCGGCCGGTGAATTCGGCGAGTACGGGCGAGCTGATCGAGACGATCCCGATCAGGACCAGCGTGCTGACAGTTGACAGTGTCATGTGGTTCGGCCTCGTTCTGCGGTAGATCCGGGTTGATCAGGTACGCCGCCGTGGCCAGGAACACCAGCATCGCGTCGGACCAGGCATCGAGGCGCTCGTCGACCGGCCCGAGCCGCTGAGCTGAGAAAGACGGATAGCCGTGATGAGTACCCTGACCGACACCCAGAGCCGGCCGCCCGCCCGCCCGTCCCGTCCCTGGCGCCGGCGCTGGGTCCCTGCCATCGTGGCCGTGGTGGCCATCGTGGCCGTGGTGGTCGTGGCCGCCGTCGCCCTGGCCGTGACCCTGGGCAATGCTGGCAGCGTCTCGATCGTCTCCGGCTGGTTCCCTGTCGTCTTCTTCAGTGCCGGCGCTGCTCCTGCTCAGCCGCTACGGCTCGCCCGCGCGCCGCGCCGCCCTGTTCGGGGCGGCCACCGCCGTCGTGTGGTCCGTGCACGCCGCGTTCGTAAACCAGACGGTGGACGTGCTGGCGCACAGCGGCCTGCTCGGGGTGCTCGTGCACTGGCCGCTCTACGCCATGATCGCGACGGGAGTGCTGGGCACGGTCCTGCTGCGGGGCGCGTACGCGGTCGGGCCGCTGGCTGCCTCCCAGGCGACGATGCTCATCGTCGCTCCCTGGTGAGCATCGCGCTGGGCATCGAGCTGTTCTACGAGCAGCTGCGCACCGGTCCGGGGAACGTGACCGGCGCGGTCGTGTCGCTCGCCGTGCTCGGCGCGGGGTCGTCATGCTGTCGGCGCCCAGGCAACCAAGCGCGGCCAGCGAGTCCTTTACGTGACCGAGCGCGCGGTCTTCGAACTCCGCGGCGGCCGCATGACCCTGACCGAGATCGCCCCGGGCATCGACCTCAAGCGCGACGTGCTCGCCCAGATGGGCTTCGAGCCCGCGATCGCCAGCGATCTCGCGGCGCGCCTGATCAGCGCCACCAGGGCACGCGGCGCTGCTCGGCCACGTGCGCGGCCGGCTCGGCGATGGCCGGCGCGTGCGAGCTGAGGTGCTGCAGGTGCTCCTGCACCCACAGCAGGTGCGGGTGACGGGGGGTGGTGATGACGCGGACCAGGTCCCCGGCGTTCTCCAGGCCGTCGGCGTCGCCGCCCCCCGCCAGCACCGGCACCTCGCTGTCCGCGTCGGCCCGCGGCGTCCCGGTCCCGTTCAGGCCGGTGAACGCCGGGACCACGACCGGCGGCGCCACCTGACCCGGGACCGGCCGCCCCACCAGCGTCGCGACCCGCTCGTAGAAGGCCGCCAGGTCCGCGGCGGCGCGCGTCAGCGTGGTCCGCGCCTGGCCCAGGCCGCGATGCCGCCCGAGGTGCTCGGGAGCCTGCAGCCCGGCCAGCGAGTAGGCGGTCAGCCGGAGCCGCATGGACGCCATCACCAGCATCCACAGGTCCTCCTTGGACACCCGCTTGGCGCCCTGCTCGGCCAGGAAGCCGCGCAGCGCCTCGTCGAGCCGGATGCCGGCGGTGACCGCCGCGGTGCCCGCGTCCGGCGGCTCGTGCCTGGTGCCCAGCGCCCAGTCCACCGCCTGGGTCAGGTAGGCGGCGCCGCGCCGGAACGCGTCGGCCAGGTCGTCGCCGACCACCGAGCCCGCCCCGCGCGGCCAGAACAGCACGCCGACCACCAGGCTCACCGCGCAGCCGATGGTCACGTCCTCGATGCGCAGCAGGCCCACCGTCCAGCCGGCCGGCGCGAGCAGGTTGAACAGGACAAGCACGACCACGGTGAACGCCGCCTGGCCGAAGGCGAACGGCAGCGTGCCCGGCGCGTAGGCGGCCACCGCGATGGCGATGGGCAGCGCCGTCCACAGCGCCGCCGGGCTGGTGCCGATGCCGAGCAGCAGCAGCGCGCCCGCCACGAAGCCGACCACGGTGCCGCCCAGCGCGCGCAGCGCCGTGGACTCGGTCGACGCCGCGTTGCTGCGCAGCACCGACAGCGTGCCGAGCACCACCCAGAAGCCGTGCTGGACGCTGGCCAGGTCGGCCACCAGGACCGCCGCGGCCAGGGCCAGCGACCCGCGCAGGCTGTTCAGGAACCAGACCGAACGGAAGCTGGCGTGCCGGACCAGGACGCCCAGCGCGCCGGAGATCCCGGCCGCCCGCCGCTCGGCCATCGTGCCTTCCGGCTGCGCCCCGTACCAGCTGCGGCGCCGGGCGGCGATCGTCTCCGGGTCGGCCCGGCGGGTGGCGATCAGCGCGTCCGCCACGATGTTCCTGACGACCAGGCTGATCGCCTGCGCGTGGAAGGCGTGCCTGGCGACGACCTCCGCCGAGCCGTAGTCCCCGGCCGCCGCCGACCGGTGGCAGGCGGCGCTGGCCTCGCGCTGCCGGTCCAGCGCGGTCACGTCGGGCAGCGCCCGGCCGGTGCCGGCCAGCAGGTCGCCGACCTGCCCGAGCACCGCCGCGGCCAGGCCGAACAGGTCGCGGTCGGGCGGCGCGGCCTGGTCCAGGTTCGGGTGGCCGTCGGTGGCGTCCCCGATCAGCGCGGTGCACCATTCGAGCTCCTGGACCACGCTGGCCATGCCCTGGTCGGCCGTGGCCAGCCCGACCGGCCGGTACGGCGTGCTGGCGAACGCGCTGATCAGCTCGTGCTTCGCCGCCTGGCAGCCCTCGGCGTCCGCGGCCGTGGCGGTGCCGTTCGCCGCGGCCGCCAGGAAAGCGGCCAGGGTCCGGGCCGACCTGGCCGCGGTCGCGCGCAGCCGGTCGCCCGGTGACGGCGTCGGCAGCGCCAGCACGGCCACGGCCGAGACGGCCGAGGCGAGCCACCAGCCGGCCAGCCGGTCCGGGATCATGCTGACCGTGCCCGGCGTGGCCACCGGCAGCACGTAGGGGAACAGCGCCGCGGTGACGCCCGAGGCCGCGTTGGGACCGGCCACCCCGGCGAAGAAGATGCCGAACGCCACCGGGATCGTGACCAGGACGGCCAGCCAGGTGATCCCGCTGACCGCGGTGCCGATGGTCAGCACGATGCTGCCGACCGCCGCCAGCCCGAGGTGCGCGGTGAGCTTGTCCCGCCAGGTGCCGCCGAACGAGGCAATGATCAGGCTGGCGAACCCGCCGAACGCGGCGAACAGGGCCATCTGCAGGTTGCCCAGGCCCTCGTAGGTCAGCGCGAACAGGGACGGAATCACCAGGACCGCGCGCAGCGTGCGCAGCGCGGCCGGCCTCGACCAGGCCGGCCACCACGCGGGTCGTTCCCTCGGCGCCGGGGCCGGGACGGAGGCCGTCCTGGATCGGCGCGCAATGCTCAGACCGGGCACTGCCCCAGTCTAAGAAGCGCGTCCAGAGCGCCTCAACCGTCGACGGCACCGCCCGGCCGCTGTGTGACGGCTGAGATTCATATGGCGCCCGGGACGCCGAAGCCGGGCCCGGCCCGCGCCCTGAGCGCCGCAAGCGGACGGGCGCGGCCGGTGCGCGGCCCGTGATAATGTGGAACGCTGCCCGGCGAGTAGCCGGGTCGGCAACGGGGCGCGCTGCACCCTCATGCGGCCGCCTCGACCCAGGGGGCCTCCATCGGGAACAAGCCCCCGTCTCGCGCCAATTCTAAGGAGTCACGTGCCGCTCGACACCGCCGCCAAGAAGGAGATCCTGGCGGAGTACGCGACCAGTGAGGGTGACACCGGTTCGCCGGAGGTCCAGGTCGCACTGCTGACCAGGCGGATCAACCACCTGACCGAGCACCTGAAGGTGCACAAGCACGACCACCACAGCCGCCGCGGGCTGCTGCTGCTGGTCGGCCGCCGCCGCAGGCTGCTGAAGTACCTGGCCAAGAAGGACATCAACCGCTACCGCGCGATCAGGG
>Ga0335076_10001157_pt1 | contig 25366 bp, 24 predicted proteins | sample Lox_Sample_25_FD_206717 | JGI IMG/M metagenome (GOLD analysis project Ga0335076, IMG submission 206717) | Soil microbial communities from Loxahatchee National Wildlife Refuge, Florida, United States - Lox_Sample_2.5 | ecosystem: Environmental > Terrestrial > Soil > Wetlands | place: USA... | reverse complement strand
GTTAGTTAAACAACTAAACAAATCTATGCTTTAATTCGGATATCTGCAAGTTTTTCCAACGCCTTTTTCTCTGTTATCAAGTCTATTTAAATAATTTCGATTCAGTAGTTTTATAGCAGTCATGCAATCATTTTTTTTATCATATAAATCTTCATTGATTCATTACCAAAGAGCTGGCGATGGGGGCAGGTTGATCATCGGGCTCCATGGTTATGGTGAATCCGGAGATGCGTTTGATTTCCTGGAAGCTGATCTGCCTTCTGATTTTTCATTGATTGCTATTGATCTGCCATTCCACGGAAAAACAAGCTGGAACGAGGGTTTGAACTTTACTCCCGCTGATCTCATTACTATTATTAACCGCATTGTCGAACCCATTTTTTCCCATGAACCAAAAATTTATCTCATGGGCTTCAGCCTCGGTGCCAGGATAGCGCTCGGAGTTATAACGCAAATGCATAACCGAATTGAAAAAATCATTTTGCTGGCGCCGGACGGCCTGCATTCGAATGGCTGGTATTGGTTCGCTACACAAACCTGGCTGGGTAATCACCTGTTCAGTTTTACCATGCATCATCCCGGTTGGCTTTTTGGCTTTATTAACATCTGTAATAAAACGAAACTGATCGGCCCCTCCACACAAAAATTTACCATGTATTATATCCAGACTGATCAGGTCAGGAATGAGTTGTATCAGCGTTGGACGTCGATGCGCAATTTCAAAAATGATCCCGGTAGAATAAAATCGTTGATCTTTAAAACTAAAATTCCCGTGCGCCTGATATATGGTGAATTCGATCGTATCATACCGGTTGAGTCAGGAAAAAAATTCAGGGAAGGAATAGAAAATTATTGTGATTTGAAGATACTTGACTGTGGCCACCAGGTATTAAATAAAAAAAATCTTGAACCGATATTGCTTTCATTAACTGAATAATAAAACAGATCACTTTCACGCGATGCAAGTTTTTTTTTATATCATTTTATTTTTTCTGTTCGGCTATGCTTTCCTGATAGACTATTACAGACGATCGTGGAACCAGATTCCCTTATTCTACTCCGGGACTCCTGAAGCAAAAACCAGGATCACTGTGATTGTTCCCGCACGCAATGAAGAAAAGAATATTGCTGATTGTCTGCAAAGCCTTTTGAAACAATCTTACCCACAGGAATTGCTGGAAATAATTGTAGTGAACGATCATTCCACAGATCACACGGAAGAAGTGATCAGGTCCTTCCTAAATCATTCCAAAATAAAACTGATTAATCTTCACGATTATATCAACGACTACAATTTGCCGGCATATAAAAAAAAGGCCATCGAAATTGGCATCGCGCAATCAAGCGGCGAATTTATTCTGACCACTGATGCAGATTGCGTCGCTCCATCACAATGGGCTAACCTGATGGCCACAATGCATGCCAGGCTGGACGCAACTTTCATAGCAGCTCCTGTCAGGATTGAAGATGGTTCTTCCATACTTTCCGTTTTTCAATCGCTTGACTTTATCTCACTGCAGGGCATTACCGGGGCGGCAGTATATAAAAAATTATATTCTATGTGCAACGGCGCCAACCTGGGATATCAGAAATCTGCATTTTATGAAGTCGGAGGCTTTGAAGGAATCGACAAAATCGCTTCCGGTGATGATATGCTCCTGATGCACAAGATTTATAAAAAATTCCCTCAAAAAATATTTTTTCTGAAAAGCCCTGATGCAATAGTCTCTACCAGGCCCATGACAGACTGGAAATCGTTGCTGAATCAGCGTATTCGTTGGGCCAGTAAGGCCGATCAATACGACGATAAAAGAATTTTTTGGACATTGTTGTTTGTTTACCTGTTGAATTTCTTCCTCCTCTTTTTTTTGGTTGCGTGCTTTTGGAATATACAATGCGCAATTTTATTTTTCGTACTGGTAATAGTCAAAACAATTATAGAATTTCCCTTTGTGTATACCGTTTCAACATTCTTCAGTCAAAAACACCTGATGAAATATTTTCTTTTCCTCCAGCCTTTGCACATACTGTATACTGTTATTGCGGGCGCATTGGGAAAATTTACGCATTATGAGTGGAAGAACAGGAAAATAAAATAACACGCTTCTCATCATTTAATTTTCGATTTAATTAATCCTAATCTGTAAATTCATGCATGGTACGAACCGGCTCATCACTTCAGCGAAATATATGGAGGCGATTGCGGAAAAACAAAGGGGCAATTTTCGGGATCATTATTATCACCATTTCGGTCATACTTGCCATCGGAGCTTATCTCATTGCTCCTGACCATTCTCCGGATGCCAATCGCATGATCGTTGAAATCGGGGGCAGGAAACCTGGATTCACACAACAGTTCCTGTTGATAAAAAAAGAAAGAAAAGAAGAAACACATTCCTTTTTTCATTTTTTGTTATTCGGGGAAGAAGATATTTATGATTACCTCCCCATCAATAGTTATAAACAATCGAACGATAGTCTCATTATACAGAAATTCATCGATGAAGGCGTGGAAGAAAGAGTAACATATCCGATGAGCAGGATACAAATTAATTCAGCGACCTGGAGAAATATGTACAATATCGAAACAAAAAAATTCTGGCTGGGTACTGACAAATATGGCAGAGACATTCTAAGCCGTTTGATCCTTGGTATTCGGGTGAGCCTTGCCGTTGGTTTGATTACGGTTGTCATCTCGCTGAGCATCGGCGTGTTGCTAGGAGCCATTGCCGGATATTTTGGCGGTAGAGCCGACGATATCATCATGTGGCTGCTTAATATCATCTGGAGTATACCTACCCTGCTGCTGGTCTTTGCTATCACATTGTTGTTGGGAAAAGGTTTCTGGCAGATATTCGTAGCCATTGGACTTACCATGTGGGTGAACGTAGCAAGGATTGTCCGGGGCCAGATCTTAAGTGTTCGCGAACTCGAATATGTCGAGGCTGCGAGAGCATTGGGTTTTTCTTCTTTCAGAATTATTTTCCGTCACATTCTTCCTAATGTGATGGGGCCCGTGATGGTCGTTGCCGCTTCTAATTTTGCATCCGCCATCGTGATAGAAGCCGGACTTAGTTTTTTGGGAATTGGTGTACAGCCTCCACAGCCAAGCTGGGGGCTGATGATCAAAGAAAATTACAATTTCATTATTACACACAATCCCATGCTGGCGCTGGCGCCGGGATTGGCCATCATGTTACTGGTACTTGCTTTCAATTTGTTGGGAAACGGATTGAGAGATGCTTTGAATGTGAGAGGATGAACTAAACCACGATCATTCTCCCTTAAATACCTGTACATTCCTGGAAAAACTTTCTTCGAGCGATATAAAAGTCTCCGTGCGTTCAATACCCTTGATTTTTTGAAGTTCATCATGCAATGCAAACCGGAGCTGGTTGATGTCTTTACAAACAATCTCAGCAAACATGCTGTAATTGCCAGTCGTGTAATTCAGACGAACAATTTCAGGAATCCTGCGCAATTCTTTTGCAACGGTATCATAAAGTGAACTTTTTTCCAGATAGATTCCGATAAAAGCAATGACATCATATCCCAGTTGTTTTAAATCTACATTCAGTTTAGTACCTTTAACGATACCAAACTCCTGCAGCTTTTTGATACGAACATGAATGGTGCCACCGGATACAAATAATTTTTTTCCCAGGTCGGCATAAGAGATCTCAGCATTATCCATCATTTCGTGGATGATCTGCAGATCCAGTTTGTCGAGATTTAATTTTCCGTGCATTTTGGACAGGTTATTTTTAATTTTTTCTACTAATAACTACAAATATTTGCATATTATCGAATATTTCCAAATTTTTTTTAAATTTGATACAATAAATAAATCAATTTGTTTAATATTGCATGGTCAATACGACTATACTGTGGAGTGATGGAATCTTTGGCAGACATGCCCTCTTGTCTCGGGGGTGGGGAAATGGGATAAACGTAGCATAATGCCGGTTCCGGCCAAACCGGAGCCGACTGGGGTTGACCACCGCAACATTGTACTACAGCTAACTACCCCGTGGAGGTTCGAATCCTCCCTCTACAGCTTCCTAAAAAACCAAAAGCCCGTCTGGATTGAGTTTCAGGCGGGCTAATTTTTTGGATGACCGTTGGGCGTTTGTCTAAAACCGTAAGTCGGAAAGAATTGCCTTTTATTTTCTGATATCATCAATTGTACTCAACACTTCCTTCGCCAATAAGGTAAGTTTTACATATTCTTTTTCCCCAACCATTTCTTTTTTGATCAGTTTACTGCCCATTCCTACAGCGCTTACTCCAGCCGCGAACCAGGTCCGAATATTTTCTCGTTCAGGTTCCACGCCGCCGGTGGGTATGAATGAAATATCAGGAAAGATTTCTTTTACGGATTGCACAAAAGAAGGCCCCAGTAGATTGCCGGGAAATAATTTTACAAATGAGATCCCGAATGCTTCTGCCTTCATGATCTCGGTGGGTGTCATACAACCCGGTATCCATAATATTTTTTCTGAATAAGCAATATCAAAAACATCTTCAGGCAAACCGGGGCTGATTAGAAAATCAGCACCCGCATCAATGAAAGCGCTTGCTGCCGAAGCATCTTTAATCGTTCCCGCCCCGAGGTACATACCGCTTAGTTTCTGATCGCAAAGAAGTCTTAGTTTTCCAAAATTTTTCAGGGCTTCATTCCCCCTGTTGGTATATTCAACGACTCTGCAACCCGCGTCGTATAAGGCTTTCAACAGATCAGCGCTGACCCATTCTGAAGGATGAAAATATAGCGGCACCAGGCCCTGGGCCCTGATCACTTCTCTAATCTGAATTCTTTTATCCATGTTTCTTTATTCTGGATTGAATAGCCGCAATATCCTGCTTTGTAATATCACCCAATTCATAAAATTTCCCAACTGCTGCTGCTGCTGCAAAGTTGATGATTTCCTTCGGAGTATGGTCATGATACAATCCATAGATCAGTCCCGCCATAAAACAATCTCCGGTTCCTACTTTATCCACGATGTTCTCTGCGATAAATTCTTCTGAAACATAATATTCATTGTTCCTGAACAAAGCAGCATAATATTGTATTCCTGATTGCCCATGATCGAAGCGGAAAGTATTCGCAATCGTTTTGCATTGGGGAAATTTTTTATAAATGGCGTCGCATGTTTTCAGGGCATGATCCAGATAATCTTCTTTTTTGCTTTTTTCCTGCAGGGCGGGATCCGGTTCAATGCCGAGCAGCACGTGAGCCGACCAGATATTTCCCATGATCACATCACAATAAAATGCCAGTTCACCCATTGTCCCGGCTGATTGTCCGGAGTTCTGCCAAAGTCTGGCCCTGTAATTCAGGTCAACGGAAATGGTTATGCGCTTTTTGACAGCGGCTTCAAGTGCTTCCCTGCAAAAAGAAAATGTTTCTTTACCCAGCGCCGGACTAACGGCGCTGAAATGGAACCAGGAAACACCTTCCAATGCCCTGTCCCAATCAATCATTCCTGTCCTGCATTCAGAAAAAGAAGAATGCGCCCTGTCGTAAATAACACCTTTATGTTTCAGGTCTGCCCCCTGTGGCAGAAAATAAATTCCGATCCTTTCGCCAGACAAATGAATAGCGCTGGTATCAATATTTCTTTCCGAGAGTTCTTTGACGATCTCTCCGGATAAATAGTTTTCCGGCATTGCGGTAAAATATTTTGCAGGAATCTTCCATCTTGCCAATGCAGCCGCTACGTTTAATTCAGATCCTCCCAAATACAGATCCATAGCCGATTTCCGCAGCCATTCACCCTGCAGGGCTGGCGACATGCGCAATAATATTTCTCCGAAACAAAATACTTTATTCATTCCTGCAATCCCTGCCAGTTAAAATAATTCTTTGCATTGAAATAACAGATATCCCGGATGATTTTGCCTGTCCACCCGATATCATCAGGCAATTCACCACTGTCTATTTCTTCACCAAATAAATTACAAAGCAGCCTGCGGAAATACTCATGGCGGGGGAAGGAAAGAAAACTCCTCGAATCCGTAAGCATACCCACAAACCGGCTGATGAGGCCCATGTTGGAAAGCGTATTCAATTGCTTTTTTATTCCGTCTGCCTGGTCAAGAAACCACCAGGCGGATCCCCATTGAATTTTCCCTGCTATCGAACCGTCGTTGAAATTGCCTGTCATGGTAGCCATCACTTCATTGTACGCCGGATTTACATTGTATAAAATTGTTTTGGCTAATTGATTTTTCCTCTCCAGCCTGTCGAGGAATTTTGCAAGCGACACAGCCTGCGGGAAATCTCCGATGGAATCCCAGCCTGTATTAGGGCCGACCAGGCTTGTCATCCTGCTGTTGTTATTGCGAAGTGCGCCGAGATGGTATTGCTGCACCCATCCTTTGGCATGATTCCATTCTGCAAACTGCAGCAGCATGGCCGATTTGAATTTTTTGATTTCAGTTTGATCCAATGATTTATTGCCAAGCAGTTTTTCAAAAATAGTTTTGATCTCTCTGTCAGTAAAATCATTTGCATATATTTCTTCCAATCCGTGGTCGGCTACAGAACAACCATTTTCAGCAAAGAAATCATGGCGTGACTTCAGCACATCGATATAATCTTTAAAAGATGCGATAGAAATATTCGCAACATTTTCCAAAGTCAGTAGGTATTTCAGGAAAGCTCCCGTATCTTCTGCCCTGATCGCCGAATCAGGCCGGAATGCAGGCAGGACGGGGATTTCAAAGCCCTCATTTTTTAACTGTCGGTGAAATTGCAAATCGTCTGCCGGATCATCAGTAGTGCAAACAAGTCGCACATTCATTTTTTTCAATAAATTTTTTACGGAATAATGCCGTGTGCGAAGCTTTTCATTGCAGGCTTCATAAATCTCTTTTGCAGTCTTCGGATTCAGGATCGTATGTACATTGAAATACCGGAGCAATTCAAGATGCGTCCAGTGATACAAAGGATTGCGTAAGGTATAGGGAACCGTTTCAGCCCACTTTTCAAATTTTTCCCAATCTGATTTATTTCCTGTGCAATAACTTTCATCCACACCATTGGTGCGCATTGCGCGCCATTTATAATGATCTCCGTAGAGCCAGACCTGTGTCAGGTTTTCAAATTGTTTGTCCTCAGCAATCTCTGACGGTGGCAAATGACAATGATAATCGATGATGGGCATCTCTTCGGCAAATTCATGGTACAATTGATTTGCCGTTTTGGATTGTAATAAAAAATCATCGCCCAAAAAACTTCGCATAAAACCTAAGAATTTAAATTCAGCTTCAGGGATCCGCCATTTCAGCTTTCATTGAATGAATAACTGCCATCGCCCCTTTATCCATAAGCCAACGTAATTTCTCAGAAACATGTTCAGCAAACCCGGTCAGTGCTGTGAGATCGGTTCCCCACAAATCCTGATTCGATAATATATTCTTTACCAGGTTTTCAGGATCTTTCCATTGTGTTGCATACCATGCCGCATGATCATCCTGAATCGGATATTCCTTTCCGTTAGCTTCCCCGAAGTAATGCCCTTCAACAACTTTTACTGATTTCATGAACAGGAGATGAGCCGCAAAACCGAGACACATGCATTCAGGAATTGTTCCTGACTGAGCAAACTGATTCAGCAATAAAGGTACGTTCCGCATGTGCATTTTAGAAGAATATTGCAAGGTAATGCTCAGCCATTTGTGCTCAATATATGGATTGGCATAACGTTCCAGGACCTTGGCCGCAAAATGGGTCGCCATCTCCATACTCAGCTCCTTATTCGTAATCACGGGAGCAATTTCCTGAAGCATCAATCTTTTGATATAAGAAAAAAAAGCGCCGTCCTGCATCGCTTCCTTTACTGTCGTAAAACCAGCCAGATGGGCCAGTCCGCAGCTGAAAGTATGTGAGCCATTCAGGAGACGCAATTTAAGTTCCCGGTAAATAAATATATCAGGCGCAATGATCACCCCTTCATCCACTTTGCAGAAAGAAAGTTTCTGCTTCACTTTTTCGCTGGCAGATTCAATGGCCCATAAGCGATATACTTCAGACATGATCATCAGTTCGTCGGAATATCCAAGTAATGTTTCTGTTTCCTTTTGCTTTTCTGAAGAAAGTTTCCCAGGAACGATGCGATCAACCAAAGAATTGCAGAAATAATTATCATGCTGCAACCAGTTGAGAAAGGCCTCTTCCAGATTATTCCTTTTAGCAAGCTCAAGGAGTATGGTCAATAATTTCTTTCCGTTGTCGGGTAACAGTTCAGTTGGAATAATAATCATTCCACCTGATCCATCTCCTTTACATATTGTAAATCTTCGATGTAAAAATGAAAGCAATTTTCCCGGGAAGGATTCCGGAGGAGACAAGTGAATATTATCATCAGATAAAACAATTCCCACTTCTGTGGTGTTGGAGATGACGATCTGCATCTCAGGATTGGCTGCACATTCAAGAATTTCATTCCAGTTATTTCTGGCAGAAAGTACCCTGCTGACAGATGCATTAATGATATTCTCTTCCACTTTTTTCCCTGATTCAATCCCCCTGACGCAAAGAGTGTATAAATTATCCTGTTGGTCAAAGGAATCCGTTTGTGCATTGCCGGTAGACTTCACCACTACAATTCTTCCATTAAAGATTCCCTGTTTGTTTGCCTTGTCGATGAAATAGTCGGTCAGCCCCCGAAGCAGTACTCCTGTCCCAAACTGCAACACTTTTTCAGGAAGATCAAAACAGGTTGCTGCAGGAATCTGAACTTTTCCTGATGTAATTTGACCAATTGTTTTTTTTGACAACATCATGCCTGTTAAAATAGGATTGACTTCAATAAAGATTTGATAACAACCCCTATTTTTGTCGACCATGGCACAGAAAAAATTACAGCGCTTCGAGGCGATCAAATCTTTTCCAAATGTATTGCAATACCCGGAAGGAATGGCAGGTAAATGGAATGATTTCTTTAAAAACAAATATCCCATTACACTTGAACTGGCCTGTGGTAAAGGGGAATACGCGGTTGGCCTGGCCAAAATGCACCCGAAGCGGAATTTTATTGGCGTGGATATAAAAGGCAACAGGATATATGTGGGAGCAAAAAAATCGATTGAAGAAAAAATTTTTAATGCAGCTTTTTTGCGGACGCAGATTGACAGAATCAGTGAATATTTCCAAAAAGACGAAGTCAGCGAGATCTGGCTTCCTTTTCCCGACCCGCAACTGAGGGTATCAAGAGCTAAAAAAAGACTGACTCATCCAAAATTTTTACGCCTCTATCATCAATTTCTCATTCCGGGAGGGCTGATCCATTTGAAAACCGACTCCCCGGTTTTATATTCATTTACCAAAACAGTAATTGAACTTTACGGGCTGGTTATGCATATCCAATATGAAGACATCTCTGCTGAACCTCATATCCCGGAGGAATTACAGATCAAAACATATTATGAGGGGCTGGATATCGCCCAAAACAGGAAATTATATTATATCTGTTTTTCTTTGCCCGCAGCAATTTTACCATCGATAGATCATATCTTACAGGAGAGAATAAAAGAAAATGAAGCCTCAATTCATTGAAGGGGAAGATTATTATTATAATGAAGAAGGGTATATTGTTCTCACCGAAAAATACCATCTTGAAAAAGGATATTGTTGCGGTAATGGATGCCGGCATTGTCCCTATGATTATGAAAATGTTCCTGAACCGGGGAAATCAGCGCTGCTGAAGAAAAGGCAAGATGAGGACAACAGAAAAAGAAATTAAATTAAGCATCCTATGTGTATCTATGATCCTATTGTGTCTATGTGGTGAATAAAAAATTCACCACATAGAAGCATTAAGCTCAAAATAGAAATCTTCCTTTTGAATTCAGTCATGCCAAAACAAAAACTATCTGTCGTCAGGCCTTCCGGAAAAAAAGAAGCTTCTTTTTTTGAATTGGTTTATGAAGTAGCCAGGCAAATCCCGAAAGGAAGAGTAACTTCTTATGGAGCCATTGCCGCTTGCCTGGGAACAAAACTTTCTGCAAGAATGGTGGGTTGGGCCATGAATGGAGCCGGGAAAGTGAAACCGAAAGTACCCGCACACCGCGTGGTTAACCGAAATGGAATGCTTAGCGGTAAACATCATTTCGGATCTCCTACCCGTATGCAGGAGTTATTGGAAAAAGAAGGTATCAAAATAAAAAAGGATACTGTAGTAGATTTTAAAAAAATATTCTGGGATCCATCCAAAGAAATATTTTAATAAGAAGCCTGATTTAATAGTACGGGCTAATCATAATATAAACGATCACACCGGTTACAGCCACATAGAACCAAAGCGGCCAGGTAATTCTTGCCAGTTTTCGATGCCTGTCAAACTTTTTCTGAAATGCTCTTTGCAGGGTAAACAAAACAAAAGGGATGATCACCCCTGATAAAATAATATGTGAGCTGAGAATAAAATAATAAACATAACGGAGTGATCCAACTCTTAATTTTTCATCATCACTCAGGAGCCCGTCATGATTCAGGTCTCCATATCTCACCGAAGGATTTGAAGCATGGTAGATGACATAGGAAATCAAAAAAATTGTGCTCAATACAACCGCTGTAAGATTTGCTGATTTATGCGCAGTGATCTTTTTGTTTTTAATGAAATACAGACTGGCGAGGAGCAATATGGCAGTTGTAGAATTCAATATAGCGTGAAACAGAGGAAGCGATTTAGTATTGAACCCTGTATTAATTTTTACACCCGGCACCAAAATTAAAAAGGCCACTGCAAGAGGAATTGCAATGGAAATAATAATAATCGGCAGGGTTAGATTTTTATCTTTCACCTGTTGTATATTTTTTATGCGCACAGCCTGTCGAATTGATCATGCGGCCTGTTTTGATTTCCTACTGAAAAAATAAACTGCAACAGCCGTTGAAATGAGCACGAATATAATGAGCGGCAGCAAGGGTTTCAATTCATTAAAGACCGAAGGGGCATTCTTATTTTTTTCAAGCAGTATAAGCCCGATATCCCTGACGAGTTTCGTAAGTTCTACGCTGTCCAATCCATCATAATATCCTCTGACCACATGATCTCTGTCAAGCAACACCATCTTCTGGGTGTGAATGAAATTTGAGTCCGCCCCTCCTGCATCAGATATTCCCATCTTTAATTCACTCAGTGCGAAATCATAGATTGTCTTTTTAGGACCGGTAAGGAGCCACCACATATCGGGATCAACCCCATATTTATCAGCATATTTTTTTAACACCGATGCGGAATCCCGTTCCGGATCCACACTGAAAGAAAGAAGCTGAACCGAATTGGTATCTGGCTCGTTGGCATTGTTTTTAATTTCCAGCGCATCCTGAAGTTTCTTCAAATTCCTGGTCAGGTATGGGCAGATACTTGGACAATGAGTGAAGAAGAAATCAGCTACAATGACCTTTCCTTTCAATTGAGTCAGTGATACATCATGGCCCAATTGATTGGTCAGGGAAAAATCATTCACAGGGTGCCACAGGGTATCGGTAATCTGCTTGCCATCTTTCAATGTTGTTATCACCGAATCATAATAATATCTGGGTGGCATCGCCACGGCGTTTTCGCTTGCTGTTTTAACGATCAGATAACTTACCAGTGGAACCAGCACTGCTACACAAATTCCCAATAATGCTTTCCTGCTCACAGATGTGGATTTAATGAATATCCCGCTTTATCAGAAAAAAAATGAGAAAGCCCTCTGCGTCACTTTCTCATTTTCTTCATTAATTTTTGGTTATTTTCTATTCTACTCCGGGCTTCTTCGCTTCAGGTTTCACTTTGATCGTATTCTTCTCTACATGATAACGATCGTAACGATTCCTGAGATTTTTAAATGAATTGCCATCCCATAAAAAGGCGGTCAGGAACCATATAAACAACATGGCAGGAATAGCAATGCTAAGAATGAGATTTCTGATTTCGTACTTCAGGTGCATGAATTCGGCCACAATGAAAAATGCTTTGGCCAAAGTTCCGATGACGAAGATTCCGTTCAGAAAATGCTTGGGCAAAAAATCCGTTTCATAATACAGGATAGCCAGCGCCAGTTCGACTATTGTAATAATCAGCAATATCCAGAATGTTCTCCAGATGACCTTAGTCGAAAAGCTGTGCCCGTCTTCGTGATGTACTTCTGCAGTTGCCGTATGAATGTTTTCCATATCTTGAAATAATCTGATTCAATAATTATAACAAATAAAAACAGGTAAATACAAATACCCAGACCAAATCAACAAAATGCCAATAGAGGCCTGCCTTTTCGATCATAAGATAATGTCCCCTGCGTTCAAAAACTCCTCTCCAGGTCATGATCAGCATGATGATGTTGATGATGACTCCTGAAAAAACGTGGAATCCATGAAAACCTGTTATCGTAAAAAAGAAATTAGTAAAATTGGTCGAGGATTGTGATCCATTAATATTCAGAAATGGATTTCTTCCCCACCACGCACCTTCATTATGAAGATGTGTCCATTCCCACGCCTGGCAACCTAAAAAAGCCAATCCGCCGAGAATCGTAAAAAACATCCATTTCATCACACTTTTCTTATCCCCGTTATGACCTGCACCCACTGCCAGCACCATTGTAACAGAACTCATGATCAGGATAAAAGTCATCAGGCTCACAAAGGCCAATGGTATTTTCATTTCACCAATGATGGGAAATGAGCGAAACACTTCATTGGGATCGGGCCATGAATTGCTGGAGAAACGGATTGTGCCGTAGGAAATCAGGAATGCACCGAAAGTAAAAGCGTCACTCATTAAAAAATACCACATCATCAGCTTGCCATATTCCACATTGTAGGGGCTTTTACCTCCACTCCACCATTTTTGACCTGCAGGTACTGCTTGTGCCATGTTTTTGTTTTATTCAGGTTGCAAATTTATTCTACTTCTCAAAGTTTATATTATCAATGAATCCATAAAAAGAAAAAAAACAAATAGATCCAGAGAATATCAACGAAATGCCAGTATGTACTCACGACTTCCACCGGCACGACGTTATAGCTCCTGATTCTTGTTCTGAATGCTTTAACAAACATTACAATCAATGCAATCACTCCACCGGTTACATGCAGTGCGTGGAGTCCTGCAATGATATACAAAAATTGTCCTGCGCCTGAACCGTGGAAAGTAATTCCAGTGTTCCATATTTGCCTGAAGCCAATCCACTGCAATATCACAAACAAAATTCCCAGGGCAGCCGTAACGGTAACCAGGTTCCTGTATTGCTTCATTTGTCTATCCCTGAAAGCCTTAAGTGCCATTTGAATGGTCAGGCTGCTCAATAATATGGAACTCGTTGAAAACCAAAAAGCTTTCGGAATATCGAACGTTGACCATCCGGGCTGCTCACGTTTAACTATATACGCACTCGTCAAACCTGCAAACATCATAATAATGCTTCCAATCGCTACCCATAAAGTGAATTTATGAGGATGTATTCGTTTTTGTTGGTCGCTCACAATATTTGTCGCTTCAATAGGTTCTATCATTGTTTATGATGTGATAACATTAACCTTGTCAATTAAAAGCGCCAGCAATATGACGGGCAGATAAATATAACTGCTGAACATTACCCGCCTAGCCGCCTGTGCGGTCATCTGCCGGTACAGCTGAACACATTGCCAGACCATGAATAAATTCGCAAGCAATACGATCAGCAAACTCACCATTCCGCTCATGCCAAAAAAATAAGGCATTACACCGACCGGCAACAACAACAGAGAATAAATGATCGCCTGTATTGCCGAATATTTTGTTTGGCCCTCATCCGAAGGCAGCATCTTAAAACCGGCCTTTGAGTAATCTTTATGCGCGATCCAAGCGATGGCCCAGAAATGAGGGAATTGCCAAAAGAATTGGAGGGCAAATAAAATCCATCCTCCTGCACTGATATCATCATTTCCTGCTGCCCATCCGATCAGGCAGGGCAATGCTCCCGGAACTGCCCCAACCAATACTGAAACAGAAGAGACTTTTTTTAACGGCGTGTAAATAAATGCATATACAAACAGGCTGAACGCAGCCAATGCAGCCGTCAAAAAATTAAAATGCCAAAGAATCAGCACTCCTCCAAGTCCGGCACAGACTGCAAAACCTGTTGCTTCTCCGACACTCATTCTTCCTGCAGCTACGGGCCTGTTCCCTGTTCTCTTCATCATCGCATCAGTATCTTTTTCTATCACCTGGTTAATTGCGTTTGCACTGCCGGTAACCAGCATGCCTCCTGCAAATAAGATCAGGATCGCTTTCCAGTCATAAACGGTTACTTTAGGCGCGAGCAAATAGCAGATCACCGAGGAAAACACAACCATGAAGCTGAGATTGAACTTGATCAGCAGTTGGTAATCCCGCAATTTGCCGGCTAATTTAAAAGAACTTGATTGCTTCACGGTTTCCTGCCGCATCCAAACATATTTTCAAATTATGATGTACGACTTATCTAATTCAACAGATCAGTCATTATTTCATTCAATTCATCCGGTTTAATGCCTGCTCTCATTGGGCCCGATCGGCTCAGTCTGAGGAATAAATTCTCTTCCATCTTTGCCATAGTCATATGCCCAGCGATGCACTTCAGGGATTTCACCCGGCCAGTTACCGTGCCCGGGATGAATTGGAGCAGTCCATTCCAGTGTATTTGATCCCCACGGGTTTTGTGATGTAACTCTCCTGCCTTTAAATATGGAATAAAAGAAATTGAACACAAACATCAACTGCACGGCAAACACCACCATGGCTACGGTGGATATGAACCGGTTCAGTTCAACAAACTGTTTGAAGGCTATCCAGCTGGCATAATCGGGATAACGGCGTGGCATACCCGCTAATCCTTCATAATGCATCGGCCAGAAAATAAGATAAGCGCCTGCGAAAGTTACCCAGAAGTGGATATATGACATCGTATTATTCAAATAACGGCCATACATTTTCGGGAACCAGTGGTAGATGCCACAAAACATTCCAAAGAATGCCGAAACGCCCATCACGATATGAAAATGTGCAACCACAAATAAGGTATCGTGTAAATGAATATCCAGTGTGGAATTGCCGAGGAAGATACCGGTCAACCCTCCGGAAATAAAGAGGCTCACAAAACCTATAGCGAACAACATACCCGGAGTAAAGCGGAGATTCCCCCGCCAGATCGTGGTCAGCCAGTTAAAGACTTTAATGGCAGAAGGCACGGCAATCAGTAGCGTAAGTAATACAAACACAGATCCCAGGAAAGGATTCAATCCGGTGACAAACATATGATGTGCCCACACGAGGAAGGCAAGAATTGCAATCGCAAACAGGGAACCAATCATCGCCATATAACCAAACACCGGTTTGCGCGAATTCACCGACATCACTTCTGAGACCAGACCCATGGCTGGCAATATGATAATATACACTTCAGGGTGCCCGAGGAACCAGAACAGGTGTTGGAACAAAATAGGACTGCCTCCTTCGTTGGGCAGGGCCTGACCTGTAGAAGCAATAAAAATATCAGACAGATAAAAACTGGTGCCTGCATGGCGATCGAATAACAACAAAATCAAACCGGAGAGAAGAACAGGGAATGACAACACACCTAATATGGCGGTAAACAAAATGGCCCAGATGGTTAATGGCAATCTGGTCATGCTCATTCCTTTCGTTCGCAAATTTAATATGGTAGAAATATAATTCAACCCTCCTAACAGTGATGATACCACGAAGAGAGCCATGCCAATGATCCAGAAATCCTGTCCTGCCTTCGATCCTTCATTGGCATCGCCCAATGCGCTCAGTGGCGGATACACGGTCCATCCACCGCTTGCCGGACCTGTTTCAAGGAAAAAAGAAGCAAGTATGACGACACTGGCCATCCAGAAAAACCAATAGGAAAGCATATTTAAGAATGGTGAGGCCATATCTCTTGCTCCGACCTGAAGCGGGATCAGGTAATTTGCAAAAGTTCCACTCAATCCGCCGGTTAGTACAAAAAATACAAGTACGGTTCCATGCATGGTTACCAATGCATAGTAAGCCTCAGGTTTGATGTGCCCATCCTGGACCCATTTAGCGCCCAATATGTCCCGAAGCCAGGGAAAACTGGTATCCGGATAACCCAGCTGGAGGCGAAAAAGCACAGACATCAATCCTCCCAATACCGCCCAGATCATACCGGTAATCAGGAACTGTTTGCATATCATTTTATGATCCTGGCTGAAAACATAGGTGGTAATGAAGGACTGTTTGTGATGAAGCACGCCATGCTCGTCATGTTGCACTTCGTGAGTGGTTACCACTTCGGCATGTCCATGTATTGTTGATTCGTTGCTCATCATAAAAATTTTAGTTGACAAATATCTCTTTCTTCAATTACGGTTTATTTTGTTTGGGCCACCAGTTTAGCGTGTGCGCCCGTATCAACTGCTACTGTTTTTTTAGTTGAATCAGCTTGCGGTGCTGCGTTTTGCATCTTATCAGGGAACAATCTCGCATAGTTGGATTGTTGTTTTGCTCTCCACAAAATAAATTCACTCGGCGTAACAACCTTCACAATTCCTCTCATTGTAAAATGTCCCTTTCCGCACATCTGATCGCAAGAGAGTTCATACTCAAATTCAGGATTGTTGGTTTTCTTTTTCATTTCCTCCGTAGTATATTTTGGAGTGAACCACATGGATGTGGGTGTACCTGGCACTGCATCCATTTTCATTCGGAAATGAGGAAGGCCCACATCATGAATTACATCCCTGGAATTGATAATCAGCTTTACCGGTTTCCCGACAACGAGATACATTGTTCCTTTAGTCACAATATCATCATGTGAAGCGGGATCGTCCCAGATTAATCCCAATGCGTTATCATCCTTATCACTGATGTTTTGATAATATTTTTTCCCGAAAATATTATCCTTACCGGCATAACGGAATATCCACTCGAATTGTTTCCCTGTCACTTCCACTTCCATAGCATCTTTTGGTGCATCGCCGGTAATTCGGAACCAATAAAATAACCCGAATCCGACCAACACCGTCAGCGCTATTGCCGGAATTACTGTCCAGATCAGTTCAAGTTTGTTGTTATGAGGATAATAATATGCTTTTCTTTTTTCAGAATACTGGTATTTATAGGCGAACCAGAAAAGAAGAATCTGTGTAATGAAAAATACCACACCTGTGATAGTCAGGGTAATATAGAGCATGGTATCTATCTTCTCACCATGATCTGAGGCGGACTCACCAAGAATTTTTCCTTTGAATAGTTCGTTGCACCAGTACACGCCAATCAATCCGAGAACCAGGAATACGATCATCAGAAATCCATTGATGCGATTGTTCTGCGCAAAATTTTTCTTTTCACCTTTTAATATGCCCACGTATTCGCTTGCTTTGGCAATCTGAAAAGTGATCAGAAAACCAAGTAACAAAATCAATAAGAGAAAAACTGTTGACATGATGCTTATTCCGGTTATTTAATTAAAATTATTTGGTTGGTTTGGGTTTGCATTCAAACTGGCTATTCGGGTTAGGTATGATGAATGACGCTTTCCTTGAAAAAAGGATGATTTGTTGACATCAGCGGATAGCGGCTCAGCACATCACCTGTCTTCCACATAATCAACCCGACAAATCCGGCTGCGATTCCAAAATCAAAGAGATTCAGCGGTACGTGATTGGGTGAAGTGCTGGCAAATACCATCTGATAAAAATCAAGCCAGTGTCCAAACAGCAAAGCTACTGACATAAAAACAACTGTGGCATAATTACGTTTAGAACTTCTTTTCATATAGATTAACAGGGGAGCCAGGAAATTTATAATAAGGTTCAGATAAAAAATTCCTGTATATGCTCCTTCGAATCTGGGTTTAAAATAAACTGTTTCTTCAGACATATTCGCATACCAGATCAGCATAAACTGTGAAAACCATAAGTAGGTCCAGAAAATAGAAAATGCAAACTGAAATTTCCCGAGATCGTGCATATGCTCTTCGTTGGTGTACTCCAGATAACCCTGGTTCTTCAGATACACGAGAAACAAACTAATCAGTGCGACTCCGGCAACGAAAGTGCTGCCGAAAGTATACCAGCTATACATGGTGGAGAACCAATGGGCATTGATACTCATCAACCATAACCAGGGAACAGTAGACGCAACAGTCAAAGCAAACCATACGATGAACAAGGAAGCCCAGACTGTATTCTTATAAATATAGCGTCTGCCTTCTTCAACAGAAAAAGGTTCTTTATCTGCTTCACGGGAAATAGTGCGCATTTTCATTCCCAATATTGTCCACAACCCGATTGCCAGCACAGTCCAAATCGTAAAAAAAGTGGGATTAAGAAAACCTTTTTTCCCTTTCAGGATTTCATCTTTATTCATCAGGTCTTTATTCAGCCATTCATAAATCTGGTGTTTGCCCCCGAAAACAATAATCATTAATATGACGAAAGTAATTCCACCGATTAAAGGAACCGAAGCAGAAATCGCTTCAGATACTCTTCTGAAAGAAAGCGTCCAGCCTCCCATGGCCAGGGTGGTCGCACAAAAAAAGAACATGGCTGCGTTAACCACCAGCAAAAAATATACGCTGTTCTGCAGCAGAGCAGACCAGAAACGTGCCTGGTGCTGATCATCGCCAGTTCCATAGAGAAAAAAACCAACGATCAGCGACAATACGCCCACAGCAATCAGTCCGAATGACCATTGTTTGTAACGGGCAGGTATTTCAAAATGTTGCTTCAATGACATGCTCAATAATTTTAAAATCTAACTCTTCCTTATTTATTTTTTTGCGATTGAATCAGCTCCTGCACTCCCGCTCTTCGATGCAGCCTGTTTGGATTTGATATAATAAATCACCATCCAGCGCTGACGCGTATCCAGCTGTGAGGCATAACTCCCCATTTTATTCTTTCCGTAAGTCATGGAATAAAACATCTGTCCTTCGGGCATTGCTTCATACCTTGGATCTCCGACCAGGGTTGCAGGCTTTGCTGAGAAAGGACCATCTCCACCCTTGTACAAAGGACCATTTCCATCCAGTTTTGATCCATGACAAATGGCGCAATTCACCAAAAACAAACGTTCAGATTCCACCAGTTGCACTGAATCAAGAGAACCAATGGGATTTTTTACCAGTTTTGACGCTACATAGTTTGTTGAATCTCCGGCAGCATCTTTTGCCAGCAGGAAAGGAAACATTTCGCCGCGTTTGATGGTTCCGGGTACAGGTTCATTGCTAAAATGAATGCCTTGTTTCAACAATGCTTCTTTCTGTTCACCTGTTACCGAATATGTTTCATAAGCGCGGCTGTAAGCCATATCGGGCATGTATACACGACCGGGTTTGCGTTTGATATCGCTGCAACTTATGATGACAATGCCTGTAACCAGCACCAGTAACAATAAGGAGATTTTCTTCGTCAGCATTTCAATATACATTTCGTTTATGCTATGACTGTTTCTTTGTGTTCGAATGGTTTTCTTTCTTTATCGTAACGGCCGAGCCACCATCCCGTTTCTGCTTCTTCGATCTTTGTTTCTTTGGCTCCGTTACTCTCAAGAAATCTTTTGACATCGGCATCATTTGTCCGGGATGTGCATTCGATCACCATCACAAAGAGATCATCTGTTGCCCTCAAATGAAAATGATGCTTTTTTACGAAAGGAGCCATCTGGCAGAGATAACAAAAAGTGAGCACCATGCCGACAGATGCGAAAAGCACAGTAAGTTCAAAAGTAATCGGAATCCATGCCGGCAGAGAGAAATGAGGCTTACCATCAAAATTAATTGGCCAGTCGTAAGTGAACACATAGCCAATACCGCCAAGAGCAGTCGCCGTGCCTGTGATTCCATATATGAATCCGGCAGTATGAAGACTGGTCTCCCGAAGCCCCATGGCCTTATCTAATCCGTGAATCGGCATGGGCGTATAGACGTCATGAATTTTGTATCCTGCAGAGCGAACTTTTTTAACTGCAGAAAACAAAACCTGTTCGTCATCAAAACAGCCAACAACAAATTTTTTTATTGCCATACCCCTGATCCGCCTGAGGCGGAAAAATTTAAACCCTAAATCCCAAAGGATTTAAGAAATGAAAAAAATATATTTGATGTATCTCAACACATTTTCCCTGCCCCTTATGGGGAAGGGCTAATGTGTATGTAACATTTCATGTGCGAATTCCTCAACCGGTTCTTTTTCCGCATCACCCATTTTTGATTTATAATTTTCTCCTGATCTTTTCAGAATATGCTTGATTTCAGCCACAGCAATTACCGGGAAGAATTTCGAGAACAGAAAATAACAGGTGAAAAACAATCCGAAAGTCCCCAGGTAAAATCCTATTTCATAAATCGTCGGTGTATAATAAGTACTCCAGCTGCTGGGTATATAATCCCTGAAAACAGAAGTTGCAATAATTACAAAACGTTCAAACCACATCCCGATATTTACAATCACAGACATAAAGAATGTCACTGCAACATTTCTTCTGAGTTTCCGGAACCAGAAAATCTGTGGAGAAATCACATTGCAACTCATCATGATATAGTAACTCCACCCATACGGGCCCAGTATATCTGCACGCGTATGGAAAAATGCATAGCTTTCGAATTTGTTCTGGCTATACCAGGCTATGAATAGTTCGGTCAGATAAGCACATCCCACGATTGAACCGGTGAGTACAATAATTTTATTCATCACATCGATATGTTCGATCGTAATATATTCTTCCAGCTTCAAAACTTTCCTGGTGATCACCAGCAGCGACTGCACCATAGCAAACCCCGAAAAAATTGCCCCGGCAACAAAGTAAGGTGGGAAGATTGTGGTATGCCATCCGGGAATCACGGAGGTGGCGAAGTCGAATGATACGATGGTATGAACAGATAAGACCAGGGGTGTGCTTAGCCCGGCAAGCACGAGTGCCAACGCTTCATGTCTTTGCCAGTGTTTTGTAGATCCGCTCCATCCAAATGAAGTAACTCCATAAAAAAACTTACGCCATTTCAATTTTGCACGATCGCGTATAGTGGCAAGATCAGGAAGCAGACCGCAATACCAGAACAACAGGGAAACCGTAAAATAAGTTGAGATCGCAAATACGTCCCACAATAAGGCGGAATTGAAATTGGGCCACAACACACCGCGTGTATTAGGATAAGGAAGAACAAAAAATGCCAGCCATACGCGGCCCATATGCCAGATCGGGAACTGGCCTGCACAGATTACAGCAAAAATCGTCATGGCTTCCGCGGCACGGTTTACGCCTGTTCTCCATCCCTGCCTGAACAATAAGAGGATCGCAGAGATGAGTGTACCGGCATGACCAATACCGATCCACCAAACGAAATTGGTGATATCCCAGGCCCATCCGACAGTCTTATTAAGATTCCACTGGCCCACTCCATAAATCACTTCCCTTGTCACAGCAAAAATACCGAAGCATAACAATGCTACAGCAGTTAAAAATCCTATCCACCATAATTTACTCGGATCGGTTTCGATAGGACGCACAATATCTTCTGTAACCTGGTGATAATTTTTATCTCCTTCAATCAACGGAGGCCTTACCTGCGATTCGTATTTGAATAATGCCATAAATTTTTCAGCTTTAAGCTGTAAGGTTTTAGCTGTTAGCTTATATAATTATTTGTCGTCAACTCAATTTCAGTCCATCATCCTTCCTTCTCTTCACTCACCCCATTTACTTTATCAGTGTTGCGAATCTTCGCCAGATAATTCACATTTGGCAAAACGTGCAACTCCTCAAGCGCATAGAAAAGACGTTCTGAATTTTCAGCCCTCGTCTTTGTGATCTTACTCTGGCTATCGTTGATATTGCCGAACACGATGGCTTCGGTTGGACATGCCTGTTGGCAGGCAGTTCTCACGTCTTCCATATCTTTCAACGGACGATTTTCTTTTTTGGCTTTCAGTTTTCCATCCTGCAGCCGCTGCACACAGAAAGAACATTTTTCCATTACTCCCCTCGATCGAACAACTACATCCGGATTTAGGACCATCCTTGTCAAATCATCACCCATCATCAATACGGCATCATTCAATTGCCCCACCCCTTTCTGATCCTGATTATTCGGGAAACTGTCTGCACCTGTGTAGTCAGCCCAGTTAAACCGGCGCACTTTGAAGGGACAGTCGTTCGCGCAATATCTTGTTCCGATGCAACGGTTATAAGCCATCTGGTTCAATCCTTCACTGCTGTGATTGGTTGCATCGACAGGACAAACGTTTTCGCAAGGTGCGTTATCGCAATGCTGACACAGCATCGGCTGAAATACGGCCTGGATATTATCCGGATTGTCAACATCACCGCTGAAATACCGGTCGATCCTTATCCAGTGCATGTCGTGATACCGCAACACTTCTAACTTACCAACCACAGGCACATTGTTTTCCGCGTGACAAGCCACAACGCAGGCGCCGCAGCCAATACAGGAGTTCATGTCGACTGACATTCCCCAGTGTATGCCGGGCTTATCGTAATAAGGATACAGTGTGCCTTCCTTTTCAAAATTCTCGAGTCCCCCATATCTTTCTAAATCCTTATTTCTTTCTTCAAGAATCCTCTTCGGTGATTTTTCAAAATGTTCCAAGGTCAATTCCCTTACCACTTCAGTGCGCCCCTCGTAACTACTGTGGGTCTGAATCTGCGCTATCTTATATGTGTCGCTTGTTTTTTCGAATGAAATATCCGGAACCGTCCATTCCACATTGGTTCCGTTGAAACTGGTGAATGGAAATACATTTTTACCTGCATCCACCACAGCTCTTCCAATATAGCCAGATGTATTTTCGGGTTTGGAACTTTGCCTTCCCCAACCTGCCGCCACTGCAATTACTTCATCCGGAGTTCCGGGAACGACCATGATTGGAAGTGATAATTCCTTATTGCCCGCTTTTATTTTAATTACGGGTTTTTCAGGATGAATCTCAAATTTGTCGGACTGGTGAACATTATTCAAATCAATGCCCCAGTTATCTTTCAGGAATTTGGGAGAAACGACCGCATAGTTATCCCAGTTTGCACGGGTTATCGGATCTGGTAATTCCAACAACCACGGATTATTTGCCTGCTGACCCACACCCAATGCAACACTTTGATAGATCACAAGTTCCAGATTGCCGCCTTTCTTCATCGAACCAATAGCTGCAGCTGCTTCTGTCAGCCTGCTGTTACTATATGCAACTGCATTTGTAGCAGTCCCTGAATTTTCAACTACTCCGTCCTGCAACGCTTTTTCGTAAGCCTCAACCGTACCTAGTTTATTAACCCAATATTGTTTAAAATAAGTTTCGTATGCAGTAGTGTTACCGCTCCATTTTAATAAGGAATCTTCGAAAGCCCTTGATTTAAATAAAGGAGCAATCGTGGGTTGAAGCATGCTGATAAGACCAGACTTTGGTTCAGCATCACCCCATCTTTCCAGGAAATGGGGAGCCGGTATCGTGTATTTGCACCATTCTGTTGTTTCGTCAAGACGATCGTTGAAAGAAATAGTGGCTTTTATTTTTTGTAAGGCGGCTTTGAATTTCTCTGCATCATAATAATCAAAAGCAGGATTCGCACCATAGATCAGCAACGCGCCTACTTTCCCGGATTCCATATCCGATACCAGCGCATTCATATCGCTATCAATTCCCTGGCGGGTTTGAAAAGCAGTATCCCAGGTAATTGTAGTACCTGATGATCCGATCAATTCATTGATAGCATTCACGACGATCTGAACATTAGGATTATTACTTCCACAAACGACCAGCGCGCTACCTTTATTCGCTGAAAGATCTTTAGCAACTTTAGTGACAGCGGTTTTTAATTTATCACTCAGAGATGGCGCAGTCACATTGCCCCCCAAAGCTGCGAGCAGTGCCAGCGCAACAGCCCCGGTTTCTGATGGACGATGAGTAAATCTATCATCAGCATTAGCTCCGGTTAAAGTGAAAAACGACTCGAACTGGTAATGCTTACTCATTTCAGGTTCCTTCTCATTGATTTTTCTGCGCTGCACATATTGACGGGCGAATTCGATCGGCGAAAGCCAGGTTCCCAGGAAATCTGCTCCCAGGCTCACGATAACTTTTGCATTCTCGAACCGATAAGAAGGAATTGTTTTTTTACCATAAGAAGCTTCATTGGCCAATAACAATCCGCTATACGAATCAGCATCATATTGCACATGGCGGCTTCCGGGAAATTTTGCCAGGAATTCACTGATGACTGCTTTAGTCGTTGGTGAAGTGATGGTGCTCGTCAGCAAAACAAGCGAGCCGCTAAGTCCGGCCAGAGATTCTGAAACCATTTTATCAAACGCCTCAAAAGTGCTGACTTCCTGCGCAACTCCATTCAGCATCTGAATGGGATAACGCAAGCGGGCGGTATCATATAAATCCAGGACAGAGGCCTGGACTCTTGCAGAAGTTCCTCCTTTAGTTATGGATGATAGTTCGTTCCCTTCAATTTTAATTGGTCTTCCGTCTCTCACCTTAGCAACAATAGGAATAGCATCACCTCCGGAAATATAAGTGGTGGCATAATAATTTGCCACCCCTGGAATTATTTCTTCCGGTTTATTGACATAAGGAATTACTTTTCTGATTGGGGTTTCGCAACTGGCAGCGAGTGCTGCTGCGGCTGTACTGAATCCTAAATATTTAAGGAAATCCCTTCTTGGTGTTTTCGCATCCAGCAGTCCTTTTCCATCAAGTCCCTCCAGTGGGAGCAATTCAGGAAATTCATTTTGAGCTGATTCCTGAAATCCCTGACTCTTATTACGTTCACCAAAACTTTGCCAGTACTTTTTGTCGCTCATATTCTGATTTGAAAATTTAAATTTGAAATCTGAAAATGTAATCTGACCAAAGCCCATTTTCACACCAGCCAGCAGCCAGCTTGCACATTTTCAAATTAGCACATTAATAATGGCATTTCTGACATTCCGTGCCGCCTATATTTTCAACCGTTACGCTGTCCATCTTTCCGGATTTTAAATCGTTATGGAATTTCTCGTAAATGCTATAGAATTTATTTCCTTCATTAGAAGAAGAATCCGGAAAATTAACCTTGGTTGTTCGATGGCAATTAATGCACCAGCCCATACTCAGTTCAGCGAACTGTTTCACTTCGTTCATTTCCTGTATCGGACCGTGGCAGGTTTGACATTGTACCTTACCTGCGCGAATATGTTGTGAGTGATTAAAGTAAACGTGGTCGGGGAGATTGTGAATCTTTATCCATTCTACCGGCTTGCCGGGTTCAGTATATTTCCCGGCCGCGGGATCATAACCTGTATAACTAAATAATTTCTGAAGCTCGGCTGTTCCGTCTACAGGGGTTCCGTCCTCGCG
>Ga0335076_10001155_pt1 | contig 25393 bp, 18 predicted proteins | sample Lox_Sample_25_FD_206717 | JGI IMG/M metagenome (GOLD analysis project Ga0335076, IMG submission 206717) | Soil microbial communities from Loxahatchee National Wildlife Refuge, Florida, United States - Lox_Sample_2.5 | ecosystem: Environmental > Terrestrial > Soil > Wetlands | place: USA... | reverse complement strand
AAAGCCTGTGCCTTCTGGAGCTAAACGCGCACTAACTTTCCATTTTTCAAGCGGAAATCATGGCCATGCCATACCACCCGATGGCCGGCAAAGCTGACAATCCACACCAGCAAGCCGACACAGTCGCGCAGGGGCAGGAGCCATAGAGACCGACCCAAATGGCGATCGTGCAACACCTCGCGGCCGACCGCTAATGCCACGGCTGCGCGCGTCGCCATTACCGCCACCAAGAGGATCCAGGCCCAAACCGCCCCGGCACTGGCGAGCAGCGCCAATAACGCCCAGGGAAAGCCGAAGGTGAACGCCAGGCCAAGGTAGCCCCAGCGACGAACGTCGCGAATGGTGCGCGCCCAGCGCAACTGGTGATTCCAGAATTCCGGCGGAGTGTATGCAGGGAGGAAGGTTTCCACGACATTTCCCGACAGGCGAACTTCCAGCCCCAGGCTGGCAATGCGGCTACCCAGTTCATAATCGTCAGCCAGGTGGTCGAGAATGGTCTCAAAGCCTCCGATGGCCAACAGATCGCGGCGGCGAAAGGCCAGGGTGGAACCCAAAGCGAAGCGCATACCCTCCAGATGGCGGGCGACCAGGACTCCAGGCGCAAAATCCGTACTGATGCCCAACCATTCCAGTCTTGACCCTAGGGTGGAGGCCGGCATCGCGCGGTAGAGGCATGTGACCAGACCCACTCCACTGTCGCGGAGCGGAGAGGCCACGCTCCGCAAGTAATCCGGTCCGACGCAGATGTCGCCGTCGTTGACCAGGAGACAATCGTAGATCGCTTCTGGCAGCATCTGCGCTAGGTTGCTCACCTTGATGTTGGTCCCCAGGTCTCTACGGCAGATGACCAGGCGGATGGGACGTTGCGGATACTCCGATTGCAGGCGCCGCACGACGTCGGCTGCTGGGTCCGACGGATCGTGGATACCGAAGATCATCTCGTATTCGGGATAGTCCTGCAGACAGTGACTGCGCAGGCAATCGTAGGTCTCAGGGCCAACTCCTTTAACCGGTTTGAGGATAGAAAGGGCGGGCAAGGACTGGGTCGAGGCCCCGGGCTCGGCCGATAAGGCCTGTTCTCGCAGGAATTGCCGCGCACACCACAGGCACATACCGTAGTACGCGAGACTGCACAGGGCTAATCCGCCCGCGACAATCTCCAGTAGCAGCGCGATGAAGTGAAGCATTCCGGGAGTTCTGTAGAGACGCGGCTGGCCGCGTCTTGATGGCAGCAGCGGCCGCCGCGGTAAGGCCCAGACGCGGCAAGCCGGGTGTCTAGCCGAGCCCTACTCGTAACGTAATGACTCTATAGGATCCAGGTTCGCCGCCTTCCATGCGGGATAAATCCCGAACAGCAATCCCTCGGCCGCTGCCGCCAGGAATCCGAAGCCGGCCCAGAACATTGACATTCGCGCTGGCAGCGAATCCCATGCCAGACGAATGCCGAGCGTGACCAGGGCCCCCAGCAGCACGCCCAGGATCCCGCCGACGGCGGTCAGGGTAATGGCTTCCAGCGTGAATTGCAACAGGACATCGCGCTTGCGCGCCCCAATCGCTTTGCGCACGCCGATTTCGCGGGTTCGCTCCGTCACCGAAACCAGCATGATATTCATCACGCCGACGCCACCAACAATCAGGGCCACACTGGAAACGGCGAACATGAAGATGAACACCGCGCCAGTAATTTGATTCCACACGTCAGAGAGCGAATCCTGGGTGAAAACCGCGAAATTGTCAGGTTTATCGATGGGCACACGACGGCGGCGGCGCAGCAGTTCGCGCATCTCGTCGACGGCTTTCGGCATGTCGTCGTGGGAAGTGGCCTTCACGCTGATGAAGTGCTGCTTCAGCTCGGGATGCAATTTGCGCAGCGTAGCCAGGGGAAAATAGACCTTGTTGTCGTCGGGATTCTTGCCGCCCCCGAAGGCGCTCTTGACCTTTTCGATCACCCCGATGACTTGGAACAGCTCGCCCTCGATGTTGATTTCCTTGCCGACTGGGTTCTCGTTGCCGAAAAGCTCTTCCCGCGTGTCCGCTCCCAGAATGATGACCGGGGCGCGCCGCTCGTCATCAATCTCGCTGAACCAGCGGCCTTCGGTCATATTCAGGTCGAAGACATCTTTCACGGCCGCGGTGTCGCCCTCGAGAATGGTCTGTTTTGCCTTGCGGTCGCCGTATTTCACCACGTAGGTGCCGGTTCCAAACTGCGGTTCGAAATAGCGCACGCCCGCAGTTACCGCCTTCACGTGCGGCAGAGCCTTCATGGCTTCGGCATCTTCGAACGTCAACTCCTTGCGGGTGCGCAGTTCTTCGGTGGGACGGCCAAAGGTAATCGGCATGTGGAACGCGAAGATGATGTTCGAGCCCATGCTGCTGATCATGGTGCTGACGTTGTCGTTCAGCCCGCGCACGATCGACGAAATGCCGATCACGACGGCAACCCCGATCACAATCCCCAGAACAGTAAGCCCGGAGCGCAGCTTGTTGCTGCGGATCGTGGCCAATGCCATCCGGATGATTTCGCCGTATTCGCTGGTGCCAATCATGGCTTACATCTCAAAACGCAGGGCTGCGATGGGATCAAGCGTCGCCGCGCGCCGCGCCGGATACACCCCGAAGAAAACGCCGACGCTCGCCGAGACGATTAATCCGGCGGCCACCGCCCAGAGCTTGATGACCGACGGCATGCCCACCGCCAAGGTGACCCCCTTGGCCACACCGATACCGAATAGAACCCCGATCACGCCACCCACTAAGGCCAGGGTTGTTGCCTCAATCAGGAATTGCAACAGCACGTCTGCTCGCCGGGCCCCCATAGCCTTACGAATGCCGACTTCACGAGTTCGCTCTGTGACCGAAACCAGCATGATGTTCATGATCACGATTCCGCCCACTACCATGGAGATTGCGGCGATGCCGATCATGGCAATAAAAAACGTGCCGCTCAGGTTAGACCAGATGCTCAAGAGGCTGCTGTTGGTCTCGATGTCAAAGGTGTCCGGTTGCCCGGGAGGGTCATGGCGGCGAGTGCGCAGGATCACGCGCGCTTCGTCGATGGCGCTGTCCAGAACCTGGCCGGTGCCTGAAGCCTTGGCGGAAATGCGCATATTCGTGTCATAGCTTCCATATTGCTTCAGCCATGCGGTCATCGGCATCAAGGCATAATTGTCCAGACTCTGGCCCAGCGTCTTGCCCTTTTTCTTGCCTACGCCGATGATGCGGTATACCCAGCCATCGACGCGAATCTCCTTGCCGATCGGATCGACGCCGGGCATAAGCGTCTCAACGATATCGGTGCCGACCACCACTACCGCGGAGTTGTTTTCCAGGTCCGTCTCGCTGATCATGCGGCCCGACTCAATATCGATGTCCTGGGTTACGGCCACGGATGGCGTCATACCCTGCACCATGGTGTCGGTCAGTGACTCCTCGCCATACTTGACGTGGCCACTCAACCCGCGCGCATACGCCCCTACATAAAGGCAGTTCTTGCAGCCCTCGCGTACCGCGCGGTAGTCATCCATGGTCAGATCCTTGCGCTTCTGGCCCTCAAGAAAATGCTCCACGTTGGTTACCGCAGGAGACACCTTAAACATGATGAAGACGTCGGCGCCGAGATTGAAGATTCTCTCGGCAACGTAACTGTTAATGCCGTTGACGAAGGTCACAACGGCGATTACCGCAGCTACGCCGATAACCACCCCTAAAAGCGTCAGAATGGAGCGCAGTTTGTTCGCCCAAAGCGACTGCAGCGACACGCGGATGGCTTCGTTGAAATTCAAAAAGTGGACCTCGCGGGTGGAACCCCGGCGTCGGGCATCCGACCTCAGCTTGCCCCCTTAAGTGACGGGCTGCCGGGTTCCGGCCGACGAGAAATAGTACATCTCGAACTTACTCAACAGTCTAGCAGAGTAGACTCAGGGGCCAGTCAATCGGTAGCAGCGCTGCTTGAGGAAGGAGGTCAAACCCCCGATGTCAGAAGTCGGAGGTCCGAGGTCCGCCGTCCGCTATAATGATCCAGTTGGCAGCTGGACCGGACGGTCGCTCCCGCAAGGGAGAGGAAAGTCCGAACTCCGCAGAGCAGTGTGCCGGATAACGTCCGGGAGAGTAGGTTCAAGCCTATTCGACGGCAAGTGCCACAGAAAACAAACCGCCCCGCAAGGGGTAAGGGTGAAAAGGTGCGGTAAGAGCGCACCGCCGCCGCAGTAATGTGGCGGGCAGGGCAAACCCCACACGGAGCAAGACCAAATAGGGAGGGACCAGGGTTCGCCTGGGAAACGTGCTGGCTCGGCGCGTCACAACCTCCGGGTAGGTCGCTTGAGCCCCGCAGCAATGTTGGGCCCAGAGGAATGACCGTCCCGCAACATTCCTGTTGCGGACAGAATTCGGCTTACAGGTCCGGCTGCCATACAACTGATAAGCCAGGGGATATAGACTCATTCATCTTCACTACGCGGATCGCGCGCTTCCCCTGGTGGACGTCACCCTTCCATGTGCACATCGTCACTGAACCCCGGATGGGTTTTGGGATACCTTCATGCAACAATACGATTCGCGCGCGTGAACCGTGCCTGTACGCCCATTTGCTCGGGACGACATTCCGCAAGTTGCTGACTTGAACTGGAGGGTGCTGCGTGGCCGCAAGGGGCCTCCCCCGTCCAGGCTAACGTCGTTTCTGCAGGAAGCCTACTTCGCCAATCCCTGGCTTGATGGGGCCCAGCCCTCGCTCGTATATGAAACGGCGGATGGGAAGGTCGTCGGATTTCTCGGCGTCATTGCGCGCAAGATGTCGTTACGCGGGCAGTCGCTGCGGGTCGCTTTTGGCGGAAACTTCGTGGTTGAGCCCGAATTCCGGTCGACCCTGGCAGGATTGCACCTTTTGACGACCTATATGGCGGGCGGGCAGGATGTGTCGCAGACCGATTCCGCCAACGACATCTCCCGAAGACTGCTGGAGCGGCTGGGCTTCCGCACCATTGTGCCATTCAGCGTGCACTGGGCGCGCCCGCTGCGCCCAGCCGGCTATGCGGCTTACGAGTTGTCGCGATTCGCAGGACGAAGAGTTTCCGCGGCCTTACGGTTTGCCGCGCAGCCCTTCTGCAGCGTGGCGGACAGGATGGCGGCGCGCCTGCGGTTTAGTCCGTTCCGGCAGGCCGAGGCCGTTTTGCACGCCTCTGAGCTTGACGCCGAGACACTTCTGCGTTGCCTCACCGAGTTCCGGGGCGATTATGCGCTTTGGGCGGAATACGACGCCCATTCGCTGCAGTGGCTGCTGTCCTTCATGGAGCGGGTACAAGCGCGCGGAAAACTCAGAAAGCTGGTCCTGCGGGACGATCACGGGAAGGTTGTGGGCTGGTACATCTACGGTGTAAAACCAGGCGCGGTTGGGGAGGTGGTGCAGATTGGGGGAGAGAGACAGTCTATGCAGCGCATTCTCGAACATCTGTTCCACGACGCCTGGGGACAAGGTGTGGTCGCGCTCCACGGAGTAGTGAACAGCAGCCTGATGGACGAATTCTCGGACAAGAACTGCTTCTTCACCTGTCGCGGCGGGTGGATGCTCGCACACTCGCGGAGGCCTGAAATCATCGAACGGCTCACTCGCGGGGACGCATTCCTGTCGCGCCTCGATGGGGAGTGGTCCATGGGTTTTGGCCGGTAAGGCTTCGTTCCAGCCGGGAAAACCGGCCGCGAAACGAGCAAGTTACGGTAGCCAGCGGACGCGGTTTGGCGGCAGCGCACCTCCCCTTGTGATCTGGATCACGGTGCCAGGGAACCATTTTGAGTTATGTTACTAGGCTCTTGGTGTAGGATCGGATGCTAGTTTCCGGCACTTGGAAAACCTCTCCCCTGTCTCATTTCGTTAGATATTTCACTAGCGCTAGTGTTTCTGCTGCAAGGCGAACGGAGAGAATCGAACTTGAGCGCCGAAGAGCTTTTGCCTAAGGTCCGGACCGCTTTCCAGTCCACATTCGACATTGATCCCCAGACCATCACTCCCGACACGACACCCAATGACGTTCCCGCGTGGGATTCCATGGGTCACGTCACCCTGGCCAGCAGCCTGGAGCAAGCCTTTGGACTGACGTTCGACGTCGATGACCTGATGGCGATGGAGAATGTGCGAGAAATCTGCAAGGTCGTGCAATCCAAGCTGGACAGGGTTCAATGTGCACCAGTCCAATGAGTCGAATTTTGCGGGTTGCCTGGTCCAGCGCTTGGGAGCCAGGTCGTGCCTGATTGAGGCGGCCACGGGAGAAACATTACCGGGCCACGATATTGCATCCCGGATCACCGACTTTGCTGCAGGTCTTCTGTCGCAAGGATTGCGTCCGCGCGATCGAATCCTTATCAGCTGCAGCCTCACCGCGGCAAGTGCGCTCGCTTACCTCGGGGCTATGTATGCCGGACTGATACCGGTGCCAGTGGACGAACGCCTGCTCTCGGCTTCAGCGGAGCTGTTGTTGGCCAAGTCGCAGGCAAAGGCGGTGTGGTCCGGCAAAGGAATCCACGGCAGCCGGGCCAGGGGCGGCGCTCTGGAAATCGCAGGCCTCTTCGATGTCCATCCCATCGGCATTTTTCCGCCCGCGGCTTGTTCCGGCGATGACCTCGCCGCCTTGATGCCAACGTCAGGTTCGACGGGCGTGCCACGGCTCGTTATGGTGAGCCATGGAAACTTGAGGGCGAATACGGAAGCGATCATTCAGAGCCAAGGCCTAGGGTCGGACGAGCGAGCGATGCTTATCATGCCCGTGAGCTACTGCTTTGGCGCCAGCGTTCTTCATACGCACCTTTATCAGGGAGGCGGGGTGGTGTTTGATCCGCGCTTCATGTTTCCCGACAAAGTGCTGCATGCCATGACGCGATATGGCTGCACGACCTTCGCCGGAGTGCCATTCGTTTACAACATGCTGCTACGCCGCTCGAATCTCCGTTCCATTCCGTTGCCCGGGTTGCGGCGTTTTCTGCAGGCCGGAGGTGCGCTGGCTCCTGAAAAGATCCGCGAGATCTGCGAGATCGTGCCGACGGCGGAATTCCTGGTCATGTACGGGCAGACCGAGGCAACCGCCAGAATCTCATGTTTCGCGGCGAAGGATGCACCTGAAAAGCTTGGCAGCGCAGGCCGGCCGTTGCACAATCTTGAACTTCGCATTGCGGACGAGGATGGTCGCGAGCTTCCGAATGGAGAGGTGGGCGAAATTCAGGTGCAGGGACCATCGGTTTGCGGCGGATACTCTGACGAACCCGAGCCAACCCGGCGCAAGTTCCGAGACGGCTGGCTCAGGACAGGCGATTTCGCCTGTCGTGACGACGAAGGATATCTCTGGATCAAAGGGCGTGCCGGGGAATTCGTGAAGATACGCGGCCTCCGCGTGAGCCTCGGGGAAGTGGAGGCCAGGGTGGCAGCCATGCCGGGCGTTTATGAGTGTGCCGTCGTTGGAGTAGAACATCCTGACGCCGGAGAGGCGGTCGCAATCTTCGTTGTTCCAGAAAACGAAACGCAGGTTCTCGCGCAGGAAGTTCGGCGGGCGTTGCCCCCGCAATGGACGTGTGTTTCGGTGAATGTGGTTCGGCAATTGCCCAGAACCGTCGACGGCAAAATCGAGCGGCCCCAGTTGCAGATGGCTCATGAGTGACTTGGCCAACATCGAGCAGTCCATCGAAGGCCTGCTGGCGCTTCCGCCGTACGCGATGCCTCCCGGCCAGCGGCACGATGCTCTGCTTCCTCTACTGAAGCAGGAACTGGCTTACGCGTGTGAGTGCAAACCGAGCTTTCGCAACTACGTCGACCATTGGCCGGCAGACTTTCGCACTGCGCAGAGCATCGCCGACCTTCCTTATTTGCCAGCGGCGATGTTCAAAGGCGATCCACCGCTGGCGCTGATTGCGTCCAGCCAGGTCACGCGAACGCTCACTTCCAGCGCAACCGGCAGCCAGGTGCCGAGCCGGGTGGTTCTGGATTCAATAACTGCCAGACGCTTGACGAAAGGTATCGTCACCATCATCCGCAATTTCATTGGACCTGCGCGCCGCCCCTACCTGGTCGTCGACACGAAGGAAAATCTAGCCGCGCAAAATGAGCTTGGCGCGCGCGCTGCAGCCATCCAGGCTCTGTTCCCTTTTGCCACTGAAGCGGTGTGTTGCCTGGGCCAGGATCGGTGGGGCGACTCGACTCTCAATTTGGAGACGCTTCTCCACTGGGTTGAGGAGTGGAAGAGCGCTGAGGTCCTGGTATACGGCTTCACCCATGTGCTTTGGACTCGGCTGGTGCAGCCTCTGCAGAGTCAGAACATCAGGTTGCATTTGCCGAACGTCCATGTGCTGCATAGCGGCGGATGGAAGCGTCTTGAACAGACCGTGACGAAGAAGGAATTCAGCCAAGAAATAGCAGCGGTCTTCGGCTGCCCGCCAGAGCGCGTGATCGATTACTACGGGATGGTCGAAAATGTTGGCGTCGTCTACCCCGATTGTGAATATGGCAACAAGCACGTGCCGGCGTTTGCCGAGGTGGTTGTAAGAGATCCACTGACGCTTGCGCCCACGATGCCTGGCCAGCAGGGCCTGGTTCAGACTTGCAGCGTGCTGCCGACTAGTTTTCCCGGCTTTCTGGTGCTGACCGACGATATGGCTGAAATCATCGGCACGGATGGCTGCGGTTGCGGCAGGCGCGGCACGTATTTCCGGTTCGCGAGGAGAGTCCCGAAAGCAGAAGTCCGAGGCTGCGGCAATCTGGAAACGACGCGCGTCAGTGCGGCCAGTGGAAGCGATCTATGAGTGATCTGATACAGACTGAGCCGTGTCCCTGCGAGATCGCTCAAACGGTGCAACGTCTGCGACGCCATGTACTGCAGCAAGAGCTCTCTCCCGGGTCGATCCTGAATGTTCTTGAGCAGTGGTCCGCGGCGCTCGATGATCGGCAGTTGCGCCATGTTTCCGGAATACCGTTTCTTCGCTTGTGGCTGCGGCGCGGCACTTTAGAACCGATCTTGCTTCGCGAACTGGGGCCGGGCGCTCTGAACGGGGATTGGCACGAGAATGGACATGCGCGCCTGCGGCCGTTTCCACTCGGAGTCGTCGGGCATTGGCCGGCCGCGAATATCGAGATTCAACCCATCCTGTCGCTCACCTGCGGTTTGCTTGGCGGCAATGGCTGCCTGGTTCGGGTGCCGGGCGGCCTGGTCGAAGTCACGCGCCTGGTGATGCAAAAGCTGTGGGAGGTCGATCGTGGTGGCGCATTGATTCAGCGCATTGCCGTGGTCAGCTTCGATCACTCGCGAACTGACCTTCACGAAGCCATGGCGCGGACGGTAGACGGCGCTATGATCTGGGGCGGCGAAGAAGCGGTTTTGCGGATTCGCGCCCTGCCCTTTGCTCACTGGTCCCGGATCGCTGTATTCGGCCCGCGGCTGTCGGTCGCGGCCATGGATGCTGGTGCATGGAGCAATCGCAAGGACCGCACCGCCTGGTGCCGACGCATTGCCCGCGATGTTTGGCAGTTCGACCAACAGGCTTGCTCGTCGCCGCAGACGCTTTTTCTTGAGCGCGGCAGCGGTTGCGAGCCCGAGGAATTCGTGACAGATTTACGAAGCGCTTTTCAAGCGGAAAACCACTCACATCCGCGCACAGAAATCGAGCCGTTCCGGGCTTCAGCCATCTGTCAGTCACGCGCAGCATGGCTTCTGGCGAGCGCCGAAAATCGCGCCTGGTTCCCTCACTCTCCGGATTGGACCATCCTGCTGGGAACGGGCGGAGATATTCCCACGCCCACACAAGGTCGCACTCTCACCGTACTTCTGGTGGATGACCTTCTGGAAGCCGTATCCAGGTTCGACGGAGCCGTCCAAACTTTGGGACTGGGAGTGAATGATCCGCGGAAGGACGACGCCTTGGCCCAGATGGCAGGGCGCCACGGAGTGGACCGTGTGGTGCGACTGGGGCAGATGCACGTCTTCGGTTCTCCGTGGGATGGCGTCGATTTGGTGCGGCCGATGGTGCGGATGGTTCGTCACGTGAGATCACAGGAACGAGAGACACCTCTGGGATGAAGGAAGGCAAACAATTTCTCGAAGCATTGGATCGTAAGGCGAGAGTGTTTGCGTCGAGTGCCAGAGCTGCCTATGAAAGCAACCGGGAATTGTGCTCGTGGTTACTGAATCCGTTGGCGCGCTGGGCCGAGGCGGCTTACGGGACCGGCGTCTTCGACGTTGCCGCGCACGGGTACGCGGAATACTGCGTTGGCGTAGCCAAGGCGCAACAGGCTTACGAGCGCTCGGGCAAGTACGTTCCTGAAGCGCTGCCGGAGATCATGTCGCAAGTGTACGAGCGCGAAGGCTACATGGTGCCTTACATGTGGGCCGCGATTCTCATTTATCCCTTCTGGCCTTCGATGGTCAGCCACCTGGGGTTGTTTCGTGATGAATTTGTGAGGCGCTTACCTTCGCGTGCGGCGGTTCTCGAGTTGGCGGCGGGACACGGGGTACTGAGTCTCCTGGCTGCCGAGGAGCGGCCCGACATCCAGATCGAAGGCATCGATATCAGTGCGCCAGCCATTGCGGTCGCGAATCGCCTGCTGCACGTTGCCGGACACGCAGGTCGCGTTCGGTTCGCCGTAAAGGATGCGCTGGCCGCCGAACAGCCCCAAGCCTCGGAGAGTTACCAGGGCATTATTTCAGCGATGCTGGCGGAGCACCTCCCCGACCCGGCCCCGCTGTTTAAGGCTATCTCCCAGAGAATTTGCAAGCAAGGACTGGTGTTCTTCAGCACGGCCATCGAGTCGCCACAGCGGGACCATGTTTTTGAATTCAACCGGGAAAGTCAGCCTCTGCAGATGGCTGAGGCAGCCGGCCTGCGCCTGACCCGGCTTGCCTCGGACGCGGGCCCGGCGCGGCTCGGCGCAAAATTTCTGCCACGCTCCGCCGCCATGATTCTACGACCCAGATGAGCAGCTAAGAGGACGGTGCGAAGATGACCCCGCCTTGGATGACATTCGAGGAAGTTCGAACCCTTCTTAAGCAGCGATTCCCTATGCTCATGGTCGACACCGTACTCTCTATCGATCCGGGGAAGAGTATCCGCACCACAAAGAACGTTACCGGGAATGAGATCCACTTCCTGGGTCATTTCCCCGAACACGCCATAATGCCGGGAACACTGATCGTTGAGGCCATCGGCCAATCCGCTTCCATTCTGTTTGCCAAGACGACGGGGACCGGAACCCAAGCGGGAGAATTCCTGGTGCTCGGCTCGATCCAGGAGATGAGATTTCTCGTGCCAGTCGTGCCCGGCGACCGTCTTGAAATCGACGTCCAGGTCCTCAAGTTCATCGCGGATTTCGCGGTGGTGGAAGGCGTGGCGACCGTAAATGGCACGGTCGTGGCCCGGGGAAAGTTGGGCTTTGCCAGACGAGCACCGGGAACATAGCGGGTCGTGATCCCGGTCGCGGACCCGGCGTCATCGCGCCCGAAGCGTACGCGCCATGGCCATATCCCAACCGGCTGCCGAGCATTCGGGTCACTTCTAGTGATGCACCAAGAGTTCTTCTTCCACGGACGCTGCCGTCGGCAAGGAGTCACTCCCGATGAATTCCCCTGGCAGATCTTGTGATGGGCTGTCGGGAAGCTGCACCGTTGACCTCGGATTTCGCAATAGAAGAAGAAAGGGAGTCATCCCCAGGAACAGCATCGTCATTACCCAGAAGGCCTCATTGAAGGCGAGCATGGCTGCGTGTCGCTGCACCATGGCATAGATGGCGCCCAGAGCCTTGCGTCCGGCGGTATAGTTGTTCGATCCCCGCATCACAAACCACGATCGCATTCCTTCCAGCATCTGTCTGGTTTGCGAGCTGCCGGCCGTGACGTGCTGGACCAGGTGATTCTGGTGTAATTGGCTTCGGCGCGCCAGAAAGGTGGTCATCGTCGCGATCCCGAAACTGCCTCCGATGTTGCGCATCAGGTTGAAGATGCTGGTGGCGTTTCCCATGCGTTCTTTGGGAATATGAGACATGCTGACCGCCATCAGAGGAATGAACAGGAAGCTTAGCGCCACGCCCTGAAATACCTGCGGCCACAGAATGTCCCAGTAACCGGCGTTCAGGTTCAGGCGGGATAGATCAAACATGGTGAAGGAGCCCAGCAGGAGTCCAAATAGCAGCAGCCGACGCGGGTCGGTTTTGCTGGTGAGGTAGCCTGCCAGGGGAGTGGTGGCGAGCGAGCCGATCCCTCGGGGCGAAAGGGCGAGACCAGCATCGAACGCGGTGTATCCCAAAAGCGTCTGCAGATAGATAGGCAGCAAAACCAGGCTGGCATATAACGCGAATCCCAGCATGCTCATGAGAAACACACCCACGCTGAAAGTCCGTTCCGCGAGCGCCCGCAAATCGACGATTGGTTTGGCCGTGGTTAGCTCGCGAATCACAAATAGAACCAGCCCCGCGACCGCTGCGGTGGCGAAGAAGCGTATGTAGCCGGACGAAAACCAGTCCTTGCGCTGGCCGGTATCCAGCACCACCTGCAGAGCTCCGATGCCAAGCGCAAGAAAGCCCATGCCCCACAAATCCACTCGTCCTCCGAGCCGCTTGATGTAAGGCGGATCGAAGACAAAGCGGCTCATCATGAACAGAGAGAGAATTCCGACGGGGAGATTGAGATAGAAAATCCAGCGCCAGCTGTAGTTGTCGGTAATCCAGCCGCCCAGGGTTGGGCCCAGGATCGGAGCCAGCAGAATGCCGATGCTGAATGCCGCCATCGCGTGGCCATGTTTGTTCTTGGGAAACGTCTCCAGCAGAATGGCTTGCGCCAGGGGCTGCAGACCTCCGCCGGTCAGCCCCTGGAGCACGCGGAAGCAGATCAGCGTCGGCAGACTCGTTGCCAATCCGCAGCAAAGAGACGTGAGCGTGAAACCGGCCACACAGGTCAGCAGCATTTTGCGGCGGCCCATGTAATTGGCCAGCCAACCCGACATGGGTAGAACGATCGCATTCGAAACCAGGTACGACGTGACCACCCACGTGCCTTCTTCCACCGTGGCGGCCAGATTCCCAGCAATGTGAGGAATCGAGACGTTCACCACCGTGGTATCGAGGATCTCCATGAAGGTGGCGAGCATGATGGAGGCCGTCACGATCCACGGATTGACGTGCTTGAACTCTGTTGTCATCTCCTCGTTCAGGGGAGCGTTCCCCGCCTGAATCCTCATTTTGAGATTATTGCGATTGTGCGGTTCAGGCTGTGACGTAGGACACCATGCAGGGCATCACATGGAACGCTGACGGCGCGGCCATTCAGCGCCGGGCATTTTAGTTGGGCACAATCGGCTGGCAGTTTGGTACATTGCAGGCATCGAACCGGGAGCGTGAATGTGACATCACAGACAAATCAGTCCAGCACCCAACAAAGCTCGGGATTCGTTTACGTCGCGGCAACCTTTGCCGCGCTGGGGGGATTGCTGTTCGGATACGATACCGGTGTAATCTCCGGCGCCGTCTTATTTATCACCAAGCAATTTTCTTTGTCCGTGTTTCCCACGGAGTTGGTGGTGGCCGTGGTCCTGCTGGGGGCGGTGGCAGGCGCACTCAGCGGCGGCCGCCTGGCTGACTGGCTGGGACGACGGCTGACCCTGCTGATGACCTCAGCCATTTTCATTGTTGGGGCGCTTATTTGCGCGTTTTCTGGATCGCTCAATGAATTGATCGCCGGGCGTTTAATCGTCGGCCTCGCGATTGGCCTGTCGTCGGTAGTCCCAGTCTATATTTCGGAGATTTCACCGGCTAATGCCCGCGGCTGGCAGGCATCCCTGTATCAATTGGCAATCACCATCGGCATCCTGTCCGCCTACGTTGTGGACTATTCCTTTGCCGACAGCGAGGGTTGGCGCTGGATGCTGGGCTTGGCGGCGATCCCTGGCTTATTGCTGGGCCTGGGTATGCTGTCGTTGCCCGAAACCCCGCGCTGGCTGCTCGAACGCGGAAGGACCGACGACGCGCGCAAGGTCCTGCGCCGGATTCGCGGCAATGCCGACATCGACACCGAGTTGAAAGAGATCGAGAACACGCTCTCGGTTTCGGTCGAACGCGGAAGATTCGCAGATCTCTTATTGCCGGCGCTTCGGCCCGCGCTGCTGATCGGCATAGGGCTGGGTATTTTTCAGCAAGTGACCGGCATCAACACGGTCATTTACTACGCTCCTCACATCATTCAAGCGGCAGGAATTCCGTCGGCCTCCGGGGCAATTCTCGCCACAGCGGGTATAGGCCTAGTGAATGTCATCATGACCGTAGTGTCCATGTTGCTGATTGAGCGCGTGGGGCGGCGTCCTTTGCTGCTGACCGGCATCATCGGAATGATCATCAGTCTCGGGGTGTTGGGACTGGCGTTCAGGATTTCGGCCCAGAGCGAAACGCTTGCCTGGGTCGCGGTGATCACATTGATGGCGTATGTGGCATCGTTTGCCATTAGCCTGGGCCCGATCTTCTGGCTGCTGATTGCGGAAATCTATCCTTTGAAAGTTCGCGGCCTGGCCAGTGGAACCGCTGCCACCGTCAGTTGGGGGGCGAACTTGCTGGTGTCGTTGACCTTCCTGTCGCTGTTGGAAGTCTTCGGGCCAAGCTGGACGTTCTGGTTGTATGGTGCGCTTTCGATTGGGGCGTGGCTGTTCTCCTACTTCCTGGTTCCGGAAACCAAAGGCAAGACGCTGGAAGAGATCGAAGAACACTTCCGGGTTGGAAAACACGCACGCAGCATGGGACGGTGAATCTGGTGCCAACCGGGAAACTAAACGTGGCGACGGAGCCGGCTGCGTCTCTACTCATGGTTCGCCCGCCGTTTTCTTGAGGCTCACGGTCGCGTTGGAAATCAGCGGGCGCGCCCAAAATCCGACGCTCAGCACCATGCCGAACGTGAGGTAAAGGAAAGCCATCCCGCCCCGCAGCCCCAAATGATCTCCGATTCGTCCAATGACCACCGGCACCACTGCCGCTCCCATGATTCCAGTGCCCAGAATTCCGGAAAATGAACCGTGGTGTTCGGCCACGGAATTGAGCGCGAGCGAAACAATGATCGGCCACATCACCGAGGCGAACAGGCCGATTGCAGGGAACGCGACCACCGAGACCTGTGCAGGCCCGAATAAGGCCGCCGACAAACAAGCCAGCGCCCCGATGCTGGCGCCCACGAGCACTCTCCGGCTATCGAAGATTTTCAGCAGCAACATCCCAACCGCGCAGCCTGCTGCCAGCAGTCCCCAGAACCACGAGACTGCCGACGCCCCGGTGGTGTGAGGATCGAAGCCATGATACTGGTCGAGAAATTTCGACATCCAGTTCGCCGTACCTTGCTCGCAGCCGGTGTAGGCGAACATGGCCATGAAATACATCCACACGATAGGTCTGCCTCCGAGGCTGCGGTACATATCCCAGCTTCCCGCGCGTTCTTCATCTGTATGTTCAACCGGCGGAAAACTGGTTGCCCACAAAACCATGACCATGGCGGCTGCCGATACCGCAAACAGCCAGTAGATGGACGCCCAAGGCAGCTCCGGCGGCGTCAGCCGGCCGAGCACTCGCAACACCAGGTTCTGGTCGGGCGACGGCCCCTTAAGGTTTAAGACGAGATAAGAATAGATGCGCGGGCTGAGAAATGACGCGCTCCCGAAGACCAACTGTGCAATCGTGGAATTGAAGGCGTAATTCTCTTCACCACCTGCGACCCGTAATAGAGGATTGATGGCCACCTGCAGAGCCGCCATGCCGAGCCCAATCGTGAAGTAGGAAACCAGGGCAACCCGATACTCGGGAAACAGGGCGAAGCTGAGAGATGCCAACGCTCCCGCAACGAAAGCGGCAATCATCACCGGTTTTTCGGTGAAGCGTTCGACGAGAAAGCCCGCAGGGATGGACATCACGCCATACGCGATGAAGAAAGCAAACACCAGAAATCCCGCCGCCGTCAGGCTCACATGAAAACTGCTGATGATATCCGGCACAATCGGCCCGAGAATGTTGGTCAAGAGGGAAATCACGAAAAATGTGAGAAAGACCAGGCCGACCAGGTAGCGATTTCGTGCCATATGCGCCTTTCAACGATGCTTATTCCGTGGAAGTGACCTTCGAGACCACGGCAAACCGCCCAGGTTCGTGCCCGGACTTCAGGGCCAAAGCCAGCGTGACCATTTGTGCCGGAAGAATCTCGAGCACTGGGCGCCCATCCCGGGGAACTGTCGGCAACTCGAGCGCGGGAACAGCAGCCTCCTCGCCGACTGCCTCCGCGCTGGCTCCCAGTTGCCGCACATCGCGCAGCAGCTTTCGATGAAGTGCCCGCGTTTTCAGCTCGCCGGAGAATACGAGAACAAAAATGCCGCGCCTCAGCATCTCAAACGGACCATGACGAAAGGCCGCGCTGCCCATGCCTTCGGCATGAACTCGAACACTTTCTTTGGTGATCAAGGCGCCGGCGCCAACCGCCGCCAGCGACGGGCCGCGTCCCACCAGGAAGAGTCGTTCCATGGGGTGAAGCCAATCGGCCAGAGAATGGACATGCTTCTCCCAATCCGCCAGATATCCTGCCGCCGCGGCCGCCGTTGTGCTCAGTTCACGACGGGTTCGGCGCACATCGTGGCCGCACAAAATATCTCCGGTCCACTTAAGAGCTGTCAGCGTAGTGACGTAGGTCTTGCAGGAAACGGAAAATTCCGCTCCTGCTGAAGTCAATATGGCCACGTCCGCCCGCTGAGCCAGAGGGCTTTCAGGCGTATTGGTCACGGCAATCACTGGAGCGCGGCCCCGATTCATCTCCAACAAACGCTTCACTTCGGCACTTCGACCGGACTGGGAAGCCACGATCAGCAGGGACTGGGAATCAAGCCATCGGCTCTCGTAGTGAATCAACTCGGAGGTCTCTGCGGCTATGGCCGTGAATCCATGATCGATCAACTTCAGGCGTAGCGGATGCAGCGCGTGGAAAGAACCGCCCATGCCGGTCAAGACAATTCTGCCGGGTTTACGCCCTTCCAGGAGCCTGGCCATGCGCCGGAGTTCGCGCGGCTCTTCAAGACCCCGCAGCGTATTTCGCAACGCCTGCGGCTGATCCAGGATGTCTTGCAGATAGGGGCCTTGGATAACCCCGAGGTCAGGAAGCACGCCAGGCTCCCTTGCCAAAACGATGATGCCAGACCATAGCAGCGCCAATGAGGTTGGCGTCTTCGCCCAGCGAGGCCAATGCCAGCTCCGTCTTTTCGTAAGGAACAAAACGGCAGCCCCGGCAAATCACTTTACGGATTCCTTCGAGGAACAGGACCGCACTCTTCATCACGCTGCCGCCCAGGACAATCGTGTCCGGCGTAAACAGATTGATGAGATTGGCTAGGCCGAGGCCCAGATACTCTGCTTCGCGCTCGACCGCCTGCTGGGCCAACCCGTCTCCCTGCTGCGAGAGCTGACAAATCTGCTCGGCGGTAAGCTCGCCGAGTAGGGAAGAATTCGCGGGCGACTGGCTTTCCATCCAGGCAACCATGGCAGGCCCGGCGGCCAGAGATTCCCAGCAGCCGTGATATCCGCAGGAACACGCTGGTCCCGAGGGATCAATTACCTGGTGCCCAACCTCCGGATGCGCCCCATCCACCCCGCGGTACAGCTGTCCGTTCAGAATGATCCCGCCTCCAATGCCGGTGCCGACGGTGATGTAAATCAGGTTTCGCTTGTTTTTCCCAGCGCCCCAGCCGGCCTCGGCCAGGGCTGAGGCGTCGCCATCGTTTTCCACGGCGGCGCGCACTCCAAATACACTCTGCAGATCTTGCACCAGGTTCTTTCCCTTCCAGGTGGGAAGGAAGTCGACATCGCCGTATTCGCCGGTGAAAGGGTCCACTGGACCAGTGGACCCAATCCCAATGCCGCGAATCTCTGTCTGGGATTCCTGCGCCACCTCCCGGAGCATGCCGATGATACGTTCCAGCCCGTTCGGGTAGCCTGATTCCGCGTCGGTTGGCGATTCTCTCTTCGCCAGAACGCGGCCATCCTCATTTACGATGCCCGCTGCGATCTTGGTACCGCCAATGTCCACCGCGCCGGTCAAAAGGCCTCCGTATTTGGTACCCTGCTCCCGGTCAAAATGCCACTTTTAACCCAAACTGCACCACTCTCCCCATGTGGGCGCCGTTGGCGCGCATGAAGAAATCTGTGCCGACGCCGCTGTTTACCCCCGACCATTGCGTGTGATTGAAGACGTTAAAGCCTTCGGCCCGGCACTGGATCACCAATTTTTCAGAGGGTTTGAACGCCTTGTAAACCGACATGTCGAAATTCGTACGGTGAGGTATGTTCACGCTGTTGCGGCCGGAATCGCCGAAGGTGAGCCCACGCGTCTGCGCGTATGCATTTGGATTAAAAATCAACGGACCCTTCCCACCCGGATCGGAAGAAGGCGGGACATGGGGTACGGCAAAGGGATCTCCCACGATATCGGCGTAGGACCCAGTCGAGCCTACGCCGTTGGCCACTCCGGCACTGTCCCCGTATACGCCATTGGTCACGGAGAAGGGAGTGCCGCTCTGTGAGGTCATGATCCCCGCGTATTGCCAGCCTCCCAGGAATGCGCGCGCGATTCCCTTGCCCTTGAATGGCAATTCGTAAACCCAACTCACAGTCAGGATATGGCGCTGGTCGAAGTTTGAGGAGGCGTAGTTGCTCCGCAAGTCGTAGGAATTCACAAAGTTCCCATCGAACTTGTCGGAAGAGTCGTCCATTGAGTGGCTGTAGGTATAAGCCACGTCCAAGGTAAGCGGCCCGCTGGTGTGGCGCAGGGACATTTGCAACGAGTTATAGTTCGAGTTAGCTTCAGGTTCAGAGCGAAAAAGCGATCCCAGGCTGTAGTACGGTCGGAAGGGATCGGGATCGTCTCCGCAGGCAGCGGACAAATTGATGGCCGGCTGCCCTGTGACGGTTTGTCCATTTACCTGGAACGCCGGATGGAGCGGGCCTCCTGTCTGTGAATTGCAGACATCGTCGGTTATGGGCTGCCCCGCGTGAAACGGATTCTGGCTCAGAGGCAGAGGATGGATCTGATTCAGCTCTCGTTCCAGAGTCAGATGTGTCCCCTTGCTGCCAACGTAAGAAATCGTGGCCACGGAGTTCTTCAAGAAGTCGCGCTGCACGTCGAGATGCCACTGCTGCACGTAGGGCCAGATCACATGGTCGGACGGAATCGAAACCGCGGACAGTGGAAACAGCAAGCCCTGGCCGCCGATATTGGAATAACCGACAATGTTGTACTGGGTCGGCTCCTGTACCAGCGGCGGTGAGCCTTCCAGGTTCTCCGCATTGCCTTCCTCGCCGTTGGTGTGATCGAAAAATACGCCGTAGGCGGCGCGAATCGAGGTCTTGCCGTCGCCAAATGGATCCCAGGCAAAGCCTACCCGCGGCGCAAGGTTGAACAAGTGTCCGTCCATGCAGGCCAGCGGCACGCCGGCCGTGCCGCAGCGCACGAAACCGTCAAAGGGATTCTTCTTGGGATTGGGCACCAGCGCTCCCGGCTGTCCCGTCACATTGCCGTTCGCGTCAATTCGAGGCGCGGTGGCACGGTCGTAAGCGGCGGGATCCCAGTTGGAGACTTGCCTCTTGACTTCCTTGAACGGTCCGAACAGGCTCAGACGTAGTCCCAGATTCAGCGTAAGGTTCTTGGCTACGTGGTAATCGTCCTGGAAATAGGGCTCGAATAATTTGTAGTGAATGTAGTACTTCGGTTGGGCGCTATCCTGCGAATAACTGCCGATATTCCCCAGCAGCATGTCGGCAAATGCATTCCCGGTTGAGACGGGGACGGTGCTGTCGAAGTTCAAATCGCCCTCAACATCCACGTAGGCGAGTTCGTTTTTCTGCGCATAAGCGGCGTAGCCACCCATGTCCAGCTTGTGCTTGCCGAAACTCTTGGACAAATTATCGCGGATCGTATAAGTGGGGTTTGAGTTCTCCCATGGAAATGCGGTCGGCCCTTCACAAAAACCGCCCCCGTAAGCCCCGTTCGTCGACACGCAGAAATCCGGCAGTTTTCCCCCGAAATTCGAAAACAGGCCGGTCATAGTGAAGTCGCTGCCGCGCTGCCAGTTTTCCGGATGGGTGTTGACCTGCTGGATATGGTTCGTCGTGTAGCCGGCGACGAATGCGTTCAGCAGAGTTGGAGAGATCGTAGCCGTTAGTTTTGCAACAATATTCACGCCCGGACCGTAGAAGTGTGAACCGATGGTGGGAAAGCTTTCTCCGCCCCAGGTTACCGTGGCATTGGTCGTATCCCAAGAATCGTGGATGTAGCGGACGCTGGCCCGGATTTTGGAATTGATGTCATGATCGACGCGAAATAACTCTTCGCGCCAATTTGTCGGTTGCGGAATGGACGCTGCGTAGAAGGATTCCGCGCCAGATCCAAAGGTGGGTGCGGGGATCATGTTGAGCAGGATCTTGCCATTGGGATCGATGGCGGGCAGTTGATTGCCGGGAAACGGCTGCCCGGTATTGGGATCGATCGGGCAGTCGGTGGCATCCGGATCGGCGCATTGATCGGTGAAATTCCCCGCACGATTCTCCACGGAAGGAACCGGACTGAAGAAGGTGGCAGGAACGTTCTCGCGGCGCCATTCCTGCGACCAGAAGAAAAACGTGTGATTTTTCCAGATCGGTCCGCCGACCGTGTAGCCGAAATCGTTCTTGCGGTACTCTGGTCTGCGCGTTCCGGAGAGGTCAAAAAAATTCCGTGCGTTCAGCGCTTCGTTACGGAAGAATTCATAAGCGGAACCGTGAAACTGATTGGTTCCGGACTTGGTTTCGACTTCGACGGTCCCCGAAGCATTAGTGCCGTACTGCGCACTGTAATTTGAGGTCAAGACCTGAACTTCGTCTATGGCCTCGATGCTGGGATAGACGTTCAGGCTTCCGTTGCTGCCGTTGTCCAGGTCATCACCGCCGTCAATCTCCCAGTTATTATTCTCGACCCGGCCGCCGTTGATGCTGTAAGCGATGCTCCCCTGCACACCGACCACGCCTTCGTCTTGTCCGGTCTGATTGCTGACTCCGGGGACCAGGGTTACAAGCTGGGTGAAATTTCTCCCATTCAATTGAAGCTGGGTAATCTCCTTGCCCGTGATGGTGCCCGCTAGTTCGGAAGATTGCGTATTCACCTGGGCCAGTCCCTCGCCCTGAACCGTGACTTCGCTCGAAACCTCTCCCACCTGCAGCGTCACATCAATCCGCGCGTTCTGGGCCACTCGAAGGATCACTCCCTGGGCGTCATACTTGCGGAAACCTTGCGCGGTCACGGTGAGGCCGTATCTTCCGGGGGGGAGCGCGGCTGCCAGATATTCACCGTCGGAATTGGTCGCGAGACTGCGGATCAGTCCGTTGTCGGCGTTCCTGATGACAACGCCCGCTTTAGGAATGACTGCCCCGCTTGGATCTCGAACGGCGCCGGTGAGAGAAGCGGTGTCCTGGGCTGCCGCGCACAGTGCCGCCAATACAAGCAACAGAGCCAGGGCTGGAGCACGTACCTTACGCTTCATACGCGTTCTCCTTGTGACACAGCGAGGCTTGGGAGCGCGGCTCACCTCGAGCCGCGCTCCACCCATCGCGACTAACTCTTGACCATTCTGCTGCCGTCGTCCCAATACACCGCCCGCTGCCGGAAATAGGACTCGTTGGCCAGATGGCAGGCCAGCGCCGCGTGATGGCCGAATACCGCGTCCTGCACTACCGGCTTACGCGACCGCACCGCCTCGAAGAAATTCCACAGATGCGGCTTCATATCGTCGTAGTCCGGACCCCGGAAGCTGATGGTCTCGGGCATCGGCTCGTGGCCCATCTTCGGGTCATTGTCCTCGTGCCACTTCTTCTCATAGGCTTCCCGCATCGCGTGGGGGAACCCGCTGTCATAGTAACTCGGAGCCGAGTCCTTACCGCTTTGCGGTGTGAAGCTGAGACCGAATTCGCCCATTTCCAGAATCCCTTTGGATCCCTGGAAGCGATAGGTCTCCGGCATCTCCGTCCCAAGGTTCAATCGCATGTATACCGGTATCGGCCCATACTGGAATAGTGCGCCGTGAACATCGGGCATGTCGCGGCCATCCTTCCAGCGAAGAATTCCGCCCATTGCCATGACCTGCTTGGGCGCTTCGTTGATGCCCAGAACGAACATCATCCCGCTGATGAGGTGGACCAGAAGGTCGCCCGCTACGCCGGTGCCAAACTCCTTCCAGCAGCGCCAGCGCGCGAACAGGTACGGATCGAAGGGACGCTTAGGGTTGTTGCCGAGCCAAGTGTCCCAATCCAGTGTTTCAGCCGACAAATCGGAAGGTGGCGGATATTCCCATGCCCCAGTCGGGTCGTTGCGGCCAAGCCATCCCTCCACCAGCATGAGATCGCCCAACATGCCCTGCGCAACCATTTCTTTGGCCTTGGCGCAGATCAGAGAACTGGTGCGTTGTGAGCCGATCTGGACAATGCGCCCCGTCTTATTCTGCGCATCGGCCATCTCGGCGCCTTCCGCCGCGGTGTGGGACATCGGCTTCTCGCAATAGATGTCCTTGCCGGCGGTTACAGCGTCGACCACTACCTGTTTGTGCCAGTGATCGGGCACCGCCGCAACAATGCAGTCGATGTCCTTGTTGTTGAGCAGATCGTGATAATGGCGGGTGACCGGCAGGCTCGACTTGACGATCTCGCGAGCCAGCGTGTGCCGGCCATCGTAAAGATCGCAAGCCGCTACGCACTCCACGCCCGGCAACTCTATGGCGTCGGTAAGCAGGCCCGATCCCTGCATCCCGATGCCAATCATGCCGAAGCGAATGCGATCGCTGGCCCCGGCGTAGCGGGCGGAAGCCAGCAGCGGCTGCGGCGTCAGCAGGATGCTGTTGGCGGCGAACGCCGCGCCGGCGGCGGCGCTGATTCCCAGAAACTCACGGCGTGAAAAGAAATCTCTCTTCATGAATGCCTCCTGGATAAAGGTGACTTGTGCCATTCAACTCAAAAGACCTGTCAGGCGGGTTCGGGCCGCATAACCCTACTTCTTCAGCATCTTTATGGCGACTTCCTTGAAAAACACGATGTCATTGTCGCTATGATTCTGCAGGCCGAAGTAGCCTTCGTTCGGACGCGGTCCCCGCTGCGGCTCAAAATCGAATTTCCGCTCCGGAACCGGCTGACCCTCGGTGTAGTCGGTCACCTTCACACCGTTCAGGAATACGACCGTATGCGGACCGTCCAGCGTGATCTCCATCGTGTTCCAGTCCGGACCCGGTTTGCCCGGTTTGGCCAGCGGCTTGGTTAGGGAATAGAGGGTTCCGGTGATATGGAAATCATCCTCGTTCGATTTCTCCGGTTCGTTGTCAATCTGGACTTCGTAGCCGTAATGGACTGGCATCCACTCTTCCCGCGGCTCGATGGGAATGCGGATGAACACGCCTGAGTTATCGTTGTGATCGCGCATCTTGAAGACCACCCGGATCACGCAGTCCCCGACCTTTCCGCCCGTCCAGTAGAGCAGACCCATTCCGCCATGGGTTCGGATCAGGCCGTCCTCAACCGTATCTCCGCCCGGTCCAACGTGCTTCCAGCCGGTCAGATCCTTGCCGTCAAACAGCTGGCGCCATTCTCCCGATTGAGCCTGAGCGCCAATCGCCAAACACGCCAACAATATGGATAGGGACAAAATATGTTTGCGCATAGAACTCCTTGTCGATCGCATTTAACACCGCCGAACAATATAGAAGCCTCAAGTCGCATATCCAAGGAATAACCATCAGCGTCCAATCGCGTCCAGGTAGTGCCGCGGGTTCGGCACACTTCTCCCTTTGCCAGCCGTGGCACTCTTGCCTCCATCCAGGCGCCCCGTCAACGCACGCCACGCGCATCTGTTTCTGATCGCGACATAACGCGATAAACTCAACAGGAAAAGCGATTTGCAGCCGCGTCGCACGCGAAAACGTCATCCCCTGCCTGACTTCCGTGTGCTAGAATCCGGGGCCGGATCGCGGGACCAACCCATGGGAGCACCGATTCACTCGCCGGCCGTCAAGCGGTTTGGGATCTTTGAAATGGACCCCGAATCACGCGAACTGCGCAAGCGTGGGGTTTCCGTCAAACTGCAGGACTTGCCCTTCAAAATCCTGACGATCCTGCTGGAGAAGCCGGGAGAAGTGGTGGCGCGCGACGAGTTGCGCAACCAGCTATGGTCGCCAGATGTGTTTGTCGATTTTGACCACAGCCTGAACACGGCCGTGACCCGCGTCCGCGAGGCGCTCGGCGATTCGGCGGACAACCCCCGTTACATCGAGACCATTCCTCGCCGAGGCTATCGCTTCATCGCGCCGGTTACAACAGCCGAGACGGTGAAGGAGAACGGCTCAGAACCGGCGCTCCCCCCGCCGAAGGCAGTACCTCCCGAGGTATGGCAGCCAGCAGGCCGAAACCTCACCCGCTTGCTGGTGGTGGCGATGATTGCGCTTCTGGTTGGCGCCGCCTTCACCTGGATCTGGCTGCGTCCTGAGCCGGCGTTGGGAGTATCTCGCATCGTGCGCATTACCAACACCGGTGATATTGCCGCCGTCGATCCCAATCTCGAGATATTTCCGACCTTGCTGACCGACGGGGCGCGTTTGTACTTTCTCCGTACCTCACACGGGCGCAGCAGCGTGGCGCAAGTCTCGGCCATTGGCGGAGAAACCATCTCTACTTCGACGCCTCTCGATCTGGTCGATCCCTGGCTGGTAGACATCTCTCCCGACGGGTCACGCCTGCTGATTCGCGAGCCGCTCAACGCCAATGCGGAGAGCCCGTTCTGGATCCTGCCCACGGTAGGCGGAGGATTGCAGCGTGTCCCCAGGATCGAAGGACACGACGGAACGTGGTATCAGGGCCGGCGCCGCATCGTGTATGCCCACGGCGATGATCTGCTGACCGCGAACCCGGACGGCAGCGAGGTTCGGCAGCTCGTAACCGCTCCCGGCCGCCCTTTTTGGCCGCGATGGTCGCCCGACGCCAGGCGTTTGCGCTTCACCTTGCGCGATCCTCGAACCGGCTCGCTCTCGCTGTGGGAGGTTGACGCTGATGGCAAGCATCTTCATCCCTTGCTGCCCAACTGGAATGCCGTCGCCACCGAATGCTGCGGAAACTGGACCGCCGATGGCGCATACTTCGTGTTTCAATCTTCTCGTTCAGGAACGTCGGACATCTGGGCGCTACGCGAAACCAAAGACTTCCTCGGCAAGCGCAGCAACCAGCCCATTCGACTGACGGGCGGACCGCTTCAGTTCGAGGGTCCCATCCCATCGCGCGACGGCAAACGAGTCTTCGTCTCCGGCGTGGAGAATCGCAGCGAGCTCTTTAAGTATGACCGCAGCTCTCGACGCCTGGTTCCTTATCTCA
>Ga0335076_10001153_pt1 | contig 25420 bp, 24 predicted proteins | sample Lox_Sample_25_FD_206717 | JGI IMG/M metagenome (GOLD analysis project Ga0335076, IMG submission 206717) | Soil microbial communities from Loxahatchee National Wildlife Refuge, Florida, United States - Lox_Sample_2.5 | ecosystem: Environmental > Terrestrial > Soil > Wetlands | place: USA... | reverse complement strand
CAAGCCCGGGTACGGGCAGTGCAGCCGGAACCCGGCGGCGCAGAACTACGGGCCTGCGCAGAACGGCGGCAACGCCGGCCTGAACGGGATCCTTGTGTGGGAGGCCAACGACGTCAACGTCGAGAACCTGACCGCGTGCAACTTCCTGGGCGGCACCGGCGATACCGGTAACGCGATCTGGTGGGATGGCGACGACGGCGGCGGCCACATCCGCGGCTGGGGCTTCCTCGCAACCTATCTCTCGGCAACCTCGACGTTCTTCAAGGACGAGTCGAGCGCCGCGACCTACGGCCTGTTCTCGAGCGACTGGGAGGGAGGCATCTTTGCCAATGACTACGCCAGCAACTTCAACGACGCGGGCTACTACATCGGTGGCTGCGCTCAGCTCTGTACGCAGGTGATCAAGTACAGCCAGTCCGAGTACAACGCGCTCGGGTACTCCGGCACCAACTCGGGCGGCTCGATGCTGATCGAATACAACAAGTTCGATCACAACAAGGATGGGTTCGACACGAACTCCCAGAACAACGACGACTGGCCGTCGCCGCAAAACGGAGCCTGCCCCTCGGGGATTAGGCCTCCGGTGAAGGGCGCTCCGACCTGCTGGGTGCTGTACAGGAACGAGATCAACGACAACAACAATCCGAACGTTCCAAACGCGGGCGCGGCGGCAGCCGGTCCGGTTGGCACCGGTGTCTCGATCGAGGGCCGCAACGACACGATCTTGGACAACACGTTCACGAACGACCGAGCCTGGGGCGTCGTGCTGCAGCCGTACCCGGACACGGGTACCGCGCCCGCGGACGTAACCGCGGCCGGCAAGAACTGCGCCGGCGGAATCGTCGACTACTCCTTCATCGGCTTTACGATCAATTGCCTCTACGACGACTGGGGCAACCATGTGATCGGGAACACGTTCAAGAACGTGGGTGGCTTCGGCAACCCGACCAACGGCGGCATCGCGGAATCCACATTCGAGCCGGGGCATCCGATCAACTGCTTCTCCGAGAACAAGCGGATCGGCGGGCCGCAGATGAGCTCGCCCGCCAACCTCGAGCAGACGAACGGCAGGTGCGGCCGGATTGCGAAGAAGACCGACACCAACTACCCGTTCGTGCTCGAGGCGCTGTGCGACACCAACGCACTCGGCCCCGGGTTCTGCTCGAGCACCGACAGGTACCCTCGCCAGACGAGGGTCGTCATGCACCCGCTACCCAAGAAGCTCGCGTCGATGCCGAACCCATGCCAGGGCGTCCCGAAGAACCCCTGGTGCCGAGTCTCAGCCGCCCGCGACCGACCGATAGCTCAGAGGAACTAGGCGCAATCCGCCTATGCGATGTGGTGATCTCGTGCCCACATCGCGGCCTGTACACGATCGGTGACACCGATCCGCTGAAAGACCGTCGTCAGGTGCGCCTTGACCGTCTTCTCGCTGATCCCGAGCTCGCGGGCGATCAGTTTGTTCGAGAGTCCACGAGTGACGAGTTGCAGCACCTCGCGCTCCCGATCGCTGAGCTGGTTGGCCGGAGCGGGTCCGCGCGACCCGAGCAGTTCGCGCGCTGCCTTTGGCGCAAGCGGTGACTCACCCTGGGCCGCGGCGCGGATCCCTCGGATCAGCTCATCCGGCTCGGCATCCTTGAGCAGGTAACCGATCGCGCCGGCGTCCAGCGCGGTCAGGATCTCGTCGCGTTCGGAGAACGACGTGAGGATCACCACCTGAGTGGCGGGGTCGTTCTGAAGCAGGCGACGCGTGGCCTCTGACCCATCGATGTCGGGCATCCGGAGGTCCATCAGGATCACGTCGGGCCGATGCTCCTCGGCGAGAACGATCGCTTCTTCGCCGTTCGATGCCGCGCCCACCACCTCGATGTCGGACACGCTTCCGAGCAGCCGGGCCAGCCCATCACGAACGAGCCCATGGTCGTCTGCGAGCAGTACGCGAATCACTCGAGTGGCGTTTCCAGTAGCACGGTGGTTCCCCAGCCGGCGTCGAGTCTAATTCGAGCCGGCCCCCGCTGTACCGGATCCTCGAACGAGCCTGGAAGAATCTCGGCCAGTCGCGCGTCGGTAACGCGTGACTGCCTGATTCAAGTGGAGGAGCCGGCGACCAGTCCACCCCATTCGAGACCGGAACCCGGGCCGCAGCGGCCCGGACAGGCCGACGCGCACGCTTTCTGGCTGCGAGCGCCGGGCCGCGGGGAGATCCGGCCGACCCACCTGCCAGAGCCGGGACCGGACGACGTGCTGGTGCGCACGCTGCGATCCGCTGTAAGCCGAGGCACCGAGACCCTGGTGTTCCGGGGTGGGGTGCCGCCCGACCAGTACGCGACCATGCGGGCGCCGTTTCAGGAGGGCGACTTTCCCGGACCGGTCAAGTACGGCTACCTGAATGTCGGCGTAGTGGAGGAGGGACCGACGGCGTTGTGCGGTCACACGGTCTTCTGCCTGTTCCCCCACCAGACCGCGTACGTGGTGCCGGCCAACGCGGTCATCGTTGTGCCCGACGGCGTTCCATCCGATCGTGCCGTTCTGACCGGCACCGTCGAGACTGCCGTCAACGCACTGTGGGACGCGGCCCCGCTGATCGGCGACCGGGTCACGGTCGTCGGCGCAGGGATGGTCGGCTGCTGCGTCGCCCGGCTGCTCTGCCGGTTCCCGGCGGTCGGGGTCACGCTCGTCGATGTCGACCCCGGCCGGGCGGATATCGCGGCGGCGCTCGGCGTCGACTTCGCGCTGCCGACGGACGCCGCCGGCGGTTGCGACCTGGTCGTGCACGCGAGCGCGACGTCCGCCGGGCTCCAGCACTCACTCGACCTGCTCGCCCCCGAGGGGACGGTGATAGATCTGAGCTGGTACGGCGACGCCGACGTTCGGCTGTCGCTTGGCGGCGCGTTCCATTCAGGTCGCCTCGGCATCCGCGCCAGCCAGGTCGGCACGCTGTCGCCGGCCCGCAGCGGCCGTCGGACCACGGCCGACAGGTTGGCGCTCGCGCTGGACCTGTTGCGCGACAACGCTTTCGACGCGCTTCTGACGGGGCAGTCCCGTTTCGACGAGTTACCCGAGGTTATGACCCGGCTGGCTGCCGGCAGCCTCCCCGCGCTCTGCCACGCGATCACCTACGACGGGACCTAGATCTTGTTCAGCGTGACCGTCCGGGATCACATGATGATCGCCCACAGCTTCCGCGGCGAGGTGTTCGGGCCGGCGCAGCGCCTCCACGGCGCGACGTACGTCGTCGACGCCACGTTCCGGCGCGCGGAGCTCGACGCCGACAACATCGTGGTCGACATCGGCCGAGCGACCGAGATGCTGCACGAGGTACTGGCCGAGTTCACGTACCGCAACCTCGACGACGACCCGGAACTTGCGGGCATGAACACCTCCACCGAAGCGCTCGCACAGGTGGTCGCGGATCGGCTCGCCGACCGGGTGCACGCCGGCGATCTGGGTGACGGGGCGAGGAACCTCGACGGCCTGGTCGTAACGCTGCACGAGTCGCACGTCGCCTGGGCGAGCTACGAGCGACCGCTGTGACGACGGTGCACGCCGTCTTACCGGACGGCATCGACGACCCAGCCCGGCCCAGCGGAGGCAACGTCTATGACCGTCGCGTCTGCAGCGGACTGGTCTCGCTCGGCTGGGCGGTGCACGAGCACGCCGTGCCCGGGTTCTGGATGCGGCCGAGCCATGCGTCGTTCGCCGCGCTTGCCGGTGTCGTCGAGCGCATCCCAGACGGCGCCGTCGTGCTGCTCGACGGGCTGATCGCCTCGACGGCCCCTGAGGTGCTCGTACCCCATGCGCGCCGGCTGCGGCTGGTCGTGCTCGTGCACATGCCACTCGGCCACCGGCCCGCGGATCATGACCTCGACAACGCCCGCACGCGGGAACGCGCGGTCCTGGCGGCTGCCACCGCTGTCGTTACCACCAGCGAATGGTCGCGTCGCCGGCTGCTCGCGCTGTACCGGATGCCCGCCGACCGGGTGCACGTCGCCGAGCCCGCCGTCGACGCCGCCGACCTCGCCACCGGCACCGCCACCGGCGGCGCGCTTCTGTGCGTCGCGGCGGTGACCTTCGACAAGGGCCACGACGTGCTGCTCGAAGCGCTCCGGCCGATCTCGGACCTGTCCTGGCAGTGCTCGTGCGTGGGCAGCCTGGACCGCGACCCGCCGTTCGCAGAGGCCCTCCGTCGCCGATCGGTGAACGACGGGCTCGACGATCGCATGCACTTCACCGGCCCGCGCACCGGAGCCGATCTGAACACGAGCTACGCGACCGCGGACCTGTTGGTGTTGCCCTCGCGTGCGGAGACGTACGGCATGGTCGTCACCGAGGCGCTCGCCCGTGGCGTGCCGGTGGTCGCGACCGACGTCGGTGGCGTGACCGAGGCCCTCGGTCACGTTGCCGACGGGACGCGGCCGGGGCTGCTGGTTCCGCCAGACGACCCCGCGGCGCTCGGCGCCGCGCTCGGCGCCTGGCTCGGCGACGCCGCGCTGAGATGGCGCTTACGCCGGGCCGCCGCAGAGCGCCGAGCGTCGCTCGTGACGTGGTCGACGACCGTTTCGGTGATCGGCCGGGTACTGGATGGGGCCCGTGATGACGGCTGACGACACCCGAGTCAGCGCGGGATGGCTCGCGCTCCGGGAGCCTGCCGACGCGGCGGCACGTGCCCGCGACCTCGCCGAACACCTCGCGCGCCGCCCCCCGGCGAACGGCCTCTGGGTGATCCACGATCTCGGCTGCGGCACCGGCGCGATGGGCCGCTGGCTCGCGCCGCAGCTGCCCGGGTCGCAGCACTGGGTCATGCACGACCGCGACGGAGAGCTGCTCGAGCTTGCCGCCGCCGAGCTTCCGGGTCCGGCCGCCGACGGAGGCACGGTCACCGTCGAGTGCAAGCGCTCCGACATCACCCGGCTTCGTACGCAAGACCTCGCCGGCGCGAGTCTCATCACCGCCTCCGCACTGCTGGACCTGATGACGGGCGCCGAGCTGGCGGCGCTGGCGGGCGTCTGTGCGGGCGCCGGCTGTCCCATCCTGCTGACGCTCTCGGTCGTCGGCCGAGTGTCGCTGATCCCGGCTGATCCGCTCGACCGTCGTGTGGAGGCCGCGTTCAACGATCACCAACGCCGCCTGACGGGGCGCGGGCGGCTGCTCGGCTCGGATGCCGTCGCGTTCGCCGCCCGCGAGTTCGGCGGGCTCGGCGCCAAGGTCCTCGTCCGCCCCAGCCCCTGGCAACTAGGCGCATCGGAAGCCGACCTGGCGGCGGAATGGCTCGCCGGCTGGGTGGGCGCTGCGTGTGAGCAGGAGGTCGAGCTCGGCGCCGATACCGATGGCTACACACCCCGACGTCTGGCTCAGGCACGGGCCGGGCGGCTCGCAGTCACGGTGGACCACGACGATGTGCTGGTCGTGCCGTGAGTCAGCCGGCGGATAGCGGGACGTCCAGCGTGTGCTCGCCCCGTCTCGCCTTCGTGGCCAGATATCGGGCGTTGGTCGCAGAAAGGTGCACGCCGGTCGGCACGCGCGCGCTCACCGTCACCCCGAACCGGCGCAGCTGACGGGCCTTGTCAGGATTGTTGCTGAGCAGCGCGATCCGCATCACCCCCAGCGCCCGCAGCATCTGCGCGGCGACGAGGTAGCTGCGTTCGTCCTCGCGATGACCGAGCGCGAGGTTGGCCTCGTAGGTGTCGAGGCCCACGTCCTGCAGCGCATAGGCGTCGAGCTTGGCGTATAGACCGATGCCGCGCCCCTCCTGGCGCAGGTACAACAGGAAGCCGCCGGAGTCGGCGATCCGCTCGACGGCTTCGCGAAGCTGCGCTCCGCAATCGCATCGCTGACTCCCGAACACATCGCCGGTCAGGCACTCGCTGTGCGGGCGCACCAGCGGCACCGGCGTGCCTTCGGCGGATGTGACGGGTGCCGCACGGTTGCCGAGCCCGAAGGCGAGATGCTCCTGGCCGTCGAACAGCCCGTCGAAGCTGAACACGCGGGCGGTGGTGGTGTATCCGTCGCCGAACCAGAGGGGCACCGATACCTGGGTACGGACCGTCGCAGTGGGTAGTGGCCGAGGCATCTGTCGGTCCGGTCAGTCGGTCTGGAACCGTGGCGAGAGCGCGTACCGCAAGAGCACCACGTCGCCGATCTGGCGGACCGAGGCCAGCGTCGCGCGCCGGCCGGCGTTCCAAGGGAAGCGGCCGTCGCTGACGAACCGCGTGGCTCGGGAGTCGCCGACGAAGAACGGCGCGACGACCAGCTGCAGCTCGTCGGCAAGATTCTCGGTCAGGAACTGGGTGTGAACCTTGCCGCCGCCTTCCACCATCAGCCTTCGCACGCCACGAGCGCCGAGGTCGTCGCTGATGGCGCCCATCTCGACTCGCTCGCCGCCGTCGACCACCGTCGCGACGGTTCCGAGCCGCGAGCGGGCGTCGACAACGCGCGGGGTTGCGCAGTAAACGAGCTTCTCGGTTGTGCCGGTTGTAAAGAAGTCCGCGCATGGGTCCAATTCCACCTGCTCGGTCATCGTTACCTTGATCGGCGACGGTGGGAGCCCTTGAGCCGTCCGCGCCTCGCGGCGGTCCTTGGATCGCACGAGCAGCCGCGGGTTGTCGGTGCGCACGGTGTTCGCCCCAACCAGAATCGCGTCGCAGGAGGCGCGAACCGCGTCGACTCGGTCGAAGTCGGCGCGGTTGGACAGCTCGAGCCGCCGCGGCGCCGCGCTCCCGAGATACCCGTCGATCGACATGCCACAGCTCAGCAGGATGTAGGGGCGATCAGGCATGGGCGGCTCCCTCCCGCAGCGGGCGCGGGCTCCGCACCGGCATCCGGGTACCCCGAAACCATGCCACGACCAGGACGAACGCGCCAGGCAGGCTCGCGACAAGCACCATTACCCCATAGACCACGGCAGTCGCGACCCCCTGTTGCACGCCGAGGCCGGCCGCCCCGAACGCCCATGCGGTGACTCCCTCACGCGGGCCCCAGCCGGCGACGCTCGGCAGCACCATGGCCAGCATCGCGAGCATCGCGATCGGCAGCAACTGGGACAAGGGAGCCGTGGTGCCGGCGGTTCGCGCGGCAAGCAGAAACGTGATCGTGTGGCCGGCGACGATCAGCGCAGACGCGAGCGAGATACCGAGCCACGCCCTCCGGGCGAGGAGCCCGTCGTTGATGTCGCGCGCCACCGCGCGCCGGAACCGCGACCACTCGGACCGGCCGTCGGATCGCACCCTGACCACGAGCACCGCGGCGCCCACCGTCACGGCGACCGCGAACGCCACCAGCGGCACCGACGATCGCACGGGCGATGGGAGCGCAACCAGAATGGCCACGGTGAGAACCGCCTGCACGACCTGCCCGGCCGAGCGCTCCCATACGACGGCCCGCAGAGCGCGGCCGAGGTCGCGCACGTCGCGGCCATGGCTGATCCCGCGGTGCACGTCGCCGACGACTCCGCCGGGCAGCGTGACGTTGAGGAACAGCGAGCGGTAGTACGCGGCCACTGCGACGGGCAGCGGTAGATCCACGCCGAGGCCTCGGGCAACCGTCTTCCACCGCCAGGCGCAGCACAGCGTGGTCAGCACCGCGATCCCGGCCGCCTCGGCCAGCGCCCCGCCGTCGATCGTGCGGACTCCGTTGATGAACGGTCCGGTGCCAAGTCTCCAGAGCAGAACCGCGAGCAATACCGCCGGGCCGATGACGCAGCCGCATCTCCACAGGGCCCGGCTCATGCGAGCACCCCTTCCGCCCGAGTGGGCAGCGGCCGGGCGGTCTCCGACGGCGAGCGCGGCCGCCAGAACCGAGTCTCGAAGACCATGGAGAAGCACCACGCGAACCCGATCGTCAGGGGCAGTACCAGGGCGAGCGAGGCGAGGAAGAACGGAACTCCTTGCGGGACCCGATCGGCCAGGATCCGCTCGCACACGATCGCGACGATCGGGGCGTGGATGAGGTAGAGGCTGTACGAGAACGACCCGAGGCGCCGCATCGGCCGGGCGTCGAGCCCGCGGAGGAGCAGGGCCGGACGGCCGGTGACAAGCCCCGCGAGCAGGCACGCGATGGCCGGGCCGAGCGCCAGGTCGACCCAGTACAGGTGGTCGAGCGTCCATACCGAGCCCTTGAAGGCCCCGGTCAGCAGCACTGGGATGACCGCGGCGAGCGCGAGCCGCGGCCACGGCCACGACCGTCGCGCCGAGCTCGCGCCGACTATCCCGGCGGCGAGCATGCCGACCGCGAACAGCGCAGCGAGGTCGGGCGCAGACTGGATCACGAACGTGTCCACAGGCGGCAGGTTCGGGGCGGCGATCCCCACCGCCGCCACCACGATCGCGACGATGGCGACCATAACCAACCCGTTCCAGCGGCGCACCATCAGCAGCAAGAGCGGGAACGCGATGTACAGCTGGGCCTCCACCGCCATCGACCAGAACGCGGCGTTGGGGCTGTGGGCGCCAACTACGTTCTGGACGAGCAAACCGTTGACCAGGACGGATGTGATGTCGGGCACACCGTTTCCCGGCTGCGGGACGATCAGCCACGCCACCGCGAGGCTGAACGCCAGGGCGGCCCAGTACGCCGGCAGTATGCGCCTGGCGCGCCGCTCCGCGAACCGCGCGGCTCCGTCCAGCCGCCATCCGCGCCGGGCGGGCGACAGGGCGAGGGAGAAGCCCGACAGCACAATGAACACGACGACCGCGAAGCGCCCGTAGATGAACCAGCCGGCCCAGAACGGGGCGTGGTCCGCCGGGTAGCCGGGGAAAGCGCGCAGGAAGACGTGGTCGATCACCACGTACAGCGCGGCCAGGCCCCGGATGCCGTCAAGGCCAGCCAGCCGCTTGTCGGCACGGGCGGCCACTGGGTTACTGGTTCGTGGGGTGCGAGTCGAACGCGGTCAGGAACTTGTTGCGGAACGCGTTCATCGGCCACACCGGCGCATTCGGGTTGGGCTTCAGGCCCGGATTCCAGCCCCAGCTCCCGATCTGCTTGAGCACATTCGGATCGTGGGCGATGATCGAGATCGGCACGACGTGGTTCGAGTTCTGGCCGCTGACGATCGGCAGCGGCTGATGGTCGCCGAGGACGATCATCACGAGGTTCTTGTTACCGTAGTGCTGCACGAACGAGGTCAGGGTGTTCAGCGAGTACACGATCGACCGCCCGTACGCCGCCTGTACGCGACTTGGAGTACTCCAGAACGCACCGGTCTCATGGTCCATCGCGATGCGGTTGTAGATCGACCCATTACCGACCCGATTCCAGCCGATCTCCTGCGGGATCCGGTTCCACGGCATGTGACTCGAGACCGTGTCCACCTCCGCGAACAGTGGCTTCCTGTGAGGCTTACCCAACTCGAGCCGTCCGAGCGCCGAGAAGATGTATTGGTCGGGCATCGACGCGTAGGTGAAGGTCGGGCCGTGATAGCCGACCTGATAGCGGTTGTAGATCTGATCCCAGTGGTAGAACGTCTTCCCTTGCGGCCACGGGCGGTCGTTCGATGGATCGTCGTCGACGGTCCGCCACCCGGCCTCCTTGAACGCCTGGGCGAGCGTGAAGCGCTTGGCTGAGATCAACTGGTTGTAGCGGTCCTGGTTGTCGACCCAGAGCCCCGCCTGCAGGCTCGAGTGCGCCAGCCAGCTGATCCCGCCGTATGTCGCGGAGGTGAGGAACCCGCTGCGAGACGAGAAGCCGGCGCTCCCCAGCCGCTTGTTCCCCTCGGCCAGGGCGGCGTCGACCTCCGGTGAGAACGATCTGCCCTCGACCGCCTGCTGGCCATACGCCTCTACGAATACGAGCAGCACATCCTTGCCACGCAGCGAAGTCAATAGCTGGTTGGTAGGCGGGATGCGGAAGGTGTCGTGCTTGATCTGGGCCGCGAACACGCTCCGGTCGTGGATGTCCGCCCGAAGCGCGTTGACCTCGTTGACGACCAGACTGGCGGAAAGGGTGGAGGCGACCGGCGTGTGGGACAGGAACTGCGCGCCGAACGCCCAGCAGAGTGCCCAGACGGCGCCGAGCCCTGTGACTACCCGGAGCGCCCAGTGGCGATTATCGGCCGCAACCCGGGTCAGCCGCAGCATCGCCAGCGTCAGCAGCACGGCCAGTCCGACCGTGCCGACTACCGCGCCGACCTCGATCAACTTCGTCTCCGTACCACCGACCAACGAGCGCAACGTCTCGATCCCGTTCCCGAGCTGACTGGTGTCTCCGAGCGGGTCGTACGGCCGGTCGTAGAGCGTGAACATCTGGTAATTGATGACCTTCAGGACAACCACCAGCGTGAGGACCACTCCGCAGCTCACAGCCAGGATGCGTCGCGGGGTGCGGGGCAATATGGCGGCCACCGCGATCAGAATCACGCCCTCGAGCGGGATCCTGAAGAACGCGTTCAACATGAGATCGTTCGGCTCGTAGGGAGCGACGAGGGCTACCCACACGGCAAGAGCGGCGAGGATCGTGAGCGCTAGGGCAAGACCGGTGCGCGCACGCGGGCGTCCCCGGCGCACCGGAGGCTCGACCGATCCGTGGTCGCCGTCGGGCGGGGTGATCTCCACGGGATCGCTGGCCCGATCGGCGATCGCCGCCGCCAATCGATCCTCCATGGCGTGCCGGCTGCTCCACAGCCAGCAGACGTCGCGGCCAAACGACTCGGCCAGGAGAGCGAGGGCGACGAGGAGGAGCGTCTGCGTCGCGGCCCTGGGTAGGACGTCCGCGGCAGCGATCGTCAGCGCCACTCCCTGCACCGCCGCAACGGTCTTGCGCCAGAAGCGGGGTGGCAACTGCCCGCGCATCCAGGGCACGGTCCACTCGCCGACGAGGAACACATAGCGCGCCGCGCCGATCGCCAGCACCCACCACGCGCCCTCCGAGTGGGTCACATACACGCTGAGGACGAGGATCAGGAACGCGTCGACCTCGCCGTCGAAGCGCGCGCCCAGCGTCGCCGTCGTCCGCGTGCGCCTTGCCACCCAACCGTCGACCACGTCGAGCGCGAGCGCGACCGCCGCGAGTGACACCAGCAGCGCGACCGGGACCGGCTCCCCGAACGAGTCCGCGACCAGCGCCGCGACGACGGCCGCGAGCGTGGCCCGCACGAGCGTCACCCAGTCGGCGGGCCCAAGGCGGTCGGCGCGGTAATACGAGAGCCCGCGCGCCAGCCCCGCGTTCGTGATCAGCCCGCAAGCGCCTCCGACGCCCCAGGCGACGGGGCTGAGGCCGAAGCCGCTGAGTCCGACGGCCACTGCCAACACGGAGATCAGCAGCACCTGCGCGATCAGCGCGTTGATTGGGGCTGTTTGGACCATTCGCATCTTGCGTCCCTTTCAGGAGGGGTCAGGCGTACACGCTGATCGGACGTTCCCCCCGCGACCGCGACGTCACGCCGTGCGCCAAGCGCAGTCGTCAGCACCGTGCTTTGGCTCCATACCGAGTAGGACGCCCGCCTCGGCGAAAGACTTCCCGGGGTGGGAGGTGGCATGCTGGCCGCGTGCACGCGAACTTCATCGACCATTCGCCGTGAGGCAGGACGACCGTGGGCCGTTCGTCCGCGCCCTCCAGCGCGCGCGTGTGTCGGCTTACGTCCCCGGCGAGTTCGTCGAACAGGAGGGATTCATGGGGGCCGGCGAAATTCGAACTCTGGCGGACGGGGCCGGCGTCGCACCCGGTGTCTCGGTACTGGACCTCTGCTGCGGCATCGCCGGGCCAGGACGGTTCATCACTCGGGAGCTGGGTTGCACGTACCTGGGGGTCGACTACAGCTCGAGCGCCATCGAGATCGCACGCGCGCGCACCGACGGCCTCCCGTGTCGCTTCGAGGTATCCCGCATTCCTCCCCTCCCGCGCGGACCGTTCGACGTGGTGCTGCTGCTCGAGACCATGCTCGCGTTTCCCGAAAAGGAGACGCTGCTTGAAGCGGTATCGCGCGCGCTCACGCGCGGCGGGCGGTTCGCCTTCACCCTGGAAGAGGGCGCCCCGCTGACGGAGGAGGAACGACGACTGATGCCGGACGCCGAAACGGTGTGGCTCATCCCGCTGGAGGAGATGCTCACGCGCCTGGAGCGGGCCGGTCTCCGTGTGCGCTGGCGGGAGGATGTGAGCCGGTCACACCGTGCCGTCGCGGATGCGTTGATCAACGCGTTCTCCGCCGATGCTCAGGACATCGCGGCGGAGATCGGTCGGCGCGCACTCGACGAGCTGGTGACCGCTCACCGGCTCTGGAGCGACTGGCTGCGCACAGAACGGGTCCGCAAGATCGCGTTCGTGGCCGAGCGGCTGTAGCCCTCTCGTCGGCGAGGTCATAAGACCATCGTCCAATTGCGAATTCGACCAAGTGGCTGTCATGTTTGGGCGGTGCGTGCCCGGCCACCACACGATGCCCGGCAGCTGGATCCTGCAACCCTCGGGAACCACGTCGACCGGCTGTACCGCGCTGCCCGCGCGATGTGCTTCACGCGCGAGGAAGCCGAAGACCTCGTGCAGGATACGTTCGCGCGCGTCCTACAGAAGCCTCGATTTCTGCACTCCGAAGACGACATCGGATACCTGCTGCGGGTACTGAGGAATACCTTCGTCAGCGGCTACCGCAAGGCGAGCCGCCGTCCTCGGTCCGAGGCATTCGATGAGCTGAAGTGGATCGACAACGCATCCGCCGGTCAGCCCGAGGCGAGGCTGGATCGCGCCGCGCTGTTCCAGGCCGTCGCGGCGTTGCCGCCGCCATTCCGGGATGCATTGATCGCCGTCGACGTGATTGGCTTCACCTACGCTGAGGCCTCACGTGAGCTGCGCGTCGGTGAGGCAACCATTACCTCGCGCCTTCACCGAGCGCGGCAGCGCGTCGCCGCCACACTCGCCGAGGAGTCAAACGTAGCTCCGGCCGTACTGCAGCCGCCACCGGCGTCGACTGCCCGCGCTGCGTGACCCATCGCCGGTCAGCACGCACGGCGGCGTAGGATCGTGCCCTGGCCTACCGCTTGCGCTGCCCCGTGGTCCTGCTCCTTGGAGCGGCTGGATGCATGCTCGCGCTTATGGGCTGCGGCCGATCCTCGGGGCGGAGCGGTGCGCTTCTCGATCGTGATCTACGGCGTAGGCCCGCTGCGGTGTATACGTCCGGAGGGTCGCGGGGTCTTCGGTGACGCGGTGCTCACCAAGGCGACCGGCGAGAGCAGCGAAAGCCAGGCGTTCAAGGCACAAACCGACATCGAGCGGCGCCGGTGGCTGTGCGTCGCAACCCGAACCGACATCGATGTGTGCACCGCGCATGTGAGCGAGCGGACCCCCCTGGAGGTGGCCGCGAACGACGGCCAATGCACCGAGCTCGCGACGCTGTTGGAACGTCGTGCGGCCTTCCGCACCGTCATTTTCGGTGGCGATGTGAACCGCCGTCGATCGTGCGCCCCCGACGGGTTCTGGACTCGCACCGACAGGTACGCCGACCAGACTCCGGGAGTTCAGCAGGTGTACGGCACCGGGGCGTTCCACGCGCCCTCGGTGGACGTGCCGCCGGCCGCTCATTCCGACCACGATGTGCTCGTGGTCCGGGCGCATCTGGGAACGGGACGGTGACTCACTCGCACCCGATCTCGTCCGGACGATCAGTCGAGTGGCATTGCCAGGCGAACGGCGGTTCCGTTGCCGGGTACCGACTCCAGTTCGAGCCGCCCGCCGCTGTCGCGGGCGAGGCCCTCGAGCATCCGCAGCCCGAAATGCTCTTCTTCGTCGATCGCGGACAGGTCCATTCCGCACCCGTCGTCGCGGACCTCGAGCAAGGCGTGATGCTCGGGGGTACGTACCTCCACGTTGACGGTCTTGGCGTGGGCGTGCTCGAGCACGTTGCGAAGCGACTCCTGGGCGACGCGGAATAGAACCGCCTCGACGCCGGGCGGGAGACGAAGTTGAGGGTCGGCATCCAGCATTGTCTCGACGCCCGCCGCCGTGAATGCGGAGAGGAGGTCCGACAGCGCGGCAATCAATCCCTCGCTATGCAGGCGCGGCGGATAGATATCGACCAGTAGCGTGCGCAGCGCCCGGATGCTCTCCCGGGCCTGTCGCGAGGTCTGCTCAAGCGCGGCTGCCAGCTCCGGATCCACCGCTCGTGCCTCGCCCGCCGCGGAGCTGAGCGTGTAGGAGACCCCGGCGAGGTCCTGCACCGGCCCGTCGTGGAGGTCTCGGGCGATTCGCCGTCGTTCGAACTCGGAGGCGTCGATGGCGCGTTGGAGCAACTCCTCGCGGTCTCGTTGGCCGCGCCGAACCTTGCGGGCGAGAGACACAGCGAGCGGGATCTGCGCGAGTTCGAGCAGCACCATCGTGGCGATCATGGGGACGAAGAACGTTCGAAACACGCGATTACCGCTGGCGGTGATCGAGCTGAAGCGCTGGTAGAGCTCGAACAGCGCGGGCGTTCCGTCCTCCGCCCTCATGCCGTAATAGACCTCGAGCAGCTTGTGATATTGCCGCTCGAAGCGATTCTCCGGGCGGGAGAGGTCCGAGACTTCGGCGTCGACCCCGCCGGTGCGCAGCGCGTGGAGTTCGCTGGCCCCGAGCGGATACCTTGCTCCGATCAGCCGTGGCTCATCCGAATAGACGATGCGCCCGGTGCCGTTCCAGATCTTCACGCGCACAACCGGGGCCGCCAACAGGCGCGTACGGACAGCGCCGTCGATCGCTCGAATCGCCTCTGGCTGTCCGGCCAGCAGCTGCGGAGTCAGATACGGGGCTGCTATGCCTCGGCCTGCGACCTGGGTCAGTGCCTTCGCATCGCGGATCGCTTCCGTCGTGCCTCGGCTGCTCAGCAGCTGGACCGCAAGGAAGGTAAGCAGGCCGAGCCCGGCCAGCCCGGTTATGGCAAAACGCGCGACGGCCCCCGCGATGGAGGTCTCGCGGCCGCTCGGAATCGGAACACGCCGGGTCGACGTCCGGCCGTTCCGCTGATCCGTCACCACCGTGCCGCGACGAGTCGTATTGCTGCCAGCAACTCAGTCAGATCCGCCTCTTTCAACAGGGCCTGACCGGCGCCTGCGGCGATGGCGTCTCGCATCAGCTCCCGGGATCCCGACAATGCCACGACTGCCGGGGGGCGCCGTTGCGTCATCACGCGGCGTGTCGCTTCCACCCCCGACATGCCCGCCATCGCGAGGTCCATTACCACCACGTCAGGATGAAGACGCGCGATCATCGGTACTCCTTCCTCGCCGCTGCACGCCGACCCCAACAACTGCAATCCGGGCGCGCGCCGCAGCGCCCTTTCAATCGCGCTCCGGAAGCGAGGATGGTCATCGACCACGAGGACGGTGATCTGGGCCGCGGCCATATCGCCGGGGCCACGTTATGCCGTCCGGGACAACGTCTCAATTGGACGTTGGTCCTACGACGTGTCTCGGCTGGGATCAGGCCGCGGCGGAGAAGCCGGGCTTGCCGCCCCAGCTCAGCTTGGGCGCTTCGGCGCCCGAGGACATGAGGTCGGCGTAGGGCGCGAAGCGCTCGGTGGCAACGTCGATCTGCTCGGCGGTAAGCTCGCTGCGCCAATCGCGGCCCGTGCCCTTGTCGACGTGGTTGGCGTGCATGAACGTGACGGGATCGTTGATCCCATTCATCAGCGCCTCGGGCGGCTGCTCGGCGATCCGCGCGGAGCGCTCGCGCATCTCCGAGAAGGTGAACTGCTCACGCACCGAATCGACGACCTCGGGTGCCAGGGTCAGATCCATGAATTCGACGATCCGCTGGAGGCTCGCAGCCTCACCGTCGCGATGCAGGTCCACGAACACGACCTCCGGGCGACCGGCGACGCGGCGAGCGAGCTGGAGCCCGCCCTCGATGTGGCCGAGCGCGACCTCGAAGTTCCAGTGGTGGCAGAAGGGCTCGCGGGTAACGAACTGCTCCATGCACGAGGCGAGCGACGCCATCGGATCCCGGAGCGAGAAGACGATGCCGTTGACGAAGTGGGCATCCAGCGCGGGGATGAATCCGCCGCTCTCCTCGTGGCACTTGATCACGTGGTGATCGCTCCCGAGCGTGGTCCAGACGACCGAGTCGAGCTCTGGGCCTTCCGCCCACTGCCACGAAACGTGCCTTTCAGGCGGCGCGAGCTCCAGCAGCCGGCGCACGATGTTGAACGACCACATGCTGCCGCTGCGGACGACACCCGCTTGGACGACCCGGACGGCCGGGTACTGAGGGGTGGGGATCGAATCGCTCATCGAGGGTCAGCCCGTTCATCGGCAGGTGCGGAGGCGGCTTTAGTGGTGGTGAGAACGTCGCCTCCCGCCACCCAGTCGGCCCAGGCTAGGGCTCGGTGTGCACGACGACGTCCTGTACGTGCGGCTGCCCGGCGCGGATGTCGTCCTCCAGCCGGCTGGCGAGGTCATGGGCCTCGGGAAGCGGCATGTCAGGCCGAACGACCACGCTGACGAACACGACGAGGCCGCCGGCAGCATGCAGCAGCCGTAGCTCACGCGGTTCATTCCCGGTCCGATCGCGGACGAGCCGGCAGATCCGGTCTCGCTCTGCCTGGTCGCGACGGTCACGGTGCTCGTCGGGCCGCGCCGCGACCGGCTGCTCCAGAGGCTCCAGATGTGTGCGCACATCCTCGACCCCCTGCTCATCACGGACCGCCGACTCCACCCGCTCGGCGACTTCATGCGCCTGCTCGATCGGGATTTCGGGCGCCAGCTTCAGGTGCAGCGACACGCTCACCCGGCCGTCGTGCTCGTAGATCGTGATGTCGTGTGCTTCGCGAACCAGCGGCTCCGCCAGAGCGGCGGCGAGCACGCGGTCGCGGAGGTCCAGTCCGCGGCGACGCGGCTCCAGATGTACCACCACATCGGTTTCGGGGAGCGCGTCGCGAACGGCCGCCTCGACAGCGTCGGCCGTGCCGTGACTCTCGACCACTGCCTGGCCCGGCGGCACGCCGACAACGGCGTCGGCAAAGAACCGACCACCCGACTCGCGCACTCGCAACCGGCGCAGCTCGACCGCGTCGCCCAGGCCGCTGATCGCCGCCTCGGCGCGGGCCCGGGCCTCAGCCGGGGTGGTGTCCATCAGCACCCGGGCGTTCTCGTACACCAGCCGCGTCGCCGCCACGAAGATGATCACCGCCACGACCAGCGCGGCAATCGCATCGCCATCCTCGAACCCCGCGGCGACGGCGACCATGCCGCAAAGCACGGCCACCGATCCGAGCATGTCCCCCGCGAAGTGAAAGGCGTTGGATCGCAGCGCCGCTGAGTGATACGCGCGGGCGGTTCGGATCGAGACCGCAAACCGAGTCACGTCGACCAGCAGCGCGATCCCGATCACCGCGAAGATGTACCAATGAGCGGCCAGGTCCGAGCCGCCCGTGGTCAGCCGCACGATTCCCTCGATCACGATGAAGATCCCGCCGGCGTAGAGAATCGCGGCCTCGCCGAGCGAGGCCAGATTCTCCGCCCGCCGGTGGCCGTACGGATGCTCGATGTCGGCTGGTCGCACCCCGAGCCGGATCGCGAAGAACGTCAAGACCGCGGCAATGACATCCCCCGAAGACTCGATGCCCGCCGACACCAGACCGAGGCTCCCGGAAGCGATCCCGGTTCCCAGCTTGAGGATGACCAAGAGCGACGCCGCGGCGATCGAGACCAGCGCGGTGCGCGACTGGCCGCTCGCTTCCCGCACGGCGATCTCCCCTTCACCGTCGGTTGTCGATCTCATCTCCGCGGACATATCCCGACTAGGTTAGGCCCAACCGGCATCGCCGGCGGTCCGCGAAATGACGCTCCCGCCCGGCGTATCGCTCAGGCGCCTGCCAGGTTCTGGAGCTGCGCGAACGTCTCGGCGTCCAGCAGACTGACGCACGCTTGGATGCAGGCTCTGCAGACCTTCTCGCAGATCGCGCAGTGACGGTGATGGTGAGCGTGCCGGTGACACTCCTGCGCGCTGTTCTCACATGAGCGGACGCACGCCTGGAGCAAACGATGGACGACGTACTGGTCCCACTGCCCCGGCCGCGAAAGCGTTCGTGCCGTCACGTCGCACACGTCCGCGCAGTTCATGCACAGGGTTGCGCACACGCGCAGATCGGCGACGTCGTCCTCGAACAGGTCGGCATTCGCGCAGGTGGTACACGACTGGACACACCTCAGGCAGGCGTCGATGGCTGCGGCGAGATCGGTTGTGTTGACCGGCACGCCGGTCGGCACGGTCTCCAGGATCTCTTGGGTATCGGCCATGCTCGACCCCCGGATGGAGTGGAGCGCCGCGGGGCGCTGCCGGGCCGTTCGGCGTCGGCGAGTTCAGCATAACCCGCATCAGGGCCTCCGGTTGACGCGACCATCGGCCGCGGAGACAATCGACTGATCATCTATCCGTAGGAGGCCGCGCATGTCGTGGAAGCTAGAGGGGTCCTACTTCGAGACGTGCTCGTGCGACGTGGTCTGCCCTTGCACCGCATCGCTCGCGTTCGGCGCAACCCTCGACCGCTGTCGGGTCACGCTCGTCTTCAACGTCAAGAACGGCGATATCGAGGGCACCGACGTGAGCGGCTTGACCGTCGCGGCGGTTGCCGATACCCCCAAGGTGATGACCGAGGGCGGCTGGCGCCTCGGCGTGTTCATCGACGCGGCGGCGTCCGATGAGCAGGCGGCGAAGCTCGGCGGCGTCTTCTCCGGTGCCCTCGGTGGGCCGATGCAGGCCCTGGGTCCGCTCGTCGGGGAGAACCTCGGCGTGGAGCGCGCCACGATCGAAGTCCGCGAGGAAGGCCTGCGGCACTCGGTGCGGATCGGCGACGCGGTCGACTTCGAGATCGAGGACGTCGTCCCGTTTGGCGTCGAGACCGGTGAGCCCGCCCGTCTGGCGGGAATCTTCCACCCCGCCGGATCGGAGCTGACGATCGCCCACGCGACGCGCTCGAAGATCGACGCATTCGGGATCCAGTACGACGGGAAAAGCGGCTTCTCGACGTCCCAGTTCTCGTGGGCAGCCTGAGCGCTGCGGCGGTCGTCGACCGCGAGGATGAGCGTGGCCAGCTGACCGCGGCGGTCGCCGCGGTCCGCGCCCGCGTCGGGCTCGTCCTCTTGTTGCTCGCGCTGGCCGCGGCGGCGTGGTGGTCGACCGTGGACCGGATGGCCGGGATGGATGGCGGACCCGGTACCGATCTGGGGACGCTTGGCTGGTTCCTGGGCGTGTGGGTCGTGATGATGGCGGCGATGATGTTCCCGGCGTTGGCGCCGACGACCGCGTTGTACGCGCGAATGACGCGCCAACGCGGCTGGGCCCGTCCCCTGCTGTTCAGCGCGGCGTATCTACTGGTGTGGGGCGCGGCGGGGCTCGTCGCCTACGGGCTGTTTCGCCTCGGCCGGAGCACGCTCGGAAGCGATCTGGCTTGGCGGAGCGGCGGGCGGTGGTTCGCCGGCGGCGTGCTGGCCCTCGCTGCGGTCTACGAACTGACACCTCTCAAGGACATCTGCCTCGGGAAATGCCGCAGCCCACTCGGCTTTCTGCTCGGAGCCTGGCGCGACGGTAACCGCGGCGCCTTCGAGATGGGCTCCAAACACGCCGCGTGGTGCTTGGGCTGCTGCTGGGCGCTGATGGCCGGATTGTTCGCGCTCGGAGTCATGAGCATCACCTGGATGGCGTTCATCGCGGCGCTGATCACGCTCGAGAAGACGGTCCCGTGGCGCCGGGTTGCGACATGGGGCTCCGCGACCGTGCTCATCGCGCTCGCAATCGCCATCGTCGCGATACCGACCCACGTCCCGGGGCTGGTGGTTCCGGGCGGAGGCGGAGGCGGCGGTGCGATGCACTCGATGACCGCGATGCCCTAGTCGAGAGGACCAAGATGCCTGAACCCACGACCTTGCGAGCCATGAGCGGCCTTCCGTCGACCCCGGCCAGTTTGGCCGATTCGACGCTGATCATGATCGATTGTCAGAACACGTACGTCCAGGGCGTCATGGCGCTCGATGGGGTCGCGGCTGCCCTCGACGAAGCCGCAGCGCTCCTTGAGCGGGCCCGTTCGGCCGGTATTCCCATCGTTCACATCCAGCACGATGATGGCGAGGGCTCCCTCTACGACATACGAGCCGAAATCGGCCAGATCGTCGAGCAGGTCGCACCCGTGGGTGATGAGACCGTGATCGTCAAGAACTTTCCGAACTCGTTCGTGCAGACCGAGTTGGACAATCGGCTGAAGAGCCTGTCCGCGCACAATCTGCTGCTCGCTGGGTTCATGACGCATATGTGCGTGAACTCGACGGCCAGAGGCGCGTTTAACTTGGGGTATGCCTCAACAGTCATCGCCAGCGCGACGGCCACGCGCGCGCTTCCGGGTCCGACGGGCGTGGTGTCCTCAGACGTTCTGCAGTCGGCCACTCTCGCGAGCATCGCGGACCTGTTCGCGATCGTCGTCCCGGACGTCGCCACCATCCCCGACTGAGCTGCCCCGTAACGGGGCCGATACAGCGATCACAGGAGTTGATCTATGAGCTTGACCGAACAGCCGGCCATGCAGCTACGCCACCTCGATCGGTTCTTCATCGATGGCGAGTGGGTCGCACCCTCGAGCGAAGCGACGATTACGGTGACCGACTCGGCGACCGGAGACAGTTTCTTCACGGTCGCCGAGGCCCAGGCCGCCGACATGGCTCGCGCCGTCGAGGCCGCGCGCCGCGCGTTCGACGCAGGCCCCTGGCCCCGGATGAGTCATGCCGAGCGCGCGGAATACCTTCGCGCGATAGCCGCCGGGCTCCGTGAGCGCGGCGACGAAGTCGGCGACATCTGGCCGCGGGAGTCCGGCGTGTTGCACGGCATCGCCAGGAAGGCGGCCGAGGGTGCGGCCCGAAAGTTCGAGTACTACGCATCGCTCGCGGACACGTTCCTGTTCGAGGAGGAGGCGCGGCCGACGGCGGGTGGCGAGTTCGGGTTGATCGTCCGTGAGCCGGTGGGTGTCGTCGGTGCCATCGTCCCGTGGAACGTGCCGATGACGTTGATCACCAACAAGGTGGCTACCGCGCTGCTGGCCGGCTGCACCGAGGTCTTGAAATTGTCGCCGGAGGCGCCGGGTGAAGGCTATGTCCTCGCTGAGATCGCCGAGGAGGTCGGGCTGCCGCCCGGTGTGCTGAACGTCGTGACCGCCGATCGCGAGGTGTCCGAGCTGCTCGTGCGCGATCCGCGCGTCGACAAGATCGCGTTCACGGGCTCAACCGCGGCCGGTCGACGGATCGCCGCGATCTGCGGTGAGCGGATCGCTCGCTGCACGCTCGAGCTCGGCGGCAAGTCGGCGGCCGTGGTCCTCGACGACATCGATCTCGAGACTGTCGCCCGCACGATCTCGGGCGCGGAGTGCTTCCTCTCGGGGCAGGTGTGCTCATCGCTGACGCGGATCATCGTTCCGCGTCACCGCCACGACGAGCTGCTCGACGCGCTGTCATCGACCTTCTCGGCCGTGCGGGTGGGAGATCCGTTCGATCCCGACACTCAGATGGGACCCCTGGCCTCGGAGCGCCAGCGCGACCGGGTGCTGGGATACGTCGACAAGGGCCTCCGCGAAGGCGCGACGCTCGCGACCGGCGGCGGGCGGCCGGCGCACCTCGAGCGGGGCTGGTTCATCGAGCCGACGGTGTTCGGGAACGTGGACAACAGCTCCACGATCGCGCGCGAAGAGATCTTCGGACCGGTCCTGAGCGTGATCCCAGCCGAGAACGAGAACGATGCGGTGCGCGTCGCCAACGACACGATCTACGGCCTGAACGCGTCGGTGTTCACTGACGACGTAGAACGCGCCCGGGTGGTCGCGGGCGAACTGCGCTCGGGCACGGTCGGGCATAACGCCTTCCGGACCGACTTCGGGATCGCCTTCGGCGGCTTCAAGCAGTCGGGCATCGGCCGCGAAGGCGGAACCGAGGGGCTCTATCCGTACCTGGAGACCAAGACCGTGATCCTCGAAGGGCGGCCCGGGCGCTACGGTGCCGCCTAGACCGCGTTGGCGCCCGCGACGGGCGCCGCGATACTGTCTCCATGCGACCGAACCCGATCCATGCCACCGACGACCCGGAAGTCGTGCGGAAGCTGATCCGCGAGAACCCTTGGTGCACGCTCGTGAGTAGCAACGCGGGCGAACTCGTCGCCTCGCACTATCCGGTGCTGCTGGATGAGGAATCGGCCGATCTGGCGGTGCTGACCCACGTCGGCCGTCCGGACGAGAAGGTCCACGGGTTCGGCGACCACGAGGTGATGCTGATCGTCCAGGGCCGGCACGGGTACATCAGCCCGAGTTGGTACGTGCCCGGCACGACTCCCGCCCCGACCTGGAACTTCAGCGTCGCGCACTGTTATGGCGTACCCGAGATTCTCGCCGCGGACGAGAACCTCCGCGTGTTGACGCGGCTCGTAGCGCATTTCGAGCGCCACGTCGAGACGCCGCAGTTCCTAGACCAGGAGGCGGGTGCGAAGCTGGCCAGGGGAACGGTCGGCCTGCGTATCCCGATCTCGCGTTTCGAGTGCAAGATCAAGCTCAGCCACGACAAGAGCCTCGAGAATCAACACCGGGTGATGGCCGCGTTACGCGCCCCGGGTCCCTACCACCACCCGGCGCTCGCCGACGAGATGGAGCGCTCGATCAACAGCTGAAACGCCTCGGCTCGACTCACCGGCAGGGTGGCGCAGGGGGTCTGCGGACCGCGGCGGGCGACCACGCTGCGGCCGCCGGACGGCTACTGCGGCTCGGGTTTGCTGGCGCGCTCGTCGCGTCGGCTGGCCACGAGACCGGAGCGCCGGCCGGTCGTCCCACGCGCGAGATGACCGACCGGCACCGGTGTGAGATGGACCGTAGCCGGGCCGTGTCGCCGATCCGGCCACGAATCCGGGGTGGAGCTTTTAGTGGAAGTGGATCTCGTTCTTCAGGTTCCGGCCCTCCACGCTGAACTTGTAGGCGGTCGTCGAGGTGAACGTCGCGCCTGGATCCAGCACCACGGTCGGCCACTGCGAGTCGCCGATGTGATGCGGGCTGTCGGGATAGTGCTGCGTCTCGAGCGTGAATCCGTCACCTTGCCGGTAGACGTTCCCGCTCGTCCCGATCAGATCGCCGACCAGGAAGTTCCCGCTGTACATCTGCACGCCGGGCTGGTCGGTGTACGTCCACAGGGTCACGCCGTTCTTCGGATCCTGCGCGACCGACACCAGCCGGTAGCCGGGGTAGCCGTTGAGGACCCAGTTGTTGTCGTAACCATGGGCGATCTGTAGCTGCTTGAACGGGCCGCTCTCGCCGTCCGGGAGGTTCGTGTTGCGGATGTTCTGCCCGATCGGGTGCATCGAGCGGAAGTCGTACGCGGTGCCGCCGACCGGCACGAAGAACGGCGACTCCGGGATCAGGTTCGTGTTGACAGGGGTGTAGTCATCGCTGTTCATCGCCAGCAACTGGTGGTACACGGTCGTCGTGCCCTCACCGGCCAGGTTGAAGTACGTGTGGTTGGTGAGGTTGATGACCGTTTGCAAGCTCGACGACTTGTTGACTGCGCTATAGGAGATCTTCAACTGGTTGTCGCGCGTGAGGAGGTACGTCACGGTGGCGTCAACCGTCGCGGGGAACCCGGTGCAGCCCGGGGTCAGCGTCATGTCGCAGCCATCGCCGTCCGGGAAGGTATCCGTCAGCTGCAGGGAAGCGCCGTGCCTGTCCGCCGACGTGCTCGGCGTCCAGACCTGCGTGTTCCAGCCCAGATATCCACCGTGGAGCGTGTTCGAGCCGTTGTTCGCGTCGAGCTTGTACGTCGTGTTGTTGAGGTCGAACGACGCGCCCGCGATCCGATTGGCGTACCGGCCGATGATCGCGCCGAAGAACGTGTCACCAGATCCACCGGGTAGTGGCCACGGTGTTTGGTTCGCTCCCTGGGTGAAGTCGTTCACATAGTCGGACAGTTTCGGGAATCCCAGCGCGACATTGGTGGTGTGTCGCTGGCCGTTCGGCACCCAGATCGACTGGACGACCCCGCCGTAGGTCGTGATGTTGACCGTCATTCCGTTGCCGCTGGTGAGCGTGTACAGATAGACGTTCTGACCGTCGGCCGTGCCCCAAAACTGTGGCTTGCTGATGTTCGGCCGGCCTCCGAACCGATCCGAGTGTCTGGGCGAGTGGGACGACTGGCGGTGGTGGGACACAACCCGTCCTTGGGCAGACCCTGCCATCCCGAGCAGAACGGCGGTTAGAGCGACGACCACGCTGCCTGTGAGCAGGGGCCGCCGGGTCCGCAATGCGGATCGCATGGACTCTCCTCTCTCCCAGGCTCGTACGACAAGGCGCACAAGCCTGTTGAACGTTAAACGGGCTATCGCGCCACTCGATGTTAGCGCTAACACACGATGTGAGCGTTAACATCAGTCTCTCAGAATTTGGGTGAGGAAATCAAGGGGCTTGACGCCCCTCCTTCCACCTCGGGTTCGAGCCCACCAGCGCGACCGCGTTCTTCGGTTGGCTGGAACTGATCGACCGGCTGGGTCGAGCCGTTGAACGCCACACCGGCTCGGACAGGACCAAATCGACGACTGGAACCAGCGATCTCTACGAGCTATGAGGACCTGACGCCACAGTGCGACGTCGTTAGGGGAGCCTAATTAGGGAGCCCTAATCTGTGTTATGCTGGCGCCCGCTGCAAAGCCGAGCGTTCGAGTCGGGTTTCCACTTGGAGGTCGTTCGATGGCGTCAGCTACCCCCACCAGCCGACCGCAGAGCCGACGTCCCCGCGCGGGCGAGCGTGTGGGTTTTTATGTGTGGACGGCGGTGGTGTTGGCGGCTGCGGTGGTGGTTGTGGTGGTGAGTTGGCATGCGCGGGGTGGGACGACGGATCCGACGGATCTTCCGGCGGGGCATCGGTTGAGTCATACCTCGGTGGTGATCGATTCGGCGATTCTGGTGTTTCGGGAGGGGCTTGAGACGATCCTGGTGTTGGCGGCGGTGACGGCGAGTTTTTTGGGGGCGAACCGGATCTATCGCCGGCCGGTGGTCGCGGGGAGCGGTGTCGCGGTCGGCGCGGGGGTGGGGACGTGGTTGTTCGTGGTGTGGTTGATCGGCCGGTTCCACGGTGGCGAGTTCGATGTCCAGGCGGCGACCGGGATCCCGTCCCTGATCGTGTTGCTGGTCGTGATGAATTGGTTCTTTCACAAGGTGTATTGGACGGGGTGGATCTCCCATCACCACAAGCGCCGCCGCGGGCTGCTGTCCGCCGATCCGGGAGCGAATCAGCGGCGGATGCTGCTCGGCCTCGCGCTGCTGGGGTTCACCTCGGTCTACCGCGAGTGTTTCGAGATCGTGATCTTCTTGCAGAACCTGCGCCAGTTGTACGGCGCGAGCGTGGTCCTTGAGGGGGTCGTGATCGGCCTGCTGTTCACCGCCGCCGCGGGCGTGTTGACGTTCGCGTTGCATCAGCGGCTGCCGTACCGGCGGTTGCTGATCATCACCGGCGTGATGCTCCTG
>Ga0335076_10001151_pt1 | contig 25433 bp, 22 predicted proteins | sample Lox_Sample_25_FD_206717 | JGI IMG/M metagenome (GOLD analysis project Ga0335076, IMG submission 206717) | Soil microbial communities from Loxahatchee National Wildlife Refuge, Florida, United States - Lox_Sample_2.5 | ecosystem: Environmental > Terrestrial > Soil > Wetlands | place: USA... | reverse complement strand
CGGCCTACCGGTTGATACGCCGGCTCGGCCAACGCGAGGCCAGAACCGGATATCGATACGGCCAGATATGTTCGGCCTCACTGGTCTCCTTGGCGCACGGCACCAACGATGCCCAGAAGACGATGGGCGTGATCTCGCTGGCGCTCATCGCCCACGGCGACATCAGTGCCGCCCATTTCGCGGTTCCACTCTGGGTGAAGCTCGGCTGCGCTCTGTCGATCGCTCTCGGGACGGCCAGCGGGGGCTGGCGGATCATCAATACGATGGGCAACCGGATCACGAACGTCGAGTCGCCCCAGGGTTTCGCCGCCGAGTCCTCGAGCGCGGCCGTGATCCTCGCGTCCTCGTATTACGGCTACCCGCTGTCGACGACCCAGGTCGTGTCCGGCGGAGTGCTCGGCGCCGGCCTCGGAAAGAAGGTCGACAGCGTCCACTGGAACGTGATCGGGCAGATGGTGTCCGCCTGGATCCTGACGATGCCGGGGGCTGGGGTGCTCGGCGGGGTGGCGTGGGCGATCGCAGACCTCTTCGGCGCGCACGCGAACGCGGGCGCGATCGTCATCTGCCTGCTCGCCGCGGCCGGCGCGTTCGGTCTGTGGACGCTCGCGCAGCGGAACAAGATCACGCCGCAGGACCTCGACCGGACGAATGTGAGCGTGGTCGACGAGGCAGAGCTCTCCGGCGTTCCGCCGGCGGTGGCGGTGACCTGACCCATGCTCATCGTCGCATCCTCGTACATCAATTGGAGCGCGCTCTGGAAGATCTGCGTTGCCGCGCTGATCGGCGGCGCCGGCGTCGTGATCGTGTTCGGCTTCCTGCTTCTCGGCGTCAAGATCGCGACCAACGCCAAGAGCGGTGGACGTGAGTGGGCCGGATACGCGCTCTCGGGCGTGTGCGGCCTGTTCGTCGTCGCCGTGATAGTGGCCGGCATCTACGCGATGGTCAACAAGCCGAAGTCGAAGAAGCCGGCAAAGAAGACGGCGTCCGCGCTGATCGTGTCGGCTTACAGATCGAGCGCCTAACCCCGCCGGCGTGAACACCGCGAGCTCGGTGGGCTCGGGCATTGCGCCGGCGGCATGCTTGCACAACGCCTCGCCCGAGGTCGTCGCCGATCATCTCGCGCGCTGACAGTTCTTCTGGCTCGACCTCGAGGGCCCAACCGAGGAGCGGCTGGAGCAGTTGGCCCGGAACATCGGGCTCCACCCGCTGACGATCGACGACGCGCGAGCGTTCAGCCAGCGTCCGAAATTCGACGAGTACGAGGGGTACGTGTTCCTGGTCGTGTACGGCGTCGACCCGGCCACGAACTCGGGCGGTCCGCTGCTGCGCGAGGTGCACCTGATCATCTCGGGCGACTTCATCGTCACGATCCATCGCCGCAACGGATCTTCTCGATCAAGCGCGACCTGGTGAACATGCGGGGCGTCGTCTCGCCCGAGCGCGACATGTTCGCGCGTAACGCCGAACGGATCAGCGAGCTCCGCGGGCTGCAGTCCGACGACCGCCTGTACTTCCGCGACCTATACGACAGCCTGAATCGCGTCTCGGAGCTGGTCGACTCCTATCGAGACCTGCTCAGCGGCGCGACCGACATGTACCTCTCGACAGTCGCCAACCGCCAGGGGGAAGTCAACAAGACGCTGACGATGATCGCGACCGTGTTCCTGATCTACTTCCGGCGCAAGCGCTGGATGTAGGACTTGCGGACGAGCCCAGTCGCCCGGTGAGGCCGCCGCCCTCCTCGCGGAGGAGAGCGACGGCGACATCCGGGGCGCAATCTTCCGTGCCGGTTACGCCGTGGCGGGGGCGGGTTCTTCGACCCGGCGCGGAAGCAGCGTCTCTCGCGCGATCACCAGCCGCTGAATCTGGGCGGTGCCCTCGTACAGCTGGAGGATCTTGGCGTCGCGCATCAACTTTTCGACCTTGTATTCCTTGATGAAGCCGTAGCCGCCGTAGACCTGGACGGCGTCGGTCGTGACCTCCATCGCGCTGTCCGCGGCGAACCGCTTGGCGTGCGAGGACTCGATCGTGTTGCGCTTGCCCTGGTCGAGCAGCGCAGCGGAGTGCCAGGTGGCCAGCCGTGACAGGTGAACCTTGGTCGCCATGTCGGCGATGATGAATTGGATCGCCTGGTGCATGGCGATCGGCACGCTGAACTGGACGCGCTCCTTGGAGTAGGCGATTGCGAACTCCATCGCGGCGCGTGCCACGCCGGTCGCCATCGCGGCAACCCCCGGACGTGTCCGGTCGAGCGTCATCATCGCGATCTTGAAGCCCTTGTTCTCCTCGCCGACGAGGTGGTCGAGCGGGATCTCGACGTCGTTGAAGGTGACTGTGGCCGTGTTTGAGGCGCGCTGACCCATCTTGTCCTCGTGCTTGTCGACGACCACGCCGGCGTCGCGCGGGACCACGAAGCAGGAGATGCCGCGATGGCCGGCTTCCTTGTCGGTCTTCGCGTAGACCGTGTACCAGTTCGCGTACTCGCCGTTCGTGATGAAGCACTTGGAGCCGTTGATGACCCACTTGTCGCCCTTACGGACGGCGTTGGTCTTCATCCCCGAGACATCCGATCCGGCGTCGGGCTCGGTCAGGCAGAACGAGGCGAGCAGCGGCGCCTCGGACAGGCGCCCCAGATATTCCTTCTTGACCTCCTCGGACGCGGCGAGGAGCACGGGCGCGGTGGCCAGCCCGTTGCAGGTCAGTGAGGTGCTGATCCCCGAGCAGCCCCACGCGAGCTCCTCCTCGATGATGCAGCCCTCGAGATAGCCAAGCCCCGGACCGCCGTACTCGACCGGAAAGTGGTTGTTCATGAGGCCCACTTCCCAGGCCTTGTCGATGATCTCCTGCGGCCACGTGCCGTCCCTGTCGTATTCCCAAGCGACCGGACGGATCTCCTTCTCGGCAAAGTCGTGCGCCATCTCGCGCATGCTCCGCTGCTCGTCGGTGAGCGTGAAATCAACCACGGTGGGTTTCTCCTTGGAAGCCGGATAGATTGACTAGTCAGTCAACCAGGTAAATGCTACCCCATGAACGGGCGATTCGAACTCGATCTCGCGCGTTCGGGGGTGCCGAGCCGTTTCGCCTTGTCCTGGGGCCGCGCGGCTGCGCCACACTTATCCCGTGAGCTCGGCGTTCAACATCGTGATCTTCGCCGTCGTCGGGCTGGCGCTATTGATCGCGCTCGTGGTCCTGGTCGCCAGCCGCGGCACATGGCAGGACTTCGGCAAGGGTCAGTTCCAGATGGATCGCGAGTCCGGTCACGAGGCGCCGGCGGAACGGGATACGGAGATCCGCCAGCTGCTCGAGGCGCGCAACGAGCGCCGGGCTCGCCGGGGCGAAGCGCCGGTCGATGTCGACGACGAGCTCGCGCGCCTGACCACGCCGGCGCCGGCGATCGACCCCGCGCTGCGTGAGGAGATCCGGCAGCTAGTGGTGGCCCGCAACCATCGGCGCGTACGGGCAGGCAAGCCACCTCTCGACGTCGAGGCCGAGATCGAACGCGAGATCGCGGGACTGAGCGGGTTGTAGGTAGGCTCCAGGTATGGCAGATCCGCGCCGCTTCGAGCTCGACGAGCTCGTCAACCGCCCCGGCAGCTACTTCAATCCCCAGACCGAGGTCCTGATCGTCGTCGACGACTCCCCGGAGCTCGATGCCGAGATCTTCAACATGGAGGAGTTCGAGGGCGCCGACTGGGTCCTGATCTCAGATGACGTCCCCGTCGACGAGGACCGGCGCGACCGGCTGCTCGAGGCCTTCCAGACGCGCCACGCTGGGGAGGACTTCGAAGCCGACCCCGACGAGGAGCCCGAAGAGTTCGAGGAAGAGGTCGAGGAGCTCGGCCGGGAGTAGTGCCTAGCCGCCGCTGCTGAGCAGCGACGCGCACTTCTGCATCTTCGAGACGTCGGTTCCCGCAGCCTGGATGCACTGGCTGTACTTCGAGACGGCCGCCCCGTTGGTCGAAGTGCCGCCACTCGAGCCGGAGCCGCTACTGCTGCTGCCGCCGAGCACCCCGGCGGTCGCGCCCTGGAGCCCCTGGACGAACGAGTTCACCTTGCTCTGGAACTGGCTGAACGGCTTGACCGTGGTCGGCGCCTTGATCGTCTGCGGCTGGTTGAGGTCGGAGTACTGCATCGACAGTCCGATGTCGGCCGACGTTACGCCGCCGAGCTGGGAGGAAGTCTTGCCGGTGACCGGGATGGTCAGCGTGATCTGGAGCCGGCGGAGCGTCTTGTCGCTCGAGCCCGTCCAGACGTCGACGCTCGGGTTCTTGATCGCGGCGGCGATCTTGGTGCGGTCGGCCGGGGGGATACCCGACTTCAACGCGCTCGCGCCTGATACTCCAAGCGAGGACGCCTTCTCGAGCACGGTGTTCAGGTCGGTCAGCATCGCATCCACGTTCACGCCCGAGTGGATGTGGGTCGTCTGCGCGCCACCGATGGTCTCGGTCCCGACGACCGTCGGATTCGTGAGCCAGCGCAGCGGATGAATGCCGAGCTTGGTCAGCGAGTTCGAGCCCGACGACGACGTTCCGGTGCCGGACGTGATCTGGGCAAAGCTCGACTCGAGCTTCTGGAACGTCGCCTGTGGCATCTGATAGCTCGACCCCTGGAGCGTCACGTATCCGGCGGTGCCGGTCGAGAGGATCCCAAGTGAGACGTTGCGCCCGAGCGCGCTCACGCTCACCGTGAAGTTCGACTCCGGGAGCTTGCCCGCGCCGCGGGTCTGGAACGGGCCCCCGAAGCTGAGCGTGATCGGACCACTGAGCGTGCTCGACCCGGAAGGATCGATCGTCAGCGTCAGGTTCAGGTTCCCGCTTGTGACCTTGTGGGTGCCGCTGAAGGTCTGGCTGAGAAGCGTGTTCGGATTGGCCGAGCCGCTGCTCGCACTACCGCAGCCTGCGACGGCCAGACTCGCGAGCGCGACCATGACCAGGCCAGTGAGTGCAGATCTGGAGTGATGCATCGCGTGCCTTTCCTTCTCAGCCCCTCGGGCGAATGTAGCAGTCGATTGCTGCCCTCGCGCCGGTCCGCAAGCGCCTAGACTCGCGCGATCATGGCGGCGCGAACGATCCTCTACACCGGCAAGGGCGGCGTCGGAAAAACCTCGGTCGCCGCGAGCACCGCGCGCGCATGTGCGGCATCCGGGCTCCGCACGCTTGTGATCTCGACCGACCCGGCGCACAGCCTGTCGGAGTCGCTCGGGGCCGCGCTCGGGCCCGAGCCGAGCCGCGCCGGCGACCGCCTGTGGGGACAGGAGGTCAATGCCCAGGAGGAGATGGAGCGCCACTGGTCGGGGGTGCAGGAGTGGCTCGGCGAGGTCTTCATCGAGCGCGGCGTTGACCGCATCTCCGCCCAGGAGCTCACCGTTCCACCCGGCATGGACGAGCTGTTCTCGCTGCTCCGGTTGCAGACGGCCCACCGTTCGCCCGACTGGGACGCGATCGTCGTCGACTGCGCCCCGACGGGCGAGACCCTCAGGCTGCTGTCCTTCCCGGACGTCGCGCGGTGGTGGATCGAGAAGGTGTTCCCGCTCGAGCGCCAGATCCTCGCCGCCGCCCGCCCGCTTGCGCGGTCGCTGCTCGACATCCAGCTCCCGAGTTCCGCCGTGTTCGCGGATATTCAACGCCTCTCCGAGAACCTGATCGAGATGAACGAGATCCTCCGGGACCGGACGCGCTGCACCGTCCGCCTGGTCATGAACCCGGACAAGATGGTGATCGGCGAGGCGATGCGGACGTTCACCTATCTGAACCTGTACGGCTATCTGACCGACGCCGTGATCGTGAATCGGATCTTTCCCGCCGACGTCGGGGATTACTTTGCGAGCTGGCGCCGCGTTCAGGAGGAGCACCTCGAGCTCGTCCGCTCGGCGTTCGCGCCGGTGCCCGTGCTGTGCGCGCCCTACTTCGACACCGAGGTGCTCGGCGCCGAGATGCTCGACCGGTTGGGAGACGCCCTGTTCGGGTCGGCTTCGGGCGACCTCGATCCAGCCGCGGTCCTTCATGACCGTCTCAGCCAAGAGCTCGAGGTGTCCGAGGGCGGGGCCGAGCTCCGGCTGATGCTTCCGTTCGCGCGCAAGGGCGACATCTCGCTGAAGAAGATCGGTCTCGAGCTGATCGTCGGCGTCGACGGCCAGCGACGGACGATCATCCTGCCCTCGGCGCTGGCGGCGTTCCAGCCGACCGCGGCCACATTTGAGGACGGCACCCTCGCGGTGACCTTCCAGGGAGTCCGGGATGCCGAGCGCGCCTGACGAGCCGGGGTCCAGCCACGGCGCGGATCCCGGGTCGAGCCACGGCGCGGATCCCGGGTCGAGCCACGGCCCGGATCCCGGGTCGCCCGAGGAGGCCCTGCGCCGGCTCGAGCAGCGCCTCGACCAGGCCTCTGAGGCGGCAGAGCGGTTGATGACCGAGGCCGCCGCGGCGGCCGCGGCGCGGGCCACGGGTGGCGCCGGCAACCCCGGCGACCCCGCCACCCCCCCGCCCGCCGGGTGGCAGACCGCCGACCAGGAGTCCCGCGGCTCGACGTCCGAGCTCGATCCGCTGGTGGCGCTCGTCCAGGCCGTGCGCGACCTGATCCCGCCTGACCTCCAGCAGCGCCTGATCGCCGCCCTACGCGAGGTGCTGCTGGCGCTCCGCGCCCTGATCGACTGGTATCTCGAGCGGCTCGACCGCCGGCGCGAACAGGGCGTCGAGGTACAGGACATCCCGATCCTGTAGTTGGGCGCTGCCGGCAGCCTTACAATCGGGCTGTGGCAGGCTCTCGGGCATGAGCGAAGGGCGCTCCGCCGCCGGCGCCGCGCAGCGCGTGGGGTCGGGGACGAACCGGCTCGTGCGCGCGTGGAAGGCGCTGCCGAACGAGTCCCGGCTCGCCGCGTACGCCTCGATCGCGCTGTTCGTGACGCTGTTTCTTCCCTGGTACCAGGTCACGCTGATCGCCACCGCGAAGACGGCCAAGCTGCAGTCGGCGAGCGCCACGATCACCGGTTGGGGGGCGTTCTCGTTCGTCGAGGCGGCGGTCCTGCTCGTGGCCGCCGGCGTGCTCGTGCTGCTGTTCCAGCGCGCCGAGGGCCGCGCGTTCCACCTGCCGGGGGGAGACGGCGGCGTGATCACGGCGGCCGGCGTGTGGACGTGCCTGCTGATCGTGTGGCGGATCTTCGACAAGCAGGGCGCGACCACCAACGGCCCGTCGGCCACGACGTCGGGCATCGAGTGGGGCATCTTCGTCGCGCTCGCCGCGGCAGCGTTCCTGGCCTACAGCGGCTCGCGGATCCGCGCCGCGCACCGCCCCGAACCCCCACTCCCGGGCGAGCGCACCGCGCCCGCCGGTTCGAACGCGGCCGCCACGACCGCTGGTTACGAGCCGGCACCGTCGCGGGCGAGGACGCGGTCGGCGGCACCGGAGGCCGCACCGGGAGCCGCGCCACCGCGGTCGCGGACCTCGGCGCCATCGCGATCCCGAACGCCGGCGCCACCGCGCCGGCGCCCCCGGACTCCACAACCCGTGGCGGCCGATCATCCAGCGCCGGCTCCGGGCGCGAACGCCGCGGCGATTCCGGAGGCGAACCCCGCGCCCTCGCCGTCCCCCGATCCGCCGCGGCGCCGGCGGGCCTCGGCAGCCGAGCTGTTCGAGCGGGTCGTCCCGGATGACCCGCCGACGATGCCATTCGGACGGGCAAAGCCGGCGGACGTCGACCCAACGGTCAGGATGCGGCCCACTCCGCCCGCCGAAGACCGGCCCGACGAGCAGCTGACGATGCCGCTCGGCAACGACGACGACACGCTCCGGCTCGAACACGACTAGCCGCTCGCCGCGAGGAGCGCGAGTGTCTGGGCGACCTTGGCCAGCACCATCGGTCCCCGGTGCACCACGTGCGCGCGCGTGAAACGGAGGACGTCGAAGCGCGCGTCGCGATAGAACAAATCCTTGTTGCGGTCGTTCTCGAACGCGCGTGGACCACCGTGGAACGTCGGGCTGTCGATCTCGACGATGAGCCGTTCGCGGCGCCAGATGAAGTCGGGGACGTAAGGGCCGAGCTTGCCGTTCGCCTCCGGACGGGGCAGCCCCGAGTCGCGAATCAGCTTGTCGAAGGCCTTCTCGGCGTCCGAGCGCGTGATCGTCATGGCGCTCTCATCGCCGAGCAACGCCGCGAGGCGGGCGGCGCCGCGGCACGGCCGGTTCCGGGCTAGCACCGCCTCGAGTTGGCGGCTGTTGACGCGCCGGCCCGCAAGCCCCTCCTCGACCACGTCGACGAGCTCGTCGGGCGCCACTGCGGCCACCTCGAGCACCGCTCGCGCCGGCGTGCTGACCCACAGGCCATCCTTCCGCACCAGGTCACGCCCATCGATGGCCTTGATCCGGTGGACGAGGATTCCGTCGCGCGAGTGGCACGGCCGACCTACCACCGACACCTCGACGGGCGCCGGCGCACTCTTTCGCATGCCCCAGAAGAAGGCTGCCGAACGGTGGCTGAGGAATGCTTTCGCGCCAACCGCGAGGAGCGCGGCCTGCTCGCGTGCGAGAGCCGGCAACTCGCCACATCCCCAGGAGTACACGCCTCGAAACTCGACGTGCAGGAGTCCCGTCTCGAGGCGGTACTTGATCGCGCGTGGCCCGAGCCCACACCTCTCCAGCTGCGCGTGTGTGACGATCGTGCGCTGCGAGGCCGCCATAACGCCGGCCGCGCGGTTCGGCGACTCCCCGGTCACGTCCCTACCCGCACACTCGACCTCCATTGCAGTCCCAGTGCGCTCGAACGGACGCTATACGCACCCGAGTATGCATTCGGCTCCCGGGGGGAGTCGAGTGAGCGGTTCGGCCGGGACCCAAGCCGACGCCCGGACCCAAGCCGACGCCCGGACCCGAACCGACGCCGGGAAGGCTGATCGCCCGGGAAATCGTGCCACATGACCCCAGAATGAACCCGCCGGCACCCACCCCGACGGACTTGTTGCGAAGCGATGCCTATATTTGAGCTGCCGCGATGTCGACCGTGACTCCCCCGCCACAAAGCCCCCAGGAGCTGGCCGCCGGCCTGCGCGAGGTCGGGTACCTGCCCGGCGAATCGACCGCGCTGGTCTCGTACCTCGCCACCAGGCTCGGCAAGCCGGTGCTCGTGGAGGGCCCCGCCGGCGTGGGCAAGACCGAGCTCGCGAAGTCCCTGGCCGCGTACCTGAAGCGCACCCTGGTCAGGCTTCAGTGCTACGAGGGGCTCGACGAGGCCAAGGCGCTGTACGAGTGGAACTACCGCAAGCAGCTGCTGCGCATCCAGACCGAAGCGGACACGGCGGGCTGGCAGGACGTGCAGGAGGACATCTTCGGCGAGGAGTTCCTCCTCCCCAGACCGCTCATGACCGCGATCGCGTCACCAGAACCAGTCGTCCTGCTGATCGACGAGATCGACAAGACCGACCAGGAGTTCGAGGCGATGCTGCTCGAGCTCCTGTCCGACTTCCAGATCTCGATCCCCGAGCTCGGCCGCATCGAGGCGAAAACGACACCGATCGTCCTGCTGACCTCGAACAACACGAGGGAGCTGACCGAGGCGCTCAAGCGCCGCTGCCTCTACCTGTGGCTCGACTACCCCGATCTCGAGCACGAGCTCCAGATCGTCCGTCTCCATGCTCCCGAGCTCGACGAGACCGTGGCCAGAAAGCTCACCGAGATCATCCACCAGGTCCGCCAGCTCGACCTCAAGAAGCCGCCCAGCATCGCCGAGTCGATCGACTGGGCACGCACGCTGCTGTTGCTCGGGGCCAATGACATCGACCACGACACGTTCATCGAGACGATGAGCGTGATCGTCAAGCACCGCACCGACCTGGACACGGTCGCGGCCCGGGTCGGCGTCGCCCTCCAGCAGGCCGATGCAGCCTAAGAGCACCGCGATTTACGGTGGGATCCCCGAGAACCCGCCCGGCAACCTCGACGGCCAACTGCTGTCCTTCGCCGAGGACCTCAGAAGCGAGGGCATCGCGATCGGGACCTCGGAGATCCTCGACGCGTTCGAGGCGCTGAACCTCGTGGAATGGACCGACCAGAGTGACTTCAAGGAGGCGCTCGCGGCCACCCTCGCCAAGTCGAACGACGACCGGAGGGTGTTCGACCTCGTATTCGACCGCTTCTTCTTCCGCGCCACCGAGGCCCAAGCCGCCCGCAGGCAGATCACCGAGGCAGGCGCCCGAGGTGAGGCACCGTCGGACATCAACCTCGACACGCTGAGACAGCAGATCGCCGCCGCGCTCCGTGACGGGTCAGACGCCGCGCTCAGAGATCTCGCTCGGCTGGCGATCGCCGCGTTCGGACGCGGCGAGGGCTCAGGCGTCCTCGGCGTCGACGTGCAAAGAATCAGACGCGCACTCGGATTAAGGACCGAACCCCAGCCGGATCTCCCGGAGGACGACCCAAGACACGACGGGCTCCCGCGAGACCAGCTCAGGAAGTTCGAGCAGCACCTCAGGCGCGAGCTCGAGCGCAACCTGATCGAGCGCACGGCCAGCCTCCCGCCGAAGCGCCCGCTGAACGAGCTCGACCGCGCCCTCCCGAGCGGGCCGATCCAGGACCTGGCCGCCGTGCACCGCGTGGTGGCGCAACTGAAACGACGCCTAGCCACCCAGGGGCACGAATTGAAGGGACGCAAGCGCCACGCCCACGTCGACTTCAGACGAACGATGCGCGCCTCCCTTCAAACCGGCGGCGTCCCGATCGCCCTCAAATACCGCCCCAGACGACCAAGGCGTCCCGAGATCTTCGTTCTCTGCGACGTGTCCACGTCCGTCACGAGCGCGTCCACCTTCTTCCTGTCCGTCCTCCACGCCCTCCACGACGCCTTCCGCAAGCTCCGCTCCTTTGTCTTCATCGAGCGGATTTCCGAGGTCACTGAGGTGTTCGAAAAGGAGCGCGACTTCCGCGCCGCCAGCGAGGCCATCTCCAAGGACGCCGGCGTCGCCGACATTTCCGGCTATACGGACTACGGCCGGGTGTGGCTCGAGTTCCTCAATTTGATCGAGGACGAGCTCCATCCTCGCGCCACCGTGATCGTGCTCGGCGACGCGCGCACGAACGGGCGCCCCCCACGCGACGACGTGTTCGCCGCGATCACCGCTAAGGCCGGCCGGACGTTCTGGCTGAACCCCGAGCCGCGGCTGTACTGGAACTACGGCGACAGCGTGATCGCCGCCTACGAGAAGCACTGCACGGCGTTCGAGTGCTGGCGCACCGACCAGCTCGAGGAGTTCGTGAAGGCGCTCACGCGACCCGAAGCCGCGTAAGCGCCCAACCCGACGGACCCCTAGACCGGCTGCGCCACCGCCTCCAGGAACAGGTTCGCCAGCCCGGCCGCGTCGGTCTTGCGCGCCTCGATCAGCGTCATCCCGGAACCGTCGAACAGGCCGTCCGCGTCCCACCGTTCGGGATCGAGCGACACCGCATACGGGTTGATGTTGACGTCGGCGTCAGGCGCCGCCGCCCCGAGGTTCTCGGCGGCACGCGAGAACGCCAGCACCGCGAAGGCCTCCATCAGGTCCGCCGTCGCCGCAAGATGCTCGCGGACGCCGTCGTCGTCGAACCCACCAGCCATGTCGACGTGGCGCTGGAACATCCCCGGGAACGCCTGGGTGGGAACGATCGCTCGTCGCCACTCGCGGTCCTCGACGGCGTTCCACTCCCGGTACATCGCCTCCAAGCGCCGCGTGATCGCCCAGATCCGCTCCAGGTCGGGCCGTACTGACGCCATGAAGTCCGTGTCCGCGTACTTGTCGTGGAAGAACAGGAGGCACTCGGTGCCCCAGTACAGGATGTTGTTGGCACAGATCTTGACCGTCATCACCATCGGGTTGTGCCAGAACTCGTACTGACCCTCGTACTGAGTGAGGTTCACCCGATACGTACTCAAATAGAGGTCATCGAACGCCTTCGCCCGCTCGGTCACGTCCTCGCCATCCAAGAACCGACTGACAAGGTCGGTAGTGAGCGTGTTCGAGATCGCGATGAAGTCGGACCCCGGCGAGTAGAACGGATCGAGGAAGGCCCCGGCCTCTCCCACCAGCGACCAGTGACCGTCACCGGAGTAACACTGCTTGCACCCATACGAGAAGTCGGAGACCTTCAAGAAGTCCTCCACCTGATCCAACCGCCCGTCGAGGGACTCGCCTAGCTGCGGCTCGTGCCGCCGGATCCAATCCAGAGCCCCGTCGAGCGTCTTCATCTCCTCGTAGGGATGGAAGCGGGGGTCGGCCACGATCCCGATCGAGATCGGCCCGGACGACAGCGGGATCATCCACACCCAGTAACCCTGACCGCACAGATGGTTCGTCGAGTACTTGCGCAGACCGCGCTCGGACATGCGCCCAAAGAACTCCTCGTCGTCCGACTCGGCCCAGTCTTCGATGTCGAGCCCGCCGTCGAGCCGGAACCAGGCCGAGTTGACCTCGTGGCCGTTCTCTTCCAACAAATCCAACTTCCGCTTCAGGATGAATGCGCGCCCCGCGGCGTCCACCACCCAACGCGCGCGCACCTCGCGATCCTCACCGTGATATGTCACGCGGATGACGTGGGGATCGACCGACACGTCGACGTCCTGCACGCGACAGTCACCGAACAGGTCAACTCCCTCCGAGAGCGCCTTCTCCCCCAGGTAGTTCTCGAACCGCCCCCGGTCGAGCTGGTAACTCGGCTCGGGAAGCGGCTTGTTGATCCCGCGCTCGATCCGGTCGGCGATCTGCACATTCCCGCCGGCCGGGAACCACCACCGTAGCCCGAACTTGTGGAGTTCGTCCTTGTCCATGTGCTCACGTGCGCCGACGATGTCGGCGAAATAGTGCGCTGACACCTCGACCGTCGACTCTCCCACCTTGAAGGCAGCCTCGGGCGCCGGGCCCTTGCGCTTCTCGGCGATGAAGATGCTCGTCTCCGGGCGCGCCTTCTTGAGCTGAATCCCGAGAGTCAACCCGGCCAGGCCGCCGCCGAGAATCGCCACGTCGTAGCTGTCAGCCGGCTCCCTATCAGTGCCCACGGTGCTCTCCTTGGTGCGTTATTTCCACGTCAAAGTCCCCGAACTAAGCCGCGACCACGGCGCCGCGCTTCTCGAGATCCATCTCTTCAATTCCCGGCAGCATCTCGATCGCCTGAACCAGGCTGATCCCGTCGTCTGAGTACAGCCCGTCCTCCTCCCAGCGCTCCGGGTGGAGGCTGATCGCCAGCCAGTTGATCCCACGGTTCTCGTCTGGCTGCTCGGGCAGGTTGCGTGCCGCCCGGTGGAAGATCCAGATCGCGAGCGCCTCGAGGTACTTGAGGTTCCTCGCCGCGATCTCGAACGTCGCGTCGCCCTCGGCCGGACGCGCCATCTCGGCCTGCGCCTGGATGTAGGGCTGAAGCTGGTTGCACAGGACCGACACCCCCTCGAACGGCGTCTGCTCGATCGCGTTCCAGTCACGGAACAACTGCTGCATCCTCGGGACCATGTGGATCGCCGGAAGCACGATCTGCTCGAGGCGCTTGAGGTCCTCGGGCTTGCGCATCCGCTCGTGACACCACGCGTTGCCAATCCCGACGAAGTACGTCGACGAGTCGTACACGAACTTCAAGACCATCACCTGCGGGTTGCCGAACAACTGATAGTTGTCGCGGTACAGATGAGCCGTCGTGTTAAACAGGTTCAGGTAAAAATCGTTGTAGAAGTCCGCGAGCTCAGTCACATCCTCACCGTCGAGCTCGCGCTCGATCAGCTCACAGCTGAACGTGTTCGAGAAGCCGATGAAGTCAGACCCCGGCGAGTACAGCGCGTCGAGGAACCCGCCGGCCTCACCCACGAGCGTCCAGCGGTCGGGCGAGAAGAAGCGCGTGGACCCGTAGGAGAAGTCCTTGACCCGGAGGAAGTCGAGCACGTCCTCGCGCCGGCCGTCGATTTCGGCGTGGAGCTGCGGCTCGTTGCGCTTCATCCAGTCCATGAACCCGTCGAAGCTGTTGATCTCGTCCCACGGGTGGAAGCGCTCATCGGCGCACACGCCGATCGAGATCGGCCCCGACTCGAGCTGGATCAGCCACAGCCAGTACCCGGGCTGGATCAAGTGCGAGGTCGAGTGAATCCGCAGGCCCTTCTCGGGCATCCGGCCAAGCCACTCATCGTCATCGGTCCAGTCTTCGAAGTCCATGCCGCCGGCAAGCCGGATCCAGGCCGCGTTACAGCGGTGGCCGGTGTCGACGCCGGCGCCCAGATCCAACTTGCGGCGCAGGATGTTCGCTCGCCCGGAGGCATCGACGATCCAGCGAGCGGTGGCGATGACCTCCTCGTCCTCTTGGGACATGAGGATCGTATGCCTGTCCGCGCCCAGCTGAACGTCCTGAACCCGCCAGCCGCGGAACGCGTCGGCGCCGGCCTTCTTCGCCCGGCGGAACAGCTCATTCTCGAACCGCCCGCGATCGATCTGATGGGTGAAGGCATCCAGATGCCCCGGCGTGCAGAACTCGACGCGCTTGGTGATATCCGAGTTGTCTCCCGCCGGCAAGAAGAACCGCAGCCCGAGCTTGCGCTGCTGGTACTTCTCGAGGTGATCGCGCATGCCGATCATCTCTCGGTAGTAATAGGCGCCGATCTCGACGCTCGACTCCCCGACTTTGAAGGCCGCCTCGGGCGCGGGCTCGGCGCGCTTGTCGGTGACCAGCACGCGCGTCTCTGGACGCTCACGCTTGAGCTGAATTGCGATCGTCAGCCCGGCGAGTCCGCCGCCGAGAACCGCTACGTCGTAATGGCCGTGCGGTGCGTCGATCGCCATCGTTTCGAGCATCGACGCCGAACGGTCGTCTGCCATCAGCTCCTCCTCGGTCGGTCTAAGTCACATGTCCCACGTACCCTGATACGACGAGGCGCCGCCTGGCATCGACCCGTCCGCCGACCATGTGCCGTCGGCATCACCAAGCCCCGGTTACAACCCCCTCGTCGGTCCACGTCCAGCGCCATCATGACGGAACGGGATAGTCGCTGCAACTCCCGCCGCCGCGCAGTTCACGCGCCGTTCATGGGCTTCGCTTCGCGAAGCATCCATGGGGCCGGGGAGGCCTCGTCCGGCTGGCACGGAGCTCAGAACAGCTGGTTCTCGCCGCCGAAGACCGCCGACACCGACCCGTCGGTGAAGATCTGGCGGATCGTGTCGGCCAGAAGGCCGGCGGTCGAGAGCACGACAATCTTGTCGGGCGCACCCTCACGGAGCGGGATGGTGTCGGTGACCACCACCTGCTCGAACGGCGACTCGGCCAGCCGCTCGTAGGCCGGACCCGAGAACACCGGGTGGGTGCACGCCGCGAACACCCGGGCGGCGCCCTCGTCGAGCACGGTCTGTCCGGCGGCGGTGAGCGTGCCGGCGGTGTCAATGATGTCGTCGAGGATGACAGCGGTCTTCCCGCGCACGTCGCCGATCACATAGCCCACTTCGGCTACCTGCTGCGCCGGACGCTCCTTGGTCATCAACGCGAGGTCGGCCCCGAGCATGTCCGCGAACTTGTGATTGAGCTTCACCCGGCCGACGTCGGGGGCGACGACGACGAGGTCGTCGAGCTCGAGTCCGGCGAAGTATTCGGCGATCAGGAGAAGCGCGGTCATGTGGTCGACCGGCTTGCGGAAGAAGCCCTGGACCTGGCCGGCGTGCAAATCGATCGTGAGCATGCGGTCGATGCCGGCGGTCTCGAGCAGCTGCGCGACCAGGCGGGCGGTAATCGGCTCGCGGAGCGCGGATTTCTTGTCCTGGCGGGAGTAGCCGTACCACGGCATCACGGCGATCACGCGGTGCGCGGAGGCCCCGACCGCGGCGTCGACCATGACCAGCAGCTCCATCAGGGCGTCGTTGGCGGACACCCCTGTCTCCGGGTTGGCGCAGGTCGGCTGGACGACGAACACGTCGGCGCCGCGTACGGACTCATCGATCCGGCAGTAGACCTCGCCGGCCGAGAAAGTCTTGAGCGTTATGTGACCGAGCTCGATGGCGAGCTTGTGGCCGATCGCTGCCGCGAGCTCCGGGTTGGCGCGGCCGGAGAACAGCATCAGCTTCTTGCCGGTGACTATCGGCAGGCTTCCAGACGCGCCCCGGGCCTCGCTCGTGTCCATGCCGGCGTGAGTCTATACACGCGACCTTACGCTGCTGTGACGATTTCTTTCCTTGACGAGTCCGCAGGGTGCCGCTTAGGCTCCTGCCGGAAATGACTTCCACGGCGATCCAGTCCTAGCGAGATGGCCCGGGACGGTTCGCTCGGCGGCAGTCGTCTGTTCGAGGGTCTGACCGACGAACAGCTCGAGGTCGTCGCCTCGCGGATGCGCGGGCGCCAGTTCGCGCCGGGCGAGCAGCTGTGCGCCGCCGGCGACTCAAGCGACCGCATCTGGCTGATCACCGGCGGCCTGGTCATTTGGACCGCCGGAACTACCGCCGGCGGTGGCGAGATCGAGCTACGGATGCGAAAGGGCGACGTGATCGGCGCCCAGGACGCGATCACCGGCACCGAGAGGACCGCGACGGTGTCGGCGAGCACGATCACCGACACGCTCGAGCTCGACGCCGCCGACCTGCTCGAGCTCGCCGGCCAGTTCCCCCGGATCCTGATCAACGTGATCAACACCCAGCGCGAGCGTCTGTTCCGGGCCAGCGCGCACAGCGCGGCGCTGTTCAGCGCCAGCGTTCGGAGTAGCTCCACCCGCGGCGAGGAGATCGGGATTGTCGCCGGCCCGTCGCTCAAGGGGGTCATCGGCCGCCTCGTCGCCGCCGCCCGCACGGCCAGCCCGCGCCCGGTGTCGGTGCTCGACCGGTCGCTGTCGCTAGCCGGCGCCCTCACCGCGTCGGACGAGGCGGCAAGCGAGAACGACACGGTCCTGATCCCGAGCGAGTTCGATCCCGATACCGTTGCCGTGCTGCTCGACGAGGCCGACCGCGTGGTGGCGCTCGTCGGGAGTGCCGACGAGGCGAATCGCCTGGGACGCGTCGCCGAGGCGGCCGCCGGCCGCCGGCTTGAGATCGTCCTCGTCTCGGACGAGGCGCGCGCGGCCAGTCAGATGTGGCATCCGGGCGCCCTGAATCTGGTCGTGCGCGAGTGCCCGCGCCAGCCCGATTTCCCGCTCGTGGACGCCGACGTGGCCTGGATCGCGCGTCACCTCACCCGCACCAAGCTGGGCCTCGCGCTGGGCGCCGGCGGCGCCAAGGGATACGCCCACGTGGGCGCACTGAAGGTGCTCGAGGAGGCGGGTTACACCGTTGACTACGTCGGCGGCAGCAGCATCGGCGGCTTCGTGGCCTCGCAGGTCGCGCTCGGCTACGGCGCCGGCGCGATCGACGAACGCTTCCGGACCGCCTTCAGCCCCGAGAACGTCGGTCAGCTGTTCAAGTCACCCCTTGTGGGTTCGGCGGGCCTCGAGACGCTGACCGGAATGCTTAAGGAGGCGACTAAGGGCGCGTTCTTTTCGCACACTCAGGTCCCACTGACGATCATGGCGGTCGATCTGACCGAACGGGCTCCGGTGGTGCAGCGCCAGGGCCCCCTGTGGGAAGCGCTGCTGGCGGCGCTCTCGGTGGCCGGCGTGTTCCCGACGCAGGAGCGAAACGGGCATCGCTTGATCGACGCGATCGCGCTCGTCCCGGTTCCGACCGCGGCTGTCCTGGAGGACGGGGCCGACATCGTCGTGTCGGTAAACCTGCTCGGAACCGAGTCGCTCGAGCGCTGGCCGGGCGTCCCCGACGAACCCGAAGACGAGCCGGCCAAACCGAGGCGGCGCGGACCGCTCGACACGATCCTCGAGGCGATGGACCTCAGCCAGCTCGACACCAGCGCACGCCACGCCGCGCTTGCCGACGTCGTGATCACGCCGAAGTTCGGTCCGGCAGAGTGGCGCGACTTTCACCTCTCGGACCTTTTTCTCGAAGCCGGCCGGACCGCCGCACTCGAGCAGCTGTCGGCGCTGCGAGCGTTGTCGCACCCGATCAACCTCGACGCGGTGCGGCGCGAGGCCAGCCTCGTTTAACTTCTAGTTCACCAATTCGGCTCCGACGATCGGTTAGCGTCAGCTCACATCGGCCGTGGATTCGGCCAGGGCGCAACCACAACGGAGGGCAACATGGGACTCGGACGTACCGCCGCGCGGGGCGCGCGGCTACTCGGTGCGCTGGCGGCTGCCGCCGCGCTCCTTCTATTACCGGCCAGCGCGCTCGCGCACGGTAAGAGCCACCACCGCAACCATCACGACGGCGACGGCGGCCACGGCAACGCCCCGCCGGCCGCCGTCTACACCGCGAGCAACGATCCGAACGGCAACGCCGTGATCGTGTACAGCCGCAACGCCAACGGCACGATCACCCAGACCGGCTCCGTTCCGACCGGCGGCACCGGGATCGCGTCGGAGCCGCCGTTCGGTTTCCCGATCGTGGACAGCTCGGGGTCGATGAACCTGACCCCCGACGGCCATCTGCTGTTCGTGGTCAACGCCGGGGACAACAGCGTCAGCTCGTTCCGGATCACGTCATCGGGGCCGAAGCTGGTCTCCCACGTCTCTTCCGGGGGGATTCTGCCGATCAGCCTGACCACCCACGGCAATCTGCTCTACACGGTCAACGAGGAGAGCAGCAACATCGCAGGCTGGTGGTTCTCCCCCAGCGGCCAGTTGACGCCGGTCCCCGGGTCGTCGCAGTCGCTCTCCACGACTTTCCCGACCACGGTCGCGGCGCAGATCGGCTTCTCGCCTGATGGCAGCCAGCTCGTCGTGACCGAGCGGGGCTTGCCGGCGCCGAACGGCGTGATCGACACCTTCGGAGTCAACTGGCGCGGCGTCGCCGGACCCGCGGTCGGTCACCTCGCCCCGACCCCGAATCCGTTCGGGTTCGCGTTCGACGGGCCGAAGAACCTCCTGGTTACCGACGCGGGGTTCGTCGGGACCCCGTCAGGCAGTCCACCGAACCCGCTCGATCCGGCGCAGTTCTTCGGGTCGACGGACTCGTTCAGCCTCCATCCCTCGGGCACGCTCGTGTTCAAGGGTTCGTTCCCGAGTGGCGGCCGAGCCGCCTGTTGGGTGGTCACCAGCAAGGACGGCCGGTACGCGTTCGTGACCAACACGCTGGGCGGGCCGGCCGGATCCGCGGCCGGCGTCTTCACCGGAACCGATGCCGTGGCGACCTACGCGGTGTCCCCGCACGGGCGACTGACCCTGCTGGGCGAGACCTCCGCCGGCCAGGGATTCCCCGGTGAGGAGGCGATCTCGAGCGACGGCCGGTATCTGTACGTGCTCGAGCCGTTCATCATGGGCGGCCCCAGCCACATCGACGTCTACAAGATCGGACCGGCCGGAAGCCTGACTCACCTCCAAGCCACGCCGAACGACCTACCGAACGGCGTGTCGGGCCTCGGCGCCTCCTAACACGCCGCGCGAACCCGCGCAACTGGGCCACGCTCCCGCCGCGGCGGGGGCGTGGCCCTCGCGCTTACGCGGGCGTCGCGATCGCCTCCATGAACAGGTTCTCCATCCCGCCGGCAGGCGACTGCCGAGCCTCGCTGACCGTTAGACCCTCGCCGCCCAGCATGCCGTCCGCCTCCCAGCGGTCGGGATCCAACGACACCGCGTACGGATTGATTTTCTCGTCCTCGCCCGGCGCCGCATCCCCAAGGTTCTGCGCGGCCCGGCTGAACGCAAGCACGGCGTAGGCCTCGAGCAGGTCGGCGTTGGCCGCCATCCTGGCCTTGAGCGCGTCGTCGTCGAAGCCGGCGATCATGTCCCGGTGGCGATCGAACATCGCCGGGAACGCGGACGACGGAACCATCGCCCGGCGCCACTCTCGCTGCTCGAGTTCGTTCCATTCGCGGTACATCGGCTCGAGCCGAGTGATGATCGCCTGCATGCGCTCCACGTCGGGCCGGACCGCCGCCATCAGGTCGAGGTCGGTGAGCTTGCGATGGAAGAACAGGAGCGCCAGACAGCCCCAGTAGTAGATGTTGTTCCCGCTGATCTTCACGTTCATGACCGCCGGGTTGTCCCAGAACACGTACTGACCCTCGTACTGGGTGAGGTGGACGCGATAAGCGTTCAGGTAGAAGTCGTTGTGCGCTTCGGCGCGCTTCACGACGTCCTCACCGTCGAGCCCGCGGGACACCAGGTCGGTGGCGAGCGTGTTTGACAACGCGATGAAGTCCGACCCGGGCGAGTAGAACGGATCGAGGAACGCCCCCGCCTCCCCCACCAGGCACCACCGATCACGGCCGTCAAAGGCCTGCTTGCAACCGTAGGAGAAGTCCTCGACCTTGAGGAAGTCCTCGACCTGGTCGCGCCGCGCGTCAACCGCCTCGCCGAGCTGAGGCTCGTGCTCGCGGATCCAGTCGATCGCCTTGTCCAGCGTGTTCATCTCGTCCATCGGGTGAAAGCGCGGATCGGCCACGATCCCGATCGAGACCGCGCCCGACGACAGCGGGATCATCCACATCCAGTAGCCCTTGCCGCAGAGGTGGTTGGTGCTGAACTGGCGTAGACCGCGCTCGGACATGCGCCCGAAGAACTCGTCGTCGTCTGGATCGGCCCAGTCCTCGAGATTGAGTCCGCCGGCCAGCCGGAACCAGGATGAATTCACAAGATGTCCGTTGTCCTCGAGCAAGCCGAGCTTCTGCTTGAGGATCCAGGAACGGCCGCTCGCGTCGACAAGCCAGCGTGCCCGGATCGTCGACGCTTCGCCGCCCTCCCTGGGAACGATCGTCACCGTGTGGGGATCGCCGACCTCGACGTCGGTGACGCGTGTGGCACCGAACAGGTCGATCCCGGCTTCGTGGTTGCGCTCGCCCAGGTAGTTCTCGAACCGGCCGCGGTCGAACTGCCAGCTCGGGACCGGGGCATGGGCGGTGGGTCCGCGCTCGATCCGCTCGGCGAGGCTCGAGTTATCACCGGCCGGGAACCAGAAGCGGAGACCGCACTTGCGGATCTGGTCTCGTTCCATGTGCTCCATCAGGCCGAGGACCTCGCCGAAGTAGTTACAGGCGATCTCCTGAGTCGACTCGCCGACTTTGAACGCCGCCTCCGGAGCCCGGCCGGCGCGTTTCTCGGCGATGAAGATGGTTGTGTCGGGACGCGCCTGTTTGAGCTGCAGGCCGAGCGTCAACCCGGCGAGCCCACCACCAAGTATCGCCACGTCGTAGGCCCCGGCAGGATGCCTATCGTCTGTCACATCGTCTCCTCTCGCGCGTTGCCCCGGCAGGTCGGCGGCGAGTGCTCGCCCCGCGCGGATCATATCCCCGGCGGACCGGCCGACAAGCGGTTCTGGACACTAATTGGAGGCAGGGGCGCTCGGCGCGGCGCCGGCCTCCGAGGTCCCCATGCTCTGCCCCTTGGCCAGCACGAGCACCTCGTCGACCGTCCACTGGTCATAGGCATGCTCGCCGTACTTGCTCGCGATGACGCGGCCGTCGGACGCGATCAGGAAGTCGCCCGGCAGCCCGAACGACCCTCCCTTGGGCGTCAGCGGCGTGAGATGCTCCTCGCGCTTGCCCACGGCGCCGATGTGGCGACCTAAACCACGGAGGACCGCCGGCCACGCGCGTGGGTTCAGCACGGAGCGCGGGGACTTCTCGACGCCGAACTCGGCGTAGATCTTCTTGTCGGGATCGGCGATCACCGCGACCGGCAACTCAGCCTGGTACTTGCGCAGCTCCTCGTCGGTGGAGTGGAAGACCACCACCTCCTTCACACCCGCAGCAGCGAGCTCGTCCTTGCGCTGCACCACCGAGCGGAGATGCAGGTTGCAGATCGGGCAGCCGGCGAACCGGCGGAGCTCGAGATGGACCAACTGCCCCGGGTCGGGGACGCTGACCGTCTCGCCTGAGATCGCTACGAATTCGTGCGGCGAGACCGTCGCACCAGGCTGCACGCGGGGGGCAGACGTCGGATCGGCCATCGAGGACCCTCCATCGGTTGGGAACAGAAGTACAGGGTCGCCAAGTTCGTGAGCTTTGGACGGCTTCGCGCGTCCCAACGTCCCCAGGTGCGCGCGCCGCGATCGTATACCAGGCCGATACCTCGGTTGGACTAGTCGGGCAAGTTTTCAGTCACCCGTTGTTTACAAACGGGGCACGTGCTGTACCCTGCCGCCGACAACCAGCGCGGGCCGGGCGCTACGAGGACACAACGGAGGGCACTACTTATGGGACGTGATGTGAGACTCTGGCGGCTGCTGGGGATCCTGGTGGCGGCCTTGGCCTTGGCCACGCCGGCGCTGGCGAGCGCCGCGCAGAAGGGCGCCGCGAAGAAGGTCAACTACGACGCGGTCTACACGACCAGCAACGACCCCGCGGGGAACTCGGTGATCGTGTTCAGCCGGGCGGCGAACGGGACGCTCACCCAGCGGAAGGTCGTCGCCACCGGCGGGAAGGGAATCAAGGGCACAGCGCCGTTCGGCTTCCCGATCGTCGATTCCTCGGGCTCGGTCAACCTGACGTCCAACGGCAAGGTGCTGTTCGTGGTGAACGCCGGCGACAACAGCGTCAGCTCTTTCCAGATCACGGCGTCGGGACCGAAGCTGGTCTCCCACGTCTCCTCGCACGGGAAGCTTCCGATCAGCCTGACCAGCAGCGGTGATCTGCTGTATGTCGTCAACGAGACGAGCCAGAACATCTACGGCTGGAAGTTCTCGTCCACCGGCAAGCTCACCCCCATCGCGGGGTCGAGTCAAAAGCTCACGGCGGTGACGCCGAAGGGCAAGAAGGACAAGGTCGGCGTGACCGCTGGAATCGGCTTCGCCAACAACGGAGGGATCATCGCGGTCACCCAGCGCGGACTGCCGCGCACCTACGGCGAGATCGACACGTTCGTGATCAGCAAGAGCGGCGCGGCCGGGCCATCGCAGGCAACCGCCACTCCGGGAATCCCGAACCCGTTCGGGTTCTCGGCGTCCGGCAAGCAGATCTTCGTCAGCAACGCCGGCTTTGTGGCGACGCCTTCGGGCGCCATGCCGAACCCGACGGACCCGGCGCAGTTCAACGGCACGGCGGCCACCTACAACGTGTCACCGACCGGCAAGCTGAAGCTCGTCAAGAACACCTCGACGAACGGGCGCGCCGCGTGCTGGCTGGTCGTGTCCAAGGACGGTCGCTGGGCGTACACGTCGAACACGCTGTCCGATTCGGTGCCTGACACGTTCTCGGGCAAGGGCGCCGTGTCGGTCATGACGATCGGCCACGGCGGCAAGATGACCCTGCATGCGCAGGGCAGCGCGGGCGGCATGGGCTTCCCGAGCGACCTGGCGCTGAGCAGCAACGACCGCTACCTGTATCTGGTCGACCCGTTCATCATGGGCGGCCCGAGCCACATCGACGTGTTCAAGGTGGGCTCGAACGGCAGCATCACGCACATCCAGACGACCCCCTCGACGCTGCCGAACGGCGTCTCAGGAGTCGGCGCGTTCTAGCCGGCAATCGGATGACGGCGACGGCCCGCCCAGGGTCGTCGCCGTCACATCCGGTCATTAACAAACCCTTTCCGGTCCCCGCAAACCCGTTACAAGCCCGCCGGGCTATGCGGTACAGTCGCGGCCCCCGTCCACGCGGGGGACGCACTGGTTCTCGGGGCGGGATTGCTATAGAGTCGTGCGCGGGCACAAACGAGGGGAGTACTTCTTGATTTGTTCGGGGCGTTTGAATCGCGGCAACCGCTGGTCGTTGCTCGGTGTGGTGACGGCGGTGGCTGTCGTCGCGTGTGCGCTGCCGGGGATGGCGAGCGCGAAGAGCCACGGTAAATCCAAGGCCAAACCGGTCGGCAGGGTCTACACGGAGACCAATAATCCGAAGGCCAACCGGGTCCTGATATTCAACCGGTTCGCCAATGGGCATCTCCAGCTCGCCGGGTCGGCCGCCACCGGCGGCAAGGGAGGCCTGCAGCTGCAGCCGGGCTGTGCCCCCACCTGTCCGTTCCTGGACACGCAGGGCGAGCTCGCGCAGACACCTGACGGAAAGCACGTGTTCGCCGTCAACGCGGGGAGCAACTCGGTGAGCTCGTTCGTCGCGACCTCAACCGGGCTGAAGCTGGTCAGCGTGCACTCCTCGGGGGGCAAGTTCCCGAACAGCCTCACGGTCCACGGCAACCTGCTGTACGTCCTTGACTCGGGGATCTTCCCGATGCCGGGACCGCCGGTACCCGGGAACATCGCGGGGCTCCGGTTCAACGCCGCCGGCAGCCTGTCCGCGGTGTCGGGCTCGGTCCGGGCCCTAACGCCGACGGTTCCTGGCCTCGCGCGGCAGGTCGGCTTCAACAACAACGGCAAGCTGCTCGTCGTGTCGCTGCTCGGTGATCCGACGCTGGCGACCCCAACCGGGGCGGACTCGATCGACACGTTCAAGATCGGCCCGACCGGCGCGGCGAGCGCACCCACGGCGCATGACGCGACCACGCCGTTCCCATTCGGGTTCGCGTTCGATCCGAAGGACCACCTGATCATGTCGCAGGTCACGAGCCTGACGATCCCGGGTGCCGGAGACACGGCGAGCTACGGGGTAGCCGCCTCGGGTGCGCTGACACCGATCGCGACCATCCCGACCAAGGGCACGGCCCCGTGCTGGGTGACCGTCACCCCGAACGGGAAGTACGCCTACGTCGTGAACACCGGCGGCGGCGCTCCGACGGGCGGGTTCACCTCGGAGTACAGGGTGTTCCCCAACGGCGGCCTGAAGTTGCTCGGCAACACGCCGGTGCGCAAGAACGAGTTCGCGCTCACCGACGAGACGCTCTCGAGCGATAGCCACTACCTGTACGTGCTGTCGACCGGGCCGAACCCGGCGACTCATCACATCGACGAGTACAGGGTCGGCGCGAACGGAATCCTGACGTTCATCGGCCAGACGCCCGCGATCGCAGTGCCAGGCGCGAGCGGCTTGGTCGGGACCTAGTCAGGGCGGCGGGGGCACAGCGAATTGGGACCCGGGAGACCGCAGGAGATGCAGCCACTAGACAGCATCTCAGCGGTCTCCCGCGATCCCGCATGAGGCTGACGGAATGACGCCGAGCGCACCACCGAGCCAGCCGAACGTGACCGACGACCGCCTCACGGACACCAGCCTCGGCACCCGCGTCAAGGTCTGTGGAATCGTCGAGCCGGGCGAGATCGATCTCCTCGCGGCACAAGCGGTGGACTTCGTCGGGCTTTGGTGGGGAGTGCCCGGCGGCCCGCACGACCTCGAACTCGCACAGTGGCGCTCGCTCGCCGAGGCGGCCGCCGCCACTGGGAGCGTGACCCCGGTGCTGGTCACGTTCGCAAAGGATGCCGAGCAGTTGCGGGCGACGCTCGAGGGCGCTCCCGTGCGGTGGATCCAGCTGCATGGGTATCCGACCCCGGGGACCATCCGCAAGATCAAGGCGATCGAGGCCGGCGGGGATGGCGTCAAGGTGATCAAGGTCCTCCACGTCAAAGGTGGCGAGTGCGTCGAAGAGCCCCTCCTGGGGT
>Ga0335076_10001150_pt1 | contig 25442 bp, 27 predicted proteins | sample Lox_Sample_25_FD_206717 | JGI IMG/M metagenome (GOLD analysis project Ga0335076, IMG submission 206717) | Soil microbial communities from Loxahatchee National Wildlife Refuge, Florida, United States - Lox_Sample_2.5 | ecosystem: Environmental > Terrestrial > Soil > Wetlands | place: USA... | reverse complement strand
GATGGAATTGAAGACTATGTTCTTCGCCACGATGGGAAAGGACATCTGCGGAGTCGGTGCCTACAGTCCGTATAACGGCAAGGCGCTAACGGCAACGCCGCTCGTGAAGTTTCTTTTAATCCCCGGCAGTAAGTGAAAACGACTACTTAGACTTGTCTTGTCAGTTGCCGAGACCGCACCAAACAAGAGGAGTCGAGTGAATCGGACGTTATCCGCAACGCGGTCCGTTACACGCCGCCTGGTCTGCAGGCCTTGTCTCCCGAGTCAGCTCAAAAGCACTGCGAGATGTATGGGCCTTTGCACCGCAGCCAAACCAGAGCGTAATCCCGCACACCGATCCGATATCTAAGGTGTGCGCTCGTAACTGTTCATGCAGGGGAGATTCGCGTTCGTGCTTCCACTTTCAAAATTGTTTATCAGCGTCGAGTTGACGAGCAGGCCGTTGTGGTAATGCTTCCACTGGCATTCGCCGTATCCGTTGGCCAGAAAGAATTGTTCTTCATCCGCACATTGCTGGAAGTTCGGGTCGCAGTTGTAGTGGTAATGCAGAACTCTCGTCCACACCTGCCCGATATTGCCACCGGCATCGATCTGGGCGGGCGCATCCAAGTCATTCACCGCCGTTCCCAAACCACTCTTTTTGTAGGTCTTACAATCCGAGTAGTACTGATAGCCGGTGTCTGGAACTTTGATCTCCGGCGCGGCCTGGCCCTCGCTTACACAGCGGGCTGCGATCGGGAGATCCCGGTCGAACCGCTTGAAAGTGGTGTTGTCCGTCCACACCAGCTCGGTGGACCGCATATACATAATGCTCGTCGAAGGCCTTCACATCAAAGCCGTTTCCGCTTGCGCTTTTCAGCCAATACCAATATCCCGAACCCGCGAAGTCCAGATCAGGGAATACCTCTGTGTAGATAGGATTCTTGGCGCCAGCCATGTGATGGTCGGCTCGGTTGCTTGCCATGACGAAATATTTGAGAACATCCGTTTCGCCGCTGGGACACGAGAACTCCTGGGCGAACATGACGGCGGGAAAAACAAGAACGACAACGAAAACCACCAGACGTTTCACTGCCGTACCTCAACTAAGAAGTTCACACCATTGCGGTCAACTCACTCTCCGTATCCAGAAGCTGGAAGGCCACACCCGGTCGCCGTCTTTGGTTGGCAGAAATCGCCGCTTGGCCCGCGGCATGTCCCGATAGCTGTTTCTCCAGCGTGGAAACGCTGCATCCAGCGCGTCACTCGCGTAACTCTGCATTGCGCTGCTTCCCCAAATCACTTCGAAGTGCGGATTGAACATCAGCAACGCCTGCAAGAGATACTGCTCCGACCAGAATGCCAGGTTTCTCAGTACAGCTTCCCGCGGATAATCCGAAGGAATAAAGATATCGTGGGCGTGAATCACCACGCCGGGTGCAAGTTTCGGCAGAATTTCCAGATATTCCTTCACTACGTCACTGCCGATTCCAACCACGTGGCTTGAATCAAGAAACAGGAAATCACCGCTCCGCAAGCTGAGGAACAACCCCGGGTCGACATTTTGAATCGGCTCCGTGATCAGATGAACGCGGTCGCCGAGCGCTTTCTGGGGAAAGCGGTCAGGATAAGGATCGATGGTGACCAGCTCACCCATACTTCCATCGAGCTTCGCATTCATATCAATCGCCGCAGCCATCACGCGGCTGCTGTAACCGCCGCCGACCTCGACGATGCGCCGCGGCTTAAGCTGGCGCACCAGGCAGTATGCGATTTCGGCGTCGATGGTTTCGAAGAAGCCGTTGCCGTAGGAATAGCCGACGCTGCAGAGTGCGTTCGCCTCCGGGCCCCACTCCGCTTCGTATTTCGGAACGATGTTTTGCAGGAAGTCGAGCTGCCGGTCGATCGCGAGGTCGAGTCCGACTGGTAACTCTTCCGCCGGCCAAACCCGCTTCGACAGCTCATCAAAGTCCGGGACCGGCCAATAATAATGATTGGGGCTAACGCTGAGCCCGACCTTTTGAAATAAGCGAAACGTCTGGCGGATGACGCTGAGAGCAGTCTCGTTTTCCCGTATCTTGCGGACGAGCGCGAGGAACCACGCCTGGTCGCGAGTGCGCCGGCGGCGAGGTTCGGTATGATTTCGTGAAGCAAACCCCGGCTTCATCATGTCGCGCCGGGCGCTAATGGTCGCGCTTGGATGGCTCAAGCGATCTCACCTCTTTGGTGTTCGTACTGACCGCCTCTCTGATGCTCTTGCAGGACGATCCGGCCTTCGGAAAAAGAAAAAGTTCTAGAAAGTTGCGGCGCTTGATGCCCCACGAAAGGGCGTCAAGGCTCGTCCTGACGAGCACTCAGGCGAATGGCGCTGGCCACGTAATGATGGCCATCGAATGTCGTTGTTATCTCTGCGCTCGAACCTTCCGTGAGGCCATGGTTCACGTCAATGATCTTGGGATCGAATGCGATGTCGTAGCTTTTGTGGGTGCGAGTGTCGAGGATGGCCAGCATGCCCTGACGCAGATCCAGGAACGTCACTTGGCCGGAAAAGACAAAACTGCTCCCGGGTTCTGCCAGGATCGAGACGCGGCGGGCAAGTGGATCGCCGCCTTTATCCGCCGCAACAAACTCCACCGATACCAAGCTCCCATCTTTCAACTCGGCTGGCGTCGCTGAACTCCCCGACCGTTCGATCACGGTAGTGGGCGATAGATGGAGGGCGAACTCCCGCGGTGAAAGCGGATCATTGATCAATAACCTTCCTTTTTCGAGGTCATAGCCGGTGATCTGACCTACGGTTTGCCCTCCGGAATGCGAAGTGACGATACGAATCGTTCTGGCGAAAATGCTCTTTCCTGCAAGCACAGTGTCCACATAGACGTGGGCGCCGGGGCGAAGACCAGCTACGGATGCCGGAGTACCGTCCCGGTAGATCTGAGTGCGGGTGTCGAAAAGCACCCGCAGGCTGCGGCTTCCAAAAACGTGAATGGTTATCTCGTCCCGGACGCTATCCAGTCCGGAAATCTCGCCGCCAATGAGGGTGGGCTTGCCCTGGAGCTTGGGAAGCAGGTCGGGCACTCCGGCTAGATTGCCCGCGGCGTGCGGAGCCGGCGCGCTGACTGCATTAATCTGGACCCCGGTCGACAGAACATGATCGCCCTGCGCACTCGGCGCTGGAGCATTCTGGGCCATCGCCGTCACCGCCAAACATACGAGTCCAACGAGTCGATGCATGATTGTAGGCAGCTTCGATGCGGGAAGGGCACGGCGAGTGGCCCCTTGGTTGAGCCGATTTCTACCCCCAGGCAACGTCTGACTCGTGCGCGCATCGAATCCGCGTCCTTAGGAAAGTTGAGCTTTGACTACGATGCGCGGGTCACGAATAACCCAGGGTTTGCTGTTTGCGAGCCTCTTATTCGTCTTCTTTGTACAAACTGCCCTGGCTGGCGACCTTAAGATTCCTCTGCCCAGCCGAAGCCAAGTCACTCCGGTTCAACGTCTTAACCGCGAGGGGGTCGAGGCAGTCCGGAGGCACCAATATCAGAAAGCCAAGGATCTGTTCTATCGTGCTTATCTTTACGATCCCGACGATCCTTTCACGCTGAATAATCTGGCATTTGTTTCTGAGGTGGAAGGCCAGGTGGATCGCAGTCTTGAGTTTTACCAGTTGGCCTCGCGGCAGTCGACCAATGCGATCATCGACCAGGCGAGCTCACGCGATCTCAAGGGTAGGCCTTTCCAGTATGCGCTCAATGGCAACGAAATCTCGCAGAACAACCGGGCCAACATCAGGGCTGTTCAGCTCTTATCGCGAGACCGGCCGTTCGAAGCCGAGAAACTGTTGCGGGACGCGCTCAAAAGCGATCCACACGATGCGTTCACTCTGAATAATCTTGGAGTCGCCAAAGAGGCAGAAGGTGATCTCGAAGCGGCGGTGAACTACTACCAGGAGGCGGAGCGCAGCGATTCGAACCAGCCAGCCATTCTCACGCTCAACCGCAAAGCGCGCAACCGCAGCGTCAGCCAGATTGCCGCGGACAATTTGAAAAGAGCACGGGGGCGAGTGGAGGACGAAACTGCGGAACAGCACGCCGCGCGACTGAGTTTTCAGGGTGTGGCCGCTCTCAATCGTAACGATTGGCGTGTGGCCGACGAAAAGTTCCGCGCTGCCTACGCACTCGATCCGTACAGCGCCTTCACGCTGAATAATCTGGGTTATGTCGCCGAAATGGGCGGCGATCCCGAGACCGCGGAATTTTTCTACCAACGAGCCCGGCGGGCCCCGGGAGCGGACGCCCGGGTAGGGCTAGCGACGCGCCAGTTGGCGAAAGGTGCGAAGCTCGCTCAAGTATCTGGCGAAAATGATCAGAAAGTTACTTCCCGGCTTGCGCAGGAGGATAGAGCGAGGCGGAGCGAATCGAGTCCCGTCGAACTTAAGCATCGTGACAACAGTCCGGTCATCGAGCCGGCTGGACCGGCGGTTACGCCTCCGGGATTGCAGCCTTCATCGACTCCCGCGCCGCCGGCGCAACCGAACTCTCCGCCCGGCTTTCAACCGCCTAACCTCTAAATTCAATGCTCGCCACAAAGGCAAAAGTTCGCTCGGTGTCGTCTTTCGATCCGCACATGCCACGGATATTTCTTTGCAAGCTGCTATTCGCCGCCAGTCGCGATCCTGATCCACGCCTGTTCGACCTGAGCTTCGACGAATTTCAAAGCATGCGCACATTGGCGGAATCCCACCACGTGATCGTGCGTTGCATGGAATCGCTGCGCGGAATCGTCGCCGCTACGGGAGATAACAACGATCGTTATGAGTGGGCAGTCGATGCGCTCGAGCAGGAACGGGCGCGCATTCAGCTGGCGACTTCGTTCCTCGACGAAATTGTCCAGGTTCTGGCTCAGGAGAGCTGCGCCGCAATCGTCATCAAGTCCTTGGACCATTGGCCCGATTTTGGAAGCGACCTGGATTTATATACCGATACCCCGCCGCAACACGTGATCGGAGTGATGAAGAAAAAGTTCAAAGCCGGATTGGCGAAGCGCAGCTGGGGAGACCGGCTCGCCAACAAATGGAATTTCGTGGTGCCAGGCCTGCCTGAATTAGTCGAAATTCATGTCGGGCGGTTGGGCCAGACGGGAGAGCTTGAGGAATTTGCCGCCTCATTGGTCTCCAGGGCGAGGATGGTCAAGATCGGGAACCACGAGTTTCGAGTGCCCACGCCCGTGCATCGGCTGATGATTTGCGTGCTGCAGCGAATGTATCGCCATTTTTACATTCGCCTGTGCGATATCGCGGACACCGTTGATTTAGTGGAAAACCAGCAGTTCGATTTCCATGATCTCGAGTTTCAAAGCCGAATGAGCGGCATCTGGGAAGGAGTCGCGACCTTCCTGGCAATCGTCTCGGATTGCGCTGCGCGGTGGCGCGACCTGGGATTGGATCTGCCGCACTCGGTGTGGTCGGCGGCCAAGTTCGGCGGAGATCGAATTCGCTTTGCCCGGGGTTTTTTGCGCATCCCGATTCTGCCCCAGTGCGCCAGGCTCTATGCCATGGAGTGGGGCAACTTGATATGGAAGGGGCAACTGCGAAGCGCGACCCGTCTTTGCTTGCTGCCATGCCTGGCCACATTGGCAAGCGTGCGACAGAAAATTACGGGAAGCGCCAAGGGAATCTGGTAGGTTGCCCGATCCTCAGGAACAAGGAAGCGACCTTAAAGGGAGATTTACCTAGATTCTGGGGCGTTTACCCGATGGCCCGCCTCTGGCGCCGCTAGTTAGAGTGGCGTTGAGTCCGGGAATCGGCGGGCTTCGGAAAGCCAACGAGCCTGAACGCAGAGAGCGTAATTTCGAGGAGAGTCAAATGAACAAAGATCGTGTTTCCGGCAAGACAAAGGACGTTGCCGGGCGCATTCAACGGCAGGCCGGAGAATGGACCGGCAATGAAAAGATGCAGGTCCGCGGCACTGTCAAACAGGCTGAAGGAAAAATTCAGAATGCTGTCGGCAAAGCCAAGGACGCTGCGAAAACTGCTCGCGAGAATAGAAAGGAAGAAGAAGAGCGGGTGGACGAAACCGGCGCGTGAAGGCTGTATGACGCAAGAGAACGGTCCGGCATCATAAAGTGGCGGAAAACGGATGGCTCGGACTAACCATTCCCCGCCGTTCGCATCTTTTGTTCTCGCTCTTTCTCATTCTGATCGGAAATACTGGCTGCGATCCCCTGTCGCAACAATTCTTGGGGCAAAGGACCAAGGCCCTTTTTCCCGCGTGGAGGAGTCCTTGGTTCGCATCCTTGTGGCGGATGACAATCCGACGGTACGGCACTCTCTTCGCGCTTTGCTGGAACAGCACGAAGGATGGCAGGTCTGCGGCGAAGCTGCAGATGGCGAAGAGGCAGTTCAGAGATTTCAGAAGACGAAGCCCGATCTGATCGTCCTGGATTTCCGGATGCCGGCCATGAATGGGCTGGAAGCGGCCCGCCGGATTATTCGGATCTCGCCCGCAACGCCGATTTTGCTGGTCACGCTGTACATGTCGGAGCAATTGGCCGCCGAAGCACGCAAAGCCGGCATCCGGGGAACCTGTGCGAAGGCGGACCTGGAATGTCTGATTGAGGCGGCTTCGACGCTGTTGCGGGATGGGACATATTTTGCAAGTTAATAGCGCCACAGTAACTGTTGGCGGGCACTACATGATTCACTGTATTCGACCTGACCGCGTCTTCTGCTAGCGTGTTGCAGCACCGCTGACCAGACCGGTAAGGATCGCGCGCCACAACGGCCGTTCGGCTGGAGCTGGTTTGATCGAGAACTGGAAATGGGCATCACGCTGTTGGCACAGCGGTCGCGCGCGTTTTCTGAAAGCCCGAGAAGCATATGGGGGTTCGGATTCTGGTTGTCGACGACCACCCGCTGGTGCGCCGTGGCCTTAAGAGCGTTCTTGACGCACATCCAGATTGGGAAGTGATCGATGAAGCCGTCGATGGAGCGGAAGCGGTGGAAAAAGCGAAGCGCTTGAATCCTGACGTCGTGGTGCTGGATCTCAGCATGCCCAAGCTCGGCGGTCTCGAGGCGTGCCGCTTGATCCGCAAGGCTGCGCCGCTATCTCAGGTATTGGTGGTTTCCCAGCACGATTCAGCGCAGATGATGCGGGAGGCAAAGGCAGCCGGCGCGCTGGGTTACGTCGTGAAGTCGAACATCGCGCGCGATTTGGTGAACGCTGTGGAGACAGTGAACCAGCGCCAGACCTTTTTCAACTCGGAGGCGGACCGTTGAAAGGCTCGGGGAAGGCTGTCGTTTCCGGTTACGTAAACTATCTCGGTTCGCAGGGAGGCAAACCATGAAGCTGCGGATATTGGTGGCAGACGATCATGAGATTGTACGTCGCGGGTTGTGCACCCTTTTGCGAGCGCGCGAGGACTGGGAAATCTGCGGCGAAGCGGTCGACGGACGGGAAGCGGTAGAGAAAGCAAAACACCTGAAGCCGGACGTCGTGATCCTGGACATAGGTATGCCCAACCTCAATGGTCTGGCGGCAACCCGGCAACTGCTGCAACAGGACCCCGACTGCAAAATCGTCGTGCTGACCATTACTGATTCCGAGCAGGTGATTCGGCAATCGTTAGACGCTGGGGCTCGCGGATTTGTCCTGAAGTCAGACGCAGCCCGCGACCTAGTCTCCGCGGTCGATGCGTTGCAGCGCCACCGAATGTTCTTCACCCCGCGGGTCAACGACATGGTCCTCGCCGGCTTTCTTGACAAGGGCCAAACCCGCGCGCCAAACGAGCCTCCACGCTTGCCGACCCTGACGCCGCGGGAACGCGAGGTGATTCAGCTTCTGGCTGAGGGAAAGAGTTCGAAGGAAGTTGCTGCGCTACTGAACCTGAGCACGAAAACCGCAGAAACGCATCGCAGCAACATCATGCGTAAGTTGGGCTTTCACTCCATTCGCGATCTGGTGGTGTACGCTATCAAGAACAACATTATCCAGGTGCAAGTACCCCCGTCGCTGGAGAACCCGTCAGAAAGCACCGTCGTGTAGGTGCTTTTGCAATCTGGGACGGACCGCCGGCTCCAATTATCTTTTCCTCAAGCTAGCCGTCCGTTCCAGTTGCCGGGATGCTGGAAGCCCCGAAGTGTTCTTTCACGCGCTGCCCGAAGTCCCGGGCCTTTCCGGTTATTGCGCTACGAGTTTGGTCTCCGGGCGCAGGAGCTAACAGCAGACCCAGGCCGATGCCAATTCCCAGACCGCCAGCGAAGCGCAGAGCGTTGGCGAGGGCATGGTTGTCCTCACCACGGAGCGCCCTTGAGACATTGGATAGCCGTTCCGCCGCGGTTTCATATCTCTGTTCCGCAATCTCGCGGGCATGGCCCACCTCGTCATCGAACCGGTCGCGGGCACGTTCGCGCACTCTGCGCACGGTATGGCTCGGCTGCTCGAGTGAATCAAGCACATAAAGCGCGCTTCCCAAAAGCACCTTCCAAAATCGGGTCATTGTCCAACCTCCGCGTGGCACAACTGCTAAAAGTTCCCTTTACTTCTTCCACTTCTTTGGGGCCGTCGCTCACATTCTTTGGGGCCGTCGCTCACACCGTGGTTTTTCGTCCGCTGAGCAAATTGATAATCAGCGTCACGAGTGCCAGCAGCAGCAGGATGTGAATGAAACCGCCCAGCGTGTAAGAAGTCACGATCCCCACCAACCACAACACCAGCAGAATCACGAAAATTGTCCAGAGCATGGTTTCGACCTTTCCAAAACAATTGAGTCTCCGCAGTTACTTCGCAATTCCAGGCTACTGTTTTCCACGTCTCGGGGCCATCGGGTCGATGATGTAATCGCATTCGTCAGTCGCCCTATTCATTGTTAGTGACTTCCTGAAAGCCATGGGAGGGTCGAGCTGCGGCCTCACTGCTAGGGCTTTTTGTAGCGTCAATCGAGCGGTTCCGGTAAGGCGTTCGTGTGATCCATGCAGGTCGTCCCTTCACCTTGCAAACATGCAATCAGATCCAACCTAAAGACAAACATGAGCAACTAACACACGACGTAAATGAATGGGCCACGCGCCCAAAAGAATAGGAGTGTTTTCATGTCAGACGATCCCATGAGGAAGCAGAATCCGCAGTCCGGCCATTCTGGCCAGCAAGAGCAGTCCAGTCAGCAGCAGAACCGGTATCCTGACGACCCGCAGAAGCGCCCCTCCCAGAGCGGCCACGATGTGGAACGCGATCAGGAGAAGGAAAAACGAGATCAAGGCAGACGGGCGTCATAGTCCCGGCACCCGGTTATAAGGTCCCAGCCTTCCACGGGGTTGGGGCCTTGTAATCCGCCCCCCTGTAGTTTCCATTTCTCAAAACTCCACCGAAACTCAGTCTGGAAAGACGCCTACCGCAGCTGGCGTGGGAAGGTTTGTACCTCAAGGATGCAAATTCGCTCTACAGCGTGGCCCTTACCAGCAATGCTATGAAGACCAAGATTTTCGCAGGGAAATCGGGGATGCTGCTCAATCCGGCGACAGCTATTGCACGCTGAAGCACCGTTCACATGCCTGACAAGTTATTGATTAGGGGACGGTTAGCTGGTTGTTGGCCGCCGACATGGCAGATCTCCTCAATTTGAGGTCCGGCATGGCCTACATATCTGGCAAACGATGTGCATCCTAGCTGCAAGTCAGATTCGAGGGAGAGTGCACATGACATACGTAATGACCAAGCCGTGTCCAGTTTGTAAGCAGCAACTGACCAAGCAACGGCCGACTCAGACTGTTCCTTGCTCTTGCGGCAAACATGTTTGGAACGGCTAAAAGTCCAAACTTCGCGGGGCGCCATGTCTCGCCGATTTTTCAAGACATCGGAGAGCCCGCAAGTCCCGCTCTTCGAAAATCACGAACGGTGGAGGCGCCTCTACCGGGTTCACTCCCTCCCAGAAATACCTCGCGCGGTGAAAAGTGACCGTCAGCAGCCCTGTCGCCGTTTTTGGCCCCCTGGGAGTCCATTCCTGGCTCCAGCGCCCTCTCTAAACACCCCTTTGCCGCGTTGTGCGACCGGCGCACAAGATCGGAAAAGGCAAAGTGGCTTCGAGGTGCCAAACACAGGCCGATAGGTCCCAAAAACGAAAGCTAGCCTGCGGCCAGCAGGCTAGCGGTTATCGCGACACATTATCTCAACGATGTCAGTGAGGCTTTGGTGGTGTGGCGGCCATGCGGCGCGGCGGAGGCGCCTGCCGCGTCTGTAGATGCTGGGTCTGCTGCGCCTGTCTTTCCTCTAACCGCTCGGTCTGCTGCTGGTGCCGTTGCTCCATTTGCTGTTGCTTGGCTGCATTGGCTTGCTGCTTGGCCATCTGCTGATGCTCCTTGTTCTGCTGCTGCTGTAGCTTCTGGCGTTCCTTTTCTTGCTGGGCCACCAACTTCTCTTGTTGCTTCTGATACTTCTGGTCGAGCTTGGCATTGCCCGTGTTCGGCGCGGGCGGCCGCTCCAAAGGCGGAAGCTCGTTGGGATGTACAGCTACGTTCCTAGCCGGCACAGCTCCGCTCTCCTTAAATGCCCCGGGCCTTGAAGTGGCGGCGATCGGAGGGCGGCCATGGTTGACGGAGGCGCGCAACTCGCGGTTAGAGCGGGCCGCTTCTTCATGCTGCACTTGCGCGGCAACCGGAGGAACATGTCGCTCTCTTGCCGCCGCTTCTTCCTCTCGCGTGGGGCGAGCATTGATTCCCCCATTTCCGCCGTTGTAGCTCACGCGATTGACCGTCGTGTTCCCGATGACAGTGTTATAGGTGTTGTGGATCACGGTGACGTTGACGTTGCTGACTGCGCGGTTGTAGAAGAAGTGGCCGTTCTGCCAGCGTCCGCCTACGTAGCCGTGGCCGAAGTAGCCGAAACCGTAATCAATGCCGCCGTAGAAGCCAACCACCGGACCCCAGTAGCCTGCCGTGAAAACGAAACCGCTGCCCTGCCAGGCCCAAAAGCCGGGAGTCCAGAAAAAGCCAGGTTCGGGGGCCAACACCCACGTGCCCGGGACCCAGTAATATTCACTGCCATCCCAGGCCCAATAGCCGGGTGTCCAGATGTAATCGTCGCCGGGACAGGGTGGCTGATCATAGACCGGCAGCGGAGGAGGCGCGATGTTGACCACGACTCCGATTCCCACTTGTGCGACGGACCGCAGGGGTAACGACAACATGGCCAAAGTCAGCAACAGCGGCACGATCAGCTGAAATTTGCGCATTTTGGATCCTCTTTCTAGCGAAGCAGTTGTCACGACCTGGGCGGGCTGGCGCGTACGTAACCGCCTGCCGCCTTTTTAGTTCACGAACGCCGCTTGTTCCATCGAATCCTCGTGGTAGAGAAAGTGAAAAGTAGTCGGACGTTAGGTCGTGCCCAGGCTGTAGCGAGGTAGTGGAAAACACCCGATTCCTGCTGCAACGCGCGGCGCACCAGAACTAATGCCGCTTGAAATACTGCACGGCGCGCTCGTGGGCTCGCGCGGCTTCCTTCGATTTGAAGGTGCCAAGGTTGCGCCGTCGTCCAGTCTTGGGATTCTTTTTGCGTGAATAAAGCCGGTATGCTCCGGAAGCCAGTTTCTTAATCATCCCTTCGCCCCATTGTTGCCTTTCAAAACCGGCAAGTTCGATGCGAATTTGTGAAAGATGCAACTTCGTACAGCAAAAAATGAGAGCGCTTACCAGCCGGCTGTTAGACGTCGCGGCCATTCGTGAATCGCGCCCGCGCAAAGCATGAATAAAAAAAGAGAACAACCGGGCCAGGGAATCTCAACTCTAAAGTTTGAGGAGAATCATATGGCAGAGAGAAAATCCGTTCGCAAGTATGGCAAGGCCGCCAGCAAATCGGTCGAGAGGGCAATGCGCATGGAAAAACGCGGAGCACTCCGCTCTGGCAAGGGCGGCAAAGGAGGCAAGGTAACGAGCCGCAAGCAGGCCATTGCGATTGGCCTTTCGGAAGCGCGAAAAAAGGGCGCGAAGGTGCCGAAGAAGAAGGTCGCTTAGTCGGTGCTCAATTCAACCTGCGCGGGTGGGAGTGTCTTCAGCTCGGGGTGGTCTTTGTCGCGCCAGAAAATCTGGAAGCACTCCGCTTCGTGCTGCGGCGACCATTTGCTGCCGTCAGAATAAAGGATCGTCTGAGGGAAGAGCACCCACGCCTGGATGGAATCGCCTCCGGTTCGATACGCGTTGCGTTCCATCACTTCCTGCTGTTCCGGTTGCAAAGGCTGCGCGGCAACCCATTGGCCGTCAAAAGGGCGGTGCACATATTGCGGCGCAAGAATGTGCTCCGACATCATCACCAGCTGCTTAATGGCCTTCTGGCTGGTGTTCTTCACAGTCACGGAGTATTTTGCTGAACCATCGAAGAAATTGCCCTTGGTGATTTGGATCGGACACGCGCGCGTTTGCGGCTCGTAGATTGTGTATGCTGCCATCATGCCGGCTTCCATGTGATCGGCAACGTGGCAGTGGAAAAGCCACGTGCCGGCGTTCTCGGCCAACATGTCCACGGTTTCCGTGCTGCCGGGCAACAATTCCACGACATCCATGTTGCGCCTGCCGTCGGTGACTCTTTCACCGTGCCAATGCGGAGTGTGCAAGTCCTTCTCACTGCCCATGCCCATGAGATACCAGCGCACGCGGTCGCCTTTTTTCATGACCAAGCCGGGAAGGTTCCCGAAAACGTAGCCGTTGATGGCGTGAAACTGCCCCGCGTCCTTGCCGCGCAATTCGTCAAAGATCATGAAGGCTGCCACGAATTCATCATCCACATCTTTCGGACTGCCATCAGGATTCGCCTTACCCCTGGCAGTGACAATGATCGGCCCCAGAAGCCCTGCATTGATCTCCTTTGACGGATCGGTATGAGGGTGGTACCACCAGACGATGGAGCTGGCCTGGCCCGGCCCGGGTCCGCTGCGCTCGTCGGCAAACCAGTGATAGGTGAAACGCGCGCCTTGGGAGACGAGCGCCCCCCGGCCGGCAGGAATGTAATAGCCGCCTTCGTTTTCTTTGTCGTATCTCAATCCGTGAGGATGAATGCTGTGCGGGTATCGGCTTCGGTTCAGAAATTCGACCACGATCTCATCGCCCACTTCGGCCCGGATAATCGGCCCCAGGATTCCCAGCCACTCGGGCTGTGGTTTGCGCACCGTAAAAGTTGCATCGGTGTATTCAAAAAATCGAGTCTTGGGCCACCTGGTTTGTTGGCTCCAAGGCAGTGGAATCGGACGCCCCCCCAGAAGATCGCGGCCGCTCGGGGCATAGTCCCAGGTGCAATCTTCGGCAGCGATGTAGTAATGGCGAACTTTTCCTTCCGCCGAAACAAAGAGACTCAGAAGCATGAACAGCAAGAACGTGATTTTCATCCGGTGATGTTGCTATTGCTATCGTACCAATCCGTTCCTCCTCAAGCTGGCTATAGCCGGCCAGCTATTGCAACGTGGTGTATTCACACGGCAGGTTGGTCGGCTGGCTGGGTGGAGTTGGAGGCGTCATCCACGGGGGATTGTTGAAGTCAAAGAACTCGGTCATATCCATCTGTGCGTCATCTCGATTGGTGAGGCTGGGCAAACCAAAGCGGGTTTCGATGAACTTCAAAATTGCCGTATAGTCCGCGACCGTGTGGGAGACGTAGTTTTTCTTCGCGAATGGCGAGATAACGATCAACGGCACGCGGTATCCTGTATATCCGAAGTTGCAAGTCGGCCCGGTCTGGCTGGTGCAGATATCTCCCGGCAGCAGATCAACCGGGGCAATTCCATCGGGGCTGGGCATGGCTTGGGGCGGGACGTGATCATAGAAGCCGCCAAATTCATCCCAGGTCAGAATGAAGACCGAATCCTTCCAATATGGGCTTTGCATGAGCGCATTAATCAGGCTGGCTACGTAAGCTGATCCCACCTGTACCGGTCCGGACGGAATGGAAGGATCCTCGCCGGAGTGTTCGTCGAGACCAACATCGAATCCCGGATCAATTTCTGAGACCGCGGGAAGATTGTTGTTTTTCAAATCGCTGAGGAATTGCGTGGCTGGAACAAAGTTCGCGGTGTGCTGATTTGCGAAAGCGAATCCGTACAGCTCGGTTCCGCTCCAGATGGGATTGTCCTGATCATCGGTGACGTAAATTCGCCAGGAAATATTGTTGTCGTTCAGCTCTTCGAAGATTGTCTTGTTGGTCAATTGCGGAGCATTGGTGCCCAGCGGATAGACATGTCCGGCGGAGGTCGCGGCCATCAAATACATCCGGTTGGGCTGGGTGCGAGACATGATGGGGGAAAACCAACGATCGGAAGTCGCAAAATTCGAGGCCATGAAGTAGTAGTAGGGCAGATCATCGGAATTGTAATAACTCATGGCCCGGAGTCCGTCGGTGTCATGGAATGGCGGGGTGTTGCGGCGGGCATCGTCGGCGGCAGTGTTCACGTACCCATCCAGAGTCGAAGCCGATGCTACCGGGTTCGCCAAATTCCAGTCCACGTGGGCTTCGTTCCAGGAGGGACTCGGGTTCTCGGTGCATTGCGTGACGATATGGAACGATGTCACCGGCGGGCTCGATGAGTCGGCGGTGCAGTCGGACGTGGATTCGGGCGGATTGAAAGGAAAATTGGGATCGCATCCCGGATTGGTTGGCGCCGGACCCTGGAGCGGTGATTGTCCGCTGGCGGGATTGAACTGAGGCAGACCGTCGAAGGACTGATCGGGATAACCGTTGGACGCCCAGTAGGCGCGCAAATTGCCAAAGTAGTGATCGAGCGACCGGTTCTCCTGCACCATGAAAATTATGTGATTGATCGGCTGAGCTTGAGTCGATCCGTTGACCAGTCCCTGACAACCAGCGAGAGATATAGCCGCAAGAGCAGACACTACTCCGCAAAAGATTCGCAATCTCCAATTCATAGAGGCCACTCTGTTTCTCGGTCGGTGCCTCTGATGAATGCCAGGACAATGCGGTTGGCTGGCGGGCTTTTGTGGAATCAGGTCCCGGTAACGGTGACTTTGGGGAATTGGAGCCTATTTGTTCCTGCTAACCAATTAGTTATCAGAAATCTCCAGTATTGCATGTGGCTGGCCGGGAAAGTTCTATTGCCTCATCCGCCATGGAGGCCTCGTGGGCAGACCGATAATGCTACATTCTTCAGCTTCCCGCACATCATGGCAAGGTCTTGCCGAAGCGGCAGTCCTCGAGACCAACCGGGATAAGTTGCAGCACCTTATCAACGATGCCCAGAACGCGATCATGGACGAAATCGAGGACTCGGATCACGAGGAAACTCAATGCGAGCACCGTCGCCGGATCCAAGCCATGCATGCGCTGAACGAACTGCGCAGGGTATTTAAGATGGAAGGCTTCCGCCTGGTCTCGCCTTCCTCGCTGTCGTAGGCGCTGTTCCGCAATTGTGGGAAAACGCCCTTTGGTCTACTGTGTTCCCTTAGGGGCGATTCCCGCACCATTACCATTTGGTAAATCGGGAGAATACTGTATTCAGAGCACTCAGACCCGGCAGGCAGAATGATGTCTCGAATTGAGCAACGCCCAAGCAGCTTGGGCCCCAGGACGCTCACAGCGTGATCACACAGGCAAGAAAGGCCACGGCGGTAACGAGGGCCAACAGAACGTTCTTGTGGACGATTGGCATGCTCGTGGTCAGCAGCGTCGCCATCTACCTCTCGTTCTCGTACTTCCGGGCAAGCGAAAAATGGGTGGCGCATACGCTGGAAGTGCGCGCGGCCTTGGGTGATCTGGAATCGGCGCTGGGTTCTGCAGGGCGCGCTCGCGTGGCCTTTATTATCTCGGGTTCACCCGATGACCTGAACGCATACCGGGCCAGCAGATCCCAGATCATGGCGCGCTTACAGCATCTTCATCTACTGGTCCAGGACAATCCGGTGCAGGTCGCCAATTGGGTCAGGATGGAGGCTTTGACGCATACCCGGTTGCAAGCCTGGGAGAGCGCGATCCAAGAACGAGAGGATGGGAAGCCGGTCGATTATGCCCGGCTCATGCAGGAGAACGTTCATTTTGCTTCCGACTCGGCCGCCATTACAGGATCCATCCGGGAAGAGGAAGAGCACCTGCTGCAGGAAAGGCGACACGTCACCCAGCGCCGTTTTCTGTTGGCGGTCATGACCGTGGTTGCAAGTCTCGCTTTGGCATTGTTGCTGCTCTATCTCTACTACCGGGGTTTGGCGAAAGAACTGCGGGCGCGCGAGGAGGCGGAAGAAGCGGCGCGCAGCGGCTATGAGCGCCAGTCGGCGCTGCGTCGCGAACTGGAACGATTTCGTGTCTTCGTGAACGCGGTGAAAGATTATGCGATTTATGTGCTGGACTCGCAGGGCCATATTGCAAGCTGGAATCTCGGGGCAGAACGAATCAATGGGTACTCAGCGCTGGAAATTCTCGGCAAACACTTTTCCTGTTTTTTCACTCCGGAAGACATAGGCGAAGGAAAGCCGCTCCAGGAAATGCAGATTGCGGCCCAACAGGGGCAATTCCAAGGAGAAGCCTGGCGCGTGCGGAAAGATGGCAGCCGGTTTTGGGCGAGCGTGGTGCTGACCGCCATCAAGAACGATCGCGGTGAAATAATCGGCTTTACCAAGGTTACCCGCGATTTCACCGAGCGAATGCGGAGCCAGGAAGCTCTGCAACAGGCGAATGCCAATTTGGCAGCCGAAATCTGCGAGCGCCAGGCCACTGAGAGCAGGCTGTTCAATTCCGAACAGTCCCTGCGGGAGCTATCCCATCACTTGTTGCGGACGCAGGACGAAGAGAGAAGACGCATCGGGCGGGAATTGCATGACAGTCTGGGACAGTACCTGGCGATGCTAAAAATGAACCTGGACTCGCTCGGGCAGAGCCTCACGGCAAACGGAGCCGGCAGAGAAGGGTTGAAGGAGAAATTAATTCACTCTATTCGCTTGGCGGAGGATTCGATTAAGGAAGTTCGCACCATCTCGCATCTCTTATATCCGCCTTTGCTCGAAGAAGTTGGTCTGAAGTCAGCGATTCCTTGGTACCTGGAAGAATTTTCGAAGCGCAGCAACATTCAGAGCAGCTTTGACCTTGATCCGGATTTCGGCCGCCTCACGAGTGACGCTGAGTTGGCGCTGTTTCGCGTTCTGCAGGAAAGCCTTACCAATGTGCACCGGCACTCCGGAAGCCCGACCGTGGAAGTGCGCCTTTTCAGACAGGATGACACTGCGATTCTGAGGGTTAAAGACCGGGGAAAAGGAATGCCTTCTTCCCGATTGGAAGAAACGGGAAACCCGCGGCGCATTTACTCGGGAGTGGGACTTCGCGGAATGAGCGAGCGCATGCGTCAGCTCGGGGGCACGCTCGAGATCAAGACCGACAAGAGCGGCACAGAGATAACTGCTACTGCGCCGACGGCGGAATCGATGCCCATTTCGCTGACCGGAACTTGAAGACCAGGCGTGCGCTTAATGCGTCGCTTCTCCGGGATAATAGCCTTGACGGGTGCGTACCGTGAGTGAGGTATAACCCGGGGCGTGCGCTTCCACCCGTATGGTGCGATAGCCGTCGCCGGAGTTGGTTGATTTGTAGCCGATCGTGTAGCGGCTTCGAATATCCCGCCCAATGGTTCGGCTGATGTCATTCAGTTCGTCGAGCGAGCTCGGGAAAAATGCGGCGCCGCCAGTGCTCTCGGCGAGCGCGTCGAGCACGGCGCGGCCGCCGTGATCGGCGGGGGCGGGATCGAGCAGCCCGATGGCATAAAGCACCGGCCCATTGGCTCGCTGTAATTGTCCGCGGGCTTGTTGCAAGGTCTCGCGGCTGGCGTCGTCCCAGCCGTCGGTGATGACCAGCATAACCCTATTTTCGGGACGAGGTCGGTTGCTGAGATGGACGGATGAGGCGACAAGGGCGTCGTAGAGTGCCGTGCTGCCTCGCATAGAAACCTTTAGTAAGGCCTGACGCAGCAATCCAACGTCGCTGGTGAAATCCTGGTCGAGGTAGGCGTCCTGGTTGAAGTTGACCACGAAGATCTCATCGTCCGGGTTATTGTGGAGAAGCAGGTTGAGCACGGCCTCATTTACTTTTTGCCGTTTCTCGCGCATGGATCCAGAGTTGTCGATGAGGATCCCCATGGCGACGGGAACATCTTCGCGGTGAAAGGAAGTAATGTTTTGTGGTGTCTGGTCTTCGAACACCGTGAATGCGCCTTGGTCGAGGTCAGGAACCACATGATGCTGCTCGTCGACAACGGTGGCGTGCAGGATGACTTCTTCAACATCCTGTTTCAGGACGAATGCGCCGGTGTCGTCCCCTTGGGCCGCAACGTCATTGCCGGAGGAAGGGTTGGTAGGAGTTAGCGTGCCGGGCGGCGGTTGCGCAGGAGTTGAGGGCGAGACTTGGGCGTGAACACGAGCGGAAGAGATCGCGAATAGAATGGCTATCACGATGACGACTATTGAAATCGGACGCGGTTGCTGCGGGAAATGGCTCACAAGAGTTCCTTTTTGATTATTTGCCGATCCGCCTGTCAGAAGATGCCCTGGGGGGGCGCCTAGTTGTCCGCGCGGCAGGCACACAAACGGATAGCCTGAAAGCCAAGCTCCGGCCGGGAAGCAGGGCCGCAAATACTCAGAACGCTGTATTCGCAAAAGGTTGCCTTGAATACTAGAATTCATGACGGTGCTTGAATGACGTTGGAGAATCTGCCTGCCGAAGCGGAGGAGAAAGCCACAATTCGTATTTTGATAGCGGACGACCATCCGGTCGTACGGCATGGCTTAAGGACTCTTCTCTCCGAACGGCAAGGTTGGAAGGTAGTGGCGGAAGCTGCTGATGGTATGGAGGCCGTGGAAATGGCGGAGCAATTTCGCCCGGATGTGATCTTGCTCGATGTCAGCATGCCACGGATGCACGGGTTGGAAGCGTGCCGCCGAATCCGCCACAACGTGACGGAGTGCGAGGTTCTGATCGTCACCCAGCACGATTCCGTGCAGATGCTCCGAGAGGCTCTGAGCAGCGGCGCTCGCGGCTATGTAGTCAAGTCTAACGTTACACGGGATTTGCTGGCGGCGGTGGAGGCTGTGAGCCAGCATAGGGATTTCACTGCCCGCGCTCCAGAGAGCGCCGGTCCACTCAAACAGCCCAAGTAACTGCGCCGCGCGATTCCGTATCGACTGATGCGGATCGCGCCGGTGCAGAATTCCTGCTCGTTTATTGCGGCTGCGTGGAGTTCGAGGCGGAACCGCATTGCTTGGAAATCATTTTCACACTGGTTACCTGAATGACAGTTGCATTCGAACCAGCCGAAGGAGACTGCTGAGGTTCGGACTGGGACGATTCTGATTCGCCAGTTGCCTGGCCGGTTATGGCTACTTCATGGCCTACGTGTTTCTTCAGCTGGGCTTCGTTACCAACAAGTTTGTAGGTTGCGCCAGAATTGTCCGCCGTCAACATATAGTTCCCACCCGATCCGCTGAGACATCCCTGAACCGAGGTAGCTTCCGAAGTTGTGGAGTGGCCGGTATTGGGCGAATTCTGCGCCAGCCCCCAGGCCGCGCTCAAAATCGCAAAGCAAAAGACGAGAAGTGTTTTCTTGACCATTAGAGATTCCTCCGAATTGAAAGTTGGTGTCTGCGACTTGTGTCACAAGTCTGCAGTGAAGCCGTTGATTGACGGGGCTTCGGCCAGCGTGGCCCCTGACAGGAACGGTGCGTGCTTCGGAGACCAAAGTAGGCTTTTTGATTGGTCGACGAAAATCCCGTTTCTGCTCTAAGGATGCCGACGAAATCCTGTAGAGCAAAAAGAAAACACGTTTCGGTTTGGGGGCAGGCTCAGGCGCTGATTTGGGTTTCCAAATCCATCATGGCACGGCGGGGGATCACCACTTCAACCAAAGTCCCAGGATTGGCCTGCGACAGGCGGAGTTCTCCGCCGAATTCCTTGGCGCGCTGGCTCATTCCGCCAATTCCGATGCCGACGCTGCCGACTTCCTGCTCCACAACACCATTGGGTAAGCCGCGGCCATCATCCTGCACGGTGGCCAGGAGTTGCGCGTCCTGCAACTTAAGACGAATCCACGCGCGGTTCGCTCCGGAATGCCGGAAAACGTTGCTAAGCGATTCCTGCACGATGCGGAAGATCGCGGTTTCAAGCTCGGGAAGGAGACGGGGAAAATCGGGCGGCACGACGTCGATAGAAGTGTCAATGCCGCTGCGTTGCGCGAAGCCCTCGACGTACCAGCGCAAAGCGGAAAGCAGACCGACTTCATCCAAAAGCGGCGGGTGTAGCAGATGAGACATGCTGCGAACCTGTTGAATACCGCCGTCGATGATTTTGACGGCCTCGCCCAGGGAATTGAGAAGAGTTTCATCACTTGTTTGTTGTAGAGTGCGGTGAAGAAGGATCTTGGCAGCCACCAGCTCCTGCCCGAGGCCATCATGGAGTTCGCGCGCGATGCGGCGCCGCTCCTCATCCTGTAACGCGATAAGGCGGGCAGAGAGCCGGCGAAGTTCGCTGTTCAATTGTCCCAGCTGGACGGCTCGGCGGTGCAATTCGGCAAAGACGGTGACCTTCGCACGCAACAACTCCGGGATAACCGGCACAGAAATGTAGTCAACCGCGCCGCGCTGGTAGCCTTTCAGGCGATCGAGGTCCGTCAGATGGACCGCCGAAATGAAGATAATGGCTGTCCTTTGAAAACGCGGGTGCTGCCGGATCATCTCTGCCAGTTCGAAGCCGTCCAGTTCCGGCATGCTTACATCCATGAGCACGACGGCAATATCATGTTTGAGGAGATGTTCGAGGGCTTCCTTCCCCGAAGCCGCTTTAATGAGGTTTTCGCCCAGTTCCGCGAGAATCGCCTCGTAGCTGAGTAGCTTGGCGGGCTGATCGTCCACCATGAGGATGTTGACTCTCTCGTGCGTGTTCGTCATTACATTCGACTCATGTTGTGGGAATGACTTGTCGCAAGCGAACGAAACTCTCTCCTGCGCCAACAATCGCACTTGGTCTCACATCGACGGCGATTTTCGGAAAACTCTGGCTCGGCAAAGGCGGCGTGGCTTCCGCGATCTCGGGCACTTGTCCCGGCCAAGATGGGACGAATCGCAGGAAGCCACTGCCGCCACTGGGCGCGCCGCGACCAACTTGTCGCCCCAAGAACCACCGTCGATGGAAAAAGATCTTAGCCCGAGCGGCAGCGCAAGCGAAATACAGGAAACGATGTAGGTGAAGTACAGTGAGGTCTGTAGGAACTGCTCGTTGACGCCGTGATTAGTTCAGTTCGTATCGCGAGTGAGATGTGAACCTAGCGATATTACGAGAAGCAGAAGGAACACAAGGAAGACAAGTTTCGCTACTTCGCTCAAGGCGAGCGCGATTCCGCTGAAGCCGAAAAGCCCAGCCAGAATTGCCACCGCGGCGAAAGTCAGGGCCCAGCAAAGCATATTCTCGCTCCTTTGCTTTGATCCGCGTCGTGCCCTTGTCAACGCGCGGGGAACGAGTCCACCAACAAACCGGCATTGGCGAGAAGCAGGAGCCGACAACCTTGTAATGGCGCCAGCCCCTGCTCGTTAGGCAGGCTCGTTGGGGAACAATATCCAAAGCGACTCCAGCTTAGGTTCCGGCTTCCCCGCGGACAATCATGTTCGCCCTGTAATTGTTGGCCGCGCTCAACGTATTGCCGATAAGTACAAGCCCCTCCAAACCCTTAAGAAAAAAGTAATAGTTCTTCAGCACAACGCAAGAAACGTACAGCAAGATAGGCGACCCGCTAAAGCCAATGCAGGATGGCTTGCCCTGAAGAATCGCTCTAACGTTGGCACGATACAACGCAACTGGCAAGCAGTCGCAGTATCCAGTTCTTTAGCCTGGAAAGGAGACCGACGTGATTAGCGATTCTTCGACAACTGCAACCCAAGCCGAGCTTATCCGGAAAGCTCAGCAGGGCGACGGTGACGCGTTTGCTGCTCTCTTCGAAGCCAACAAAATGTGGGTCTATTCGTTGTGTTTGCGGATGACGAACAACGTAGCGGAAGCGGAAGACCTCGCGCAGGAAGCTTTTCTACAGGTGTTCCGCAAGCTGGCGACTTTCCGGGGCGAGTCCGCCTTTTCGACCTGGCTCTATCGGCTGACGGTCAATACCGTGCTTATGCACTTTCGCAAAAAATCGTTGGCCCATGTTTCCCTCGACGAACCCTACACCCGCGACAATGGCTCGAAGCCGATGCCTCGGGAATACGGAAGCAGAGACCTGCGGTTGGCTGGCTGCGTTGATCGTCTTGCTCTCATTCAGGCGATCCAGGAACTTCCTGAAGGTTACAGGATTGTGTTTCTCCTCCACGAAGTCGAGGGATACGAGCACAGCGAGATTGCCGAGTTCCTGGGCTGCTCCACCGGAAATTCCAAATCACAGTTGCACAAAGCCAGGCTGAGAATCCGGGAGCTGTTGAACGCTCGTCCCGACTCGCGGCGGGAAACTCCGGCCGGCCGGCGGAACAAAGAGACGATCGTATCGTTTCTGGAAAACCGCCTCTATTTAGGGCCGCGCTCGCACACGCCCGTGGCTGCAACGTAACGAGCACATAAGACACACTGGAACGGAGGGTCACAAATGAAGTTGGAAAGAACGAAACGCAGTGTTGCGGAATCCCTGCTTGGCGTCCTCGTTGCCGGGCTGCTCCTTAGCGGGGCGGCCGTGGCTGCCGATGACACGGGGAAGGACAAATCCGATATCGATAAACGGATCGAGGCATCGGCGAACGTGCTGGATGAAATCATGAAGACTCCAGACAGGGCGATTCCCGACAAGATCATGAGCGATGCCAAATGTATTGCCGTGATCCCATCCATGATCGAGATCGCCGTGGGATTTGGCGGAAACCACGGAAAAGGGATAGCGACCTGCCGGACGCCACACGGTTGGTCCGGTCCGGCGCCGATCACCATTACTGGCGGCAGCTGGGGCTTGCAACTGGGCGGACAAGCAGTTGACCTGGTCATGGTGATTACGAACGACAAGGGCATGCAGCACTTGCTCTCCAGTAAATTCAAACTCGGGGCGGATGCCTCCGCGGCTGCCGGGCCGGTTGGACGCGATGCCACGGCAGACACCGACTGGAAGATGAAAGCTGAAGTGCTCACCTATTCCCGCGCTCGGGGAATCTTTGCCGGAATCGACTTGAACGGGTCAGCGATAACTCAGGACAAAGACGAAACCCGCATTCTTTACGGAAAGATGGTTGACTTCTCCGACATTCTCAACGGCAAGGTAGCTCCGCCCGTTGTTAGCGAGCCTTTTCTAGCTGTGGTCAGGAAATACTCCACCCAAGCGCGGGAACAGGGCGAAGCTACTCAACCAAAAAACTCAGGTTCTGAACCTGCAAATTAGAGAGGCACGCGATGGATGGGCCAGTCCTTTGGACGACTGGCCCTTTGTCGTGCTGAAAAGGAAAGATCATGATTCGAGATTATCGCGAATGGATTGCCAAACTGGAACTTTCGGCCGGTTGCCTGCAAGAGGCCGCGGAGAGGCTGGAACGGCTTTGCCCTCGTTTACGAAATGCCGAGCACGAAACGGAATGCACTGAAACTGCCAGAAATATTTCTTCGCAAGTAGTTGTAATTCGGCGAGGAATCGCCCACTTCCGAGGCGGAACCTAGGAATTTCCTAAACTCGCATTATCTGTTCGACAACAGGCGGGCCTTTTCTGCCATCCAAGGAGATGCCCTGAAAAGAAGACTCCGTCTCGGAGTGTCGATTGCTGAGGAGGCGCCGATGAACCGGACCGCGGCCCTGGAAATCCGAATGTTGGCGGCATTGCTTATTTTCACTCTGCTGTTGCCGGCCGGGGCTTGGGCTTCGCCGCAGGAGGGGAATCAGGCGAAGGGGAATTCCCCCGACGGATCATCGGCAAAATCCTCTGCTGCTGAGAACTCCAATGCAACGAATAAAGCGCCAGTTCCCTCGGCGAGCGATCAGTTTCCGGACAGCCCAGGCACCCTCAGAGCAATGCGAGAAGAGCAGCAGAGCATAGCCGCGCCGATTCAGGCAGAGAACACGAGTCAACAAACTGGAACGGAGACACGACCTGTTGGCACAGCTGCGGCAAAACCTCTGGTTACGACCGGTGTAGCGGCGGCGCAGCCGGCGGGAGCGGCAATAGCTCCGGCGAAGCAGCGACGGCTGCGGTCGATTCTGCTTAAGACGGGAGCAGTCGTCGGAATAGGAGTTGCGGTTGGGATCGTGGTTGCGCTGTCTGCCGGGAGCCCGAACAAGCCGCCCGGCAGCCATTGATCGGTTCCACAACAAGTTATGCCGAGATCACACCCACTTGACTCTCCACTCTACTTGGCCTCTGTGAGGACCGGGACGTCAACTACCCCTGGCAGGCAGCCCAAAGTCATCAGTTTTTCAGGGGTCGATGGCGCAGGGAAAACGACACAGATCGATTTTCTTTGCGATTGGCTGCGCGATGCCGATTTGACGGTGCGGCGGCTGACTTTTTGGGACGATGTTGCAGTTCTGGGAAGAACCCGTGAATCTTTGAGCCACACGATGTTCAAGGGAGAAACGGGAGTTGGCTCTGCAGCTAACCCTATCCGGCGGCGCGACAAGGACGTTCGCACCTGGTACACAATACCTGTGCGCTTCTTGCTCTACTTTCTGGATGCCTTGAAGCTTTTGTTTCTGTGCCTTCATCTCTCCGGCGCCAGCGATGCCGATGTGATTATCTTTGACCGGTATCTGTACGACGAACTCGCCAATCTGAATCTCAACAATTCTCGGACACGGGCATACATTGGCTTCCTGCTGAAGTTCACGCCATGTCCCGACGTAGCATTTCTGTTGGATGCAGATCCGGCCGAAGCCTGCTCCCGCAAGCCCGAGTACCCGCTTAGTTTTGTCCACGAAAATCGCGCTGCATATCTCAGGTTGACGGCGCAGGCGCCGGGAATCATGGTTATCCCGCCGCTTCCGGTTGAGCAGGTAGCGAGTCAAGTGCAGGAGCTCATTAGTACGAATCTCTTCACTCACTTGATGGAAAACGTGGCCCAGCAAACCAAAAAAGAATGTGCGATTCCAGTCGACGCCGGCCCGGCTCCCGCCGCTACCAATAGCTGAAATTCAGATTGTCGAGCCACACCGAATATGGACTCTGTTTGTAGTTTCCATCCTGCTGATAGTTGATGGTTACGCCGTACCACGTCGTAGGAGTCGGGTTCTCGTAATAATTCAGAACGGAAGTCTGGCCATTTAGCGAGATCGACTGAAAGAGCAAATGATTGTCAGAAGTGCGCTGGTCGTGAATGACGAGGTGGTTCCATGCGTTCGCGACGGGATTGCAGGGAATGCCGGTCGGATGCCATGTTTGTCCAGGGTTGTCCCAGATGTCCCATTCGTTGCCCCCGGCGATCCGGCACTCGTGACCCCAGATGAAGGACTGCCCGTTGACAAACTGATTGATATCGAACTCCAATGCCTGGGACGCGCCG
>Ga0335076_10001149_pt1 | contig 25455 bp, 18 predicted proteins | sample Lox_Sample_25_FD_206717 | JGI IMG/M metagenome (GOLD analysis project Ga0335076, IMG submission 206717) | Soil microbial communities from Loxahatchee National Wildlife Refuge, Florida, United States - Lox_Sample_2.5 | ecosystem: Environmental > Terrestrial > Soil > Wetlands | place: USA... | reverse complement strand
TCACTGACATCACAAAGTCTGCTGGCATGTGGGGTCCCAGCGAATTCTCAACCAGTGCGGCTTGGGTCGACTATGATCGCGACGGGAAACTTGATCTGGTCGTTGCGAACTACGTGCAGTGGACGACAGAGAGCGATCTGTACTGCACGCTCGATGGCGCGCACAAGTCGTACTGCACTCCGGAGTCGTACAAGGGAACATCCGTGCGCCTGTGGCACAACCTTGGCGGCGGGAAGTTCGAAGACGCCACCCAGAAAGCGGGGCTCGGTGACCCGACGTCGAAAAGTTTGGGAGTGACAATTCTCGACTACAACGACGACGGCTGGCCCGACATCCTGATCGCCAACGACACCCAGCCCAACAAACTCTACGTGAATAAGAAGAACGGCACATTCGAAGAACGTGGCGTGGCTGCCGGAATTGGCTTCAGTGAGGATGGTGTTGCGCGCGCGGGGATGGGCACTGACGCCGCCGACTACGATCGCAGCGGATACGCCAGCATCATCATCAGCAATTTCGCCAACCAGATGTTGTCGCTCTACCACAACGAAGGAAATGGACTTTTTGTGGACGAAGCGCCGCAATCGGAAATCGGCCGCGATACGCTGGTGACGCTCGGCTTTGCTTGCTTCTTCTTCGACTACGACAACGATGGCTGGCCCGACATCTTCGTTGCCGATGGACATATCGAGAACGAGATTGAACGCGTGCAGAAGCGCGTGAGCTATGCCGAACCGCCGCATCTATTCCGGAATCTCGGCAGTGGCAAATTTACTGAAGTCACCGAACAGATGGGCAAATCGCTGGCGACGCCGAAAGTCGCGCGCTCCGCGGCATATGGCGACATTGACAACGATGGTTTTCCCGATATTTTGCTGACCACCAACGCCGGACCGGCATATCTCTACCACAACGAAGGTGGGACGAATCACAGCCTTCGCATCAAGTTGGTCGGAACGAAGTCGAACCGCGACGGTATTGGCGCGATCGTGCGCCTTTATTCTGGCAATGACCGGCAATGGAAGATGCTCCGCTCGGGATCGAGCTATCTCGCGGCTCACGAGTTGGTCTTAACATTCGGCCTGGCCGCGCACGCGAAGGCTGATCAACTGGAAATTCAGTGGCCCAGCGGACAAATCGACAAACTATCGAACGTCAACGCCGGGCAGACCATCACACTGCAGGAAGGGAAGGGCATTACTGGAAACCGGCATTACTCGACTCAATCAGCAAAAAACGAGGACCACGCAGTTGCACGAAAGTAAAAGAGCTTGCGATTGCAGTCTTTCCTTCGTGAACCTTAGTGCCCTTTGTGGTTAAATCTCTAACGGAATGATTCCGAAAATCTCCGCCGCCCTTCTCACCGCAATTCTAGCGGCCCTCAGCCTGTTTCCGTTTGCCGCAAAGCCCGACCCGGTTGAAGCCTCTCGCCTCAACAATCTCGGCGTTGCGTACATGAATCAGCAATTGTTCGAGAAGGCCTTGAAAGAGTTTCAGGAAGCGAGTCAGGCGGACCCGAAGTTGACAATCGCGCGGCTGAATCAAGGCGTCGCGTACCTGAATCTGCAAAAAATCGACGAAGCGAAAGCGGCGCTCGAAGATGCTCTCAAAGCCGATCCGAAGATTCCAAACGCGTGGTACAGCCTCGGCCTGCTGGCGAAGAATACGGGCGACGCGCAAGCCGCCATCGAAGCATTCAAGAAAGTTATCGAGATCGATCCCAACGACGCGGATACCTGGTACTTCCTCGGCACGTCGTATGCACAGGCGAAGCAGTTTACCGAAGCGATCGAGGCCTTCGAGCACGCGCTAAAGATCAACAAACTGCACGCGTCGGCGGAGTTCGGATTGTCCCGCGCCTACCAGCAATCTGGAGACACCGACCACGCCCGCGAGCACCTGAAACAATTCCAGTACATCACACAGAACAAATATGGGTCACCGATGAGCTTGGCGTACGGCGAGCAAGGACAATATTCGCGCGCGGTGGAGTCGCCACTGATGCCCCTGAAGCCCCCAGCGCAGATCAAGGTGCAGTTTGTGGATGTGACCAAGGAAGCGGGGATCCTGTCGGCCGCAGGCCCGGCTCCGAAGGACTGGTACAGGCTGCTCGGCTCAGGTGCGTGTTTCTTAGACTATGACGCCGATGGTCGTCCAGACATCTTCGTCGCGAGCGGTGGCCCGCAAGGGGGGCTCGGCCTGTATCACAATCTCGGCGGCGGTCGGTTTGAAGAGGTCACGAAAAAGGCTGGACTCGATCCGAGTGTGCAGGCCGTTGGTTGTACCGTGGGTGACTATGACAACGATGGTGCGACCGACTTGGTCCTGACTTTCGGAGATAAACCGGTGGCGCTGCTGCACAATGAAAAGAACGGTACATTCAAGGACCTTGCAAAATCAGCTGGCATCAACTCTGGAATGTATTTCAATTTCGGCTTGACCCTGATTGACTACGATCACGACGGCGACTTGGACTTGTACGTGGCGCGCTTTCACCCTCATGGACTATCGGTTGATCCGCCACAACTGGACGCAAACCTGGGGAGCAGCATTTTCCGAAATAACGGCGACGGATCATTCACCGAAGTCACCGATCAGGTCGGTCTCGATTCTCGGGAACTCGGGATGGCAACGGCTGCCATTGGTACGGACTACAACAACGACCGAGCCATCGATCTCTTGGTTGCCGATAGGGGGCCGACGATGTTCGAGAATCCCCGAGAAGGAAAATTCGTCCAGCGCAAGCTGTGGACGGGCTCAGACCTAGCGCCCGTGGTTGCAGAAACGGTTCTGGATCTTGATCACGATGGTTGGATGGACATCGCTTTTACCAGCATGAGCGCTCCCGCAGTCACACTCTGGCGCAACAATCACGCCAAGTCATTCGATCAAGTGAAACTTCCAGAAACGAACTGGGTGCGTGCTTATGGCATCGCGGCATTCGACTATGACAACGACGGCTGGGTGGATCTCGTTGCAGTTGGAGAGACGAAAGAAGGAAAAGGCGAAGTCCGGCTCTTCCGCAATTTGGGCCCTGATGGATGGAAAGACGTCACCACCGACGTCGGCCTCGACAAGATTCATTTCGAAAGCCCACGTGCCATCATCACTGGCGATTACGACAACGACGGTACGACCGACCTGCTGATCACGCAGAATCACGGGCCCGCCGTGCTCCTGCGGAATGAAGGCGCGAACCAGAATCACTGGCTGAAGCTGTCCCTCAAAGGACTGAACGATAACAAGTCGGCGATCGGAACGAAAGTCGAAGTCTTCTCCGCCGGCAATCGTCAGAAGTTCGAAATTTACGGATCGAACGGATACCTCGGCCAGAACTCTACGGATATCGTCGTCGGCCTCGGGCAGTCGAAAAACGCGGACATCGTCCGCATGTTGTGGCCCAGCGGCGTGCTGCAGGATGAAATTGATGAAGCCGTAGTCGCCGGCGACAAGCGCCATGAAATTCTCGAAATCGACCGTCGCGGCAGTTCCTGCCCAACGCTCTTCGCGTGGAATGGCGAGCGCTACGAATTTGTCGCCGACATGCTCGGCGCGGGCGTAGTCGGCCACTGGATCGGCCCCAACCAGCGCGACATCCCGCGTCCAGTCGAGTACATCAAGATTCCGACAGGGCTTGTTCAAGCCAAAGCATCAAACCTGCGAACGACCGACGACCAACGACCGACGACGGTTCTGTCTTTCCGCTTCATGGAGCCGCTCGAAGAAGCCGTTTATCTCGATCAGGTGCGGCTGATGGCAGTCGACCACCCGGCGGATCTTGATGTCTTTCCAAACGAATACTTCGCCTCGAGCCCGCCGTATCCGGAATTCAAGGTCGTCCTTAGCCGTGAGGCCAAGCCGCCTGCGGGTGCCTGGGACGAGCACGGTCATAATCTGCTGCCAGATCTGCTTGCACACAAGTTTGTAGGCGATTTCCAGCTGGAAAGATTTGCCGGTTTGGCCAAGACTCACACCCTGACGCTCGATTTGGGTGCGCCGTACGATGGCGGCCCTCTGTGGCTGCTGGCGCATGGCGAAATCGAATACTTCACTGCGAACAGCATGTATGCGGCATCGCAGGCGGGGCTAACGCCCATTTCGCCATACGTTGAAGCGCTCAACCCAAACGGCAAGTGGAAGCGGGTAATCGACGACATGGGATTCCCCGCAGGTGGTCCACGCACAATGACGGCTGATCTGACCGGCAGGCTTCCGCGCGGTACGCAGAAGATCCGCATCACAACGAACCTGCAAGTCTACTGGGACAACATTCTCGTGAGCCGCACGCCTCAATCCGGCAACGGTCGTCATCCTGAGCGGAGCCGTTCTTCAGGCGGAGCGAAGGATCTTGCGATCAACGACGCTGATCTGCGATTGACAGCCGTGCCACTTCTGCATGCCGATCTCGAGTTCCACGGCTATCCCTACAAGATCGAGGGCCTGCCTCCCGGCAACGTGAAGTACATTTACGAGAAGGCGAGTGCTACCGGTCCATACACGCGCCCGTTCGGCACGTACACGCGCTACGGCGACGTGCTGCCTCTCCTGACTTCACTCGATGACAAGCTTGCCGTCTTCGGCTCCGGAGACGAGGTGCGGCTGGATTTCGATCCGTCGAAACTGCCTTTGCTTCCGAAAGGCTGGGTGCGCGACTACTTTTTTGCTGCGAATGGCTACGAGAAAGACATGGACTTCTACGCTGCGGCAGGGAACTATGTCGCGCCATTGCCATTCCTAAGCATGGGAGACTATCCGTACTCGCCGAAGAAGTCCTTTCCGCTCGACGACCAACACCTGAACTATCTGCTCGAATACAACACGCGCCACATGTCGGGAAATGAGCAGCGGGGATACTGGTTCGATTATGGGCTCGGCCAGCGCTGAAGCACTCCCGGCTCGCTCGAATGACATTTCGTAGAACGGAAATGGGGAAGCCTACGGAATCGTTTTAATATTGACATTCCCGGCTCCGCCATAATCCAATAGCGGTTCTCATGGAAACCACCACAGCTGTACCTTCTGCCGTTCCAAGACTGCGCCGCACGCTCACCCTTTGGGACCTGATTTTTTATGGCATCGTTCTGATCCAACCCATCGCGCCTGTGCCGCTGTATGGAGTTGCGCAGAAGTTGTCGGACGGGCATTTCGTCACCATCATTCTGATCGCTTTATTTGCCATGCTGATCACAGCCGTTAGCTATGGGCGTATGGGGGCTCTTTATCCCACGGCAGGATCTGCCTATACCTATGTCGGAAAAGGGTTGAATCCTCATCTTGGTTTCCTGGCCGGGTGGGCCATGATTCTCGACTACCTGCTCCAGCCGCTGATCAATACCGTTTGGATCGCGACCGCGTTGCATGAGCGTTATGTTCATCAGGTTCCATTCGTAATCTGGGCTCTTATCATTGCGGGCATCATGACGGGACTGAACCTGGCCGGCGTGAAGTCTTCCGCGAACACAAACAAGATCCTGCTTGCAGTGATGTCCGTGGTCGTCCTGATCTTCGTGGTTCTGGCCATCAAGTTCCTATACGGTGGCCAAGGTTGGGCAGGACTATTCTCGTTGCAACCGCTCTATGATCCGAAAACGTTTAACTCTCACAAGATCCTGACCGCAACTTCCTTCGCGGCGCTCACCTATATCGGGTTCGATGGTGTCACCACACTCGCCGAAGACGTAGAAAATCCGAAACGAAACGTGCTGCTGGCGGTTGTATTGACTTGTATTTTCGCGGGCGTATGCAGCGCCTTCGAATCTTATCTTGGCGCTCGGGTATGGCCTGACTGGCATTCGTTCACGAATCTAGAAACCGCATTCATGGACATCTGCAGCCGCGTAGGCGGTGTGTTCTTGTTCAACGCCATGGGCTTCATCTTGATTGTGGCTGCGTTTGGAAGCGGATTGACGGGCACCCTCGGCGCCGCACGTCTGCTATTCGGCATGGGGCGCGACGGCGTGCTGCCAAGGAAATTCTTCGGACAATTGAAACCCGGCAGCGGCACTCCGAGCAACAACATTCTTCTCATTGGCGGCCTTGCGTTCTTGGGTGCCGTGCTCTTGAACTATATCGGCAGCGCCTACGAGCATGCAGGTGAATTGCTGAACTTCGGCGCGTTCCTCGCCTTCATGGGGGTGAATCTCGCGTGCTTCTGGCAATTCACGGTCAAGCGGCAGCAGGGTTATCGGACGAGATTTCTGATCGATACGCTGATCCCGATTATCGGATTCTTGTTCTGCCTGTTGATATGGGTAAATCTGAACATCATTGCCAAGACCGTAGGCGGTATCTGGTTCGCCATCGGGATCGTCTATGTGGGATATAAAACGAATTGGTTCCGTTCAGCCCCAGTGATGATCGACTTCAGCGACTCGTAGACTTCTGCTCAGCCTGCTCGAAGTATCGTCGCGGAGTTGTTCCCAGTGCCTTCCGGAACATGGCGATGAAGGCGCTCGGGGTGCTGTAACCTGCTTCCAGTGCGACATTGGTAATCTTTTCGCCGGCCGCAAGCAACTGCAGTGACCGTAGCAGCCGTAACTGCTGTCTCCATTTACCGAGCGACAGATTTGTTTCGCGTTCGAAGATTCGTTCAATGGTCCGCTTGCTGGCTCCGGCGTGGCGGCAGGCAGCAGCTAACGATCGCGTTTCCCCCGAGTCTTCCTGCAAAATCTCAGCTACGCGCTGCCCACGCGAATCCACCGGCGTGGGAAGCTGCAAAGGGATCGATTGCACTGCGTCGAGTTGATCGAGAATCAGGTCGATCAGATGAGTGTGCAGTTTCGATTTGCGGTTCATCCGCGGGAACTGGCAAGCATGCAGGATGAGTTCCTGCAGTAACGACGACACATTCACGACGCAACAGCTCCGCGGGACCTTCCGGGCCATTCGCGCACCAAGATACAGTGTTCGCATCGAGACCGGGCCTGACATCGTAATGCTGTGCGGAGTTTTTGCAGGGATCCACACCGCACGCCGCGGGGGAACAACCCACGTCCCTTCGTCCGTTCGCACAGTCATGACTCCTCGTGATGCATAAACCAGCTGATCCTCGGGATGAAAGTGCGGCACGATGACATGTCCGTGTGCGAAGTCGTATACCAGCGTCGCCACGGGACAACCCAGGCTTGGACACGCATGAACGGTTTGTCGTCTTTTCGACATTTCTTGTCACGATAGCGGAAGCAAGTCGCCGGCGCAATCCGATACATTCGAATCCTAATCGGGGAAGCATCATCTCAGGAGGAATGCAATGCTGGGGACAACGGACATTGTCGCTTTCGTACCGACGACGGATCCTGCCAGAGCACGGGCGTTCTATGAAGGACTACTTGAGCTGAGTTTCGTCAGCGAAGATGGCTTCGCTCTTGTGCTCAACGCCAATGGCATCATGATTCGGGTAGTCAAGCTCGAGAAGTTCACGCCGGTGCAGTACACGATTCTCGGATGGAAAGTGACGGAGATCGAAAAAGTTGTCGCGCGGCTCGAAAAGCAGGGCGTGCACTTCGAGCGGTTTGGATTCTTCAAGCAGGATGACCTTGGAATCTGGACCGCGCCCAATGGAGACAAGGTGGCGTGGTTCAAGGATCCGGATGGGAACACGCTGTCTGTGTCCGAGCACCGGGAGTGGAGGAAGTGACTCCTTTCCGGAGGCTCTCTCGTCAAGGCTTGGTCGCACCGCTAATAAGCGCAGCTACCGCAGAAAAAATCCCCACTTCTGCCGAAACCAGGCAGAAGTGGGGCACTCTCACCGAGAATGTTCGCAATGAATAAATGCTTAAGTGACTAAATGAGTGAGTACCTCACTCCAAGTTCCAACCGCTCACTTCAACGCTTGGCTTGGCGGTTCCCAGTTCACTCGAGCGATAGCTCGCGGTGACTTCCCGCTTTTCGCCTGGCAGCAGGGAAATGTAGTTGTCCTCCCAAATCACGGGAAGGATTTCTTCGCCCTTAGAACCTTTGTCGACTTTCAATCGAATGAAAAACGCCAGGTTCTTGCTCGGATTTTCAATCGTCACATGCGTGATCGACTCCTCGCTCTTCCGTTCGGTGTGCTCGGTGACTTTCAGCTTCACCTTCGGCATCTGCGAGATAGCCGTGAAGTCGGCGAACTGGGCCGTCGGAGTCATCCACCAGGTACTCTTTGCCCAGTCGATCACCTCCGGCTTGGTCGAAAGCCAGTAAAGATTCGATCCAACCTGTTTCCCGGTTGAATCTTCCAGTCGCAGCACGAGGAAATACGTGTTGCTCAGACCGGAGACGTCCGGCAAGGTGAAGATTTTCGCCGTACTGTCGGCCCCAGCATCGAGCGTGTTCTCTTGTGAAAATTTCTCGCTGGCGTCGAGATTGTAGATCTTCGTGATAAGCTTCAACCCTTTCGCTTCGGTGTACTGGCTGCTGACCACCCAGATCGAGTGGTCATCGTATCCGTAGATCGGATGCAGGTCTTCTAGCGCACGCTTGGCACCGAAATATCCGCCCCCTGGACGCAGGTAGTAGTCATACAGGTGCCAGATCATCGAAGGCCAGGCGTTATTCAGCATCCACTGGATCACGCCCGCCGACTGATACTTGTTCCGGCTGTACGCCTCGTACATCGCACGCACGCCTTCATAAGTCTGCATCTGCGACTTGATGGCAAAATCTTCCACGTTGTCAGACTTGCCGTAGCGATTTGCGAGAGCCTCGCTGAAAACGTTAATGGTTTTGAATTCGCCGCCGCCTGCGTGATAGTTCCATACGTCGTCGATCGGCCACAGGTGATCTTTGCCAACCATGGCTCGGATGCTCTCGACCGGCGGCACCGCCGGTCCCATGCTGGTTTCGCTGTCGAATCCGTAACCGCCGCCGCAGCCACCCGGATTACACAGTTTCCGTCCCGGTTGCCCCTCCGGCGTGTCGACTTCCCAATAGCTGGGTGCGACATATTCGTACGGTCCGCTCATTTTCATGCCGCTATCGCCAGTAACGCTCGTCTTCTTCCCCGTTGCAGAGGAGACGACGGGATTCGGCCAGAGCAGTTCTTTTTCTACGTCAAGATAGGTCTGCTCGACGTCCGGCGGAGGAGGATTGTCACTGCCGTTCAGCCACATGACGAGGCTGGGATGGCTGCGCAAGCGATAGATCTGATCGCGCAGTGACTCTTTCGCGATATCGAAATCTTTGGGCTGCCAACGGGGCCAGCGCTCCCAGAAATCGCAGCAGCACCAGCCGGCCATCACTAGAATGCCCTTCTTGTCGGCTATGTCGAAGAACTCCTGGGTCTCGAGTTTGCCTTCCAGGCGGACGGTGTTCAGGCCCATGTCTTCGACATAGCGGAATTCGTCATGCATGCGCTGCGAGTTCTCCCGTAGCATCATGTCGGGCGTATAGCCGGCGCCGCGGATCAGGATCTTCTTGCCATTGATCGTAAACACGCGTCCGCCGGCGGAGTTCACTTCGGAAGTAATCTCGCGGATGCCGAATTCCGTATTTGACTCGTCGCTTGTTGCACCGTTTACTTCGAATTGCATCGCGAGCTTGTACAGATTTGGTGTGCCCATCTGCGTAGGCCACCACAGCCGCGGATTGGTAAACACGAGCTGTGAAAACTTATCAGGCGTGAACGTCACGTCCTTGGATTCGTTCGGTGCGAGTTCGACATCCTGCTCGAATGTGATGCTCTCAATTTGTCCCTTCAGCTTGCCCTTTACAGCTTCATTCGTGCCGTTCTTGACCTGGGCAGTTACAGTGAGCTGCGCGCTGTCGTTCGCGGGGGAGCTTACTTTCGATACGACGGTCGGATAACGCAACGCCACCGGCCCGCTCGTAGTCAGGTAGACTTCGCGCCACAAGCCCATGTTTTTGTCAGGCGGCGCGGGATTCCAATCGACGAAGGTGATTGCTAAGTCGTGCTCCGTGGGGGAGAACACCTGTGCGGCGAGGACGTTCTCAGCTCCGGGTTTGGCCGCGGCGGTGACGTTGAATTCGTAGGTGCGCCAAGCTCCAGCCACATCATCCGAGTTGGCGATCTGCTTTCCATTCAGCCAGATATTCGCGCGATAGTTGATGCCGTTAAACTTCAGCCACAGCGTCTTACCTTTATACGAAGCCGGAACCGTGAACGCTTTGCGATACCACCAGGACACCGCATACGGACTATCGGGCTGCATCGCGATATTGGAAAAATTGCCGCCAATGGGATAGGTGACTCCCGCGAAGCTGCGCAGGTTCATCCCGGGGAAGGGATCGGGCAGAGTCTTATCTTTCACTAGCGCCGCGACCACTGTCGTAGGAACTGCTACATCGTGCCACCCCTTGGGAGAGAACTGCGGAGTCGAAATGACTTCGCCTTTGGCTTCTACCTTTGAGGATGTTTGGAGGGTCCACCCATCGCGGAGAGCCAGTTTCGGTTCTGCCTTGGGTGCAGCCGGCTTCGATTGAGCGTGAGATGACTGACTAAGAAGTACTCCGGCGAACAAAACAAATATTATCGTGGCCGACCGCCTGCACAGTTTCATGATGCTCCTTTGCCGTCGCACAACATAGACCGGCACGGATTATTGGAATGCTCCGCCTGAATGGATAACACTTCTATTAATTCGTTTCAATAGCGGAGTTCTCATACGGTGGATTATCCGGCTCTGATGTCATCCTGAATGGCGAAAAGCGGCCATGAAGGGCCGTATGTCCGCAGTCGGGAATGAAAGCACTATCGACGGGAAGGTCGCGAACTCATCCAGTATGTGCCTAGACCACGGGGGCTTACCCCTTACTGCATCACCGGACACCACTCCATCGCTAGTTTATAATTAAAAATTCGCCTCTCTACTCCGGAGTGATAAGAACATGATTCGGTTTTTGCAAACGGCTGGTCAGACGACCAAGTACATCCTGGGCGGGCTTCTGCTCATTATTTGCGCCTCGATGGTGATCACGCTGATCCCGGGCGGTCTCGGGAGCGATTTCTTCGGCGGCGCCCCGGGCAGGGGCATTGTAGCCAAGGTCGGCAATAACGAGATCACGGCGGATGACGTCAGGACGACCGCGCGTCAGATGCTCCAGCAGCAGATGCAGGGAGCCAATAACGCCAACATGAGCATGTTGCTGCCGTTCTTCTCGCAGCGCGCCGCCGAGCAACTGATTTCGCGAGAGGCGCTGATTACTGAGGCGGAGCGCATTGGACTCCGAGTGACGCCGGACGAAATCAAAGACGATCTGCAGCACGGCCGTTATGCAGCCACGTTTTTCCCCGGCGGTAACTTCATCGGACAGCAGGAATATGAGGACATGCTGCAGCGCGCTAACCTCACCCCCGCCAAATTTGAGGAGGCCGTTGGCAAGGACATTCTGATCGGCAAGCTGCAGGCTTTGATCTCCGGCAGTGCCAGCGTGAGCGAAGCCGAAATTCACGAGCAGTTCATCAAGCAAAATTCGAAGGTGAAATTCGAGTACGCGGTGTTGAAGCAGGATGACATCAAAAAAGGCCTGCACCCGACCGACTCCGAACTGAAATCATTCTACGAAACCCATAAGGCGAGCTATGCGAACTCCATCCCGGAGAAGCGCAAAGTGAAGTACGCCGTCATCGATAATGCGAAGACCGAAGCATCGGTCCAGATTACCTCAAGCGATTTGCAGAAATATTACGATGATCATCGCGACCAATACCGCGTACCCGAGCAAGTGAAAGTCAGTCATATTCTGATCAAGACGCCGCTGCCGGGTCCCGACGGCAAAGTGGATGAAAAGGGAGTGGCCGAGGCGCAGCACCGGGCTGAAGACCTTCTGAAGCAGTTGAAGAGCGGAGCCAAGTTTGAGACTCTCGCCGAGAAGTATTCAGAAGATCCAGGAAGCGCAAAGCAGGGCGGATCGCTGGGATGGATCGGGCGAGGCCAGACCGTCCCTGAATTCGAAAAGACGGCATTCTCGCTTCCCAAGGGCCAGATGAGCGATCTGGTGAAGAGCAGCTACGGCTTCCACATTATCCGCGTCGACGACAAGCAGGACGCACATATGAAGACGCTCGACGAAGTGAAGTCGGAGATCGAGCCGCAACTGAAGCACCAGAAGGCGCAGCAGATCGCCCAGCAGGATGCGCAGAACCTTCTTGCCGATGCGCAAAAGAATGGTCTCGATGCGGCGGCTGCAAAGCAGCACGTTCCGGTGATCACGTCGGATTACTTTTCTCGCAGGGATATGCTCCCCGGCCTCGGGCCGTCGCCCCAGTTCATGGATGCCGTGTTTGCGGCGACCGACAAAGCGAAGCCTGATATCGCTCCCGCTTCGGATGGAACGGTGGTTTTCGAACTGCTCGATACCAAGCCTGCCGCGACACCAAGCTTTGAGGAAATCCGCAGCCGCGTCGAAGACGAATTCAAGAACGATCAGTCCCGCACGCTTCTCAACCAGAAGGCTCAAGAACTTTCCGACCGTGCCAAGGCAGAACACGACCTGAAGCGCGCCGCCAAGGAACTGGGTGCGACGATCAAGACCAGCGATCTGGTCCTGCCCGATGGACAGGTTCCTGATGTCGGCTCAATGTCAGGTGCGGCTGCCGTCGCCTTCAGTATGAAGCCGGGTGAAATCAGCGGGCCGATCAATAACGGCAGCGACGCTGCAGTGCTCTCAGTGCTCGAGAATCAACAACCCTCTGACGCTGATTACGCGGCCAAGCGCGATCAGATTCGCGACCAACTCATGCAAGGCAAGCAACAGGAGCGCTTCGCGCTCTTTGTTTCAAACCTTGTCGACCAAATGAGCAAGTCCGGCAAGATCAAGAGAAACGAAGAAGAAATGAAGGCTCTGACTCGCTCCAGCACCGAAGCGGGAATGTAAGCGGCGGTATCATGTCTTTTGCACGTGCTGCGGGCATTCTGCTCCATCCAACTTCTTTGCCGTCGCGCGGCGGCATCGGTGACTTCGGTCCTGCCGCGTACCGCTTCGTAGATTTCCTCGCGTCTTCGCGCCAGGGGATCTGGCAAGTGCTGCCACTCGGTCCTCTCGGATACGGAAACTCGCCCTATTCCTCCACCTCGGCGTTTGCCGGAAACCCCCTGCTGATCAGCCTGGAACGGCTTGCCGAGCATGGCTGGATCGACCGCCCCAACCTCGATCAGCTTTCTTCCGAAGTTGGTCCCGTTGAATACGAGAAGGTGTTTGTACAGAAGCTTCCGTTGCTCTTCGAAGCTGGACGGAATTTCTTGCGCTCCGGATCCTCCGATGCTCTGCGGCAGTTCGAGTCCTTCTGTGCCAACAATGCCTGGTGGCTTGATGATTTCGTGTTGTTTGACGCACTCCGGGCAAAGTACAAACTACAGCCCTGGAACGAATGGCCCAACGATATTGCCGTGCGCGAACCGGATGCTCTGCAGGATGCGCGCCACGAGTTGGCTGACGACATCCGGATTCGCAGCGCGCTGCAGTTTGCTTTTTACGAGCAGTGGCACGCATTGAGGAAATACTGCGCGGAACGCGGGATTCATGTGGTTGGCGACGTCGCGATTTTCGTAAATTACGATAGTGCTGACGTCTGGACGCATCGCGAGCTTTTCCGGCTGAACGAAGACATGAATCCGGAAGTTGTCGCCGGAGTTCCGCCCGACTTCTTTAGCAAGACGGGCCAGCGCTGGGGGAATCCGCTTTACCGATGGGATGTAATGAAGGAGAAGGGCTACGAGTGGTGGATCCAGCGCCTGCGTTGGGCCACGCAGAATTGTGACTACATTCGTTTAGATCATTTCCGCGGATTCGATCAATTCTGGGAGATTCCCGCCGGCGAAGAAACGGCTGTCAACGGACGCTGGGTCGATGGGCCGCGCGACGATCTCTTCACTCACCTGCGGCAAGCCCTTGGCGGTCTGCCATTTTTTGCCGAAGATCTGGGCTACATCACTCCGGAAGTGCACGCATTGCGCGATCGGCTGCAGATTCCGGGGATGTGTGTTCTGCAATTCGGTTTCGGTGACGAAGGTGCTCACATGTACCTGCCGCATCGATCGGTGGGAAAGGTGATCTACACCGGGACCCACGACAACGACACAGTCGTCGGATGGTGGACTTCGGCAGCGCCTGAGCACGAGCGGCGCAACGCAGAAGCTTATGTGGGCAGATGCGACGATGGCATTCATTGGGCATTCATTCGCGCCGCACAGACTTCGCCTGCGGAACTGAGCATCGTCCCGTTGCAGGACGTGCTCGGCCTCTCCAGTGACGCGCGGATGAATACCCCGAGTCTCAATGACGGCAACTGGCGCTGGCGGCTCGACGCGAATCAAGTCAAGCCCGAACTGGCCCCAAAGCTGGCTCTATTGGCGGAAATTACTGATCGACTGCCCAAAACATTCCCCGCATCATCCCGCGAAACTTCGTTCGCTTAAGCGCCCGTCCGGTCCGCCGAAAATTGTGAACATCGTGTTACAGCCTCGCCCTTTCCTCGTAAATCGTGTATAGAAAAGACCGGGGACAATTTTCACCGTGTCTGAAGCAATCATCGAAGCCGTCGGCGTAGAGAAGTCGTATCCACAGCCTGACGGCACGCGCATCCAGGTCGTCGGAGCGACGAACCTTGTTGTGGAACAAGGCAAGATCATTGCGCTGCTCGGCCCGTCGGGATGCGGCAAATCCACGCTTCTGCGCATATTGACTGGACTCTCCGAACCTTCATCCGGCCAGCTTCTATGGCACGGCAAAGGCCTCAACGGCCAAACTCCCAATGTCGCGATCGTGTTTCAGAGTTTTGCGCTTTTTCCATGGCTTACCGTTCTTCAGAACGTTGAAGCACCGTTAGAAGCGAAGGGAGTGCCCGAGGTCGAACGAAGAAAACGTGCCTTGCGCGCGCTCGATACTGTGGGACTCGATGGCTTCGAAACGGCGTATCCCAAAGAGCTTTCCGGCGGCATGAAGCAGCGCGTCGGATTCGCCCGGGCGCTGGTCGTCGAGCCTGAAGTCCTCTTCATGGATGAGCCGTTCTCGGCACTTGATGTTCTCACTGCCGAAAACCTGCGCAATGAACTGCTCGAGCTATGGTTGAGCAAGAAGATGCCGACCAGCGCGATTTTCATCGTGACACACAATATCGAAGAGGCCGTGATGCTCGCCGACCGCGTCATGGTTCTCGGACGCAATCCAGCGCGAGTGCGTTCCGATTTCAATATCCGGCTGAAACATCCCCGCGACCGCAAGACGGCGAAGTTTGTTGAACTGGTCGACTACATCTACAAAGTGATGACCGAGCCGGACGCCGAGCATGCCCTGCCGGACGCCGAGACTACGGCCGAGATCATTTTGCCGAAAGGCGGCATTCCGAAAGAAGCCTTAAAAAGGCAGGAAGCCCCCGTTCGCACGGCCAAATATCAGATGCTTCCCCATGCGAGGGTTGGTGGCATCGCGGGCTTGATCGAACTCTTGCGGGACCGCGACGGCCGCGAAGACTTATTCCGGCTGTCAGAAGATTTAGTCATGGACGTCGAAGATCTTCTGCCAATTCTGGAAGCCTGCGTCCTTCTGGGATTTGCCTGGCTAAAGGAAGGTGACGTTCAGATCACACCCGCGGGAATCACCTTTGCCGACGCGGACATTCAAACTAGAAAAGTGCTCTTCCGCAAGGCTTCGCTCGAGCATGTGACGATCCTGAAACAGATCGACAGCATTTTGAAACGGAAGTCGGACCACTCGATTGCGGACGAATTTTTCCACGACATTCTCGACGAGTACTTCGCTGAAGACGAAGTGCAGCGTCAGTTTGAAACGGCGATGAATTGGGGACGCTACGCGGAGATTTTTGATTACGACCGCGAAACCGGAAAGTTAACGCAGGCCGAACAGCCTCCCGAGTCGCACACTACGCCTGCAGGAACGCCGAATCCATAACGCCTGACGCAAAAGAATGAAGAAGACCATCAGCCTGCGCGGATTCTCGGCGTACCGACTTTGGACGCAATTGCCATCCGTTGAGATCTCCTATCTCCCCGATCTGCTGATGTTCGCAGCGGCGATCGCGCTTTTCTATGCGGTGCTGATGGTCGGCCGCGCATGGCTTGGTCCCTTCACTCCCGAAGTCGAAATTCACCGCAGCCCCTGGGCCTTGCCCGCCTACGCAGGATATTCACTTCTGCGCATCAGCATCGCCTATTTCCTCAGCCTCGCTTTCACACTTGTTTATGGATACATCGCTGCCTACAATCCGCGCGCGGAACGCTTCATGATTCCGCTGCTCGACGTTCTCCAGTCGATTCCCGTCCTAAGCTTCCTGCCCGGCGTGATGCTCGCCATGGTCGCATTATTTCCGGGGCGGCAGCTTGGAGTCGAATTCGGAGCGATCCTTCTGATCTTTACCGGTCAAGTCTGGAATATGGCATTCAGCTTCTACGCCTCGCTAAAGAGTATTCCGAAAGAAATGCGGGAGGCGGCCAGGATCTACGGATTCAGCTGGTGGCAGCGTTTCATCCAGATGGAACTGCCCTATGCAGCAATCGGCCTCGTTTGGAACTCGATGATGTCGGTTGCGGGCGGCTGGTTTTTCCTGATGGCCTGCGAAATGTTCGTCCTGGGCTCGCGCGACTTTCGCTTGCCGGGCCTGGGATCTTACCTGCAGACCGCCGCCAGCAACGGCGACACGCCGGCGATTCTCTGGGGAATCGCCACCATGATCCTGGTCATCGTTTTGCTCGATCAGTTCGTGTGGCGTCCTGTCATCGCATGGGCCGAAAAGTTCAAGATCGAGCAGGTGGAGAGCAGCGACGCTCCGCGCTCATGGGTCCTGAACCTTTTTCGCCACTCTCGATCGTTGGCACAGCTGCGGAAACGTACGGTGCAGCCTCTCGGCGAACGGTTGATGTTGTACTTCGCGCGACCGCGTTCCCCCGAAGAGACGGAAAAAACAAGCCAGGCGAAGCTCTGGATCACGCGCCTCCTGGCTGTCGTTCTGCTTACAGCGTTGGGCTACGGCATCGTGCGTGTGATCATGCTACTGACGGGGCTCGATCACCCCGAGATCCACGAAATCGGCATTGGCCTTGTGGCGACATTCGTACGCGTCAATCTCGCCTTACTACTCGGCGCTTTGTGGACGATTCCCGTCGGCGTCGCGATCGGATTCAATCCGCGGCTTGCTCGCATCGCCCAGCCACTCGCGCAGATTGCTGCCTCGGTTCCGGCGACCGCGCTCTTTCCCGTCGTGCTACTTCTTCTCATTCGCGTGGGGGGAGGGCTTGGCATCGCGTCCATCGTTTTCTTATTATTAGGAACGCAGTGGTACATCCTGTTCAACGTCATCGCGGGTGCTATCGCGATTCCGACGGACCTGAAGGAGTGCTGCTCAGTCTTCCGGCTCGAAGGTCTCACGCGCTGGAAGAAACTTATCCTGCCCGGCATCTTTCCTTATCTCGTCACCGGCCTGGTCACCGCTTCCGGCGGAGCATGGAACGCCAGCATCGTTGCCGAATATTCCCAGCTCAAGGGACACATCTACACAACCGTTGGATTGGGTGCGACGATCAGCCAGGCCACGGATACCGGAAACTTCGATCTGCTTCTAGCTGCCACAATTATGATGGCAGCTACCGTGGTTACCATCAATCGCCTCGTCTGGCGTCGACTTTACGGACTAGCCGAGACGCGTTACCGCCTCGAAACCTAAAGCACGCGCGTCCTCGATCAATTCGCTTTGGTTACTACAGGTTACTTTCCTGCTTCCTCATCCCTCTCATTTCATCGATTTTTAACGTGCGCGTCATCGTGTCGCAACGCGCGTGCCGTATGCCTATACCATGCCATCCAACCAACTTCAGACGGATCAGTCGCGGGGAGAAGTGTTATCACGCGTGGCCCATTTCCCCGGCCTTGCCGGAAAGTTCGCTCCGGTCGGGAAAGTAAGAAATCTCTACCATCGCGCACAGCGTGCAGGTGAAGGTTTTCGACTTGAGAATCTGCTGGCCGAGATGCGGATCGAGCTTCGCGTCGGCGCCGGTGATCAGGCGAGAATCCCTGCAAGCGGTCCCGTGGTTGTGATCGCCAATCATCCTTATGGAGTGCTCGATGGCGCGTTGCTCACTGTCTTGCTGACACGTGTTCGTCCCGACGTGAAGGTACTCGCAAACTCTCTCCTCGGCGACATTCCCGAGCTTCAACGACACTGTATTTTTGTCGACGCCTTCGATACAGATCACTCGGGCGAAACAAATCGAAAGGCTGTGCGGGAAGCCCTCGCATGGCTCCAACAGGGCCATATGCTCGCGATTTTTCCGGCGGGCGAAGTTTCGCATTGGAAAGTGCCGCCCGCCCAGATTGCTGATCCCGAATGGAATGATACGGCCGTCCGCTTGATTCGCCGAACAGGTGCCATGGCGCTCCCAGTCTTTTTCTGCGGACACAACAGCGTTGGATTTCAAGTTTTAGGAATGATCCATCCCAAGCTGCGGACTGCTTTTCTCCTGCAGGAATTTCTGAAGCAGGAGGGCCGGACGGTTGAAGTCCGCGTGGGAAGCCCTGTTTCGGCGGACGCGATTCCGTCCTTGTCCGATGACCGTGAGGCCATTGACTATCTGCGTTGGCGTACTTACTTACTAGCGCGTCGTTCCAAGTCGCACGCTTCATGGCCCAGCGCTATGCGAAGCCGGTTCGTTTCCAGGATCCAGGAGTCAATTGCAGGTCCACTTGAGCCTGAATCGCTGAACCAAGAGATCGCCCACCTTCCTGCAGACCGCTGCCTCGCCGAAAACAGCGACTTTGCCGTTTACCTGGGCGTCGCGAATGAAATACCGAATCTCCTTTTGGAGGTGGGACGACTGCGCGAGGTAACATTTCGCGGTGTAGGAGAGGGAACTGGCAAAGCGCGTGACCTCGATTCCTTCGACGAATATTACTGGCACCTTCTTCTCTGGAACAAAACGAAGCAGGAGTTGGTCGGCGCATACCGAGCAGGCAATACCGCTGAAATCATTGCCAGTCGCGGCATCGACGGTCTTTACACCAGCACTCTCTTTCGCTACGACAGTCGTTTGTTCGAAAAGCTGGGCCCAGCGCTGGAGCTCGGGCGATCGTTCGTGCGTCCCGAATACCAGCGGCAGTACGCTCCCCTCCTCTTGCTCTGGAAGGGAATCGCCCGTCTCGTGGCGACTCACCCAGAAATTCCAGTTCTGTTCGGCGCTGTCAGCATCAGCAACGATTACAGTCCTGCCTCCCGTGAAATAATCTATCGTTTCTTTGAATCGCGAATGCAGGAAGACGGGCTCGCTGTCCACATTGTGCCGCGCCGCAAGTTCCGCCCCGGCTTGCTGCGAAATTGGGATTGCCGCGCCATGTGCCGCAGCCTTCGCGACCTTGAAGAGCTGCCCATCACTGACGTCGAGTCCGATGGAAAAGGACTGCCGATTCTATTGAAGCAATATGCCAAGATCGGCGGAAAGCTGCTGGGGTTCAATGTCGACCGTAAATTTTCCGATGTCCTCGACGGCCTCGTGCTCGTAGACCTCCGCCAGACCGAGCCGGCAGTGCTCGAACGCTATATGGGTAAGGCAGCGGCAGCCGAATTTCACCGCATGCACGGCGTCTTGACTACTGCTTCGGAGTAGGAAGGGAACAGGTCTGCGAAGCGTTCTCAAGTGCGCGATCGAGTTCGCCGCCCATGCGGTCCATCTCTTCCGCCGGCAACAATTGCTGGAGACGCTCAAACAGCTGCCGTTCTTCCTTGCGGACGTGTTCCGATAGTTTGCGGGCGAAATCAGTAATTTCGTCCGACCGCATCTGTCCAGCTTCGGCCTTGGTAAAACACGCGCGAAGCGAGGCGTGCTCGCCAAGCAACTCGTCTACCAGCGAGCTCAATTCAACAAAACGGCGTGCCGCGGGAAAGAGAGTCTGCTCTTCAGCCGAAAAGTGAATCTTGATTTCAACCTCGAACTGCTGCGCCATCTCCGTCTGCCACTGGAGCAGCTTCGACTCCTCAATCGGTGAGGCCCGCTCGATGCGCACGCACAGCGCCAGCGCATGTTGATGCTGTCGCGATAACGGGACCAGATTCTTATCTCGAAGCATATGTGTGCTCAGGAGTTGGCGGTGACTAGCTTTGGATCAGAGGTCGCAGACTCGTTCGGTGATTCCGCTGCCGCGCGCACGGTCAGCCAATCGGTCCGTACCCGTTCCCACTCCTGGATCAGCATTCCGTTCCCTTCAAAGAAGCCGCGGATGCGGTATCGTTCCCAGCCCGCGACCTCTTCAAGAATGGGTGCCAAAACCGCGAGCGCGCTCGTGCTCAGCACAGTTCGTTTCGCGATCTGCGAAACATTGCGTGATTCGGAAACCGCGATGGTCAATCCATCGCGCGAGTTAATGTGCAGCATGACGTGAATGTCCGAACTGCCGTCGCCAGTGTAGATGACATGATCCGGCCCAACAACTTTCTCCACAAGCAGGTTATCCAGAAGTGCAACCTTTCCGTACCCGGCTACAGCTCGCACGATCGTGTCGATCTCGCCGGAGGCGTGATAGCGAAACTCCGTGCCATAGATGTGATCGGATGGAACGATGTCTTCCAATGCCGATTGCACGATCTCGACCGGAGCTGCCGAAAGCACGTAGAAATCAAACTGAAGCCCGTCAATCCCGGAGTCGAGCAACTGGTAGAGCAGCTTGATATCACCCTTTAGCCGGATACGTTTTCCTACTTCGCGCAGATGCTCTTTGCGTACCTTGGCCCTGAACTCGGGATCGTGCAACAGCAAATACGCAAGCTCCGCGCCCTGCTGCACCAGATTGATCTTGGCCATGCCTTTGGCCTTGCGCTCGAATTCGTCAATGGGTATGCCGACAAGTTCGGCCAGCACATAGCCGGAATCGTTGAATGTAAGCGTCTGATCGAAATCGCTGGCGAAGATGTATCGTTTCAGAGCATTGTCTGCCATATGCTATTCGATTCGAGCGGCATTCAGCTGCACCATAAAAAGAATTGATTGGGATTATATGCTTGTAAATTCAGCGGTTTCGGCTGTGGCAGTCGGCTAAAAGGTTCTTCTCGCGGCACTGCGTTAGCCGTGCCGAAAGCGTATGAAGCAGAACCTACGACATTTTCATGTCATCACCGGTGGCCCGGGATCAGGCAAGACTTCCCTGATTGAGGCCCTGCAATCGCGCGGCTTCATGTGCTCAATCGAAGCTGGCCGCGGAATCATTCAGGACCAGGTCGCTATCGGCGGCTCGGCGTTACCTTGGCGCGATCGAATGTTATTTGCCGAATTGATGCTGCAATGGGAGATGCGCTCCTACCATCTCGCCGAACCAGGAACCGGCCCCGTGTTCTTTGATCGCGGCGTTCCCGACGTGCTCGGATACTTGCGTCTCATCGGCCTTCCGGTCCCGGAGCACATCCGCAAGGCTGCAAAAGAATTTCGCTATCACCAAACCGTATTCATTGCACCGCCATGGCGCGAGATCTTCCATCAGGACATCGAACGCAAACAGGACTTCGACGAAGCGCTACGTACCTACGAATCTTTGTTCGAAACGTATAAGGAGCTTGAGTACGAGCTTGTGGAGCTTCCGCGAGTCACAGTTCAAGACCGAGTCAAATTCATCCTGGACCGTCTCGGAATGAAATAATCATCCGTTGAGTGTGCTGCAAATTGGGACGGGCTGGCTTTACTAAATCCTATCCACGCGTCCAAAATAGAAGGTTCGACTTCAACCCGATGCAAGAGGAGCCTCATGGCAGTAGCGACTGGTGAACTGATTCGCGCAATGAATTACGTGGAAGACATCACGGCGACTCTACGCCGCATTTCTATTTACATTCCGGGCATGAGCCCCGACGAGCGCAAGCGTCTGGCGGAAGCCATGCGCGGAGCCGCCGCCGGCATGAACTCTACTCTTGCCGAGCTCGAAAAGGCGGAGAAGTAGGTGGCTGAAGTCAAGACGATCGCTGTCATCGGCGCCGGTATCATGGGGCGCGGCATCGCTCACGCCGCCGCTCTCGGAGGATACCGCACCATCCTCGAGGACCTGCTGCCCGGCGCGCTGCGCAAGGCGGAGACGGAAATCCGCGCCAACCTCGACAAGGCCGTTGAACTGAACAAAGTCACATCCACCGACGCCGACGCTGCTTTCCGCCGTCTCGAATATGCGGGATCGGTCGAGGAAGCAGCGCGGGACGCGGATCTCATCATCGAGGCTGTTCCTGAGGAGATGGAATCGAAGATCGAGATCTTTACGTTGCTCGATAAGATTTGCCGTCCCACAACGATTCTCGCCTCGAACACTTCCTCGCTGAGCGTCACTGAAATCGCCAGCGTGACCTACAGGGCGAAGAAATGTTTGGGGATGCATTTCTTCAATCCGGTGCACAAGATGAAGTTGCTCGAAATCGTGCGCGCACTGGAAACTGATGACGAAACTTTGTCCAAGGCGGTCGACGTCGGCAAGCGTATGGGCAAAGAAGTTGTCGTGATCAAGGAAAGCCCCGGTTTCATCACCAGTCGCATCAACGCCATGATCGGCAACGAAGCCTTCTATATGCTGCAGGAAGGAATCGCTTCGGCCACGGACATCGATAAGGCGCTGAAACTTGGCTTAAATCATCCGATGGGGCCATTCGAACTGGTGGATCTCGTCGGACTTGATACGCGACTTCACATCCTCGAGTATCTGCACAAAACTCTGGGAGATAAATACCGCCCCGCACCCCTTCTGGTGCAGTACGTGAAGGCTGGCAGGTTGGGACGAAAGTCCGGCCGCGGAGTCTACGAATATCCGGAAGTAAGCCGATCAACGTAGTCGTATGATCCTCGCGCCAATCCCTCTCAGAAAGATTTCTTCCGAGAATTTTCTGCCACTCGCACCTCCGCCTCAGCGCAAGAATTTGCACAGCACAATCTTCTGATTGCACGGATCTAATTAGCGTGATAGCATCCGCACCCGACCGTTGATCCTGTGGATCATCAGGAGACTGGTGATTCAACCATACGAAACTCCCCTCAATAAACCCTGACTAGGAGGAAAGACGATGCACTCACGCAGAATTATGGGAATGGTGCTCGTAGCTGCTACCTTGCTATTGCTCACACCGTTCGCGACTGCAACCATCAATGCTTGCGATAGTTACGGCCAAGACTGGCAACTCAATCTCGCTGTATTCGGTGGAACGTATCCTTCGACACAAGTAGTCACTGGCTGCCGCGATTGCGACAATTCTTTGGGATGCGGTGGTCCGCTCATATTGGATGGCACGCTCGTAAAGGCTAGTGGCGGCGCTTCTATCTTCTCAACGACTGCTTACAGCCCGGCAGGAAGCAGCTGTTTCAGCACCCACTGGTCCGGCAAGGTAAGCGGCGGAAACACCATTACCGGAAACGTTTCGAACAACAACGGCCCCTTTGGGAGCTACACGCTTACTGCGGGAAATTGCGCCGCCGCTGCCCGCGGCAACGATCCAGCTCACGGTGGACAGCCCACTTGGAAGCTACCTGAGTAAACGAGACGACTCGGTGTACATACCCCATCGCGTTTGTTGTAGCCTCTCAATCAGGAGGCGAGACGTGCAAGCAGGAAGCGCACGGCTCGCCTCCGTCTTCAAACTCTCATGATCTGAGTCGCTCATCGTGAACAGAATCCATTCGTTTGTACTTTGTTTGATAGCAATCTTCTGGGTGGTGTCGGTCACTTCAGGACTGGCAGGCTCATCGATTCAATCGGACTCTCAAGCTGAAGTGGGTCATGGGGGTGCTGGCGCTGCCGAGGTCGACCCAAAGGCAGCAGCCATACTGCGCAAGGCACAAGAGGCTTTCGGAGGCCTGCGTCGTTTGCAAGCCATCCATGACGTCACGCGCGAAGTTGAGATGCTGAACCTCGCGTCAAAAGAGAAAGCACGAACTACTTCGCAGATCATTTTTCCTGATGTCATCCGCCTCAGCACTGAGAGCCCATTGGGAGAAGTCACTGCTTTCAGCGATGGCCAGTCGGCCTGGGCATCTTTTGCGTTGGGGACCGATGACCGGCTGCCCGAGTGGCAAATGAAAGCCTCGCGGCAGGATCTTTTCCGACAACTTGAGTCCCTTCTGCAGAGCGATCGACTCGCTGGCAGGAAAGTGGAATTCGCAGAACATGGCCAGGTTGAAAAGAAAGCCGCAGACATTCTTAAGATTTCATCCCCATCCTCAGGAAGCGTTCGGCTGTGGGTCGATGCGGCCTCGGGGGATGTGCTCGAACTGGAGTATCAGCGCGTCGTGGCGCGGGGGGAAGGCCCGCTGGTTACCGATTTCTACAGCGACTACCGCTGGGTGAATAAGACGGTGCGGGTTCCGTTTCACACTCACACTATCAGCGACGGCCAGCCATATATGGACACGCAAGTCCTACGCGCGGACTACAACCGTGGTCTCAAAGTCGAAGTCTTAAACCAGAAACCTCAATCCAAGCAGCGCTAGAGAGGAGCGGGCTGTGGCTGCATTAGCCCACACGGCCAAGCTGCCTATTGTCCCTTTGCTCACTTTGGCCTTGCACTTATCGCGTGCTGCTGGTTGCACTCTTGGGCCGCGACAGGCCGCATCCGTCCGGGTTCTTCTTAGAGAAGCGCCTCGAACGAGAATCTTCAATACCAGCCGGAGGGACATATGCGCCGAATGTTTTGTGGGGTTTTCTGCAGTGCGCTGCTTGTGAGTGCGCTCGCGTTCGGGCAATCTGGACAATCTTTGGGTGACGTCGCCCGTGCAAATCGCGAGAAGCAGGCGGCCCAGGATGCATCAGGTACGCGGCCGAAGGTGATTACAAATCAGGATGTTTCTTCTAATCCAGGCGAAATCACTGAGTCCGACGCATCATCGCCGATGACGATGGTCTCCGGCGTTAGCCGGCCCTATGAGAGGGCTTCCGATGGCAGGCTTGCTCAGCAGGATCTCACCGAGCAACGTGCCGGTACGCAATGGAGAGAACGCATCCTGGCGCAAGAGAGCAAGATCGCCGAATTACAAAGCCGGATCGACCAACTGAACGCGTCGATCCATGGACCTAGCGGAGGAGTGCAGTACGAAGGCCCGTACAACCGTTATCAGGCGCGCCAGAGGCAGCGGCTGGGGCAGATGCAGGCGACACTCGATCAGCAGAAGCGAAAACTTGATCTGATGCAGGAGGCGGCGCGTCACTCCGGCATGCACACCACTGTCTACGATCCGTAAATTCCTCGGAATTGGAAGGATCAATGCGAACCGCTTAACTGGAGTTTGTCGGTTAGGGTCGCGTGGCTGGCGAGCAAGCTAACCTACAATTGCTTATTCGTCGGTTAGCTTGACCTGAAAGGAAGTCGCGGAGGGGCGAAGCGGCCTACCTGCCCCCGTGTAAGCACTCTTCCCGAACACGGGCGCTAGCGCCGCCCAAAATTGAGGCCCGCGAGGGCAGAGGCCTTGTTCGGCGCTACGCCCTTGCTTGCGACGAGCACGTGGAAGCTTTCTCCCATCCCTGCAGGAGTGACAAGATGCTTTAACTGGAGTGCAACTTTTG
>Ga0335076_10001147_pt1 | contig 25465 bp, 13 predicted proteins | sample Lox_Sample_25_FD_206717 | JGI IMG/M metagenome (GOLD analysis project Ga0335076, IMG submission 206717) | Soil microbial communities from Loxahatchee National Wildlife Refuge, Florida, United States - Lox_Sample_2.5 | ecosystem: Environmental > Terrestrial > Soil > Wetlands | place: USA... | reverse complement strand
GATGTGTCAGGCGTACCGGCGGCAATACGGCTTCAACGCCATTTCACTCATGCCGACCAACCTGTACGGACCGGGAGATAACTTCAGCCTGCAGACCTCGCACGTCCTGCCGGCGTTACTGCGCAAGTTCCACGAGGCCAACGAACAAGGTGCGCCGGAGGTCGTGGTCTGGGGTACCGGCACGCCGCGCCGGGAGTTTCTGCACGTGGACGATCTCGCGGATGCATGCCTGCTGCTGATGCAACGCTACGAAGACGAGCGACCGATCAATGTCGGCTGCGGCCGGGATCAGACGATCGCCGAGCTCGCAGAGACCATCCGCGGCATCGTGGGGTTCTCCGGCTCGGTGCGCTTCGATACCGCGAGGCCGGATGGGACGCCCCGCAAGCTCCTCGATACGACCCGGCTGAGCGCGCTCGGCTGGCAGCCCGGAATCAGCCTCGAGGCGGGTATTCGCAACACGTACGCGTGGTACCTGGAGACCCGGAAAACGCACAAGAACGGGCGGCAGGAGACGGTGTGCGGCGATGCGCCTGGTCGTGCGTAGTCGAATCGTCAGACATCAGGCAGACAAACGCCTCTCCGTTCCCTGAGCTCAACGGTGCATTCACGGCGCGGGTCAGGAGACTTACACTCAGACAAAATACGTGTCGTATGGGTTCCATACGGGATGTCGGGGGCTCACATCACTGCCGAGGAGTCACCATGACCAGGACATCAGCGGCTCTCTCGAGTGCCTTGGCGCTTACCCTGCTCTCAGTCGGGACGGCGCACGCAATAACCGTACCGACTTTCGCCGGCCCGGGAGTCTCGTCTCCGGGTTATCCCGACTTCTGGGGAGCCAACGTCTCGGCAAGCGTCGTACAGAACGGGAATGGCACCTTCACCCTGTCCGTCGTCGGCAGCGAGGCGGCCTGCGGCAACTTCCACACATTGGGCAGTTGCAGCGCAGCGATCTTCAACTTCCCGGGTGCCGGTTATCTGATCGGCAACGAGACCATGAGCCTCACCGCCAACTTCTCCTCGAGCGGCGCCTTCAACTCCGGCAGTTACACCATCACCGGCTCCCTGCCGGCTTCGGCGAATCCGACCTTCGGCTCAGCGCCGAGCGGCTTCAGCTGGGGCGCGCAGAAGAACCAGATTCTCCTGTCAGCCAATCTGACGGCCGATACGATCGATTCGGCCGACCAGGCGCTCGGCTTCCAGGATGTCATCACCGGCGGCTGGGCAGATCTCGGGCAGTTCACCGGCAACCCCGCGACTCCCGAGAGCGTATGGCTCTATGCGCAGCTCAGCGGGCTGAACATGGACGGCGGCGACAACAAGGGCAACTCCGCCTGGAACGATTTCCTGGCGGAGCTGCAGAGTGGCCGAGCCCTGCGGGCCAATACTTTCCTCGCGGTCGGCTCCATCGCGACCGTCCCGCTGCCCGGGGCGGTGTGGCTGCTCGGCAGCGGCGTGATCGGGTTGCTCGCATCAGCGCGCCGACGCCGGCCGTCGGTCGCTTAGGCCGCGCCCGGGCGCGGAGCTATGCGGATATCCGCCGGCGGCTCGCCACGCCCGTGGCGCGCGTGTATCTCGGCGTAAGCGTCCTCGAGGTGCCGGCAGTACCGCGTCGTGTCGAATAGCGGAGCGCGCAAGCGCATCTGTGCGAGGTATGCCCGCAGGCGCGCGAGGCGCTCCGCATCAGAGGCCAGCTCCACGGCGAGACGCACATACTCCTCGCGGCTCGTGACCGAGAGGGACTCCAGGCCGATGGCGTGCAGGAGACTCGTCGCGACGCGCGAGGTGAACGTCTCTCCCGCAAGAGTGAGGACGGGCACACCTGCCCAGAGGGCGTCGCTGGCCGTCGTGTGAGCATTGGTCGGAAGGGTGTCGAGAAACAGGTCGGCCAGGCCGCAGCGCATCCAGTGGTGCTCCGGTGCGAGCTTGGGCGCGAATATCAGCCGCTCCGCGCTGACGCCGCGGGCCTGCGCCTCGCGCCGCAGATTGCCCACCGCCACAGGCACGCCGTCTGACAGCCACAGTACGCTGGCGGGCACTGCACGCAGGATCTCCATCCAGGCGTCGAAGACCGCGGGTGTAATCTTGTAGAGCATGTTGAAGCAGGCGAACACGATCCCGTGACCAGGCAGTCCGGCCGCGGCGCGAGTCGGCCGCGGGCCTGGCGCGCGACCCGAGTCGTTCACCTGATAGCTGCCGGGCAGGTAGATGATGCGCTCCGAATAATGGGCGCGGCTGCGCTCCGGGATCAGATGCCGGTCCGCTATCAGATAGTCGAGGAACTCGACACCCATGGTCCCGGGATAGGCGAGGAACGAGACCTGCACCGGAGCGGGGCGATGCGCGAAAATGCGCGGGCGACCTCCCAGGGTGTGTCCCTTGAGGTCCACCGCGATATCGACGCCGAGGTCGGCGATGCGTTGCGCCACTTCGAGATCCGCGGCTCCTCCCACATCGATGAAATGGTCGAAGGCTCGCCGCAGACGCTGTCGCATCTCACCGCCGTCATCACGACCGTAGGAAACCCCGATCACGTCGAAGCGCGCTCGGTCGTGTCGCTCGAACAGGCCCGCAGCCAGGAACGCCGTCGGGTGCGAATGGAAATCGCTCGACACGTAGGCAACCCGGATGCGGCCTGGCTCAGCTGCCGCGGCCCGCGGCGTCACGCGTTCGTCAACCCTGAGCCGATCGGCGGCAAAGATGCGCGCGCACAGCAGCTGATCGGCCGGCGAGTCGCTGTGGGCCAGGAAACTGCCGGGCGAGTCCGCTGGTTCGCCGCGGCGAACGCGCGCCGCAAGGTCCTGGCGACGCGCCTCATAGTCGGTCCAGTCGCAGCAAAGCATCTGCACGTAGAAGCGCTCGCCCGGCATGTACGGAGTGTGGGGGGCGACCGCCAGGAGCTCGTCGTAGGCCTTCAGGGCCTGCTCGGCGCTTAGCGACGCGCCGAGGCATTGCGCGCGGCCTTGCAGCGCCTCGACGTTGCGCGCATCGCGCCGCAGTGCCTGTTCGAAGCACTCGGCACCCTCGGCAAAACGCTGGTCGCGGATCATGAGCCGCCCGAGGAGCAGGTAGACCGCGGTGTTCTCGGGGTCGGCGCGTGCGGCGTCCTTCGCCGCCCCCAGCGCGGCGGCGAACTGCCCGAGCGCCTCGAGAGTGTGAGCGCGGCCTACCCGCGCTGCGGCATGTTGGGGTTCCCGCAGCAACGCAGCGTCGAACGCTTCGAGTGCCTCGGCCGCGCGGCCGCGCCGCAGCAGCGCGAGACCCCGCACCACCGCCGGGAGTGCCTGGCGCGGATCGAGCCCCTCGGCTCGGGCGGCGAGCGGCAGCGCTTCCTCCGGCGAGCCCGTCAGCAGCAGCAGCAACGCCTGCTCCGCGACCACCTCGGCGCAATCCGGGCTCTGGGAGAACAACGTAGCGGAGAGCGCGAGCGCCTCCCTGAATCGCTGCAGGCGCGCCAGGCAGCGAACGATCCCGAGGCAGACGCTGATCTCGGCCGGGTGCAGCAGGCGCGCCCGCTCGAAGCTTTCGAGCGCCTCCTGGTTGCGGCGCACCGCGAGTAGCGCCCGACCGCGCGCCCGCAGCATCTCGAGGGACGGCGCTACGGCATACTGGGCGGCATCGAGAATCGTCGCAGCCTCGGTCAGTCGGCCCGCCGCCGTGAGCGTGGCGGCCAGCGCCAGCCACGCATCCGGTCTGGCGGCCTCGAGCATGATGGCGCGCTTCAAGGCGTCGATCGCCTCGGGGTAGCGACCGCTCAGCAACAGCAGGCGACCGAGCTCCGTGTGCAGAGCGGCATCCTTTGGCCGGGCCTCTGCCTCTCGATAGAGGCTGTCGATCGCGCGCACCCCTTCAGCGGCAGTCTCGCCGCTATCTGGCCAAATGGTGCTGGTGAGCATCCGCGCTGACACCGGCATCGCGATCAGGCCGCGATCTGCATCGCGCGCAGCACCGGCAGCTGCCGCTCGATGAAATACTGTGCCTGGCCAGTGAGCAGCGCGAGGCGCTCGTCCGCCGACTCGATCGGCCGCCCGTCGCGAAACAAGCCAATGCCAAGGGCCGCGAAGATGCGCAGTGCCTGCGCCCCGAGCTCGCGCGGCTCGCACACACCGTGCGCTACCGACTGCAGGAAGAACAGCGCGACGCGGCCGCCGACCTCGGCGAACCCGGTGCCCGTGACCGGGCTCGCCAGCACGCGCACGTCGGCGCCGCGGAGCGCTTTGGCACAGAGCAGCGCGTTGAGTCTGTCGGTGCGCGCCCGCACCTGCTGCGCGCAGGCCGGATCCTGGACCGGCGCCACTGCCCCGAGGCTCGCGAGCACGCCAATCGCGTTGCAGAGTTGCGGGACGACGAACCCCCGGCCCTCGATCGCGTCCTCGATCTCGGCCAGCGTCCGCGGCTGGTGGTCGGCGAGCGCCGCGAGCACCGCCGCCAGTATGGGCTGCAGCGGGGCGGCGCCGTTGAGAGCGCTGGTGAAAGCCGGCAGAACGTCGGCGGACTGGCGGATGAGCATCACGCGCTGCTCGAGCATCCGCTCGATCTGCTCGAGCGGAGCGAGGCGCCGTGCCCCTTTGACCCAGTAGTCCATGCGGAAGGAGCGATTCGCCATCAGGTCGCGCGCGACCTCGCGATAGCTGGAGTGCGGAATCTCCCCGAGCAGCGCACGCTGCTCGGCCGTGAGCTCGAGCGCCTCCGGCATTTGCCGCACCTCGGGCGAACAGGCGTACTCGAGCTTGGCGGCGCCGAGTGTCTCGGCCACGCGCACAAAACAAGTCGGGGCCCAGTTGGCGTTCAGGTACTCGTGAGTGAGGTAGCGCCGGTCCTCCTGGCGGATCGAGCGCAGCAGCTCTTGAATACGCGGGTGCGCCGCGGCATAGCCGGGGCTCATGGCGAGAATCCGCTCGACAAAGGCGAGCGCCGCATCGATCCCCGGGGCCGGGCCGCCTGCGGACCGGCCCAGCGCCTCGGCGTACCGCATCAGTAGCGGATGCAGCGCAATCAGCGGGGAGAATCCCGGCTGAACGTTGTAGCTGACGTAGACCACCCCGCCGACCGCGAGCTTGCGGCGCAGAAAATCGACGATCAAGGCCCGATTGTCATCGCTGATCCAGGTCCAAACCCCGTGCAGGCAGATCAGGTCGAACTCGGGCAGGTCCGGCCGCGCGCAGAATTCGGCGAATGACTGATCGAAGAGTTGCAGGTCCGCACCGCTGACGCCCGCCAGCTCGCGTGCGAAGCCGACCTGCGTTGGATTGAAGTCCGTTCCGTACCAGCGAACTGCCTGCGCCGCGGCGTGGATGTTGACACTGATCCCCTGACCGAAACCGAGCTCGCACGCGGTCGTAATGCGCGGCGGCGCCAGCCCTGCGGCCAGCAGCGTCAGCTGGACGCGCAGCGGACTCAGCTCGGGCTGAAAGTCGTAGAGATAATCGAGACCTGAGGCATAGCCTCCCGTCCAGCCGTTCATGCGTCGCACACCACGATTGGCGCGGGCCGCTCGCCCCGTGCGTGCCGCGCCCACATTTCGAGGTAGGCGCGCTCGAGCCGCCGGCAATAACGTCGCGGATTGAACAGGTCGGCCGTGCGGCGCGCAGCTTCGAGCTTCGCCCGCAAGCGCCGACGCGCGCGAGCATCGCGCGCGAGCCGCAGTGCGCGTGCCCCGTACTCTTCGATGGAAGCGGTACACAGCTCGTCGAGCCCGAGGCTGCGCAGCAGACTGGTAGCTACCCGGCTCGGGAATGAGTGCCCGGCGAGTGTCACGAGCGGCGCTCCCATCCACAAGGCGTCGCTCGCGGTGGTGTGCGCGTTGCATGGCCAGGTGTCGAGCACCAGGTCCGCGTGATGATAGCGGGCCAGATGGTGCTCGAGCTCGAGGTGCGGCGCGAATACCAGCCGCTCAGGCGCAATGCCGCGGGCGGCTGCGTGCGCCCTGAGGTTGCGCCGCGCCGCCTCCGAGCCCATCAACAACCACAGCACGGCGCCCTCGACCGAGCGCAGTAACTGCAGCCAGACCTCGAACACCTGCGGGGAGATCTTGTACACGTGGTTGAAGCAGCAGAACACCAGGGCTTCCTGCGGAATGCCGCAGGCGGCGCGGCCAGGACCACTCGCCGGTCGCGGCCTGCGGTCGTCGTTCGGCTGATAGCAGCCGGGCAGCTCGACAACCTGCTCCCGGTAGAAGCGCCGGTCCTCGCTCGGGATGAGATGCCGATCGGCGATGATGTAGTCGATGTAGGGAGCACCCAGCGTGCCGGGGTAGCCGAGATAGTTCACCTGCACGGGTGCGACCCGCCCCGCCAGCACACCCGTCCGCGCTCCGCCGGTGTGACCCTTGAGGTCGACCGCGATCTGCACTCCGCGCGCGCGCAGGGTGGCGGCGAACTCCTCGTCCGAGCTCGCCCGCAGATCGATGAACTCGTCCACCGCGGCCGCGAGGCGCGAGCGCAGTGCGCTCGCGTCCTCGGGACCGAAGGAAGCAGCGATGACGCGGAAGCGACTGCGGTCGTGCGCCTCGAGCAGCCCCGCCGTCAGATAAGCGGTCGCGTGCCGGTGAAAATCGGGAGACAGGTATGCGATCGTGATCCGCCCGTCCGGCGCACGTGCCGGCGCGGGAGCCGCGCTCGCGCGCGGTGGGAAGCTCGTCTTCACGAAAGTCTCGGCGCAGCGGCGCTGCCCCGCGGCAGAGTCCGAGTAGACGAAATAGAAGAACGGCAATTCGACCGGGAGCGCTTGCTGCACCTTCGAGTCCAACGCTGCCTGACGCTTCCCGTACTCGCGCCACTCGCAGTCCCACAGCTCACAATGAAATCGCAGCCCTTCGAGGTAGGGAAGCTCGGCGCCCGCCTGGAGCAGCTGGCCGAGCAGCGCGCCGGCCTCGCCATGCTGGCCGGCCGTCATGAGGCCGATCGCGGCGCTCTCCTGGGCACGCCAGCGTGCGCGCTGTGCGGCCGCCGGATCGGAGCTCGCCAGCAGGCGACCGAGGCGCAGGTGCGCCTGGGCCAGATGCGGCTCGCGCTCGAGCGACTGTCGATAGCTCTCCTCGGCGGCCGCTGTTGCGCCGCAGGCCTCCTGGGCGAGGCCGAGATTGAAGTACGCGTGCGCGCTGCGCGGGTCCAGAGCGAGCGCTGCCTTGAAGGCGGTGAGCGCCGCGGTGATGTCGCCGGCGCGCAGCAGCGCGAGCCCGAGATTGTTGTGGGCGCGACCATTGGCGCCATCGAGCGCGATCGCCGTGCGCAATACCGCGACTGCCTCCGGGTAGGCGCGCATCTGCAGCAGCGCATTGCCGAGCTGCCGCTGCAGCTGCGCGTCCTCGGGGCGCAGTCGCACCAGGCGCCGCAGGGTGCGCACTTCCTCCGCCGCGCGCCCCTGGCTGTTGCACAGCTCCGCCAGAAAGCGCAGGCCGTCGAGATCGTCGGGATCGCGCGCGAGAAGCGCGGCGAGCGCGGCCTCGGCCTGCGGACGACGGCCCGCGCGCCAAAACGCCATGATTTGACTGAAGTCGCTCATCGCTCGGATCGGGCACCGCAGCGGAGCCCCGTGCGCGTATCAGCCGGCGGCCCGCGCCTCAAGGGCGCGGCGCCGGCGCGCCGCGGCCGCCGCCGCGGCCAGACCGCACACCCCGATCCCCCAGCCGTCGAGAGCGCCACCGCCGCCGCCGCCCGAGCTGCCGGACCCCGAGCCCCCGGTCGCCGGGGTGGCCGTGACCGTCACCGATGAGGATCCGTTGCCGGCCGGACCGGTGCATTGCAGGGTATAGGTGGTCGTGGCACTCACCGTGACGCTCTGACTGCCACTCCCGGGCGCGATGTTGCCGGTAAAGGTTCCGCCCGACGCCGTGCAGGTCGTGGCGTTGGTCACCGTCCAGTTGAGAGTGACCGATGAGCCGGTCGTGGTCGCGTTGGCGCTGGAGGTCAGGCTGACAGCGGGGGCCCCGTAAGTCACTGCGACCGCATAGAGTCCGAACTGCTGCGCAGACTGCGGCGTCGCGATGAAGGTAAGCTGGTACGTGCCCGGTGTCGCCGCGAACGAGAAGGTGCCACCGCCGAAAATCTTGCCGACGATCTGCGCGCCCTGCGTGACGGCGAGGGCGAGATTGCCGAAGGGAGCCGGGAATTGCAGATCGGTGAGCGTGGCCCCGTAGTTGCCGGCGCTGCCGATGTCCAGCGTCTGCGTGGCGAAGAAGCCCGCCGTGTTGCTGACCGCCTGAGTCTGGTCGAACACGAGCTGCGGTGAATTTCCCGTGGTTTGCACGTTCACATCGAACAGGCCGTTACCGCTCACGGCGCCACTTGCAGGAGTGGTCGCTGCCACCAGCACCACGGCCGCGTGCGCCGTAGCCGGTGTGAAGGCGACGCTGGGGCTGCCTCCGGACTGGGGAGTGACGATGCCATCGTGCGCGACCGCGAACGACAGTGCCGAGAGCGTCGAGGGAAACTGCAGATCGACCGCGGCGGCCTGATACGCCGTGTTGGCGGTAAGCGCCGGCGTCAGAAAAACGTAGGCATAGTTACTGGTCGATTGCGCGACGGCGTACGCGGTGAACTTGAGATCGGCCGCCCCCGCGACGTCGACCCCGTAGGTACCGGCGGTGGCGCCGGACGCAGCGTAATTCCACAGTTGCAGCGTACCGGCCGCGCTGGAACTCGTCACCGGTCCGCCGGTTGCGGTCGTGCTGATAACCTTGGCGCCGCCCACGGTGAGCATCGCACCGGCCCTGGCGAGTGCGCCCGGGAACGCGTAATCGGTCACGCTGAGCGTGAGCGACTGCAGTGCGGGATTGGTGACGCTCGTGGGTGCACCGAGCTGGCCAACGGCAACGGTCGTGTCGAGCAGCGGTGCCGTGCCGGCCGGTCCGGTCACCGTGATCCCGTAGGCGCCTGCGAGCGCAGTTGCGTCCGCCTGCGCCACCCCAATGAGCGTGTAAGTGCCCGGGCTGAGGCTGAAGCTGGTGCCGGAGCTGAACGCGAGCCCGCCAGCCACCGGCTGCCCGGCCGCGAACAATCCGAGGTTGGGATTTGGCTTGAGCGCGCTCGAGGAGCTGAGCGCGACCGGGAAAGCCAGGTCCGTATAGTTGAAAGTGTAGTCGCCGCCCGGCGCCGGCACGGTCAACGTAAAGGTCGTGGCGGAGAGCGCCGGATTCGCAGCCGCGTTCTGCGCGCTGATGGTGCCGGCGAACGAGGCTACATTGCCGCCGAGTGAGGGAGCCCCGGGCAGCAGACAGCTGGCCGGCGTCGAGCTGGGCGCCACGCAGACCGAAAATGTCCCCGCACCGACGCTCGCGTTGGGCACACCGAAGACCGAGATGGTGTAGGTGCCGTTGGCGGCTTTCAGGGTAGTCGTGGGTGTCTGGGCGGACAGCGTATAGCTGGCGGCGAGGGTTCCGCCTTGGGTGATGGCGACGCTCAGCGCGGTGAGCGCCTGCGGCTGCTGCAGATCCGCGAGCGTGATCACGAGATCCTCGGGGCCTGCGATCGTGAAGCTGCTCTGCGTGGGCGGAGCGGCACCAGCGCTCGCCACCACGCTGGTCGTCGCCGGCAGCGGATCGGATGCCGCCTGTCCTGCGGCGCTGCTCCACAGTCCGCACAGGCAGACCGTCAGCAACAGCGCACGGAAGTTCCACCCGTCGCTCATCCGAGACACCCCTGGTGTTGATCGCGCTATTCTTAGGAATTCACAACACTACGTGTGCGACGTGACCGATCGATGACGCGTCAGCGAGCGCAGCCGGAGCGCGGGCGCCACATCAGGAGTGCGGCCGCTGGCCGTCGTTTCTCAACTCCTCGAGCGCCGATTTCGCCTCACTCAGACCCGGGAAGCGCTGGCCTGAGTCGACCGCACGGGACAAGTTGTCGCGCGCCTCTGCCCGGTTGCCGGCAAGCGCCTGGGCCATCCCGAGGTGATAGCGCGCGACGGCCGTGTTGGGCGATTCGGCCACGATGCGCGCGAACACCGGCACCGCCGCCGCCGCCTCGCCCCGTTTGAACAGCACCCATCCGTAAGTGTCCCGGTACGTTGGGCTCGGCGATTCGGCCAGGCGTGCCGCCAGGTCGTGCGCCCGGTCGATGCTCGTCTTGTCGCTCCGGTAGGTCACGAGCAACATGGCAAGGTTGTTGGCGAGCAGATCGGACTTCGGGTACTTGCGCAGAGCCTCCTCATACTCGGCGATGGCCTCATCAGGCTTGCCCTGGCGCAAGTACAGGTTGGCCAGTACTTCGCTCAGATGCGCACTCGGGTCAACGACCGTTTTGGCGCGGCGCAGCCCATCGATGATCGTGTCCGGATCCTCCTTGCCGAGAAGCCGCGCCTTGACCACCCCACGATAGGGAGGCCACCACTTCGGCGCGCGGGCGATGGCCTGCCCGAACGCGTCCTTGGCTTCCGCGAGCCGACCGTTCTTGATCAGCAGCTCCCCCTTGAGGTCGAGCGGCAGCGGATCCTGGGGCTGTTTCTGCGCGGCATCGTCCAGGCGCTTGAGTGCCTCCGGCAGCCGATTGTTCAGCGACAGCACCCGCACTACGGCCTCAAAAGGCTCGACCGCGTCCGGCCGCAGATTGGCGGCGACGGTATACAGATGCAGCGCGTCCTCATAGCGCTTCTCGTCCTCCGCGACCACACCCTGGTACATGTAGCCGACCGCGAGCTTGGGCTCCCGGGCCACGATCTCGTCCGCCGCCGATTTTGCGCGGTGCAGATCCTTGGTGGTCATCGCGATCCGGAACTGGGTATCGAGCGCCTGCACGTTCCCCGGCAGCTGCTCGACCGCGCTGGCGATCACCGCGTTCGCCTCGTCGGCCTTGCCGACACGCGCCAATAGCTCAGCGAGCTCGCCCTGGAGCGCGGCATTGCCGGGATTCAGCTCGACCGCTCGTCGCAGCACCTCCTCGGCCATCCCCTGCTCGCCGTTGGCGAGGTGCGCGCGAGCCAGCGCCTGAAGCACGGCGGAATTGGCGGGCTGGTCGCGCAGCACCGCGCGCAGATCGGCGATCGCATCCCGCGGATCGTTGCGCGCGAGCTCGACGCTACCGCGGATGATCAGCGCGTCGTTGTCGCGCGGATTCTCGGCGAGCACTTCGTTGGCAAGCGTGAGCGCGGCGCCGGGATCGTTCTGCCGCAGGCGCAGCGAGGCGAGTCCGTTGCGCGCCAGGAGGCCCGGGGACCGGGTGCGCTCCCGGTCGATCACGCCGCGATAGACGGCCTCCGCCTTCTGATTCTCGCCGGCCGCCAGATGGAGCTTCGCCAGTGCAAATTGCAGGTCGTAATCCTCGGGCTCCGCCTTGATCATCTTCTTCAGCTCGGCCTCGGCCACGTCGCGCCCGCGCCGCGCGCTCAGGAACTCGACCAGCGACAGCTTCACGGTGCGGTCGTCCGGAAAGTCCCTGACCGCATCGCGCAGCGTCCTTTCGGCGGCTTCCAACTGGTCCGTGCCGGAGTAGAACTGTGCAAGGCGCAGCCGGTGCGTGCTCTCGGTCGGCTTCAGCTCGATGATCTTCCGATATTGCGTCTCCGCGTCCGCGCGCCGGCCCTCGCCAGCGTAGATCTGCGCGAGCATGAAGCGCAGGTCCACGGACGCCGGGCTGTCCTGCACGGCGCGCTCGATCAGCAACTGCGCCTTCTCGGGCTGGCCCTGAGCCTGGTAGATCCCGGCCAGCGTTGCCAGCGCATCCTCATCGTGGGGTGCGAGCTCCACGGCGCGCTGCGCGTCCACGGTTGCCCCAGGGAGATCCTTGAGCTGCCCGCGGGCAACCGCCCGCACCACGAACAGCTCTGGCTCGTTGGGATGCTTCACGAGAGCGCCCTTGACGAGCTCTAGCGCCCGTTCCGGGGCGCCGTGCAGCGCCATCAGCTTCGCGAGCGCGACGGTCGCGTCCAGATATTCGTGCTGGGGAGCGAGATCGATCGCTCCCTGGTAGGACTGCGCGGCCTGGTTCAGGCGGCCAAGCTTTTCCTCCACGATGCCGGTCTCGTAACGCGCCAGGGCATACTTCGGATCGATCTGCAACGCGTTCTGGAACTCAATCCGCGCCTTCTCATAGCTCTGCGCCGCGAGGTATTGGCGGCCCTTCTCAATGTGCGCGGTCTTGCGCGCCTGCGCGCCGCCGCAGCCTGCGGCGGCGGCGAGCACGACGACGGCCGTGCCGAGCATGAGGGGACGGCGCAGAGTCCGGGCAGACATCCGTAGAGAAACCGTTGTTTGACCAGGGCCGGAGAATGTATTGCGAGCAGGTGACACGCGTGTGACGCCGCCGCGGATATCGATCGGTGGCGTTCGCGCGGGCCCTTGTATATATAAAAACCATGGATTTTGGGGGCTGTCTTGCCGTCGCCTAGCACCGCCGACACCTTGCGCCGGGCCGCGGAGTTGCACCGCCAGGGTGACTTCAGCAGCGCGCGCCGCCTCTACGGCGACGTATTGGCGCGCGAGCCGGACAACGCAGAGGCGCTGCACCTCGCAGGTGCCGCCGCCGCCAACCAAGGCAGCCCGGACCAGGCGGTGGAGCTGCTGACGCGGGCCGCGCGCCTCGATCCGCACAACCCGATCATTCATTTCAACCTCGCGGCGACGCTCGCTGCACTCGGGCGGACCGAAGCCGCGCTCGGTGCAATCGAAGCTGCCGCCGCCCTCGGCGTCGCCTTACCGCAGGCGCATCGCCTGCGCGGCGATCTACTCAAGTCCTCAGGCCGGCTCGATGCGGCTCTCGAAAGCTACCGGCGTGCTGCCGATCTTGCGCCGCACGATGCCGGCAGTCGCATTGAGCGCGGCAACCTGCTGGCGATGCAGGATCGGATGGCGGAGGCCTTGCGTGCCTTCGAGGAGGCGCTCGAAATCGCCCCGGGAAGCTCCGAAGCGCACAAGCAGCGCGGCACGGCGCTAAGCGTCCTGCAGCGTCATCCTGAAGCCCTCGCGAGCCTGGAGCGCGCGGTGGAGCTCGCACCCGGGTCGGCGGATGCGCGCTTCACGCGCGCCGCATTGCTGCTCGCCAGCGGGGACTACGAGCGCGGCTTCAGGGAGCACGAGTGGCGCTGGCAGAGCGGCCTCACCTCGAGCCACCGCGAACGCCGCACGTTCGCGCAACCGCTCTGGCTCGGGCGGGAAGACCTGGCCGGCCGCCGCATCCTGCTCTACAGCGAGCAGGGGCTGGGCGACACGCTGCAGTTCTGCCGCTACGCGAGTCTCGTCGCCAATCGGGGCGCGACCGTAGTGTTGCAGGTGCAGCGGCCGCTCGTGGAGCTGCTCCGTCAATTACCCGGGGTTAGCGCGGTCATTGAGGAAGCGGACACTCCGCCGCCCTTCGACTGTCACTGTCCGCTGATGTCGCTCCCGCTGGCACTCGGCACCCGGCTGGAGAGTGTCCCCGCGCCCTCGCGCTACCTGCGCGCCGATCCGGCGCGCGTGGCCGCCTGGGGGCAGCGGCTCGGCGAGCGGCGCGCGCCGCGCGTGGGACTGATGTGGAACGGAAACCCCGACAGTCCGCTCGAGCGCTATCGGAGCTTCCCCCTCGCTGCCTGGCTGCCGCATCTGCCCGCGGGGCTCGAATACGTCAGCCTGCAGCGTTTCGTGCGCGCGGAAGAGCGCGACCTGCTCCGCGCCAGCATCGTGCAGGATCTGTCGGCCGAGCAGAGCGACTTCGGCGACGCCGCGGCCCTGTGCGAGTGCATGGACGTCGTGATAAGTGTTTGCACCAGCATCGCCCACCTGAGCGGTGCCCTCGGCCGGCCCACCTGGGTACTCTTGTCCCAGGTCGCCGACTGGCGCTGGCTGCTCGATCGCGCAGACAGCCCCTGGTATCCGACCGCGCGCCTCTACCGGCAACGCGTGCGGGGCGAGTGGAGCGAGGTACTCGAGCGCGTGGCGGCGGACCTGATGCGCGAGCTCCGCTGAGCGCGGGACTCACGCTCAGGACCTCGGTGGGACGGGATTCGAGGCCAGCCGCTGCAGCTCGATCTTCGCCTCGTCCATTCCAGGAAAGGGCCTGCCGCTATTCAAAGCGTGGCTCAGGCTGTCGCGAGCTCCGTCTGTCTGCCCGGCCAGAACCTGCGCCATACCGAGGTGGTACAGCCCGACGGGGGACTCCGGCGCCTTGGCCAGCGCGCCGCGCAGCGCGACGACCGCGGCAGCCGCGTCGCCCCGCTTGTAGAGCACCCAGCCGTAAGTATCGAGGAAGTCCGGGTTGGTCGATTGCGCGAAGCGCGCGGCGAGTTGCGTGGCGCGCTCGAGGCTCGCCTTGTCCGAGCGGCGGGTCACGAGCAGCATGGCCAGGTTGTTGGCGGCGATATCAGCGCGCGGGTCGTGTTGCAGAATGACCTCGTAGAGGCCCGCGGCATCCTCCGACTGCCCCTGGGCGTCATAGATGACCGCCAGCGCCAGCTGCAGCGGCTGCGGAACACTCGACTTCGCGATGCCCTCCTGTAGGGCTGCGATGGCCGCCGCCGGGTCGCCGGCGGCCATCTGGGCACTCGCGAGCCGCCCATAGCCGACGGGAGACTTCGGATCGCGCTCCATCACCTTGCGAAACGCCTCAGCGGCCTCCTTCGGTCGCTGCTGTGCCAGGTAAAGATCGCCCTCGATGACTGGAGCGGCCATGCTCTGCGGATAGCGCTGGCTGACCGCGTCCAGGCGTTGGAACGCCTCGGGCGCGCGCTTCAACTGCACGAGCACTCCCGTCAGGCGCTGCAGCGGCTCCACCGCGTCCGGCTGCAGCGTGAGCGCCTTGTCGTACAGCCTCGCCGACTCCTCGAGGTGGTTGCCGGCCTCTGCAACCAACCCCTGATACAGGTAGCCGACACTCCACTCCGGCTGCTTCGCCACCAGCGCGTCGGCGGCATCCTTGGCGGTGTCCAGGTCCCGGGCGGCCATGGCGATCCTGAACTGCGTGTCGCGCACCTGAGCGTTATCCGGCTGCTGCCTGGCGAGCTCGTCGATCAGCGCCTTGGCCTGCAGCGCCCCGCCCGTCTGGGCCATCAGCTGCGCCAGGTCGAGGCGCACCGCGGTGTCATTGGGACTCGCATCGAGGGCCTGGCGCAGAATCTCAGCCGCGAGATCCGGCTCGCCGTTGGCGACGTGGGCGCGCGCCAGACTGCGCATGACGCCGATGGCGTTCGGCTGATCGCGTAGCACGGCGCGCAGGTCGGCGATCGCCAGCTTCGGATCCTTGTTCTCCTGCAGATTGATGTTGCCCCGCAGGATGAGCGCGTCGTCGTCGCGCGGCGAGGCCGCGAGGACTTCGTTGACGAGCTGTCTCGCACTGACGAGATCGTTCTGCATGACCTTGAGGGTAGCGAGCCGGTTGCGCGCCAGGAGGCCCGGACCGTCGAGCCTCGAGCGTGCGATCACCTGCCGATATTCGCGCTCCGCCTCCGCGTATTCCTTGCCCTGTTCGTGAAAGTGCGCGGCTTCCAGGCGCAGGCTCGGTTCATCCGGCTCGGCGGCGATCATCGCGGCCAGCTCACGGGCCGCGACCTCACGCCCGCGAGTGCTCTGCAGGAACTCGATCAGCGCGCCCTTCAGGCCAGATTCGCGCGGCAGCGCTCTGATGGCCGCGCGCAGAGTGGCCTCCGCCGCGTCGGGTCGCTGCACGCGCGCGTAGTACTGCGCCAGCCGAATCCGCTCCGCCGGCTCGGTCGGACGCAGCTTCGTCAACTCGATGAGCATGCTCTCCGCCTGCGGCTCGAGATGCAGGCCCTCATAGGCGTAGAAGAGCATGAGGTGCAGATCCACGCTGTCCGGCACGCGCTGCAGCGCCGACTCGAGGACAGCGCGCGCCTTCTCTGGGTCGCCGCGGGCCTGATAGATCCCCGCCAGCACCCCGATTGCGTCCGTGTTGCCCGGATCGAGCTGTACCGCCCGTTCGGCATCCGCCCGGGCGGCGGCGGGATCGTTGAGCGCGTTCTCGCAGGCGGCCCGCATCGCCAGCAAGCGTGGGTCGTCCGGATGCCTGGCAAAGGAGGGTTGGATGATCTCGGCCGCCTGCTGGGGCGACCGGCCGAGAAGTGTGAGCCGCGCGAGTGCCACGCGTGCCGGGATGTGGTCCGGGTCGACCTCGATCGCTGCCCGGTAGAACCCGATGGCCTCCGCATAATTCTCCAGCCGCTCGTCGACGACGCCGTTCTCATAACGCGCCATCGCATTCGCCGGCATGATCTGCAGGGCTACGCGGAACTCGATCCGGGCTTTCGACAGATTGTCCGCGGCCAGGTATTGCTGGCCGCGGTCCAGGTGCCGGGCGGCGCGTTGCTGGGGGTTACCGCAGCCGACCAACGCCATACCGAGCACACCGATGACGATCGGCGGCACGAGTCGCAGCTGTCGCTCGCCTGACATGTGTTCCCCCCTCCCTAGGAGAAAAGCAGCGGCCGCACGGTGAGGCCGGCGAGCACCGAGGCCGTGCCGAGTCGGAACCAGATGACGCGCCGATCGGTACGGCTCACCAGAACCTCGAGCGAGTAGAGCACGATGACGAGCTTGGCGATCGCGCCGGAGCCGATGCTCGGCAGCCACATCGACCCGGGCAGGTTTGGCACCACCAGCGCCATGAAGAGGATGATCAGATCGAGGGGCGTCACCTGAAAGCGGCGGTCACTGAGCAGTCGCAGACGGATGGCCGTGGCCAGCGCCGCGACGCCGATGCAGACCCAGCTTGCCCACCAGAGAAAGGGATCGGGGCGTGCTCCGGAGGCATCGAGATACACGAGTACAGCCGCCGTGACGAACAGGACGCACTTCTCCGGCAGCCCGAGCGGCGCGGCTCTCATGACCGCGATGAATGCAACGATCGCCGCCAGCAGCCCCCCCACCACGAGGCGGATGTCGCTCGAGGGCTGCGGCGTCTTGAGAATGATCAGCGCCGCGTAAGCCCCGAGCGCCACGGCGATTGCCGCCTTGGTGAGCTCGGCGAGAATCGCCGTGCGGGCCGGGGAGCGTCGCTGCGCAGGCGCCGAACCGCTCGCCCTCAGACGCCAGCCCGTCCGCTCGGCAAGATGCAGAGCGGCCAGGGTGACCGCGAAGAACGCCAGCACGACCGCCAGGATCAGCACATCTGACTCGAAGCGCAGCAGGTAGGCCGCGATGAACAGCGCCGCTTGTATCGCATAGACCACCATCACGGCCTCGTGGTGCGCGAAGCCGAGCGCCAGCAGCCGGTGATGGATATGATTCTTGTCGGCGCGGAAGGGCGAGCGGCCCTCGCTGATCCGGTGCACGATCACACTGAGGGTGTCGAGGATCGGCAAGGCGAGCACCAGCACGGGAATGGCCGCGCTCATGAGCGTCGTATCGGTCTGCGTGGCGCGGATGGCGAGGACCCCGAGGCTGAAACCGAGCAGTTGACTGCCGGCGTCGCCCATGAAAACGCTCGCCGGATAGGTGTTGAAGCGCAGAAAGCCGAGCACCGCCCCGGCAAGAGCCAGCAGCAGCGGCGGGCCGCCAGCGGTGCCGGTCATGCTCGAGAGCAACGCCAGCGCGCACAGACTGAGAAATGTGGTTCCGCCCGCAAGCCCGTCGAGCCCGTCGGCGAGATTGACTGCGTTGGTGATCCCGACCAGGAACACCACCGTCAGCGGCAACGACAGCCAGGCCGGCAGCACTACGGCGTCGTCCAGGGTGATCGTGCGGATACGCGCATCCCCCCACAGCACCACGATCGCGACGGCGAGGAGTTGTCCTGCGAACTTGACGCGGTAGTCGAGATCGACCCGATCGTCCCAGGCGCCAAAGGCTACCAATACGCCGACTGCCAGGAGAAACCAGCCGTCGGGCGCGCGCAGATGCAGGGCGAGCAGCGCGCCGACGATCACGCCCAGGGCCATTGCCAGTCCGCCGACGCGCGGGATCGGCGTCGTGTGCTGCTTGCGCCCGCTCGGCCGGTCCAATACTCCGAGGGTTCCAGCCAGGCGCGCGAGCAGCGGCAGGGTCGTCATGGTGACGACCATCGCGACGATGAATGCCAGCGCGCCGGGCATCGTCAATCCGGGATGTAGCGGGACATGAGCGGAGCGAGCTTCGCGGCCAGGTCGGTGAGCCGGGCGTCCGCCTGCGCCTCCGCTCCCGCGCTCTCGATCGGGCTGATGAGACGCACCATGGCGCCATCCGTGCGGTGCCGGAACATGGCGTCCCAGAAGAGGTACCACTTCACAGCGAATTCGTTGTCGATCACCCGCCCGCGCTGCTGGAACCAGTAGTAGACGAGCTCGCGGTCATTGCCGAGCTGCACGACCGCGCGATTGACGCGCAGTGCTCGCCCGCCGACCAGGACCCCGTCGACGGCGTGCGGCCCGAAGCTCACCACGTCCCAGCCACCGCCCGGCAGGCAGGAGCGCGGCGAGTGCACCGCCTGGCCTTTGCGCTGCGAGTTGTACCAGGAGATGTAGAGGTTGACGGGCGCCGTCGACCCGCGCGCGAAATTCGCGAGCAGGTAGTCATCGAGCTGCAACTGATCGAGATAGACCGCCTCCATCGAGGCACGCTGCCCCTGCCAGCCGCCGAGCCGCATGGGGAACGAGACGAAGGAGTCGCGCGCCGGGATGGCCTCGGCGGGCCTCGGCACCAGAAGATCGATGCCGCTGAAGGCGACAATCAGCCCGGCCGCGACCAGGAAAGTGCGCGGCATGCCGCGGTCGCGGCGGGGAGCTGTGCCGGACGTGCGCGCGGGCAGTTCAACCGCGAACAGCTGACGCCAGCTGCCCCGCTCCGTGCCTGCCTGGTGCAGCGCGATCATCTCGAGAAACAGCAGCGCCGCGCTCAACATGAAAATCATCCAACCCTGAAACTCGTGAAGAAGCCCCGCAGCCATCTGCGGGCCCCAGCGATCGACACTGACGCCGATGATCCCCACCCGCAGGCTGTTCATCAGCACCGTGATCGGAAGGCTGGAGAGGAGCAGGACGGCCCGCTTCCACACGGCGCCCTTGTAGAAGTAGGCCATCAGCAGCCCGAGGGTCATCAGCGGAAAGAGATAGCGCAGCCCGCTGCAGGCCTCCGCGACCTCGAGCTTGTAACCGCCGAGATCGATGACGTTGCCCTCGAGCAATACGCTGACCCCGAACAGGCGCATGAACATGACGCCGAGCTTCGAGGAAATGAGCTGCAGCGCGAGCGACAGGTTGTAGAAAAAGAACTGCGGCAACGGGATCATGAAGAGGAGGATCAGGAGCGGCACGAGCATCACGCGAAACGCCAGCCAGCCAACCCAGGACAGGACCAGGCCGTAGAGCGTCATGAGGAAGCCGTACTCGACCAGCGTGTAGACCGTGCCGAGCTGTCCCAGCACCAGCAGCACACCCCCGAGCAGAACGAGCGCGACGCCCGCCCAGCTGCCGGTGAAATCGAGGCGCTCGAGGCGATCGCGGCGCTGCCAGATGAGAAACGCCGCTATCGGCAGGATCAGCAGGCAGTGGTTGTATTCCTCCGAGCTGACCCACATGTGCCACATGTCGTTGAAGCCGTCGCGGAACGGCCAGAGGCTGAGGAGTCCGACCGTGCCCACCACGAGCAGCAGCCAGGGTGGGGCGCGCCAGACCGGGGCGCGGGGCAGACGCACCAGATCTGTTTCCACGGACATCAATGACCTCCGGACGCGCGACCTGCTCGGCTGTGGTTCAAACCGAATTCCAGACCCACTTTCATATAGCGATCCTGTTTCAGACTGGTGACGCCGCGGCGGCAGGCATGCGGCGCGCGCCGGAGGTGTCGGCGAGGCTAGGAGTGGCTGCCCGGCTGCCGCGCCCGCGCCTGGGCACGCTCCGACTCCTGGAGATAGCGCTTGCGCAGGCGTACCCGCTGCGACTCGATGGCGCGCGGGGCGCGTGCGATCTCGTCGAGACTCTTGCCGGCGTCGCGCAATGCCTGGCCGTAGGGACTGAGCTGGAAGTTCAGGTCCTGCAGGTCGAAGCGCGCCTCGGTCCAGCCGAGGTACCAGTGCCAGTCGCAGTAGTAGACCCAGCTGCGCTCATTGAAGGCGCGCACGTGGGTCGGGTCCTGCCAGGCGCCGTGGCTCAGGTCGTAGGGCACCAAGACTTCGAAGACACCTCCGGGCTTGAGCAGCCGCAGCACGTTGCCCATCGCGGTCGCCAGATCGGGGATGTGCTCGAGCACGTCGATGGCGACCGCGAGCTCAAAACTGTCCGGCTCCATGCGGACACGGCCAAAGCGCTGCGTCTCGACCACCGACCCGACCAGGCCAGCGGCCGCGATATCGAGCACGGCATCGGGACCCCAGGCTGGATTGATGTCGACGTTGAAGGAGTCGGCGCGGAAGTCCTTGCCGCTGCCGAGGTTCAGGACAGCCGGCAATGCCGACCCTGCGGGTGTCGGGCGCGGCAGCGACGCGGCCGCCAGGGCCTGCTCGATGTCGCGACAGCCCGCCAGCAGCACCTCTTCCTTGCGCCGCGCGAACTGCCGGTGACCCGCGACCCCCAGCGACTGCCGCCGCTGGTGATCTCTCGCGAGCTGCACACATGCCTCGACCAGTCCCTGATAGGGGACACCGAGCATCGCTTCGCGCAAGTCCGACTCAAGCGCGGTTTCGGGCCCGCACTCGGCGACGACGGCTTTGGCGTTGCTGAGGAGATAGGCGACGCGCACGATCTCGAAGACCTTCGCCTCGTAGAAATGCATGCTGAGGACGATCCGGGCGCGGGCGATGGCGCGGTCGCGTTCCTCGCCATACACGCCGAACAACGCCACCACCTTGAGGCCCGCCGCCTCGAGTCCGGCGAGCACCGCCCGGCGACGGGGATTCATCGATCCGTAGAAGAGAACGTCGATGTCTTCCTGCGCCGGAGCGATCCGTGAAAGCTCGGGGACGTAACCGAGAGGCACGTGCCGGAGCGTCCCGAGGCCGAGCTCGGCAGCGCGGCGGACGTTCTCAGCGCTGTAGTCCCAGACCGGATGGGCTTGCAGCGCCGCTCGATATGGACCCGACAGCCAGGGTGAGTCGGCCTGGATCTGCTCGGAGTTGTAGATGATGGCATCCGCAGGCAGTGCCGCAACGCCACGCTCGTCGAGCAGGTGAGCTCCGAAGACGATCTGACGGGACGGCTCTGCCGATGGCTCCTGGTAGAAAGAGGTGAAGCCGAGGCGCCGCAAGCCAAAGTGGACGCATTGCGCGAATTCCGTCAACGCCTCGGCGTGTACGAAACCCGGTGGCCGCACCTGGACGATCTGAAATGCGCCGGCGCTCAACGGGCGGTCTGTATCAGCCCGGCGCGGCCGCCAAAGATCGTTCCGACAGCCGCCCGCCACTCGGCGCCGAACCAGATCCAATTGGCCGTCGCCGCTACGACGCCGAACACGAGCAACGCCGTCAACTCGCGCTCCAGCTCACCCGCGCCGGGAGGAAGGCCGTACGCCGCAGCAAGTCCGAGAAAAGCGCACAGCACACCCAGAGCGAGCGGCCTGATCAGGAGGCTGAGGATCTCACGCGTCGTGACACCGATCAGCGCCGGAAGCATCGCCAGGAGCGCAAGACCAAACACCGAGTAGAAGGCCGACAGCGCGAGCGCCATCGCGCCGAGGTCGTGCGTAAGCCACGCGGCAAGCGCCACGACCGCACAGGAGCCGAGGCCGTAGACAGAGAGCACGACCAGGCGCGACACCCACCAGCCGCGCGCCTCGAGCAGTGCGCGCACGATCGAAAATCCTATCCAACCCGGCAGACTGCAGGCGACGGCGCTCACGACGGGCGCACTGCGATCCCAGCGTCCGGCCCACAGGAGATGCACCGCGGCGTGCGCGCCGAGAACCAACCCACCTGCAAGAGGCAGCGATACCACGATCAGGATGCGCAACATCTGACGCGTAGTCTGCGCCTGTCCTCGCGGATCGCCGTTCTGTCGAGCCAGCATCGGCGGCAGGACGGTCTCGATGGAATTGTTGAACAGCGTGAAAAGCGTGTAGGCGAGTTGAAAGCCGAAAAAGAAGAAACCTACCGTCGTCGGATCGGCGAACAGCCCGGCAACATAGTAGGGACCCGTGAGGCCGAGCCAGAGCATCACCAGCCCGAGATTTATCCAGCGCGTCTCACGCAGCAGACCGAGGAACTGTTGCATCGTCAGAAGCGGGCCTCGCAAAGGCCAGTGTCTGAGGTACCACCAGCCCATGACCCCGTCGAACACGCTCTGCAGCACCATCGGCACGACCAGGCTGTAGACGCCGAATCCGAGCGCCGCGAGCGCGATGACTTCGAGCTGCCAGAGCACGGTCGAGACCGTACTCAGCACGGCCAGATCGCGGTAGCGACCGAGAATGGCGAGCTCGGTTCGATAGACCGAGCCGAAGGTGCCGAGCGGAAAGGACAGGCCGATCGCCGCGATGAGCCAGCCGAGAGCATCGATTCCCTTCGTCGTCCTCGCGAGCCATGCCAGCACCAGCAGCACGGCGAAGGTAATGACATTGATCACGAGCCCGAACTGGGTCTGGACGGTGAGCTGCGCGCGATAGCGGACGCCCTCCGCCGTCATCAACTGCGCAATCCCGCCGTTGCGCAAGGCGCCGAGCATCGCGGAGACGGACAGCGCGAGAGCGTACAGGCCGAAATCCGCGGGAATGAGCAGATAGCCGAGAACGAGCTGCGACAGGAATACGACCCCGCGCGCGAGGATGGTATTGAGCGCCATCCAGGACATGCCGCGCATGGCCGTGTCCGCGTGATGGCTCGGCCCGCGTATGTCGTGGGCCATCGTGTCGGCTTCCACCGCAACGTGGGCGGAATCAGGCGGCACGGGCGTCATCCATGCGCGCGGTGCGCGCCACCTCGCGCATGCCGCGATACCAGTACTCGAGCACCAGATACTTGAAGAACAGGTCGTAGCCGGAGTCGAAGCGGGATGTCGGGCGGCCGAGCCGTATCGCCGAGTCAGCGTCCAACACGTCCGTCGCGACCAACGCGCCGCTGGCGAGCTCCGGCCCGAAGCGCAACCGCAACGCCGCGATCCACTGGCTCACCGGAGGGTTGAAGCCGCGCTTGGGTCGATGGACGACATAGTCCGGGACCAGATCGCGAGCCGCCTCGATCAAGAGACTCTTCGGGCGATCCCGGTACAGGGGCTTATGCTTCTGCAAGCCGACGATTGTCTCGGCGAGGCGGTAGTCCACCAGCGGCACGCGCAACTCCACCGAGCTCGCCATCGAGAGCCTGTCGCCCTGAGCGAGCCCGTACTCCATGAGGTAGCCGCGACACAGGAGCGCAAGGATCTGGATGTCGATCGGATACTCGGCGCCGAGCCGCCGCTGGAAATCGGCCGGCCGCGCCGCGCTGCCGAGCACGCGCTCGTGGAACCGGCGGGCATAGGTGGCGCGCGCTGCGTGGGCGCCAATCTGAAAGATGTCCGACAGGTCGTACGCAACCAGCTGGTCCGGCGCTGACGATCGGCCGGGACTCGGATCGCGCCAGCCCGCGAGCAATCCCCCGATCACATACGCAAAGCGGACCCACTGCGGGCGCGAAAGGCCTGTGGGCAGAAGTCCGCGCAGCGCTTCGAGCGTGCCGATCGGGCGCCCCGCAATCTTGCGTTCGCTGTGAAGGACCGCGTTTACCGCCCACGAATAGCCCCACAGCAGCTCATCGCCCCCCTGACCCTGCAACAGCACGGGACAGCCGGCCTCGTGGGCCCGCCGGGCCAGCATGTAGTAACCGAAGCCGGCAATGTCGGCCACCGGATCGTCCCGATCGAAGGCCAGACGCGGAAAGCGCTCGCTCATCTCCGAGGTCGACAGCTCGAGCTCATGAACGCGCATGCCCAGATCGGCGGCGAAGCGCGTGGCCAGCTGCCTCTCGTCCTGAGGCGGCTGGCCCTCGTAGCCCGCGGTGAAGGCGTGAACGTCGGTGGCATTGCGCACCGCGAGTGCCGCCACCAGGCTCGAGTCAAAACCTCCGCTCAAGGCGACGCCGATCGGCACGTCGGCACGCACGATCTGCCGACCGACGACGTCAAGCTCGGCGCGCACGCGCTCGCGCACGTCGCCCGAGAGCGGTGGGGCGTCCTCGATGCGCCAGTAGCAGTGCTCGGTCTCGGACCAGGGCTCGGCGTCCACCACGAGCAGGTGGCCGGCGGGCAGCTTCCGCACGCCCGCTACGGCTGTCCGCGGCTCCGGGATGAAACCGTAGTGCAGATAGCTGTCGATGGCGGCCGGATCGAGCTCGCACGGCACACTGCCGCTCGCGAGCAGCACCTTGAGTTCTGAGGCGAACCAGATGGCGGCGCCGTCCCGATACAGGTAGAGCGGCTTCTCCCCCATCCGGTCGCGGCACAGTACCAGCCGGCGCCGCGACGCGTCCCACAATGCCAGGGCGAACATGCCGCGCAGACGGTGCACGAAATCGAGGCCGAACTCCTCGTACAGATGCGGAATCACCTCGATGTCGCTGTGAGTCTGAAGCCGGTGGCCGCGCGCGAGCAGCTCCTGGCGCAGTTCCACGTAGTTATAGATCTCGCCGTTGGCGATGACGGCGATGGTGCGGTCCTCGTTGAACAGCGGCTGCCAGCCGTGGGCGAGGTCGATGATGCTGAGGCGCCGCATGGCCATGAAGAGATGTCTGCCGGCGGCGAGCGCGGTCGCGCCGATTCCGTATTCGCCCTCGCCGTCCGGACCGCGATGACGCATGGCGGAGTTGGCGCCGCGCACGGCGGCGATATCCGCTGCCGTGATCTCACCTGACCGGATCAGTCCGACGATCCCGCACATACGATCACTCCGAAAAGAACAGCTCGCCTGCCTGCGGGCTATCGATGAATTCGGAGCGCACGGTGCGGGCGAGGGCCTCGGATAACGCAAACGGCGGCTCAAAGCCGCTCTCCTCCGCTCGCGAGCTGAATACCGTGCTGGAGGTGAACTTGCGCACCCGGATCGTGCTGATCGGAAAGCTCCGTCCGGTGATCGCCGCGGCGGCGTCGAACCCCCTGCCGATGAGATACCCGAGCGGCAGCGGTATGCGAAGCATCCGGCGGGGGTTTCGCCCGAGCAAGCCCTGCACCGTCGCGACCAGCGAGTTCATGGTGAAATCGGGCTTGTCGATCAGGTTGTACAGATGCACCCCGGGCTGAAAGCCCAGACAATGCTCCAGAAACGCAGCGACGTTCTCGACGTAGGCCATGGACTTGCGGTTGTCGCCGGGGCCGATCATCACGAAGAATCCCGAGGCGATCTGCCGCAGCAGGTTGTACACGTTGCCGCGGTTACGCTCGCCGAACACCACCGTCGGGCGCACGATCACGAGCGAACGCTCCGCGGGCGCCTCCGCCTGCCACGCCCGGAAGACCAGCTCGGCCTCGAACTTGGTGCGGCCGTAGTCGTTGAACGGAGCGATCCGGCCCGATTCGTCGGTGCCGGGAGGCGCAAATCCGTACACCGCGACCGAACTGGTGAAGATGATGCGCGGCACGGCGCGCTCGCGGGCGACGTCGCAAATGTTACGAGCACCTTGCACGTTGACCTCGTCGTAGAGCTGCCGCGGCTGCACGTCGTCGCGATGCT